>JAESFO010000226.1_pt1 | contig 113484 bp, 93 predicted proteins | sample 9269421 | NCBI WGS metagenome assembly JAESFO01 (sample SAMN14502839, study PRJNA617101) | algae metagenome | isolation source: Nostoc desertorum CM1-VF14 and co-occurring heterotrophs from rocky... | place: USA: Clark Mountains, San Bernardino, California | collected 2000-06-05 | reverse complement strand
GGGCTGACCACTGTCATGCAAGGATTTTGGGCTATTTTACCTTCTTTCCTTGCACCTGAATATACTTCTAGGGTCTTTTTATCTACAGACTGTCACCTTTTCTTTCTTTTTCAGCAAGCCCTAATTAAGTTTAAAAAAAGTGGATGAATGATAATTTGCTGGCTTTCAGGTGTTTAATAAAGTTATTACCGAAAGTCTAGTAGAAGCAAAAACATGAAAGGTTTCAAGAAGTTATCTTCAATAGCGCTATTGCTATGTGCCTTTGTGTATCCGCCCTCATTAGCTGAAGCGAAAGATATTTCTCTAAGTAATGCTCGCAATGAACAGAGCGTTGCACCAGAGGCTAACTTGGTTGGAGATAAAACCGGAGAGCTTTTAATTGCTCAACGGCGATCAGGACGATACCGAATTATTCGACGACGGCAGTTTCTCCGACGCCGACAGCCGTTTGGACGATACCAAAATATTCGACGCCGACAGCCGTTTGGACGATACCAAAATATTCGACGACGGCAGCGCTTTGGACGATACCAAAATATTCGACGCCGACAGCCTTACGGACGATACCAAATTATTCGACCACGGCAGCAGTTTAGGCAACGGCAGATTATCCAGCGACGGCAGCCTTACGGACGATACCAGATTATTCGCCGTCGTTATTAATGAGGAATGATGCAACTAACTAATGGTTAGTGGTTGAATCACCAACCACTAACCACTAACTATGCTTACGTTTTAATGAGCTGCTACTACTTCTCCTTCAAGGCGAACTAGTCGGTCTGCTAAAAGTTTCTCAAGGTCTTCTAGTGCCTTGGTGAAACCTTTGATCCCCTCATCTAGTTTGTCGGTTGCCATGCGGTCTGCGGCGTGCATCTTGTCATAAGTAGCTTTGTCAACGGATATCTTTTCGATTTCCAAGTTTGCTGCCTTAGCAGGGTCGAGTTTGCGTGGCAGTTCTCCAACAGTTGCTTGCAATTCAGCCAAAAGTGATGGCGAAATGGTCAACAAGTCACTACCTGCAAGTTCAGTTATTTCACCAAGGTTGCGGAAGCTAGCTCCCATAACTTCGGTTTTATAGCCGAATTTCTTGTAGTAGTTGTAGATTTTGGTGACGGACAAAACTCCTGGATCTTCAGTTGCTGGGTAGCTATCGCGTCCGGTATCTTTTTTGTACCAGTCAAGAATCCGGCCGACGAAGGGAGAAATTAGGGTAATGCCGGCTTCTGCACAGGCGATCGCTTGGTGAAGACCAAACAACAAGGTAAGGTTACAGTGAATACCTTCTTTTTCGAGAATTTCCGCAGCGCGAATACCTTCCCAAGTACTGGCGATTTTAATTAAGACGCGATCGCGGCCAATTCCAGCAGCTTTATACTGAGCAATTAAGTCCCGTGCCTTAGTTAGAGTAGCTTCGGTATCGTAAGACAGACGAGCATCCACTTCCGTAGACACCCGGCCGGGAATGATTTGTAAAATCTTTAATCCAAAAGCAACTGCCAAACGGTCAAAAGCTAGAGAAACTATCTGTGCTTGGGTGGCTCCGGCTCCAGCATCTTTCTTCGCTTGGAGTAAAGTTTGATCGACAATTCCCTGATATTCTGGCATCTGCGCCGCAGCAGTAATCAGCGAAGGATTGGTGGTAGCGTCTTGGGGTTTGAACTTTTCAATTGCCTGGATATCCCCTGTATCTGCGACTACAACAGTCACTTGTCGCAATTGTTCCAGTAAATTCTTAGACATAAAATACTCCGTGATGTTTGTTTAGGATTTACCGAAGAAGAATTCAGAATTCAGGAGCCAGAATTCAGAATGGATTTTGTGTGATGGTTACTGAGCTTGTCGAAGTACTGGATGGAGAATCCAGGTTTAGAGCAAGCGATTTTAATCATGGAGAAGAAAAAATTCTTTCCGTGACTCTTTGTACCGACTTCAGACGTAGGGTATTCTGAATTCTGAATTCTGTCTTCTGACTCCTTCTCATTTATTCCCCAGTTCTTTACACTCTTTACTCTTCCTTCAATTCTGATTCTGGCAATTTTTCTTGATCATTGCCTAATTTTGCTTACTATCTTCAGCCACAGCCCTATTCTAAGTGCCTTATGCAGTAATTGGCTGTCCAATGGAATGCACTTTGATTAAGCTAGTTGTTCCTGATTTACCAATTGGAACACCAGAGGTAATTACTACTTTATCGCCCTTATTCGCTAAACCCATGTCTACAACTGTGTTCACTACATTGGTAAACATCTCTTCGGCATTGTGAACTGGTGGGATCAGTAAAGCTTCCACACCCCAAGAAAGCGCTAGTTGGCGATAAGCGCTGATGTCAGGGGTAAGAGCAATAATGGGGGAAGTAGGGCGATATTTCGACACCATTCTCGCCGTATTTCCTGATGAAGTGTTACAGAGAATTGCTCGTGAGCCTGTTTCATAAGCGATGCGACACACGGATTCTGCCACAGATTCGGTAACACTGAGACTGCCTGCTTCATGACACCAAGCGTGTTTGCTACCCTCATCTAGAGCCTGTTCTGTCCGCACGGCGATATTGTGCATCATCTCGACGGCGGCGATGGGATATTGCCCCACAGCTGTTTCACCAGAAAGCATTACTGCATCCGTACCATCTAAGATAGAGTTGGCAACATCGGTTGCTTCGGCGCGGGTGGGATCGGGGGCGCTAATCATCGACTCTAGCATTTGGGTGGCTGTAATCACCGGCTTGCCAGCACGATTGCAACGACGAATAATATCTTTTTGAATTAGGGGGACTTCGTGAATTGGCACTTCTACCCCTAAATCGCCACGAGCAATCATAATCGCGTCCGCAACCTTCAGAATGGAGTCAAAACTCTCTACTGCTTCTGCTCTTTCGATTTTGGCAATTAAGCGAATGGAAGCACCAGCAGCTTCAATCATTCGCTTGGCGGGTTCTAAGTCTTGTGGCGATCGCACAAAGGACACCGCTACCCAGTCTACACCCAACTGAATCCCAAAACGCAGATCCAGCAAGTCTTTTTCGGTGATCGAACTAACAGGTAAAGGAGTTTGTGGTAGGTTTACTCCTTTGTGCGTGGAAATTAACCCGCCAATTTTCACTTGGGCGCGAATGCGATCGGCATCGCGATCGGTAACAATCAACTTGACGCGACCATCATTAATTAAAATTGGTTCGCCTGGTCGCACCATTGCGAACAAAGTCGGCAATGGTAGAGGTAGTTCGTCGATGCTCTCACCCTTTTCTTGTAAAACAAAGGTGACTTCAGTACCAGCTTCTAAATTTAACCCTTCCGGTGGTAAAGTTCCCAAACGAATCTTCGGGCCACACAGGTCTTGCATAATTGCGATCGGCTTTTGCTGCTCATTACTAATTTGTCTGAGATAGTGAGCAGTTTGGGCGTGGAATTCATAAGCCCCGTGGGAAAAATTCAGCCGTGCCACATTCATTCCAGCTTTTACCAAGGCTTGCAGCTTTTCGGGTGCAGATGTAGCCGGGCCAACAGTACAAATGATTTTGGTTCGACGCATAGGGATTAGGGGTTGAGGAGTAACCTGCAAATTTGGATGGTGTGAGCGATCGCCTAAGCCATGCAAATTAACATGTGCTTTATATCACTGGTTTCGTAAATAAAAATACTAAATGGCGTTTTGTTTTCGCGGTATTTACCATTTGACCCAAATCCCAAAAGTCAAGGGCCAAAAGTCAAAAGTTAATGACCAATGACCAATGACTAATAACTAATGACCAATCAAACCACAGCAGCTGTCGGTGCGAGTTTTTCCTTCTGTGACATAGATAACATCAGGTCAATCACGCGATTCGAGTAGCCCCACTCGTTGTCATACCAGGCAATTACTTTAAAGAAGTTGGAGTTCAACTCAATCCCAGCACCTGCATCGAAGATACTAGAATGGGTATCGCCTTGAAAATCTGTAGAAACTACTTCTTCATCTGTGTAACCCAAAATACCCGCTAGAGCACCTGCGGCAGCCTCCTTCATGGCAGCACAGATTTCTTTATAACTAGTAGCTTTGGCAGTTTTGAAAGTTAAATCAACTACAGAGACATCAGGAGTCGGAACTCGTAATGCCATACCAGTTAACCTGCCCTTCAATTCTGGTAAAACCAACGCTACAGCTTTAGCTGCGCCTGTGGAAGAAGGAATAATATTCTGGCTTGCACCTCGACCACCCCGCCAGTCTTTCTTACTGGGGCCGTCTACAGTTGGCTGGGTAGCAGTCATGGCATGAACTGTGGTCATTAACCCTTCGGTCAACCCAAAGTTATCATTGATGACCTTAGCTATGGGAGCTAGACAGTTTGTAGTGCAGCTAGCATTAGAGACAATGATATCCTTGCTGGGGTCAAACAAGTGATGATTTACACCCATTAGTAGGGTAGTAACTCGATCTGGATCTTTGGTGGGAGCAGAAATTACTACTCGCTTTGCACCTGCTTTCAGGTGGTTTGCGGCTCCTTCGTGGTCAGTGAAGAGTCCGGTAGCTTCCACCACATAATCTGCACCTAATTTTCCCCAAGGTAACTCTGCTGGATTCCTCACCGACACGCAAGGAATGAAGTGTCCGTCAATGAGGATACCATCTTCCTTGGCTTCAACCTTGTGCTTTAATCTGCCGTGGGTTGAGTCGTATTTTAATAGGTAAGCGAGGTTATCTGGTGGTACTAGGTCGTTAATGCCTATAAACTCAATGTTGGGGTTATCGATGCCAGCGCGAAGCACAAGTCGCCCGATTCGACCGAAGCCATTGATACCAACCTTCAATTTAGTCAAGATTAAACCTACCCTTGTGGAAAGTTGAACAAAAGGAGAAAGTTAAAAGTCAAAATAGATTGCCTTTTACTCTTTACTCTATGATCGTGACAGTCTCAGTCAGCTAAAGCATATTTACTTGGCATATTTTAATGATTGGGGATTGGGCAATACGGTTTAGTTAAGCAAATATTATCTGTTAAGGCAGGCAGGGGGAGCAGGGGAGGCAGGGGAGGCAGGGGGAGAGAAAAAAGCTTAACTGAACTGTATTGGGGCATAGGGCATTGGAAAAACCCCATTTACAAAGTTTGATAGGTTGTTTAGATTACCCAGAGTGTTCAAATAATTTGCCCTTGCAACCCACGATTCGTTAGGAGGTAAACAGCAAAAGTACCTACCCAGTGACTAGCTGCATAATGTTCACTTACAATATCTGCTAATCCATGATGACGATGGTGAAGGGCAGCAGAGCGAAGTGTTTCTCGGCGGCGATCGCTATTTGCCAATCCAGAAATAATACCCTCAAGCATCCAAGCGCGACTGAGATTAAGACCGTAGAAGTGGGCTTGCATGTAATCTTTAGGATTATCTACTCCGGGTGATTGTAACCAATTTGCTGAATTTTCAATCGGTATTTTTGGAAGAAAATCAGTCAGCCAGTCAGTGAAAGCTGTTGTTGGCAGGACTCGCCGCATCAGGTCTGCTTCAGCAAGACCAGGAGAAAGAAAATCGTAACCAAGCGGCTCGAATTGTAAGGAGTAGTTGCGATCGCTAAGATAAAATTGCCGTGCCTTGTTCTCTAGTAACTGAATAAACTCAGCATTTTCGGTAATGCGTGCCCAATCTAGCATCAAACCAAGTGCAAAAGCTGTTTGGTTATGCATCCCTGTGCGATTTGGGAGTTTCAGTCCGTCAATCCAGTGCTGTAAGTTACCTGCAATTAACTTTTCTAGTGGTTCCAATATAACCCGCCATTCTTTCGCTTGAGTATTATTCCACTCGTGAAGTTCCGCAGCCAGTTGCAGAAGCCATGCCACACCATAAGGAAATTCAAAAAAGGGCAGCCGTTGAAAATGGGCAATTTCTCCTTGAATCTTCTTAGATGTTAGGCTTTGCTCAAGTGCTTGCTTTGACGCTGCGTTAAAAGAGGCTTCAGGAAAGTGACGCATGAGACGTACCAGCAACCAGTGACCATGTACGGCTGAATGCCAATCTAAGCAGCCATAAAAAGCAGGAGTCAATTCACGCGGTGGTTTTATATCCTCGTCGCTATCAGCCCAATACAGACCACTGTTAGGATACTCCCGGCCAATACAATCAAGCACTAATTGAGCAAATTGTGCTGCGATCGTTTCATTAATCTCTAAATTATCGGGTGGCATAGTAGCCCCTTTGGGGAAGTCAAAAGTCAAAAGTCAAAAATAACCCCATAAATTTAGGGGCTTTCTCGGCGCGGATAGCTCGGTAAAAGCGTAGCGTTCTTAATGCAGACGAACGCATTAACATTGCATCGGGATGCATTGGCATTGCAGGGCGACGCATTAACATTGCATCGAGATGCATTGGCATTGCAGGGCGACGCATTAACATTGTATCGGGATGCATTGGCATTGCAGGGTGACGCATTAACATTGCATCGCGATGCATTGGCATTGCAGGGCAACGCATTAACATTAGACCTCTTGCATAAATCAAAAATAAAGAACCCCACCCCGCATTTGCTAACGCAAACGCTCCCCTCCCCGCAAGCGGGGAGGGGTTGGGGGTGGGGTGTTAGGGACTTTTGCAAGAGGTCTATTGCATCCCGATACATTAGCATTGCGGGGTATTGCCAAATTTAATTCGCTACGAATTAACCATCACTTGTACTTCCGGTTTTACCTTAGCTTCTGCTTCCAGAAATTCAGCCACTTGGGCCTCAATTTCATCGCGGACAATTTGGCGATACTCCAAGAAATGCTCAATTTGGGCACAAACAGCTAAGTAGCTACTCACCCCACCCGGATTATGCTTATACATGCTCCACAAGTTGCGCCAGAATTGCCACCGCGTTTGACGACGTACACCTTGCCGCCAGCAAATGATTAGAAACGCTCTGAGTACTTTCCAGTTCAATGGTTTCTTGGCAGCTTTGCCCTTTTTCGGGTAGGTTGCTTCGCCCAAAAGCCGGAAGTGTTTGTATGTACGCTCCAAAAACCGCTCTGGCTCATACAAATCACAGAACGCCTGCACATATTCACGAGCGATGTCTTCTAAAGGTCGAGTTGGGACAAAATTCATCAACGTAGTTTGGTTGATGTTGGCTGATTTATTGCGGAGTCGTCCTTCCTTTTCTAATCTATGCCAAAGGGCTGTATCTGGAAGCGCTTGCAGCATACTAAATAAGGCTGTGGGTATTGCTGTTTGCTCGACAAACTTGACAATTCGTGCGCCGGCTCCGACTTTCTCGCCATCAAACCCAATGATAAAGCCTGCCATGACTCGCAACCCTGAGCGAGTAATCTTATTCACCGCATCACTGAGTGAGTCTCTGGTATTCTGGTATTTCTGAGTGAAAGTAAGACTTTCTTCATCGGGGGTTTCAATTCCCAGAAAAACGGCTCCAAAATTACACGTTACCATCAAATCCATCAGTTCTTGATCTTGGGCTAAATCAACTGAGGCTTCTGTAGCAAAAGAAAAGGGATAATTATGTTCTACCATCCAAGGCAAAAGGGACTTCAAAAATAATTTGACATTCCGCTTATTACCGATGAAGTTGTCATCCACCATAAAAATACTGCGTCGCCAACCCAGTTTGTAGAGATAATCAAGTTCTGCTAATAGCTGTTCTGGGCTTTTGGTGCGGGGTTTGCGGCCGTATAGCACAATAATGTCGCAGAATTCACACTGGAAGGGACATCCACGCGAAAATTGCACCGACATCTCCGCGTAGGCTTCAAATTCTAACAAGTCAAAGCGGGGGGTTGGCGTGTTAGTGACATCTGGTTTTTCACCGCCAGAGCGAAAAATGCCTGTGCGATCGCCCCGTGCGATCGCTGCTACAAATAAGGGTAGGGTAATTTCCCCTTCGTCCAATATCAAGTAATCTGCTCCGGCAGATGTCATTTCATCAGGTAGCGCTGTCGGGAAAGGGCCACCCACAGCTACCCGTTTACCTCTTTGTTTTGCTTCTGCTATCTGAGAGAGCAAATCCTCTTTTTGCACAATCATCGCCGACATAATAACCAAATCTGCCCAAGCCCATTCTGCTTCCGTACAGACGCGAACATTTCGGTCTACTAACTTATACTCCCATTCTTGAGGTAATATCGCAGCTACAGTTACCAAGCCTAAAGGCGGTAGCATTGCTTTACGGTCTAATAGAGCCAGTGTTTTTTCAAAAGACCAAAAACTTTTTGGAAAACGGGGGTATAGAAGTAAAACATTCATATTTGACGCTTGTAAACCTTTATTTTAGCTGCTAGTTGAATTTACATACAACTTAGCCACTCTGACAACACATTAGAGCAGCTTTTGTATCCAGTAGCTATAACCTCTACTATGACTGATTTAGACAAAGCAATATTTTTTAAGGGCAATTATTACTGCTTTTAAACTAAAGAGGACTCAAAATTGCTCAATGAGTGCAAAGAGTGCGACACCTTCTCTACGAGACGCTTTGCGTAGCTTGCTTCCACGTTCGCGTAGCGTCCCGCAGGCAAGTGGTACGGTGGGCTTTGCCTACGCAATTTTCAGGAATCTTCAAATATTCACTGGTAAAGGATTTAGCCAATATATGTTATTTTTGTGACCTGGCAAATTGGCAATTTTCAGGAAATTAACTGTGTTATTTTCAATACTATACAAGGTGTATTTGCACTTTCAAGCTATTTAGACGGGCTGCAACCCGTCTTTATTTATCAATGAAGGCATGAGGCAGAGGTCTGCAAGAAAAAGATTTGGGGGCGTTACATATTTGCGGGATGATTTCGTAACTTCTAAAATTTTCCCCTGCCTCCCCCGCCCCAGAACTATGGAATTCTGCGGTTATTCCCAATGAATTAGCAAACTCCGCCCGTCTATACAGCAGGCTAGTTTACCCTATTACTCCTGAAAGCGGGTGCAGTATTGTTAAATGAAAGCTATGCTTAGTTTCAGCTTTCAGATACCGTTCTTGTAAAGGTTGCCACTTCTGCCACGACTGGTAGCGATTTTCAGTTAACAAAGCAGCAAGGGTAGGGAGTTCAGTCTGGATTTCTGACTTGAACACATCTGTAAGCCAGTCAGTTAAGACAGCACTATCTTGCATCGTACCCAAAATTTCTTGGATATTCTTCACTTCTGTAAGATAAGCTGCGTAAGACTCGCCATATAAGTCAGTAAATAACTCCATCTGGTAGCGTAGACGTTTTGCTTCTTTCCGCAAACTGTGAATAATTTCACCTTCTGTTGTCAATTGTTTTTCTATCTTTTCTGGTTTCCAGTTTTTCTGGATTATCACTTCTGATTCTACAAATTCAGTGCCAACGAGCCAAGCAGGATGCAGTAAAAAACTACTCACTTCTGGTAAAAGCAAATCTGGTAGCACCTGCTGAATGGTAAAAGATGCCAAAGGTTGATAACTAGGTTTATCTAACCACTTATCTAATGCATCTTTTAGAGACTTGTAAGATTCATCTTTTAACGTTTTTTGTACGCTTGATTCTACATCTTCACGTTGTTTAGCTAAAGCTTTGAAAGCTGTTTGTAGAGATTCTTGCTCTTCGCAGGGTAAGCTTGGTTTGTAATTATTTTCTAAACTTTCTTTGAGTACGTCTAAATCTCTCAGACTACCAAGACGACGGGCTATTTTACCAATATTTTTATCGTTGACTGGTTTCGGCAGATCCACCGCTAGCCCAAAGCTAGTTACAGATGTTCGTAAGCGACGCATTCCCACTCGCATTTGGTGCAACGCTTCTGGATCTTCATCTTTCTTTACTGATTTTTCCCACTTCAAGGTTTTCTTAAAGTGTTTTTCAATCGCTTGGTAGGCGTAGTCCCCTAGAGTTTTTACCGTGGTTTGTGTGGCTAGTTTCATAACTGATCTTAAATGACATTACCTCATGAGGTTCTTGAATAATAACATTAGTTAAAAATTTGTATCTAGTTTTTATATTTTTTATTCAATGAGTATTATCAAGTATGCTAATAAGCATTAATACTTGCATCCTCTTTAAGAAACATCCAATATCTATACAAAGGCTTAAAGAGCAGATTCATCCTAACGATTTTATATATACGATAGTTTTTACAAATATTTAGCATGATATTAAATTATCTATTATGATAACATAATTAATCTTTCTTTCTGAAATAAAAAAATGTCAAACTCAAATTTGCTCAATCAAGTTTTTTTAACTTTTGTAGATAACTTTAAAAAGCATAGAGAAGATTTATCAGCAGTGCTGCTAACAAACGATAAATATTTATGGTTGGGGTCAGATGAAACCTCAACTATTGAACGTCTATCTTTAGTTGATAGTGATAAATTTACAGGCCATCAACAATTTAGAGTAGCAGAATTTATCGATTTACCTGCGCCAGAAGACCAAGAAATTGATATAGAAGGGCTTGCTTATACAGATAATTACTTGTGGTTTGTTGGTTCTCATAGCTACAAACGTAAAAAACCTAAACCCGATAAAACCGATGCACAAAACTTTAAAAGGCTGACAAAAATTGAATCAGAACCCAACCGTTACCTATTAGGACGGATTCCTTTGATAGACGGCAAGTTATTCTCATCTTGCCCACATCCCGAAAATCCAGATGTGCAATTAAATGCCGCAAAACTAGAGGTGACAAACCAGGGTAATTTGCTGATGACAGCTTTAGCAGATGATCCCCATTTAGGGTTATTTATCAAGGCAGCAATTGCCGGCAAAGATAACGGCTTTGATATTGAAGGAATAGCCATTAATCAAAACCGAATTTTTTTGGGTTTGCGTGGCCCTGTATTGCGGGGTTGGGCTGTAGTCTTAGAAATTGAGTTAGAAGATTCTAGCCCTGAAATTCTGAAACTACGGCAAATTGGAGAAGAAAAGGAGTTATATAAAAAGCATTTCCTCTGGTTGAATGGTTTGGGAATTCGGGATTTGTGTATAGATGGGAAAGATTTGTTGATTTTAGCTGGGCCAACGATGGATTTAGATGGGCCCGTGCAAGTTTATCGCTGGAAAAAGGGCATTAATTTGCCAGAAGATGTTTTCAGCAATCCAGATTTTGTGCAAGATATTCCTTATGGAAATCGAGAAGATCATCCTGAGGGAATGACCCTGTTTCAAGAGGTAGGTGGCATAGCTTCGCTATTGGTAGTTTATGATTCTCCAGCAAAAACTAGGTTGGTGGGTGATAGTAGTGTCATTGCGGATGTGTTTAAACTGCAATAATATCAATTTTAAATTGTTAAAGGTTAGTGGAAATTGCTTGTACAGGACAGGTAGGGATACACTGTTCGCAGACGATACAACGCGATCGCGTGAATGTGAGTTTGTATGTCTCTGGATTGAGGGTGAGGGCTTCGGTAGGACAAACCCCAGTACACAAGCCACAGTGGACACACACATCCTCGTCGATCGCAATTTCGCCTAAAGTATAAGAAACGTTAACATGGCGCGATCGCATCCACTCGATCGCTGCATCTAATTGATCGATATCTCCTGATAGTTCCACTACCAGTTTGCCAATTTGATTTGGCGCAACTTGGGCACGGATAATATTGGCGGCAACATTAAACTCTTTGGCCAGGACGTAAGTGACTGGCATTTGCACAGCGCGTTTTGGGAAGGTAAGTGTTACTCGTTTTTTCACAGGTTTAGTAGAGGCTTTTTTCTGTTGTAGCGTATTGAGAGTTTTATGACTCGAAAGATAATTACTCAGTTAGAGGGTGTAGAGATAGGGAATGGTGTGGTTTAATTACTTAAAAACCCTGTAATTTATTTTGCAATTTAAGTTTATTGCTTGTTATATGTTGTATCCATTTTAACTTGTAAAGCTTTTAACATGAAATTTTTAGTTGTAGAGGATGACGAATTAAATGCCTATGCACTCACTGCCGTTTTGACTAACCGAAACTATGCGGTTGAAGTTGCGACTGATGGTAATGCTGCTTGGGATTTGATTCAAGTTTACGATTATGATCTCATCCTCTTGGATGTAGGTTTGCCTAAGCTGGATGGCATTAGTCTTTGTCGTCAAATTCGGTCTAGTGGTCTGCAAATGCCAATATTGTTATTGACAGGGCGCGATAGTAGTCATGAAAAAGCAACTGGGTTAGATGCAGGCGCAGATGATTATGTAGTTAAACCCTTTGAACAAGAAGAGTTAATTGCTCGGATTAGGGCGCTGTTGCGTCGCAAAGGCGCAATCTCACAACCAGTATTAGAGTATGGTAAGTTGCAGCTAAACCCTAGTAGCTGTGAAGTTATCTATGCTGGCAATCTGCTAACACTTACCCCAAAAGAGTTTGCTCTGTTAGAACTATTCTTGCGAAATAGTCACCGGGTGTTTAGCTGCGGCATGATCTTAGAACATCTTTGGTCTTATGAAGATACTCCACAAGAAGAAGCTGTTCGCACTCATATCAAAGGGTTACGGCAGAAACTCAAAGCTGTAGGAGCGCCCAGTGATTTAGTTGAAACAGTTTATGGTATCGGTTATCGTCTCAAACAACTGGAAGAAGGGGAGCAAAGGAGCAAGGGAGCAGAGGAGCAGGGGAGCAGAGGGGAATTAGATCGTGCAAAGTCCCCAGTTACAAATCTCAAATCACAGCATCAAGCACTAATAGCAGTTGCAGAAATTTGGCAACGATTTCAAGGGCGGGTAGATGAGCAAGTAAAGGTAATAGAGCAAGCGATCGCAACTTTAAATCAAAATAGTTTAAATATTAAATTGCTCTCCCTTGCAGCCAAAGAGGCGCATACCTTAGCAGGATCTTTAGGTACTTTTGGGTTACCTCTTGGCTCAAAAATGGCACGCAATATCGAACTGCTATTGAGTTCTGGTAAAAGCTTGAGTAAATCTGAGATTAGCAACCTCGCAAGTTGGGTAAAGTTATTGCGTCGAGAAATTGAGGGAAACGACGCAGCAGCAATATCTGCATCACCATCAATTCCACAGGCATTAAAAACAACGACGCAACCGTTGCAAAATGACCCTTATACAGAAACTAAAATATTAGTTGTGGATGACGATCCGCAAATTCAAGCATTGTTGCAAACCTTACTTAGCCCTTGGGGACTCACAGCGATCGCTCTTGAAGATCCGCGTCAGTTATGGGAAACCTTGGAAGCAGTTGCCCCAGATATGCTGATTTTGGATGTAGAATTACCCCATACAAATGGTATAGAACTTTGCAAGTTGGTACGCAACGATTCGCCCTGGAGTGAGTTACCCATCCTATTCCTCACTGTGCATAGCGATGCCGAAATGGTAAATCAGGTGTTTAGTGTTGGTGCTGATGATTTTGTAAGCAAACCCATTGTTGGGCCAGAATTGGTAACCCGAATCGTTAATCGCTTAGAACGGTTAAAATTGCGGCAGCGCGTGGCGCACGGGGGCAGGGGGGTAGAGGGGAAGGGGGGTAGAGGAGCAAAGGAGGCAGGGGAAGTAAATTCCTCCTCATCCCTCAATTGGCAAGCGATCAACGAACTGGAATTGAGAGTAGCAGAGCGCACCGCCGAGTTAATTACCGTGAATAAACAGTTGCAGTCACAACTTGACGAACGTCAGCAGACACAGGAAGAACTACGGTTTTCTCAAGCTCGATTTGCCCGAATTTTAGATATTGCTGATGATGCAATTATTTCCATTAACGGATTCCAAAGCATCACCTTGTTTAATCAAGGAGCAGAGAAAATTTTTGGTTACTCTGCCCAGGAAGTGATTGGACGGGGTCTTGATTTGCTCTTACCGCAGCGCTTTTTCCAAGCGCATCGTCAACATGTGGCTGACTTTGGCCAATCTCCCAATGTTGCCCGCCGAATGGGAGAACGGCGTGAAATTTATGGTTGCCGCAAGGATGGCACTGAATTTCCTGCGGAGGCTTCCATCTCTAAAATAGATATGGGTAATGAAACATTTTATACAGTAATATTGCGAGATATAACAGAGCGCAAGCAAATTGAGCGGATGAAAGATGAATTTGTCTCTGTTGTTAGTCATGAACTCCGCACACCTCTAACTTCGATTCATGGCTCTCTAGGAATGCTAGCCAGTGGTTTACTAGCGACAGATTCAGAGCAGGGAAAACGCCTGCTGCAAATTGCTACTGATAGTAGCGAACGCCTAGTACGCTTAATCAACGACATCCTAGACATTGAACGCATCGAGTCGGGTAAGGCGAAGATGGAACCAGAAATCTGCAATATCGTTGATCTGGTCACTCAGGCAGTAAATGTCATGCAGCCTCTGGCTGATAAAGCTGGAATGACGCTATCCATTTCTCCTCTCTCCGGCCAAGTATTAGTAGATTCCGATCGCATTGTCCAAACCTTGACCAATCTATTAAGCAACGCCATTAAATTTTCGTCTCCTGGATCTACGGTTTGGTTGGGGGCGCAGCAACAAGGTGATGAAATTTTGTTAACAGTCAAAGACACCGGACGCGGTATCCCAACTGACAAACTTGAGAGTATCTTTGAGCGGTTTCAACAAGTTGACTCCTCAGATTCACGTAACCATGATGGTACTGGCTTGGGTTTGGCAATTTGTAGGAGCATTATGCAACAGCACGGCGGACGCATCTGGGCTGAAAGTACGTTGGGCGAAGGTAGCACTTTTTACATCACTTTGCCGTTGTTTAGGATTAGCCAAAATACTGATTTAGAAAATTCTTCCGACATTCCTGTAAGTTATAGTCATCACGAGCCAACTATAGATAGCAAACTAAATCCAGATACAGAATTTTTGATTAAAGGGCGTGTTACCACCCAAGAATTTGAACAAAGGGTGATTGAGTTACTTCAGCGAATTTCTTACAACCAACAACAGGATAGGAGTGATGACAATAAAGCAAATTCTAGTGGTTGATAACGAGCAGTATATCCAAGAAGTTGCCAAGATTTGCTTGGAAACAGTCGCAGGCTGGAAAGTTGAGACAGCGAGTTCTGGTCAAGAGGGCATAATGAAAGCTGAGACTTGCCAACCAGATGCGATTTTACTAGATGTGATGATGCCAAATATGGATGGTATAGCTACCTTTGAAAAGTTACAAGAAAATCCATTAACCAAAGCGATTCCGGTAATTTTGTTAACTGCTAAAATTCAAGCTTCCGATCGCCGTCGTTATAACCAGATGGGAATGATCGGTGCGATCGCTAAACCATTCAATCCTTTAGAATTAGCTACTGAAGTAGCAGTAGCGTTGGGCTGGACTCTAGAAAAGTAAGGGCGCACATCTGTGCGTTTTTAAACCCAAATTTCCTATAACCAGTGTTTTGGATACGTTCTTTCTTCCGCTAGATTATTGAAGATCACAGCGCATAGCACTAGAATCATCGATCCCTCCAAAGCAGGTGTTAGCAGAAATTTCCAGTCCGGTTTCGTCATCATGACGACTAATGCAACAGCACCAGAAGGTGGGTGTAGAGTTCCGGTAAGCTGCATGATTCCGATCGCAGTAGAAACAGACATTCCCATTGCCAAGGGAGAAGAACCCAGAAAATGCAGAATTATCAGGCTCACGATCGCAGCTAAAAGATTACCCCCAATGACATTGCGAGGTTGAGCCAAGGGACTATCAGGGACACCAAAGATCAAAACACTCGTAGCACCAAAAGGAGCCATCAGCAAAGGAGAATTAGTTTTTATAGCAAGGTAAGACGTTGCAGTGATGGCTAAGAAACTACCAATCCAACTCCAAAAAATATGCCGATGATGAGGTCTGTCTATTGGACAGGTTAGCGGACAGGATCGCCATCTGCCAAAGGTTTTAAACCAATAATTTTTCAACTTTAACCGAACTTTTTTACCGTTGATCATGAATGAACCACTCGATAATCATGACTCCCTGACTTGACTTAACAAGGCTTTACTAAAGTTACAATAACATGACATTTCTCAAAAAATCCTTAAAAAGTATCCAAATACACAGATTTTTTTATTTTGTTAAATTTTATGCTAAATAGGTTAATTTGAGTTGCATCAAAATAGGGCTTAAACCCTTGCTGCAAGCTAATTACTCGGTAAAATAGATTACGATTACTCTAGTTGAAATTGCTCTTTGTTTGATTTGATCTCTTCTTGCTCACTGACTACAGCGAGGCGGATAAATTGGCCTCGTCAATGTCGTAATCAGACTTCTCTTTGCATCAGTATAATAAGTTTTTAAGCCGACATAATCTTTGTGGGTTAAATGATACCCATTAAATAAATCGCATCAAATATCTCAGAAATACTACTGAACCATCAAGGCAATAAATATAACTAAAATATACATAAATATTGCCAGGATGCTGAATATGTCAGATTTACCGTTTCAATGCAAAAACTTGAAAGAGCAAGTTGAGTCTATATTACAACTTTTACAGCAAGAACCAACGCTACATTTTCAAGATATTACACCTGTACGAACTTCCCTAAGTAAAGCGATTTCTCCAAAGTTTGAAATTGTGTTTGCAGGTGCGTTTAGTGCTGGTAAATCAATGCTAATTAATGCACTATTAGAGAGAGAACTACTCTACAGTGCAGAGGGACACGCTACAGGTACAGAATGCAAAATCGAGTATGCAGAATTAGATAAAGAACGTGTTGTTTTGACGTTTTTAAGTGAAGTAGAGATTCGAGAACAAGCAGTTTATTTGTGTCAGCAACTAGGATTTAAGACAGTAACTAATATTAATCAAGCCGATGTAATTAATTTGCTACGTGAAGGTTGCGAAGCTATTATTCAGCAGGAAGGTGGTGAGAGTAAATCAGAACGGGCAAAACAGGCAAAGGCGTTAATGTTATTGCTAGAGGGATATATAGCAAACCGCGATCGCATCAACACGGTTAATAATGCTACATATTCAATGGAGCAATTTAACTTTTTAAATCTCAAGGAAGCTGCTAGCTATGCCCGTCGTGGTAGTAATAGTGCAGTATTGAAGCGAATAGAATATTACTGTAATCATCCTCTGTTACAAGATGGCAATGTTATTATTGATACTCCTGGGATAGATGCACCAGTAGAGAAAGACGCACAACTAACTTATGCCAAAATTCAACATCCTGATACATCGGCGGTGGTATGTGTGCTAAAACCTGCCTCGGCGGGTGACATGACAAAAGAAGAAACAGAACTTTTAGAATTAATGCGGCAGAATGGGGGAGTACGCGATCGCGTTTTCTATATCTTCAATCGCATTGATGAAACTTGGTATAATACCCAACTACGGCAACGATTAGACGATTTAATTAGTGGGCAATTTGGTAATTCAAATAAGGTTTATAAAACGAGTGGATTATTAGGATTTTACGGCAGTCAAATTAAACAAACAAGCCAACTAGATAGATTTGGTTTAGATTCTGTTTTTGCAGAAAGTATTAAAGGTTTAGATGGTAATGAAGAAACACCACAATTTATCTATGCATTTAACAACTACTGCGTAAATTCAGGAAAACTTTCTACCACTAAATTCCGTGTATCTGTTAACGGCTTTGAAACCCCAAATCAAAATTATGTGCGGATTCTGGGAGATTGGGGAAATGAATTGATAGAAAAACTAATTCAAGATAGTGGGACTGAAGAATTTCGCACAGCCATTACTCGCTATCTTACAGAAGAAAAGCGCCCCCAATTATTTAAAAATCTTGCGGATGATTTAGAAGATGTTTGTATCAAACTGAAAAAACATTATCAAAGTGTCCAACGTCATTTAGATAGTCAGCCCCAAGAAATTGAGACTATGAAGGCGCAAGAGTTGCAACGCCTAAATCAGCAACTACAGCAAATTGGTAGAGAATTTAGTGAGCATATTACAGAAGAAGTTAACCAAATAATTAATAATTATTGTGATGCCTTTGAAGCAGATTTTAGGCAATTACAATCACGAATGATTCGCCGATTAGATGAATTGCTAGATACTTTTTCTGTAGCTTCTGCTTATCAACGTGCAACAATTAGCCATCCTCGCAACGCTACTGCACCTTTAATCGCTATTTTAGTAGAGGCATTTTATTACTTAGCAAATCAATTAGAGGATATTTTAATTGAATCTTCTCAGCAAGTAATTGCGAATTATTTCCAGCGATTGATTGAAAAGATTCGCAAGTCAGAATATTATCGCCAGTTGTATCGTTTGTTAGATAATGATGGTGGGATTGAACAAGAGATCAGAAGCTTAGAAAAAAGAGTTACTCAAGCGTTAGTTAGTGCAGCTAGTGTAGAGTGCGATCGCTTTGTGCGAGAAAGTCCGAGATTTTACGATGAAGGCACTTTTTCTATATATCAATTTCGTCAGACTTTATCACAAACTTCTCAAGGTTACGACGCTGAAAGTATCGTAGAAGCAGAACCAGCAATTAGGCAATTATTGAAGTTAGATTTTGAGCCAAAGGTTTCGCAAACTATTCGTAAATCTTTCCGTCAAACCATCAACCAAACGCTAAAAACTCAGTTGTTACCAATGGCAAAGCAGCAAGCAGATGAGATTTTGCAACAATACCCGCAGGCGCGTGCTTATTTAGAGAAAACACTGCAACAAGAAGCTGAAGAAAAAATTGCGAACAATCGACGATTATTGACTGTTGTTGAAGAAAATATTGCAGCATATAATTCAGCAGTTTCTAGTATTAATAATTGTTTACAGTCGATGCAATTATATGACCATCTTTTGCCTGTAATTGGTGAGCCGTTTGAAGCTGATGGTAAGTTTGTTAACAATGGATTTGTGCTTTCAGATGTGGTACAAAAGGTTTAGTTTTACATATCGCAATCCTATTTGATTTGTGAAAATTCGCATTGTCCAGATCCCCGGCTTCGTAAGAGTTGCCGGGGATCTAACTTTTTAGAGTCCTAATTCCCAACTCAATGGTTATGCTTATCAAGCGTCGGCAATTTCTTACAACTTGTGGAATAGCTACCCTAGCTACCCAGATATCACCCCTTACTGCTGAATCCGCAAACACAATCCGCAAGCCGCCCCGCCTGCAAGTAGGTGATACTGTAGGATTAATCGCTCCTGCGGGTATCGTTGATGCCAAAGACATCGAAGCAGCGCAGCAATCCATTTTACAATTAGGGTTAAAAGTCAAGCTGGGGAAGCATATTTTAGATCGTTACGGCTATTTAGCTGGTAGAGATAGCGATCGCGCCCAGGATGTAAACTTGATGTTTAGCGATCGCTCCATAAAAGCAATTATCCCTATGCGTGGTGGTTGGGGCTGTAATCGCATTTTACCTCTACTCAACTACTCGCTAATCCGCTCCCATCCAAAAATTATCATCGGTTACAGCGATATTACAACGCTCTTGTTGGCAATTAATGCCCGTAGTCAAATGATTACTTTTCATGGGCCAGTTGCTACGTCTACCTGGAATCAATTTACAGTCGATTACTTCAAGCGCATCCTATTTAATGCTGAAGCGGTAACTATGCAAAATCTCAACCCTAGCCAAGTGCGGGTAGAGATAATAGCACCGGGAAAGGCGAGAGGCAAACTTGTGGGTGGAAACTTGTCAGTCCTTTCAGCAATGGTAGGTTCACCTTACCTACCTTCTTGGAACAAAAGCATTTTGTTTGTGGAAGAAGTTGGCGAGGATGTTTATCGTATAGATAGGATGCTGACGCAGTTAAAAACTGCTGGGATACTTAATCAAATTGCTGGCTTTATCTTTGGGCAATGCAGTAAATGTAGTCTTGGAGATGAACCATCATTTACATTAATGCAAGTATTGCAACAACACATACTTCCTTTAGGTATTCCTGCTTGGTACGGTTCAATGATTGGTCATATTAAAGATAAATTTACCTTGCCAATCGGTGTGGAAGTGGAAATAGATGCCGAACTTGGGACAATACAAATGTTAGAGACGGCTGTTAGCCTTGTGTGAATGAGGCAGGAGGTTGGAATAAAAAATAGTGGCTCACATTTTATCTAAATTGCAAGCCACTAAATTGGAGATTTTGGTGTTCTTGACTATCTGTGCAAAAACCTGAAAACCCTTTCTCCCCCTGCTCCCTTGCAGTCTTAATGATAAGTCTTTAACCGGACATGATATTACTTATGACGACCAAACCATTTAGAGGCGATCGCTCCTAAAGCTGCACCTACCATTGGATTACTGAGAAACTTAAGAATCGCTGGTTGTTCAGCCATCACCTCTTGGAAGATGTCAGGATGGCTATGATATGTGAAAGATGCCAGCTTGCTGAGGTCATCTGCACTCATGCGGTTAGGGTTGTGGGTAGAAAGCCCTAAATTTCGCTCCAGATGCCGCTCGTCTAGACCTCTTTGTTTTAAGTGTTTAAAAAATGCCCGTGCAACATCATCCCGTTCATTAGGCTTAATCTGAGCGATCGCCTTTTGAAGTTCTGGCTCCAGCTGGCTTGGTGGAATGCTGCTATGGTTGAAAGATTGACTAAATAATTGCCGACGTTGATCGTGAGATGAACGCTGGGCAAAATCGTCAAAATTTTGGTATTCCTGAGTTGGATCAGATGAAACATCATCTAAAGACTCTGTATTACCGTGAGCCAACTCGTTGAGAATTTCGCGTTTATACTTGTCACTGCTGCTCATTTTTAATGTCTCCTTTTTATACTTGCAATCAACTGAATTAACTCAGGTCTTCTCAAAAAAATGAGTCCTTATTTATACTCAACTTGCTGAGATTGCACATCATACTGAGCCGTCAAAATCAGTTTTTTATCTGGTGCATACATCAAAACTTTTAAGTCTTGATTGGGGAAATTTTTGTGAAAACCTTGGAGTAAGGATTTTGCTAATGGTCGCACTTCGGTCGGACGAACTTGAGGCGTAATCACGACACCTAACTTATTGTTGTCACGTACATAAGCATCTTGGACAATTCCTTTGGCTGTGCTGACAACCCAGTTCCCAAAATCTTGACCCTGTACACTGTTACCGCGTGATAACAAGGCATAGTCGGCACTATGACTGATTCCAGACGGTAATTGAGTTGGTTGTTTAGCTTGAACAGTACCACTACAGGCGGCAGTCGTTGTTAGAACTAATACCAAGACTAAAGCTGTTAAAATCCGACGAAACTGTTGAATTATTTTCAATTTAATCACCTCATCTAAACTAATGACTATTCTGCAATATCAATCTACTGAGAGTATTTTTAGTAGAAGTAGGTAGAAAACCCACTCATACTAACTCAAATGCAATCACCTTTGTAGTTTAAGTAGATTAACCCCGGTCAGTTTTATTCTCTATTCGAGTTCCATCAGTATCAACATCTAATTCTTCGCGTCGAATGGTTTCTTGAGCTTCAACGGTTTCTTTGTCTACAACTTTCTGCACTTTGACTTCTTCGCGCAAAAAAGCTTCCTTTTGGATGTCTGGAACTTCTTCATAGAGGTCTATATGCGCTACCTCGCCCTCGCGGAAGTCCGTCGCTTCAGCAGACACAGCTTTGCCTGTATCTTGAGAAGTCACTCGCTCAATCACGACTCGCTCTTTTTCCACCGGAACAGCAACTCTTGCAGTTTCGGTTTCAACACGCTTACTAATCGATACTTCTCCGCTTTTCCGGCGCTGTTTATTAGCAACTAGCCTTTCTTGGTAGAGTTTGAAGGTTTGGTCTTCGTGAGCGCTGACATCATATAGATCCGCGTCGTCTGCGTAGGTGTAGCTGTCAGGACTAGGAGTAGCTGAACTTTCTAGAGAGGGTGTGCGATATCCTCTACGCACCTGTTCTTCATAGTCGTAGTCAAGCGTTGTATGCTCTTGATATTCAGGTAAATTTTCCGCTTGCTCTCTTGTTATGCCAACGACATATACACGGTTTGCTGTAGAGTCAATACGCGATTTACCTACTGGTAGTAAGATTTTCTTGCCAAAAATCCAAAAGCCTATGTCAACAATTAAATAACGGAACGCTCCTTGGTCATCTACTACAGCATCATTTACTGTACCAATCTTCTCATCAGTTCCTTGAACATACACACCCATTCCTTTGATGTCGTTACCTTCAAGAGTATTAAGGTAGTCTTGATCAAATTCACTTATTTTTTGGAGTGGCATTATTTTATTCCTTAAAATCTTGCTGTGTCTTTTTATAAATTACACAATTTAGTTTATATACATCTTCTCTCCGAGGATTGACTTAAACTATTTGGATATTTAATCAATCGAAGTAATTAAATATATTTTCATAACCCACAAGTATGATACAAAACAACTTTTTAGTATTAATGTATTACTGATTTTAAAATTTATTTAAACTAATTTTTCTAAATACTGTGACTAGTTTCTAGCATTTATGTGACTAGTTTCTAGCAGTAAATTTCAAAACTAAAGTTAACTAAATCAATATACAGCATCAAACTTAGCTAGTTTGATCTGCTTATTAACACCTTACACTTAAATCAAATACCCTTACATTGTTAAAGCTTTATTTGGTTAAGTTGTAATACTTGCTCTATCACTCTTCTAGAAGACAAAATCTCTGCCAAAAGATTGATGAGAAGGAAATCTAAAAATGTCTAAATATTATTAAACTCCTAATAAGTTTGCAAATAAATTAGCTGTGCCGCTAAGGAGTAATAAATCTAGTTGCAAAGCAAGCGTTGCAAAAATTGATAATAACAAAGTGTAAACTTTAAAACTGCTCTCATTGCAGAAAATCAGGAGATACTTATGGATACCGAATTACAGCAAGAGCAGTATGTCGATACTGCTTCCCAAAACCAGATAGAAGTACTTAAAACTTCAGAGCCTGGAAACCTGGCAATGTTGCCACCCGCCTCGGAAAATGAAGAACAATGGCAAAAAATCGGTAGCCAGATTTCTATGTTTTTGGCAAAAATACCTGAATACATAGGTAGATTCTACCAAGAATACAAATCGCTGATTATCAGCTTTGCGTTGCTTGTGCTAACAGTTACGGCACTAAGGATTTTTCTGGCGGTACTCAATGCCATAAATGATATTCCCCTACTTTCTCCATTTCTCGAATTAATTGGACTTGGTTACACAATTTGGTTTACTTTCCGCTACTTGCTCAAAGATTCGACTCGGCAAGAATTAGCAACAGAAGTTCGCTTGCTTAAAAAACAAACTCTAGGCAGAGAAGAATCACAGACTTTAAGCTAACTAAAGTATTGTGGCGGATACAGTGTATCTGCACTTTTGGTCAAGTAAAAAGCTGAATTTTGCTTGACCATTGTATAAAACTGTAGGCTCTTATACCACATCAGCTAAATTAGTCGGAAAAGAAAATGTATGATCAAGACAAATAGATTAGCTTCGCTGACAACAACAGTATTTCTTTCAACATTGCTAACACTCCCTCTGCTTTCTAGCTGCGGTGGAGGTTCCCAAAATGCTGCGCCACCTCCAATTGACGATACCGTTGGGAGAAATTTAAATAATCGCGCTCCCGTAAATCAACCCCAAGCTAGGAGGGGATTAAGTACAGGGCAGAAAGTGGCAATCTTGGCAGGAGCTGCTGGACTTTACTACCTCTACAATCAGCGAAAGAATGCCCAAGGAGCGGGAGCGCAGGGGAAATACTACCTTTCTAAGAATGGGCGTGTTTACTATCGAGATGCTCAAAATCGCCCTGTCTGGGTAACACCGCCACAAGAGGGCATTCGTGTTCCAGAGGAGGAAGCACAACAATACCGGGACTTTCAAGGATATAATAACAGACCCACAGGACGAGACTTAAGGGATTTGGGTGCAGGTACTGTTCCGACAAATTAATTTTTGTACAGATTATAAATAGATGGCGTTTAATCGTCATTCTATTTTTTAATAGAAACTTTTTCCGGATTTAAAGTTAATAATAATTAAAAGTATAATATCAAGTATTATTATACTTTTTCAGAAAAGTCTTTTTTAAGAATTTAGACGAGTATATAAAAATCCTATTTAATTGTTGAAAAGGTTTTGACCTCTAATTTTTGTACAACAGGGTTTTGAGTCTCAGGATGCTTTCAAAATTCAACCCTGAGTTTTATACACTAATAGTTATACTTTTATCAAAGTAAGAGTAACCTTTGATAGATGATTTTGAAAAGATATAACAATTAATATATTGAAAGTAATTACTTTACCGTTGATAGTTTAGTGAAATCACAGTTTAGGAGTCACAAATGAATATATTAGAAAAAATTTTTGGTGGCGGTGAGGTTCCAGAAAATGACTACCGCAACTTTGTGAACCGCTATGAGCAAGGTTTACCTCATGAGGGATACTCAGATGAAGAAGTTTTAAACCGTTATCAGCAAGTATCTAGACAGTTACCTCCAGACCTTTATCATGAATCTGCACAAGAAGCTTTTAGTCGGATGTCACCACAAGAGCGGATGCAGTTTGGTCGCTCTCTTCAACAGCAGACACGCTCTTCAAACTTGAATTTTCCCGATCTAAACCAAGATGGTATAGACGATCGCTTTCAAGACCCAAATTATCTTGCTCAAGCCACAGGCCGGGTTCACCAGCAACAACCAGATATACTCAGTCAAATTATGAGTGGTGCTGCGGGGAGCTTTATGGGTGGTCAAGGTGGTAACATTATGAGCAATCCATTAGCAAAGGGAGCGATGGCTGGTATCGCCGCTCTAGCTATGAAAAAGTTGATGCAAAGAGGCAACCAAGGAAATTCCGGGCAGTATGGTAACGTCCGCCCAGCTAGCCAAGACCCCTACGGCGATCCGGCGGATTACGGGCAGTATGGTAACGTCCGTCCAGCTAGCGAAGACCCGTATGGAGATCCGGCTGACCAACAGTACCGCTAGTAACCTCAAGCAGCAAAGCTGCAATTCGTAATTACAATCAGTGAAAGCTTGAACTCATCACTGATAATTATGGTCAAGTAAAAATCATTTTTTTTACTTGACCACTTTTTATTAGATTGGTATCACCTAGTAGAAAATCTCTTGCATTGTTGGTAATTGTTTAAAGCGACTACAAGCGGCCGAGAGTTATATTTTAGCGAGGTTAATTAGAATAAACTTAGGCTTTATTTCATTATTGTAAATTACTTGCGTGAGCAGCAGATTGGTAGAAAAATGAAACAGTTAGCAAAAACATTATATAGTAAACTTCTGCATCTATTTCACCAAGTCATGGGAATTACCGTTTCCCGTAATCCAAGCGAAACTAATGTTGCTTTTGATGAAGAATCTTTAGAAGACCCAAATACTCAATTAAAAAAGCAAATTACTCTTCAAGATAGAGTTAATAAATATGAGCAAAACTTAGAATTAAATTACCAAGATTCAGCAAAACCTCGGCGATTCAAAAAAGCTTCTTTATTTCCTGATAGTAAGACTAATGTTGCTGCATTGTCGCTAGTTTTGTATGGAGTTGCTGAAGTCTTATCTCAAAAAATGAATCTGTCATGGAATCAAGTAAATAATACTTTTAGTTATGAAAGAGAAGCTGAAACTGGAAAAGGAAAAATCTTTTACTATGTAACAGATAATCCCGAAACTCCACAACCAGAAACTCTGGCAGAAGAGGCAGCTTTAGTTGTTATAGACGAATTTGATCCAAGGGCGTGTGCTATTCACCTGATTTACTGTGCCTTAGTAGCTAGCTTAGATAAGCCTTGGTCAGGCAATTTTGTAATTGATGACAAGCAACTACTTGAATACACAGGGCTTGTGAAACGCAGGGACTTATGCAAGCATGAAAAATTAAGTATTTTGTACCACTTATTACGGCAACCTGCCCAAGTACTAGCTTGTATTGCATGGCCTAAACAGGAGAAAGCTGGAGCTTTTACTGTTGCTGATTTAAAGATTTGGGACATCAGTATAATACGAGATTTTGAAACAGATAAAGCTGGCAATAACAAGCTAGTGGGTTTAAAGGTAATAGGTCAAGCTGGAGTATGGACAAAATACTTCCTCAACAAATCTAAACATCACTACCACACTGGAATTATTACTAAGAAAACCGTACAGAAACTATTTAGTATTGGTAAACAAAATGCTGGCGCGGCTAGAATGCTAGTTTGGCTAACTTTCCAAATCAAACCGGAATTTCAGGATTGTGTAATGGGCAAGACTCTGATGGAGATTGCTTACGGCAAAGACAAAGTGTCAACAGCAGAACCAGACAGACAGCTTAGGCGGCAAATGGCTGATGATTTGGAAACTGACTTGAAAGTTGTCAAAGAAGCTGGATGGCAAGCAGAACTGGAAACAGGCCCAGCTTGGTTAACAAGCAGCAAAAGTGCTAAAAGACCTATAGGTTACTGGAATCAAATACTCAATTCTAGATGGCGTTTTCATTTACCAGCAGAAGCACAGGAACGCTTGACCGTGGACTCGAATCAGCTAAGTGCAAATAATATCCAGCCTCTATCAGGTAATGTCATTAGAGAAGCGAGAAAAGCAAAAGGCTGGTCTAGGGCATTTTTCGCTACAACGATGGAGAAAAGCGTTTCCTGGGTTGATGCAGTCGAGACGGGTACACGTCAGGTTTCTCAAAAGGACTTGCCCAAGTTGCTCAATACACTGGAATTACACGTTAACAGGTATTGATGTTTGCAAGCCGCATACTCGTGCTGAGGTAATTTTTGCTAGATATTATTACTCATTGCAACTGCGTTGGGAGTGGGGTTAGGTTTTTCGTGGGTTTTTCCATGACGTGAAAAGTCAGTATTCATATAAAGTTTTGGCAGAAGGCAGTATATCTCCATGCCTCCTGCCTGTGTTGTTAAGATTTTGATAGACAGTATGCATTTCTCCTCGCTATGTTACGACTAACTGAAGTAAAGCTCCCGCTTGATCATCCTGAAGATGAGATCAAGACTGCCATCCTCAAAAAGCTGCAAATTACGGACGAAGATTTGATCAGCTATTCCATCTTCAAGCGTAGCTATGATGCCCGTAAGAAAGGAGAGATTACCCTTGTTTATATTCTGGATGTAGAAACGACTCAAGAAACTCATCTACTCAAGCGCCTGAAAAAAGATCCTCATGTAATGGTCACGCCAGACATGAGTTATCGCCCAGTGGCACAAGCACCAAGCAATTTGGCGATTCGCCCCATCGTAATTGGTACTGGGCCTTGTGGCTTATTTGCGGGTTTGATGCTGGCGCAAATGGGGTTCCGTCCCATTATTTTAGAACGTGGGAAACAAGTTCGCGATCGCACTGCTGATACTTTTGGCTTTTGGAAGAAAAAATCAGACTTCAACCCCGAATCTAATGCCCAATTTGGCGAAGGTGGGGCGGGTACGTTCTCCGATGGCAAGCTCTACAGTCAAGTCAAAGATCCTCAGCATTATGGGCGCAAGGTATTAACCGAACTCGTCAACGCCGGAGCCTCACCAGAAATTCTCTATATCAACAAACCGCATATCGGCACTTTCAAACTGGTGGGAATCGTCCAAAGTATGCGTGCCAAAATAGAATCCCTCGGCGGCGAAATCCGCTTTCAAAGTCGGGTGGAAGATATTAACATCGAAAATGGACAGGTGCGGGGAGTCACCCTTGCCAGTGGGGAATATATCGCTAGCAATCATGTGGTTTTAGCGGTGGGTCACAGCGCCCGCGATACCTTCCAAATGTTATATGATCGCGGAGTTTACATCGAGCCTAAACCATTTTCTATCGGCTTTCGGGTCGAACATCCCCAGTCTCTCATCGACAAATGTCGTTTCGGCACTCAGGCTGGTCATAAGCTTTTAGGTGCTGCCGATTATAAACTAGTTCACCACTGCCAAAATGGTCGTTCCGTCTATAGTTTCTGTATGTGTCCGGGGGGCTTAGTGGTTGCAGCTGCATCAGAACCGGGGCGACTTGTAACCAATGGGATGAGCCAATACTCTCGCAATGAGCGCAATGCCAACAGTGCGATCGTTGTGGGCATTACACCCGAAGATTATCCGGGCAATGCCTTGGCGGGAATTGACTTCCAACGGCGCTTGGAAGAACGGGCTTTTGAGTTGGGCGGTGGGACTTATGAAGCTCCAGGGCAGTTGGTGGGAGACTTTCTCAACCATCGCCCCTCTACAGCATTGGGCACAGTTAAGCCGTCTTATACACCTGGAGTACATTTGGGTGATTTGAGCCAGAGTTTACCAGATTATGCGATCGCAGCCATCCGTGAAGCCCTTCCCGCTTTTGACAAACAAATTAAAGGGTTTGCGATGGATGATGCCGTGTTAACAGGAGTAGAAACCCGCACATCATCACCGATTCGGATTAAACGCAACGAGGATTATCAGAGTTTAAATACAGTCGGTCTTTATCCGGCTGGTGAAGGCGCGGGATACGCCGGGGGAATTCTCTCGGCTGGTATAGATGGTATTAAGGTAGCGGAGGCGGTGGCCTTAGGTATTTTGAGATTCTGAGACATCGCTTCTAAATGACAAGTTTACTGTAAACCGCAAAAAATCCCTCCACCCTTATGACTATAAAAATCCAGAACGAAAAAGACTCTTTTACTGCAAACACTAATATAAATATCAATCAAGAAACAGAAAAGGAAAAAGTTCTATGTTCTCATTGCCAGCGCACAGCTACGAACGGTATTAAATGTAAAGGAATTTGTGTGGCTGACAATGACTATTAAGATATGGATTTTAAACAATAGTTTCAAAATCTCACTTTTTTAGGTGAACACCAGAACCACTGCCTAAAATCTGCATCACTCTTTTGGAGTATTTATTTGAGTTAGTAAAAGTAGCATTTTATATCCTTAGCCTATGTCAATTTAATTTTTGGATAGGTATCATATCCCTGATAGGGCAGGGCTAGGCATTTTATTTCTTGGATCGCTCCTCCGTTGAAAAACTCGAATTCATAGATTCGATTTGGTTATAACAAAGTGGTGAGTAGGAGTAATAGGTTAAGCTGTTACGCATTTAACTTGAACATTTACATCAAGGCTGATGACCGATGACTGTTGACGGTTATCAGTCATCAGTCAACACTTAACGACCGTAAAGAGTGTTTATACAGTTTAGGCGCGCATCAGCTTATTTTCACATTCTTCAGAAAATACTGCTACTTCCCACTGGCTTGGGATAATACTGTTGAATTTATTTTTCACTGCCAACAGTGAGAATGATAAATATGCTAAATATATCCGTAGTTCTGAGGAAATCTTGAACCATCTGACTAAGGTTTTAGTATTGCATCCACAGTTCTGTTCATATCTTGGTATTAGCGATCGCAGACCAATATAGTTATTCGTTTTAGATATGAACATGAAATTTTAAGATTGCTAAGACAGCAACTTGATTGAGTCATAGTTGAATGATTTTATCTATTCAAAATAGGAAGTAAATAATGAACGATTTAATTGCGATAAGTTTCAAATATAAATTCCCAGCAGAAGTTCATCAATTATCGCCTATTCAATCTGACAAGATTGTAGAAAAAATTAGGAGTCTTAACCATGAGCTGGAAGCAGTTAACGATCCTGTTTATCTCTACGATCGTATTTCTGTTTAGCGGAAATGCAATCGCACAGACTGATCTCAATATTAATAATACCAATCTGATTCGGTTGGGTGGAAATGTCACGGTTGTAGAAAAACAAGTTGTAGAAAATGCTATTGCCATTGGTGGCTCGGCAATCATTCAACCCAATGGACGAGTGACAGAAACTGCGATCGCCATCGGTGGAAATGTCATTCTTAAGCAAGGCGCACGGGTAGATGGTGATGCCTATGCCATAGGTGGCAAAGTTGAACAAGCAGAAGGAGCCACAATTGGCGGCTCAAAAGACACATTCGACGATCAATATAATGAACGGGGCTTGATGGGGATGCACCGCAATCGAAACCGATTTTTGCCGATGTATTTCTTCCACGCTAGTTTTCGGATTTTCTCAGCGATCGTCGCTGCTATTCTTGGCATAATTTTGTTACGAACCGCACCATCTTTTCTGCCGAATCTAGCTGCCACCATTCGTAAATATCCAGATCAAAGTGCATTATGGGGAATTGGGGCAATGTTTACCTTAATTGCCCTAAACATTTTTTTAGCACTCACCCTAATTGGGATTCCATTAATTCCCCTTCTCAGCTTAATTGTGAGTCTGACATCATTGGTTGGCGCATTGGGCATTTCACTATTCATCGGTCAACAAGTCGTAAAACGCGATCGCCAAAGCAACTTGCAGCAGTTCTTGATTGGATTGCTAATTATTACACTACTTGCCCTGATTCCATTTATCGGCGGAATTGTAGTGTTTGTTGCGAGTCTATTGGGCTTGGGATCGCTCCTTACTTGGAAATTCGGTAAGGCACAACCGCCGATCTTGGAATAACTCAATCGGCACTCCCCGCCATCTCATTCACTTTTTAACAGGACTTACGCAAAATACCTCTCAAACTCTTATTCCTCCGTGTTCTCTGTGCGTGCCTCTGTGGTAGCCTGCGGCAAGCCGAAACGTCTACGATTTTTCGTTACCTCTGCATAAGTCCTATTTAAGTAACGCCGTGTGCCAAAAATATTTGTTGTTTGAGGAAACGTCTTATGAAAACAGATTACCTGATTGTCGGCAGTGGTTTATCAGCATTGGTCTTTGGTGCTTTAATGGCAAATTCTGGCAAGATCGTGCAAGTACTCGAAGCCCATGAGCATCCAGGTGGCTTTGGTCACACGTTTACGATGGCTAAAAAATATACCTTTAATGCCCAATTCCATTATGTTTGGGATTGCGGTGAAGGACAAACGGTGAATCGGGTACTCAAGAAACTGGGCTTGGATCGGGAAGTGACTTTTGAGCGATACGACCCGGATGGCTTTGACCACATGCGAATGCCGGGATATGCATTAGATATTCCTTCGGAACCGGAGGAATTAATCCAACGATTATCAACGCTATTTCCTACACATGGTAATCGCATTCGCCAATTTGTCAATGACGTTGAAAAAACGAGCGCAGGTTTGAAACTACTCGCTCCTCCAGTTAAGCCACTTGAACTGCTCCAACATCCAGGTGAAGTGGTTTGTACTGCCCAATATCTTAACAGCACACTTCAGGATGTATTCGACAAGTTTCAGCTACCACAAGCCGCCCAAACCTTATTGGCTCTGCAATGGCCTGATTTTTTGCTGCCTCCGAATCAGCTCTCGTTTTATGCTTGGGTCGCTTTGTTCAAGGGCTATCAAGCCGGTGCATTTTACCCAACCCAGCATTTTGAGCATGTAATCAATTCTTTAGTCAAAGTGATTGAATCAAATGGAGGGCAGGTACTACTCAACCATGAAGTCGTGAATTTTAGACTCACAGACCGAACAATTACGGGAGTTGAGGCGATGGATTTAACCACCCATCAAACTCATGAATTTACAGGCGACACCGTGATTTGCAATATTGATCCCAAAAAAGCCGCCAAAATGATTGGTGAGTCAAATTTCTCTAAAACCGTGCGGCGAAAACTCAACTATGAGTATTCCCCATCCAACTACATGGTTTATTGCATCGTCAAAGACCTCGACCTGCGAAACTATGGATTTGGCAAGTGGAATCTTTTCCACACAGATCATCAGGATTTGAATGAAGCCTTTGCTCAGATGTATGAACACAATGATTTTTCCAATCCCAGCTTTGCTATAACAACGCCCACTTTATTAACAGAAGCGAGTCGAGATTGTCCAGAGGATTGCCAAATTGTCGAATTCCTTACCGTTGCTAATTATAACTACTTCAAACAATTGCGACAAAGCGATCGCAAAACCTACAACCAGAAAAAGCAAGAAATCTTTGATTCTATTTTGGATGTCGTGGAAAAAGAATATGTGCCGAATTTTAGAAAGCACATGGTCTTTCATATCACGGGCAGCCCTACCACCAATGAACGTTTTTGCTGGTGTCCTAACGGGAATTCTTACGGTTCTAGTCTCACACCGCGCAACATGGGTCTAGGACGGTTGAATCACGAAACTTCACTCAACCATTTTTATTTCTGCAATGCTTCATCAGGTTATCCGGGTTTTGCTCCCACATTCTGGACTGGGGCATTGCTGTATCAACGATTATCTGGCGACGTGCTTTTAGGCAATAGCTAAGAAGAGGAAAGGGGGCAGGGGGCAGGGGGCAGGGGGCAGGGGGCAGGGAGCAGGGGGCAGGGGGAGAACCCTATACATAAATGTATTTACTCTGAAACCCTTAATTGTAGGGGAATCTTAAATTTCCTTTCCCTGCTCCTCTGCCTCTTCGGTCACACATACACATATTAATCATATTCAACAACTGAGAGGTCAGTTATGAGAATTGCAGTTATCGGTGGTGGAGCCAGTGGTATGGTTACAGCTTACCTACTTGATAAACAAGGGCATCATGTCACTGTGTTTGAACGGCAGCCGATGTTGGGGGGACATATTCGGACACTTAACAAAAATGTGAAACCCAACCAATCTGATTGCGATGAAATGCTGGAAAGTGGAGTGCTAGAATTTCCTACCATATTTTATCACTTCATTGCTCTTATGCAAGAGCTAGGAGTGGAACTAGAACCCATCCGTGTCGGTTCAGCTTTATTCCCCAAAGATGGCAGTCACTTTTTATCGAGGGTGATGATTGAGAATAACTATACAGGCATCCACCGCCTCATGGAATATCTGCGGTTCGATGCTGTCCATGCCCGTTCTCTTGGATTATGGCTAAAAACGCGATTTGCCCAGATGGAAGATTTTTACAATCAGCCACTGTCTCAATATGTGAACAAGCAAAGTATCAGCAATACTTGGCTAAAATTGCTGACGATGTATAGTTACTCGATGCCGTTTGAACTCATTGACAACTTTCCCGCAGAGATGGCAATTCCAATGTTACGCGATTACCTTGCAGTCAAATGGGTCAGGATTAAAGGCGGTGTGTATTCCTATATTGAAAAAATTTTGGAGCGATTTAAAGGTGAAGTTTTGTTGAATGTGGAGATTGCTAATATTTCCAGAAGTCCAGATGGTGTGAAAATCAGGCGATCTGCCTCTGGCGGCAGCGCTTCGCTATCGCAGCGTGAGATCCAGGAGTTTGATAAAGTCGTGTTTGCCACGCCACCCGACCAAGTAATGGCACTGTTAGCTGATCCAACCGATGCTGAAATTAAACGCTTCTCAGGTTGGAAAGCCAATTATGCAACTACTACAATTCATACAGATACTTCCATGTATGATAGTCATCACATTCAGCACCCCTCGGAATTTGATTTTTTCCAGACAGATAGCCGCTGGGGATATAACAGTTACTTGAATCAGCTTTGCGGCATTTCATCGCCACAGCATTATTTTTTATCGTTTCAACTAGAAGGATTGATTGCTCGCGATGCCTCCGGCGGGCAAGGCCTACGCATTATTCACACTCAAGAACATCATACTCCGTTGTATACCACTGAATCTTTTAGATACCGAGATGAAGTAGTTGCTACTAATGGAGAGAACAATACTTACTATGCAGGAGCTTATTTAGGAGATGGCTTGCATGAAGGAGCGATCGCGTCTGCCTTTCGAGTTGCTCAACTCATCGGTTCACCTTTAACTCTTTCTATTTCTGGTTTCGACGACGGAAAAATAGACACAGCTAATAGACCGAGAACTTTTGCGATACCTTTTTTGCGATCGCGCAGCGTGTCTTAAAGGACAAGATATTAATTTGAAAGTCCTAAAAAACCCCACCCTGTTTAAGGGGCTACCGTGTATACACAAGTCGAAGTAAAGTAAGCTAACGCGCCTACATCTTCTGACTTTTCACGTTATGTGGAAAAGTCCACCAAAAACCTAACCCCCTAACCCCCAACTCGTCGCGGGAAGGGGGAAAATTCAAAGTCTCTCCTTTTAGGCTACGGTGTACACACAAGTCCTCTAGAGTTGCACCACAGCTTTTTGATCCCCCCAACCCCTCTTAAAAAGGGGGGCAAAAACCTCTCAAAGTCCTCCTTCTTAAGGAGGATTTAGGAGGATCTACAATATTTTGGTTTTGTACAGAGATGTGTGTACACCGTAGCCTTTTAGGAGAGAGAAATAGAAGCCTTTTCGGTTGTTTTTTCTAAGGCTTTGGTGGTTATTATAGTGCCAACAGCGATCGCCGCAGTTTCAAGTATCATATCCTACCTTGGCTATGTGTACCATATTAATACACTATTTTTGTTCTAAATTCCGCAGCTAAGTTAAAAAACCCATATTTTACTCAACGTTACGGATTTTGCAGAGTTCAGCATTACTTTCTCAATATATTGCGTGTGATATCTAAGCTTTTTGAATTAAAACCAGTTACCGTTACTAAACATCGCCACCAACATCGCGCTTTAAGTTACTAAAATAACGAGTTTAGTTACCACCACTACGATTTTTGTTACAAACATCATAATTTTCGTTACAATATTACGAATTTGTTACTAAAATAACGAGTTTAGTTACCACCACTACGATTTTTGTTACAAACATCATAATTTTCGTTACAATGTTACGAGTTTAGTTACCACCACTACGATTTTCGTTACAAACATCATAGTTTTAATGGATATTACTTAAGCTATAGTTATATTCAGCACCAAATTTGTGGATTTTACTCAACCAAAATTAAGCTTTAATAAGGCAAGCTAGTTCTAGAACACAATAAAAAGAACATAATTATGCCTCGTCAAAAGCGTACATATCGCGCTCTAGAAAAAGCTGAATTGAGAATGTCCGGACTCAAAGCAATTGATCCGAGTATGGATTTTGGCGATGCTCGCAACTTGCAAAATATCACACAAATAATTCAGCAGTATCGTAGCAAAATAGAAGCTTATAATACTACTCTGGCTGTGATTGACTCTTACAAAAATGAGATGAAAGAGTTGGAAACAACTTTGAGCGACTTGACAGAAAAGATGCTTCTTGGAGTTGCCTTTAAATACGGCAAAGATAGCCATGAATATGAGATGGCGGGTGGTGTTCGTAAAAGCAATCGCATCCGTAAAAGCACAGCAGCACGCTTGAGAGGGACTTCAGAGGAACCAATTACTAAGAGTGCTAAAACTGCATAAAAAGCATTCTCATACCATTTGACTTTAATAATGATACAAATACGTTGGTAGGGGCTTGTCTTTGCCCATTGGTGTCAACTTAAGTTAAAACGCTTATCCCACAGGCGTTTTACCCCCCTTAATCCCCCCTTGGAAAGGGGGGAAAAAGAAATCTAGTTCCCTCCCCTTTACAAGGGGAGGGTTAGGGTGGGGTGACGCGGTGAGTGATGGGAAGCCAGAGAACTGAATATCAGGTTTTGACAAGCGTTTCACGTTAAGTTGACACCTATAGGCAAAGACAAGCCCCTACGAGAAATCTATATGTATCACGGTTTTCGTGAAATGGTATCAGGCCAGAATCTGGGGCTAGTACCGCAAGGCGGAAGTCATAAAAGAAGAATTCAGAAGTCAGAATGGGCTAAACGAGAAGCCATGTCGTAGGCTTTACGCTGCGCTATCCGCTAGCCGTACAAAATATCCAACTGAATTCTGGCTCCTGACTCCTGAATTCTGCTCGATAATATCACTCAAATTGCACAAGCGATCGCCCCGATACAACAATAAAGCCAACAGAATCAAGCCTAATTTGGGGCTGGCGAATTCCTTGGAGAATGGCTGCATTTAAAGCAGTTTCTATCTTTAATTCTTCAGCTAAGGCATTATCCCAGCTTTGTTGGTTCAAACGCAGACGTAACTGTTCTACTCTATTGGCTAATTTATTTTCAGCGACCTTAGCACAACTTTGACATAAGTCAACAAAATCGGGACGATTGGAGAGTAATTCTGAAGAAGTGTTACGCACTTGATAACAGAAATTTTGCCATTTACTAGGCTCAACAAAATCGTCAATAATTCCTAAGCGCTCTTTTGCCAGATTGTAATCTCGTCCTTGATTGTTGTTTTTATCTTTATATGGACGTTGCAGGATGCTTAAGAGTGCTTTATCTTCAACAACACGTATTGGCTCGTTACGACCATCAACATAGATAGTTTCTATAATTGGCGGAAATAGAGCATCAACACGTCGCTGCAAGTTTTTAAATTGAGAATTATCGAGTTTGTTATCTAGTAAAACTTGTTTGGCAATTCTTAAATTTGCTTCGACTACATAATTGCATTGGAAACCGAACCACTCTTTCCCTTCTTTAGAGTCCCAAGATGCATCAGTGCGCCACAAAGCAAAGGCTTCACCTCGGTCATCCCAGTTTATATAGTTCCAGAGTGCTTCGACAAATCCTTCCCCAACTCGAAAGAGTTTAATACCAGGATTCTGGTTTGCTACCCTACGATTATAAGTACCAAATTGGTCTAGGTAACTATCAGCAAAACGGTTTTTTAACTCATTTATGGGAACCAATGTCCGCGTTGACGGTTGATAACGTCGCATATCTGATGAATCTGGATTATTCAGTCCTCTGAATCCCAGCGCGTCGCAAATCCAACCTTCAATTGCTCGTTTCATTTCTAGATGACAAGCATCATAATTATCTAACTCTTGAAAATACTCGGTGGCAATTTCATCGTTAGCGTCAATTTCATCTAAAGCATTTTGTTCGCTAATTTTTGCTATTTCGGCTTCAATTTGCTCTTGAATTGGTGAAATCATTTCTAACAATCCAGCAGCACTTGATTTAAACAAAGCTGCTTCTAATTCTGCAAGTTTATCATCTACATAAAACTGTAAACTTGCAATTGATTGTTGGAATATACCAAAGCCATCTTTCAATACTTGATACCAAGCATTGTGGGGGCTATCTTCCAAATAAGGGCCAATCAAAACACAAGATTGGACTCCGATTTTGCTACCAATGCGGTCAAGTCTGCCAAGTCTTTGCTCTAATTGATTAGGCGACCAAGGAAGGTCAAAGTGAATTAACCAATCGGCAAATTGGAGGTTAAGTCCTTCTTCTCCAGAGCGATCGCATACTAGAATAAAGCAGTTTGGGTTATTCCTGAACTTACTTAAGCCTTCCTCAACTTTGTCTGGTGATTCCCCAAATTGATGTTTGGCTATTGTTTCAGTACCAAAGGTATCAGACAAATACCGGACTATTTCGCCACAGGTTTGCCCAAAGCTGGTAAATACAACAAATTTGGGTAGAATATCGCCAGAGATTGGTCTCTTGATTCTCTGCTGTATCCTCGTGATGAATTCTTTTTGATTCTTCCGAACGTTTGCGGGAATTTTGAAGTATGTACCTAGCTGATTTAGCAGTACTGTTTTCAAATTTTCCGTCCGTCCTCCGTCCTCTTGAGGTTGACGAATAATTTTTAGGAAGGATTGCAGAATCTCTTCTTCCCCTGAAAATTTAGGGGTTGTAGTTAATAGGCGAATATCATCTTCTTTAAACTCTTGGATGAGTTTAGCATCAGGCTTACCAGTTAACCGGGCGGTAATTACTTGCTCTAAAATCCCTAACCAAGTACCAGCAGCTAGGAATAATAACAGAAAAATTCGCTGATATGCCTTTTCACCAGGAGCTACACTACGCCATTGATTGAGGAGTTCGTGGATATCAGGCGATCGCTCGTCTAAATCATACTCTTCTTTGGGCGTAAAATTGCGGTCAAATATGACATCTTCCACCGCCGCGCGACGGTTGCGAAGCATTCGGCGGTGTAGTCGATAGATATCGCTGACGTGAGTGCGAATCGCTTGAACAATTTGATCTTGCTCGGTAGAATTTGCTTGTAAATTTTCTAAATCATCCGCCAGCTTTTGCAAATACTCATCCTCAGCCAAGAGGTTTCGTAGTTGCTGCAAGTTGCTTTTAAGTACAGCAGGTTCAGCACCTTCTTTAAAAGAAAGCAGAAGTTTACCAATTTCTTGACGGCTTTCAACTTTGGCGCGAAAACCTGCTAAATCACCAATTTTATAGGTTGCTGGGTCGAGCAAGTGCAACATAGCCAGAAAATCTTGCTCATGATTGAGAACAGGAGTGGCGGATAATAGAAGCAAGCGATCGCTTTTATGAGCAAGTTCTTTGCAAGTCTGAAAACGCTGGCGCACTGTTGCATCCTTAGAGGTTGCCATTGCCGCAATATGATGGGCTTCATCTAAAATTAAGCAGCCTATCTTCGCTTTCAGGTTGATTTTATGGATATCTTCAACCGCCAGCACCGCTACCCGTTTGCCAAAATGGGAGATGTAAAACTTGTTTTCTAACTCAGTCCGCCACTGTTTGAGCAGATATTGTGGAACTAATACCACCGCATTTTTTTTCGGTTCATCCAGGAGGAATTGACGCAGAATCGCACCCGCTTCAATGGTTTTTCCGAGTCCCACCTCATCTGCTAGTAAGTAACGCTGAATTGGGTCTTCCAGTACCCGCCGCACAACTTCAACTTGGTGAGGATAAAGATTAATATTTGCCGAAATCAGTCCTGTCATCCCGCGACTGACAGCGCGTTGCTTAATCAAAGATTTGACGAAAGCCAATCTTTTATCGTGGAAGTAAGGCGTTTCGTGACCCTTCATCGCCAGAGTTTCGATGGGGTCTGTGTTGGGGAGATTACAACGAACGTAAATGTCTTCTTCAGTAGCGATCGCAGTTTTCTTGTCTGGTAAATCAATTTGATACATTTCTGTATCTTCATCCCAGATGAAAACTCTGCCAACTATCCATTTATCCTGGGTTTGCAACTTAATATAACATCGAGCCTGGGGTTCAAGCCTGACCTCAGAGAGAGAATTTAAAGGTAAAGTTTTTTGGAGACGTTGCCCTATAGAGCAGAAATACTCAACGTTCGCATTGTCATCAGATATTTCTGTAACTTTTCCGATACCCAAAGAGTTATTCTGGGACTGTACCAATAAACCGAGCTTAATCATAGATCCAGTCCCCTGAATACACTAAAAGAACCTTCCAGACTAATTTTTTCACTTATATCTGGAAATTTTGCCGATCAACATTATAGATAATAAACTGGCATTACAGTTTTTATCATAGCGATGTCTACGGTGATCACTGAGCTTTGTCGTACCCTTTTGGGAAACAAGCTAGCAAGAGCGTCTAGCACAGAAGTGCGGGCTACGCCTACGTTCCACCACAGCCTAATACTTGTCGGCTAAGGAAGAAAGATAAAGGATTTGAATTCACCTTTAACCTTTTTCCAGACTAAAAGGAAGATTATTAGGCTTATCCGAAAAGTATTGCATAACAGACAATTAGTAAAATCACCCCAAACGTTGATTTTCATTGTGAACTACCGACACTGACCTTACGATGCATTGGCATTGCATAGCAGGATGTTGCCAAATTTAATTCGCTACAAATTAATGAAATAATGTACTTAGGTAATTATGTGGCGCGGTAGATTCACGTTTTGCCTTGATAGCGCCACGATACAATTAAGATCATGTACCTTTATTTACTATGAAGAAAATCAGAGACAACACAATTAAGTTAAATCAATATTTAAAGTTGATGGGTATAGTGCCAAGTGGAGGCCAAGCCAAGCTGATGATTCAAGGTGGCGATGTCCAAGTCAACGGTATGTTGGAAACCCGGCGAGGGCGGCGACTAGTGCCAGGTGATAAAGTGACAATAGAAGGAAAAACTTTAGAGGTGAATTTGGATAACAATGAACACCAAGACGTAGTAATAGATTCTTCCGAAGAAACTGAGTAAAGGATTTTTATCCTAAATTTAAAAGTTTTTCTTTTGCCTTGTGAGTAATGCTGCAAATTTCCAACAAAGTTATAATCCCACAGAGTGAGATTGAAATTAGTGCAATTCGTTCGCAAGGAGCGGGAGGCCAGAATGTGAATAAGGTTTCCACGGCGATTCACTTACGCTTCGATATTGCGGCTTCATCATTACCGAATTATTATAAAGAACAGCTTTTAAAGCTGAATGATCGACGCATCACCCAGGACGGGGTTGTTGTAATCAAAGCGCAGGAACACCGAAGCCAAGAGAATAATCGGGAATCAGCTTTAAAACGGCTTCAAGAACTCATTCAAAGCGCAGTTGTAGTCAGGATAAAACGTAAACCTACGAAACCAACTCGCAGTTCTCAAAGAAAGCGCCTTGACTACAAAACTAAGCACGGACAGGTTAAGTCTAACAGAGGACAAGTGATAGATGATTGATTTATAAACTAGGTCTTAGTACTCAATTTTGTTGCAAAATCTTACCAAAGAACTAAGACTAATTCTTTCGATTGACACTGGTCAAGGTCATGACTTATTTGGTTAACTTGAGAATAGCAACTATTTCTTAAAGGTGAAAAAAGATGAATAAGACGTTACTAACAATTTTGATGCTTGCACTGTTACTCTTATTCATTATCTCTCCCTTTGCTGCCCTTACTAGTTTAATGCTGTTAGTGTTAGTTTCGGCGTTTTTCTCTTTACTAGGAAACTTGTTCCAAGCAATAATTGGTGGTGACACCGACCCGAAAAGGTCATAAAAGCAAAATTTCAAATGAAGATCAGATTTCAGAACTATTGTGATGTTACATGAAAAGCCGCTTTCAAGGTGCGATCGCTTTGGCGGCTTTCTTAATTTACACTCCCTACAATCGACGAGCTTTGAGCTTAAAAATCAATTTTCATTTTAAAAGAGATACTATCAACTGGGTTGATTGTCTCACTGTCAGCAAGAACTTCCCAGCCAAATCGTTTATATAAACGCACGGCTGGATTTGTCGCTCTGGTACTAAGTGATATTGATGGATAAGATGTTTTAGCTGTTGCTAACAAATGTGTGAGTAACTGCGTTCCTATACCTTTATTTCTATGTTGAGGAAGAATGGCAATAGCTAGTTCAGGAGTTTGATCATCAACATAGCCATATCCTTTATTTTCACCTGTTAATAGACGCAGCCATGCCGCTCCTACTGGTTGATTACTACTTTCCAGAATAGCGACAAAGCCGCTATCATCTTCACGTCCCCAATCTTTAACATATTTTGCCAAATCAGGATTATTTATCGCATCCTGCACTGTCAAATTACCTTCTTTTACCAGATGGGCTGCTTCGTAAAGCATTCGCCAAAGAAAAGGCTCATCTTCTTGTGTAAGTGGACGAATAGAATAATCCATAACTCATACCCCAAAGTCCGCTTTTGTCAAATTTAAGGTAATTTACTCAGTGGTGTTGCTAAACCGTCAATGCTGACGAGATTTTTCTTCTGTTGATATTCTCTAACTCCCTCTTCGCCTTTTTTACTAGCCCAGTTTACTAAAGTCTCGCGCTGACCTTGATATTCATAGAGTGGTACGCCAAAACCACAGGAAGTCTGTATTTTGTCAATGTCAGCGACGATAATTTGACGAGTTCCAGGCATCGGCACAAACAAAGAATACAGAGAGTCCCAGTCGGGAGAACTCGGTAAAATGGTCTTTCCTTGACCGTAAAGGCGCAGAATCGAAGCGGGTTCCTCAAAAGCGCAAAACATAAAGGTTATCCGCCCATTTTCTTGCAAATGGGCTGATGTTTCGTTACCACTGCCTGTAAGGTCTAAATAACCTACTCGGTTGGGAGAGAAGACGCGAAAGCAGCCTAAACCTTTAGGAGAAAGGTTAACATGACCTGTAGGACTCAAGGGTGCAGAGCCAACAAAGAAAATGTGTTGGGCAGCAATAAAGCCTTGCAGTTCTTCAGTAATACAGTCAAAAAGTTTAGCCATAGACTATTTGCAAATTTCCCATCTTCTCAGCCTATGTCTTTGCTAAACATCTAGCAAGGCCTAACTGCCAATGTTTAAGGGAGTAGAGAGCGAGAGTTAAAAAGTATTAACGTTGCATATGCCGACTAGCCATTTGGATGGCATCAGCGATATCGACATCACCATCGCCGTCAGCATCCAAGAAAGAATTCAGTACAGAATTCCCGCCACCTTGGGGATTCTGAACATTTGCACCTGATTTCAAAAAATTAAGTACTAAAGGCACTGCTAAAGGCAGCAATTGTTGAACTATGCCGGCATCCAATCCAGTGCGCTGGGCAGCAACCTGAGCTACCTGCTGTTGTATCTGAGGAGAAAACAGCGAATTGACGGCTTGGGGGTTAGGAGAAGTACCGGCATATTGATTAACTAAAGTTTGTGCGGCTTGATTACCATCTGTGGCTTGCTTTTGTTGTAAAGCAGAACGCACTTGACTACCGACAATAGATAAAACTGATTGGATGGTAGAAGGGTTTGTGCCAGTGCGATCGCTCATCTGCTGTACACTATTAACAATACCTCCGAGTTGACCTAAGCTGCCCTGTTGATTGGGATTAGCAACGGCACCAAGAATTTGATCGAAAAGTCCCATAAGTTTGTTTCTCTCTTTGTTCTCAAAAGCTTGCCAAAATTGCCATTGATCTACTTAAAAGTTAGAACATGCAAGCTTCATAATGAACGAATAAAATTTCAAAAGCTACTAACTTAAGGATGAGAAATCGGTTAAGTGATAGCTGCGGTGGTCACTGAGCTTGCATTGCCCTGACTTGTACTGAGCGAATCTCGACTTTGCTCGATTTTTGCGAAGTCGAGGTAAGTGCCTTTGTCAAAGGGTCGAAGTGTGGGCAGAGCCAACACAAATTCTGTACCATAATTCTACTTGTGTAGAAAGCCAGAATCGCAGCGATCGCCACTGACAGCAGCATACTACCAATAATAATTTGAGCTTGCATGAGTGCAGCCTTTTCTTGGGCTACATCAGCTTCTTCTTGACGTTCTTGAACTGTTTTAGCAAAGTCAGTTAACTCATGGGCAAATTGATAAAACTTTAGAGCATCCTGACTTTGACTGAATTTCGAAATTAATTGCTGTGCTTTTATAGCTCCCTCTGGCTGTGAAGTTAATGGCAAAATTTGCCGAATCAACGACTTTAGTTGTTCAAAATATTCGGCTATTGAGCGCTTATGCTTTATCTTTCTGCTAAATATTTACAGAAGAGAGCAGGGAGAAAGTGGTCACTGAGCGAAGCCGCATTTCGGCTTCGCTCAGTGACTGGGGAGCAGAAAAAGCAAAAAGCTTAACTGAACCGTATTGAAATACAGATTTTTTGTAGGGGTACAGCAATGCTGTATCTTTACAAGATTATTAAAGTGAAATTGTATCAGAACCTCAACTTTCACTGTCAAAGGTTCAAATTTCACAAAACCTACTTCTTGCTACTCTGGTAAAAAATGCTGAAACTATTAAAATCAGAAGCATCTGCCTACTGAATATTCACTAATCTTTCCCAACCATGCCTCTGCCACGCATAGTAACGCTGATTGTTGGTCTGATCGTCATTTTGGGGCTAGCCCTATGGCTAATTGATTCCCTATCGCGCCTCTATTGGCAATTGTCCTATTCGCCGTTGCTGGGCAATTTGCTGCTGTTGCTGCTGATTGTGCTGATAGGAGCGTTGGTTGCCGCTTTTGTCTATTATGTACTGGTGATTCAATCTGGGGAAAAGCGATCGCGCCGCAACCCAAAGCGAGTAACTGCGGCGCAAATTCCTGCTGGCAAATCTGATGCTGCTTCTACAACTCTCCAAGCTGTGCGACAACAGGTAGCACAAATTCAAGATGAAGTAGCACGTCAGGCTTTATTAAGTAAATCACGAGAGATTGAAGCTAATTTAGCGCGGGGTGAGATTCAAGTAGTGGTATTTGGTACAGGGAGTGCTGGCAAAACTTCCCTAGTTAATGCGATTATGGGACGCATGGTCGGTCAAGTCGATGCACCGATGGGTACAACCCAGGTTGGAGAAACTTATTGTCTGCGGTTGAAGGGATTAGAACGCAAGATTTTAATTACGGATACGCCAGGAATTTTAGAAGCAGGGGTGGCGGGAACGGAACGCGAACAAATGGCGCGAGAACTGGCGACAGAAGCCGATTTACTGTTGTTTGTGGTAGATAATGACTTACGACGCTCAGAATATGAGCCACTGCGGGGATTAGCAGAAATTGGTAAGCGATCGCTCCTAGTACTTAACAAAACTGATTTATATACAGATGAAGATAAAGAAGCCATTCTCGCTAGATTGCGTCAACGGGTACGGGGATTTATTAATACTAATGATGTGGTAGCGATCGCTGCTAATCCCCAATCTGCACAACTAGAAACTGGCGAAACCTTCCAGCCAGAACCCGATATTGTTCCTTTGCTGCGGCGCACAGCTGCTGTTTTACGGGCTGAGGGTGAAGATTTAGTTGCAGATAATATTCTTTTGCAATCTCTGCGATTGGGAGACGAGGCGCGAAAACTCATCGATGGCCAGCGTCGTCGTCAAGCTGACAAAATTGTAGAACGCTTTCAGTGGATTGGTGCTGGTGTGGTATCTGTTACGCCGATTCCAGTGGTAGATTTGCTAGCAACAGCTGCTGTTAATGCTCAAATGGTTGTGGAAATTGGTAGAGTGTATGGCTGTGAATTGAATATGGAACGGGGGCGAGAATTAGCCCTTTCTTTAGCAAAAACCCTCGCTAGTTTAGGCATTGTCAAAGGAGCGATTCAATTATTATCTACAGCTTTGCAACTCAATGTTGCTACTTTTATTATTGGTAAAGCAATTCAAGGTGTGACAGCAGCTTATTTAACGCGAATTGCTGGTAAAAGTTTTATTGAATATTTTCGTCATGACCAAGATTGGGGTGATGGTGGAATGACAGAAGTTGTGCAGCGACAGTTTCAAATTAATCGCAGAGATGAATTTATCAAGGCTTTTATTCAAGAAGCGATCGCACGGGTAGTAAAGCCGTTACAAGATAAATCTGAAGTAGTTGAACATGATGAAGAAGTTAATAGTTAAATAATTGAAAATTCAAAAAATATGCTTACTAATTGAGCAAATTGCATCCCAAATTAAACGTGAGTTAACAAATATTTCAGTCGAAACCGCGAAAGTCGTGGCGAGGTAGTAATGTTTTTGAATCAGATATTGTACAAATGCGGTAAAAAGTTTGGATAAACTTTTCGCGTGAGGATGTTTAATAAAAATATAAATTTTAATAAAATATTATATTTAGTTACGCAAAAATACTTAAAAATCAAACTTGCATTGCAGTATCAAAATTTTAGTAATTTATTTCTAAAGTATTCCGGAAACAGGAGGGAATGTCGGAAAAAGTAGATAAAAGAACTTACTGAGTAACCAGGTCATGATCGGTAAATTACTACAAGGGCGTTACCAAATTGTCCAAAGCCTCGGTGCAGGGGTGTTTGGACAAACATACATAGCTGTAGATGTAGATTATCCAGAGAATCCCAAATGCGTTGTTAAACAGATCAAGGTTAGCAGTTCCGAATCTGGCTACTTGGATATGTTGAGGTTAATGTTTCTGACTGAAACTGAAACCCTGAAGCTTTTGGGAAGCCATCACCAAATTCCTGAATTTATCGCCTGCTTTGAAGAAAACGAGCGATTTTATTTAGTGCAAGAGCTAATTGAAGGCCATGCGCTGGCTGCGGAATTACCCATTGCTCAACAGTGGGGTTCTTTGTGGAGTGAAAGCGAAGTTGTAGAATTTCTGATAGATGTCTTAGGTATTCTAGAATTTGTTCACTCTCAAGGCGTGATCCATTGCGATATCAAACCAGAAAACTTGATTAGACGTAATAGTGATCTCCTACGCAAGTTAGTTCTGATTGACTTTGGCTCAATCCAGTCTATCGATTTTGGCATAGGTGCAGAATTGCCCATTTATAGAATTCCCGTCACTTCATTAGGATATATACCACCAGAGCAATTTATTGGACAAACACAGCCCAACAGTGATATTTATGCTTTGGGTATGATTGCCATCCAGGCTTTAACCGGGTTAGAACCACTACAATTAAAAGCTGATCCTTATACTAATGAAATTGTTTGGCGTTCTGAAAACACGCCAGTCAATGATTATCTAGCTGCTGTTCTCAGCCAGATGATCCGTTACGATTACCAAGACCGCTTTCAGTCTGTGGGTGAGGTACTGCGGGTACTTAAACAAATAATATGGGAACCTCAGCCATCACAAATATTAGCAGCAGATGAGCAATTTCCTCTAGAGGCGGCGGTTGGAGATGATGATTCTGAAAATTCTACATCTGGACAATCATCCCCGTTATTAACAGGGATGAAAGTAGGACTGGCGGCTAATTCTTTATTGATGGGATTTGGTGTATGTTCTTTAATTAATGCTGCACCTGCATACTCAGAAACAGAAACTTTATCTAAAGCTACAAAAGAATATCAAGCAGGAGATTTGCAAGAAGCGATCGCACTTGTTAAATCAATTCCTTCTCACAGTAATGTTTATCCAGAAGCGCAAGCCACAATTGAAGAATGGCAGGAGCAATGGCAAATAGCTGCACAGCAATACCAAATAGCTCAAACAGCTTTTAATGAAAGTAAATGGTCAGATGTTCTTGATGCTGTTGCTAAAATTCCAAATATTTTATATTGGCAATCTAAAACAGATAAATTAGTTCAGCAAGCATCGGTAAATCTTGAAGTACAGACGCAAGATTTATTAGCAAAAGCTTACGAAAGCGCCGAGATAAAAGATTTTTCTGCTGCATTACAATATCTGCGTCAAATTCCTAAAGAAAGTCGTGCGGGTGCTTTAGTTCAAGACAAGCTGGCTGAGTACAATCGCAAGCGGCAGATCAGAGCAGCTTACTTTTTACAGAAAGCTTATAAACAAGCATTTGTTGGTGATTTTGATCAGGCTATAAAATTCCTCCGAAATATTCCCAACGATACTTTAGTTTATGCTCAAGCTCAAGTCAAATTGAATGAGTATACTCAAAAGCAACGTCTGCGAACTGATTATCAAAAGGTAGCTTCTGCAAAAAGGACAGATTTATTTTTCTCAAAAAACTCAGCTATTAAGATTGAATATCTTCAGGGAGGAAATTATCTGCAAGAGGTGAATATTCGCTAGTTACAGCAGTTTTTAGATAAAGGGGTTGTTACATATACCAATTTTAAAATGCAAGTAAGGGCATAATCTATTGTGCCCTTACGTGTCTGGTATATTCAATTAAAAAGCGCTCAGTCAAAAACTTTAAAGATAATGATAGGTAAGAGGCGAGCGACGCTCGCCTCTTACCCTCTCCCAACACACGATTATCATTGTTATTAAACTATCTTGAGTATTTTAACTGATTGACAAAAAACACTTAATTTTAACCTCTCACTGATGCACTGCAAGTATTTTCAGGCAAAATCCTACCTTCGCCTCAAAAACCACCCGCAAAAAAATAGGCCCGTTAAATAGAGACGATGTGGGTGGAGTTTATGTCTATCAGGCATGGTAGGAGAGGACTCGTGCGAAGTTAGAGTAATTGCAATTTTTCAAGAGAGTGCGGGAAAAGAGGATAAATCCAACTTGAAGACTGGTTTGGGCAGTGCTTTAACTGGCTCTAAATCTTGATTCTCTTTTGCCGCGAAGTGTTTTTGATTACTGAATCGATGCTCTAGGGTGTAGTTTGCGGTGACTTAGTAGCATTAGGAAATGGAAGAACTGGCACAATTACAGGTTTAGGCTTTGATATTTCACCCTGTAGTTGAATTTGGGCTTGATTGCGAGCGTCTATTGCTTGTTGGTAATTAGGCTTGTATTTTATTGCTTGATCGTAAGATGCGATCGCATCTTTAAAACGATTCAAATTTAGTAGAGCATTGCCTCTGCTATACCAGCTTTCAGAATGGTCTGGTTTATAACGAACTGCCTTGTTATAAGACGCGATCGCATCTTCATATTTTTGCAAATTGTATTGTGAATTCCCTAAATTGTACCAGAGTTGATAGTCTTTTTGCTTAAGTGTGGCTGCTTTGTTATAAGCTTTTACTGCTTCTTCATAGCGTTGAGTTTGATGCAGCGACCAGCCCATATTATACCATGCTTGATAGTTGCCAGGATTGTATTTAATTACTTGATTAAAAGATTCAACTGCCTCTGGATAACGTTGTAAATTGAGCAGTACATTACCTCTTGAAAACCAGGCTTGATAATAATTTGGCTTGTATTGTACAGCTCTATCATAAGCTGTAAATGCGTCTTTGTAGCGTCGCAAATTGACTAGAGCATTTCCCCAATTATACCAAGCTTCCTCGTAGTCTGGTTTTAAATCAACAACTTTTTCGTAGGCTGCGATCGCTTCTTCATATCGCTTAGAATTTTGTAAAGCTAATCCTTTCTTGTACCAAGCTTCGTAATTATCTGATTTTAATTCGATTGCTTTTTCATAAGCTTGAATTGCTTGATCATATTGCTTTAAGTTACTGAAAGCTTCACCCTTAGCATTCCAGATTTCTGAATTTTTATTATCTAATTCTAAAGCTTTGTCAAAAGAAGCGATCGCTTCTTGATATCGCTGTAAGCTTCCTAATACAAAGCCTCGCCCACTCCAAGCTTCAAAATAATCTGGCTGAATTTGAATTGCTTTATCATATGCCGCTAGCGCATCTTTGTATTTTTTTAATTTAGATAACGCTTTTCCTTGACCATTCCATCCTTGAGCATAATCTGGTCTAACATTAACAGCTTTTTCATATACTTCTAATGCGTCTTGATAACGTTGCAAGTCAAAAAGCGTATTTCCTTGCTTGGATAATTCTATGGCGTTATTTGAATTAATATGATTTAAAATTAATATTGATGCTATTCCGCTAACACTAATTAAAAATATTGTTAGTAAAACTTTACCCAACATTCCTTTTTTCGGTTGAGGTTTGTTTATATTTTTTGGTAAAGAAATAGGAGTTAATGCAATTGTCTGGGGGGGTGGTTGTGTTAACTCTTTCAGAGCTTGTAATGCTACCGTTGCCGAAGGATAACGTTGCCGAAAGTCGTAGCACACCATCTTATCTATGAATTGGGCGAATTCTGGCGTTACCGTAGCTTGCTTGTGCCAGATAATTTCATTAGTATCATCATCTTTTTCTATTTCCTCTGCTGATAATCCAGTGAGAGCTTGAATAGCAATTATTCCCACAGCATAGATATCACTGCTTAATTTTGGCGTACCATGAGCTTGTTCACCAGGAATATATCCAGGCGTGCCTATAGCGACAGTAGCTTGTGTTTGACCTTGGGGAGTAATAACTTGAGTAGCTATTTGTTTAACTGCACCAAAATCAATTAAGATTAGTTTGCCATCTGGGTGGCGTCTGAGGATATTTCGCGGATTGACATCACGATGAATTACATTCTGTTGATGGACAAATTCTAAAATTGCCAAAAGTTCTTGTAAAAGTGGAATTACTTCGTCTTGACTAAGGGTTTTACCTGGGATTAATTCTTGACTCAGATCATGACCTTCGATCAATTCCTGTACGAGATAAAATTCGGCGTTTTCCTCAAAGTAAGCTAAAAGTTGGGGAATGCGATCGTGAGTTCCTAATTTATACAGAACTTGTGCTTCTGTATCAAATAAACGCCTAGCTGTCTCCAAAGTTACGGGATCACTTGCCTGGGGTTTAAGTTTCTTAACAACACATGGAGGTGAACCGGGTAATTGGGTATCACAAGCCACAAAAGTTTCACCAAAACCCCCACCTCCTAAATGACTAATAATTTGGTATCTTCCTACAAGTGTGTTTCCCAGCATCTCGTTTGCCTAATTAAGTGCGATGCGATCTGATTTCAATCTTGCCACACGTTAAGGGGGAGTAGGGTAGGCAGGGGGCAGGGGGCAGGGAGCAGGGAGCAGGGAGCAGGGGAGGCAGGGGAGGCAGGGGAGGCAGGGGGAGAATAACTAATGACCAATGACCAATGACTAATGACTAATTTATATGATTCCTATTAGTGATAATATTCGTTGTCGGAATAAACCGATTATTAATTACTGGCTGATTGGTATTAATGTTGGCGTATTTTTATGGGAACTCCAACTAGAACTTAGTGGTGGATTAGGCTATTTTGTTAATATTTGGGGTGTAGTTCCAGCCCAGATTAGCGGAGCAATTACAAATGCATTCGTTTACAATATCTCTGCTGCTTGGATAATTGTAATTTGGCGCTCAATTTCACTATTTGTTGCAATATTTCTACATGGCAGTTTTAGCCAGATATTGGGAAATCTGTTATTTTTATGGGTTTTTGGGAAGACTGTTGAGAATATTATGGGACATAGGCGTTATCTAGGATTTTATCTGGCTGCTGGCGCGATCATAGGAGTAGTACAAATTCTAGCTGAACCAAGTTTGACAGTACCATTAATTGGGGGCAATGGTGCGATCGCAGCTGTTTTAGGAGCATATATTATGAAGTTTCCTAAAGCTAAAATTGACACAATTTTGCCGCTAGTAATCTTGTATATCCCAATCGAACTTCCAGCTTTTTTCTATTTATTTTGGTGGTTTGTGCAACAATTATTTTATGGCATCGGCAGTTTAAATATTCCTCCTGTTGGCGTAAACCATTCGGGTGTTGTCTTCTGGGGACAGGTTGTGGGATTATTGATGGGTGCAGCTTTTATGCGTTTGAAGAGATAACTTGTTATTAAATCACCACTGGATGCAAAGTGTCTTGTCATCAGACATAGCTCTTAATATCAGAGGGTGTCTTTTGGGTAAAACCCTATACGCCTTTTGATGGATTACATTTTTGAGATTGAAAATCCATACTGTTAAAGCTAGGGGATGCCTACTCTTCAAATCGGTATTGTTTAGTTATAAGCAGTGTGCAAGATGTCAAATGTTGATAAAATTAACCTTAAAGTCACTGATGAATTAGTAGCTCTGCGGCAGCGCGTAGCTGAGTTAGAGCAATCAGAAATATTTTATCAGCAAAGGCAAGCGGCGCTGGAGGAGCAAGTAATAGAGCTAGAAAAAAAATTGGCACTTGCATTACAATATCCCCATATTCAAGCTGTTGAATATGATATCAAGCGGCATCTTGAACAAGGGGCATCCACAGTCTTGAATGTGCCAACAGATGTAGCAGTAACTTTAGAGCAACTCCAACAAGAAATTGCAGAAAGACAGCAGGTAGAAGCGTTACTGAGGGAGAGTGAAGAACGGCTCAGGCTAGCCCTCGAGGTTTCCCAGATGGGCTTGTGGGATTGGAATATTGTTACCAATAAAGTCATCTGGTCTGAAAATTATGAATTGCTTTTTGGTGTGCTTCCAGGTAGTTTTGATAGCCCTTACGAAACGTTTCAGAAGTGCGTTTACCCTGAAGACAGGCAATCTGTAATGCAAGGGATCGCCCACGCTTTAGAACAAAAGTCTGACTACAACGATGAATTTCGCATAGTTAGATCAGACCAAAGTGTACATTGGATTTCTGCTAAGGGAAAATTTGTCTATAACGATCGCGGACAAGCGGTGCGAATGATCGGTGTTTGTATGGAAACTACTGTTTGCAAGCAAGCAGTACAAAGTACTCGTGAACTCACAACCCAAGTGCAAGAACAGGCAAATATTTTAAATGCTATTCTCACCGCCTCAGTCGATCACATTTATATCTTTAATCGCAGAGGTTGCTATCAGTATGTCAGTCGTGATGCAGCTACGGTATTAGGCTTAAAGTCCCAGGATCTTGTCGGAAAAACTTTGCAAGACCTGGATATACCCACAGACCTTATAGAACAGGTAGATAATCAACGACAAGCTGTGATGAAAACTGGGCAGCCAATCAAAGATGAGTGTAAATATGTTACTCGTGATGGGGTGCATTATTATGAATATATCCTTACACCATTACGCAATTCCGACCAAACTATTCAAGGCGTAATTACAGTTTCTCGTGATATTACCGAACACAAACGGGCAGAAAAATCATTACGTGAAAGTGAAGCGCGTTTTCGGCGTTTGTTTGAATCTAACTTGATCGGAGTCGCTTTTTGGAATGTAGATGGCTTTATTATTGATGCCAATGATGCCTTTCTCCAACTAGCTGGCTACACTCATGATGAGTTTGCTACCTTGGGTAAAATTAACTGGAGAGAAATTACTCCTGTGGAGTATAAGGAATTAGACGATCGCGCCCTTTTGGAAGTCCAAACTACTGGAGTTTCCAGTATTTATGAAAAGGAGTACATCCACCGCAATGGCAAACGAGTACCAATTGTTATGGGAATAGCCTTGCTGAATGACTCCAAAGAGAATGGTGTTGCTTTTGTACTGGATATTACCGATCGCAAATCAGTTGAGAAAGAATGCGATCGCCTCCTCGAACGAGAAATGAAAGCACGCAAAGAAGCAGAAATCGCCAACAGAATCAAAGATGAATTTCTGGCGGTTCTCTCCCATGAACTGCGAACCCCACTCAACTCCGTTCTGGGGTGGTCGAAATTGCTGCGGACTCGTAATTTTGATGAAAAAACCACTAACCACGCCTTGGAAACCATTGAACGCAACGCCAAGTTACAAACCCAGTTAATTGAAGATTTGTTGGATGTGTCTCGCATCCTCCGAGGAAAATTAAACTTGAATATCTGTCCAGTGAACTTGGTAACGGTGGTTGAAGCAACATTAGAGACAATACAACTAGCAGCACAAGCCAAGTCAATTCAAATTCAGAGGATATTTGATCCCGCTTTAGGGCAAGTGATGGGCGACCCAAATCGGCTTGGGCAAGTTGTGTGGAATCTACTTTCCAATGCGGTAAAATTTACGTCAGCAGGCGGACGGGTAGAAATTCGACTGATGGAAGTTGGTAACCAAGCTCAAATTCAGGTAAGCGATACAGGTAAGGGAATTAGCCCGGAGTTTTTGCCTTATGTGTTCGATTATTTTCGCCAAGCTGATAGTACAATTACCCGGGCATTTGGTGGACTAGGTTTAGGATTAGCGATCGTGCGTAAGGTTATAGAAATGCATGGGGGAAATGTTCAAGCAGAAAGTCCTGGAGAAGGATCGGGTACCACTTTCACTGTTGAACTACCGCTTTTAGCCAGAAGTGAACAGGTAATGTCTAACGAAAATGAGCCTTCACCTTGTGAAGCCGATTCCCCAATACTTTCAGACACTCACATTTTGGTGGTGGACGATGAACCAGATATCCGCGACTTAGTGACCTTTATTTTGCAAGACTATGGTGTAGAAGTAACCGCCGTATCTTCAGCACAAGAGGCATTACAAGCGCTATCTGAATCGATACCAGATGTTTTAATTAGCGATATTGGAATGCCAAAGACAGACGGTTATATGCTGATGCGTGAAGTAAGAGCGCGATCGCCTCAACAAGGAGGACTCGTACCAGCGATCGCTCTGACAGCTTATGCAGGCGAAATGAATGAACAGCAAGCATTAGCAGCAGGATTTCAAATGCATATTTCTAAACCAGTAGATCCAGATGCATTGGTGAAAGCGATCGCTGATTTGATTAATTAGTCATTAGTCATTGGTCATTGGTCATTGGTCATTGGTCATTGGTCATTGGTACATACGGAGTGTTCAGAACGCGATCACCCAAGTTTATAAGTAAGTCGGCATAATAAAACCAAACTGTGTAAAAAAAGTAAACAAGGCTCAAACTCTCTTTCCCCCTGCTCCCTGCCCCCTGCTCCCTGCCTTATCCCAACTATAATTATTTACGCCGACCTATTTACACTACTAACGGTACTGGTTATCCCTTTGAAAACCGCTATAAGATGAGTAAAAGGGTCTTCTACGTTTGGATAGAAATGACTGAGCAACGTGATCCTGACTCACCGTCAACTGATTCTCAGCAATTGAGTGAACCGACCAAGGGAGCAACTACCAAATCGGTCGATAATTCCTGGACAAACCGCATTGCTGGTGTCTGGAGCAAAGCAACAACACATCTAACAGAACTCTTACCCGTAGAACAAGTAGCACAGACGCTTGTTGGATGGTTTAGTGTGAGCGAAACTCAGGTTGCAGAGATTTTAGAGAAAGTTCGAGCCGAACTCCCAACTACTGAAGCACTGCTGATTGGTAAACCCCAAGCTGGAAAAAGTTCAATTGTCCGGGGATTGACGGGAGTTTCTGCTGAAATTGTCGGTCAGGGATTTCGTCCTCACACGCAAAATACAGAGCGCTATGCTTATCCTTCCAATGACCTGCCGTTGCTGATTTTTACTGATACAGTCGGGTTGGGTGATGTTAAACAAGATACTCAATTAATTATTCAGGAATTAGTTGGTGATTTAAAAAAGGAGACTCGTTCCGCTAGAATCCTCCTTCTCACCGTCAAAATCAATGATTTTGCAACTGACACGCTACGACAAATTGCTCAACAGTTGCGCCAGAAGTATCCAAATATTCCCTGTTTGCTGGTAGTTACTTGCTTGCATGAGGTTTATCCTCTTGATACCGTCGACCATCCTGCCTATCCACCAGATTATCAAGAAGTTAACCGCGCATTTGCCGCAATACAGCAAGCCTTCGTAGGAATCAGCGATCGCTCTGTACTCATTGACTTTACTTTAGAAGAAGATGGTTATAATCCGGTATTTTATGGCTTAGAAGCACTGCGAGATTCCTTAGCAGAACTACTCCCAGAAGCAGAAGCCCAGGCGATTTATCAACTATTAGATCAAGAAGAAACTGGGAAGCAACTTGGTAATCTTTACCGAGATGCTGCACGCCGTTATATTTTGCCATTTTCAATTATGTCTGCCACCCTGGCGGCTGTACCTTTGCCATTTGCTACAATGCCAGTACTCACTGCATTGCAAGTGTCAATGGTGGGACTGTTGGGTAAATTATATGGGCAAACAGTTACTCCATCTCAGGCGGGAGGCGTTGTGAGTGCGATCGCAGGTGGTTTTTTAGCACAGGCAATTGCACGAGAGTTAATAAAATTTATACCAGGTTTTGGTAGTGCGATCGCAGCCTCTTGGGCAGCTGCCTATACCTGGGCATTAGGTGAAGCAGCCTGTGTTTACTTTGGTGATTTAATGGGAGGTAAAAAACCCGATCCCCAAAGAATTCAGTTGGTGATGCAAGAAGCGTTTCAGGCGGCGCAAGAAAGGTTTAAGGGGATCAAACGTTAAGACCTGCTTAAGCGAATTACTATTGTAAATCTACTGACACTGCTATATTCAGTCTGGAATCTTATTCTGTACATTTGTAGCTTTATTTAGCCGAGGAAATAAGAATACCCTAAATTGCTGTCCTTCCCCAATCACTAGTTCCGCCTCTATGTTCAACCTAAATCGCCGTCAGTTTTTATTGCGGAGTACTCTCGCGATCGCCGCAACTATCACTTACGATCAAGTACTTGCTCAAAAACCACCTTCCCCCGGCGCTTTGCCCAAAGGATTGCCGCGTCAAAAGGTGCTTATTGTCGGTGCAGGTCTTTCCGGTTTAGTAGCAGCGTATGAATTAACAGCAGCTGGTCATGATGTCACCGTTTTAGAAGCAAGGAAACGTGTCGGTGGTAGAATTTTAACTCTGCGAGGAGCTTTCCAAGGAGAGGATTTAGTAGAACTTGGAGCGGCCAGAATCCCATCAGATCATCATTTAACTCTTGGTTACATCAAACATTTTGGTTTAAGACTTTCACAGTTTGCGCCGACAGATGGGAAATATCTCACGATGAAAGACGGAAAACGTCTATTATTCACAGCGAAAGAACTATTTCAAAATCAACCACAAATGCGTCCCCAAGATATTCAAAAACTAACGGATGGATTTGATCTACTTCCCCAAGCATTTGCCCAAGCATTGACTAGAAAAATTAAACTTGATGAGCCTGTTGCTCGGATTGTACAAACATCTAATGGTGTCGAAGTATCGTGCTTATCAGGGCAACGATATCTTGCTGATTGTGTATTGTGTACTGTCCCGTTAACTGTTTTAAATCAAATTACTTTTTCACCTGAGCTATCTCCGGCAAAAAAACAGGCTGCGGCAGGAGGATATAACTATCGAGAAGCAACCCGTGGCTTTGTGAAATTCCCTAATCGTTTCTGGGAAAAGGATAACTTAAATGGCTGGGGATTTTTTGAGGATGAAGAACTGTGGCATACTACTTGGGATAAACCTGAAAAGACAGGTATTCTTCATGCCTATCTCAAAGGAAAAAAAGCTCTTGAGATGGATGCTTTTGAAGGCAAAGCTCAACAGGCAAAATTGCTCCAGCATTGGGAGAAGTTTTTGCCTGGGGTAAGTAATTACTCTGTGCAATCACACTTTTATTCATGGACAAAAGATATCTGGTCAAAAGGAGGCTGGGCCTATCCAACAGATGAACAGGAAAAGAAACTATTTCCGGAATTAGGGAAGTCAGAAGGAAAGATTTATTTCGCTGGAGAACATACTTCCAAGACGAGAGGCTGGCTTCAAGGAGCATTAGAATCTGGACTTAAAGCTGCTAAAGAAATTAACTTTGTTGGCTCTACGGTTCCTTTGATGAAAAGGTGACACCTCATATAGGCATCACTAAGATTGAAGAAGGCAGATCGCGCAGCGTGTCGTAGACAAGGTAGTCTCGATGACACAAGTTTCATTGAGACTGATTTAGATACAAAAAGACTTTTCACCCAGTCCTCAGTCCCCAGTCCCCTGCTATATCTGAACTGTATTGGTTCATAACCCACTAACTCCAGTCATCAAACTCACGCCCTACACTTTCTCCTTTGCTGATGGCACAATACCAAACTTATTTAAACCTGCATCGATTTCTTTAAGTAGTTTAAAATCCGCCTCTGGCAAGGGATAGCTACTACTGCTAAACAAACCCGCACTGACAGCAGGCTGCTTTTCTAAAAACGAAAAAGCTTGGCGAAACTGATGCGGCTGGGCTTTAATCGGTGAATCAAAGTGGCAAGGAATAATCCACTCGAAGTCCCAACTAGCAACTTTATCAGCCCAGCCAATGGTTTCCTTCGGTGCGCGGTTGAGAATCAGCGTCTGTAAAATTGGCGCGACAAACAAACGCCCATCACCTCGCAGAGCATCAAACGATCGCTGCCAATCTGGATGCCATTTAAAGGGATACAATCCAAAATAAGCTTTCTTTGAGCGTTCTGGTGCTTTCAAGGCATCTTGCAACACCTGACTCCATTGGCGGATATTTAGTGCGTTGGGTTGAAAGTACAAAGCAAACAACGAGATACGCTGCCAACCCTTACGGCGATTTACTTGAATGTCTGCAACAATATCAGTAGCATCATCCTTGGCATGGAATAGTAAGGGATATGGATCTAAAAGTGCGATCGCAGGTGGATCTTCTGGGATAGAAAGTACAGAATCTGTTACTAAAAGAGTATGCGATCGCTTGTGAAAAAAAGCAACTTCTGCAAACCGACCAGGACCAAGCTCGATGGGTCCCAGCATTGCATAATCAAACTCGTCAGCAAAGGGTGTTTTGCTACTATCTTCTGGGAGTATTTGAGTTCGTTTCGGTGGTAAACCAAGCCAGCTAAGGGGGAGATTTAGCGGAAAACTCCACTGATGGGGAGCTACAAACACTTGTGCAGTCGGAAAGTATCTGGCGAAAGGCCCGACGAATACTTTATGTTCTATACCAGAGATAGTTGGCAGGATGATGTACTTAACATTACCGTGTTCCGCCACCAACTCATTCACAAGCCGGATGCACTCTGGGGTTGGTGCAACAGGTGCGTAGATAAGAAGACCCCCGGCTTCGAGCTTAACAACAGTCATGCGAATCGGTACAACAACGTAGAAAATGCCCTGAATCTGGTCAAAATTCCAAATTGTGTCTTTGACCACTTCTTTACGGATTGTCTGCCGCCTGCCATAAGGGTAGAGTGGCACAACAGGCCATAATCCCCACGAAAAGTCTTTTGGATTTATCTGTTGTGCATTGACTATGCGTTCATCATCAGCCACTCTGCAACCCCTCCGAATTCCCTGCTCAAATTGTTCTTATTTGCTACCCCCAAAGTTGGAGTTTAGCAAATTGTTGAGATAATAACCTAGCTTTTAACAAAACTGTTGATACGCGCACTTCGGGCGCACAGATGTCCACCCCTATTAACGGTCTTCATTGGTCCATTTACAAGTCTCACTTATACCAATTCGCTAAATTTTTGATGGTATTTTAACTTGAAACCTATTTTAGCTATTAATTAATTGAGGACGAAAATAATTAATTATTAAGAGAAGGTAGAAGAGGAGAAGCTAAAATCTGAGTAAGAGTGCGATCGCATTAACACCCACATGACTAATTTTGTCAAACTTGAATGGAATAGATACGCATAATGGATAGCCTCCTTTTAGAACGCCCAAGCCAAGCAAACACTAGTTACAAAAAGCCCTTAGACATCAATCTTGACTTTTTAGCAGGCTCCTACAAAAGGAAAACAGTGCTAGTGAACTTAGAAGTTATTGATGAAGATATAGTTGCTAACTTAGACAAAATACTGGAAATTAAACCAGATTTGTACGAAGCCTGGTACAACCGGAGTATTGCGCTGGTAAATTTAGGTAGCTTAGAAGAAGCGATCGTTAACTTAGACAAAGCTCTGGCAATTAAACCAGATTTGTATGAAGCCTGGTTCAACCGGGGCATTATAGTAGGATGTTTGGAACAGCCAGAAGAGGCACTTGCCAGTTATGATAAAGCTTTGGAGATTAGACCCAACAAATACGAAGCATGGTTTAACCGAGGGATTACGCTGTATGACTTAGGGCGTTTAGAAGATGCTGTTGCTAGTTTTAACAAAGCCATTCAACTCAAATTTAACGATTACTGGAGTTGGTACAATTTGGGTATTGTACTCTATGACTTGGGACAATTTGAAGAAGCAAAGAATAGTTTTGATAAAAGTATAAAATTGAACCCCAATATTTATAAAGGCTGGTATTGTCGAGGTATTACACTTGGGCAATTAAAACGCTTGCAAGAAGCAATCATTAGCTTTGATAAAGCCTTAGAATTGAAACCGGATTGGTACGAAGCTTGGAAGTATAGAGGTATCATACTGAGAAAGTTAGAACGTCTTCCAGAAGCAATTGCTAGTTTTAACAAGGCTATTACAATTAAGTCTGATGACTACGGAGACTGGTATAGCCAAGGCTATATGTTGTTGAAGCTGAGACATCTTGAAGAGGCTATTGCTAGCTTTGACAAAGCTTTAGAATTAAAACCTGATTATGCAGATGCTTTTTATAATAAGGCATCTTGTTATGCGTTGCAGAGAGATATCGAACCAGCAATTGATAATTTGCAAAAAGCAATTAATCTGAGTCATGCCCAATATTTAAATATGGCAGTAAATGACTCAGATTTTGATCTAGTTCGGGAAAGTGAGCGGTTTCAGGCTTTGATTCAGACAAAAAATGATTGGGAAGATAAAGAAGAAATAGATGAACAAGAATGGCTTAAAGCAGCAGCGAGTAATCCAGTCTTTGATTTTCTAAAAGATCGTGAAGAAGATATTTACACCTTAGCCGATGGGAAGCCATTCAATGACTAAGGGTAAAATTGTTCTCGTACCTTTCCCATTCGATGATTTATCAGCTACTAAATTGCGTCCAGCCATTTGCTTGACTAATCCAGTGGGATCTTACAAACATGTTATCCTTGCTTTCATCACTAGTAAGATTCCATCTGATTTGATAGAAACTGACATTGTATTAGATACCAATCATCCTGATTTTGCTGCCGGTGGGTTAAATAAACCATCGACTATTAGGCTGGATCATTTGATGACAGTTCGTAAATCGCTGATTAAGCGTGAACTGGGTACATTGTCATCGGATATGCAAGATTTAATTGCTAAAATGCTGTGCAAGCTATTAACATAGCGTTTCTGTCTTTGATGCAACACGCATTAGGAATATTGCTGTACCCTTACCAAGGGTACGCCAGTTTGCCCAAGTCTTTTAACCTGCCCATGTGACTTGCTCTTACTATTGCACGCAACTAAAAATACAACAGCGATGACTCACTACATTTTAAAAGCTACTAAGGAAACCGTGCATTTGGGTGGTTTCTCCCATCTGCTAGAACCAGCACTTACTATTAATTCAGGTGATACGGTTGATGTGGAAACTTATACTGGTTACTACGTTTATGACAAAGCACCACCTGAATTTGTCACACCAGAATTTCTCGATATCTGCCAAAATCTTCTACCAGAACGCAAAATTGCCAAAGGGCCGCATTTACTCACAGGGCCGATTTATGTGCGAGATGCAGAACCAGGGGATGTTTTAGAAGTACAATTAGATGCGATCGCACCTAGTTTACCCATCGGTTTCAATGCCATTCGTACAGGTTGGGGAGCTTTACCACATCAGTTTCCTCAACCTGCGTTGAGATTTATTCCTCTAGATTTAGCAAACAATATCGCGGAATTTCCGGCGGGTGCTGGCATAAAAATTCCCCTCAAACCGTTTTTTGGAATTCTTGGCGTCGCTACTCCAGAAACTTCTCGAACTTCTGTCCCACCAGGTTCTTACGGTGGTAATATCGACAACCGGGAACTGCAAGCTGGTTCTCGTTTATTTTTGCCGATTTTCGTACCGGGTGCATTATTTTCTATTGGTGATGGCCATTCTGCACAGGGAGATGGTGAAGTAAATGTCACCGCCATTGAAACTTCCATGAACGGTAGAATTACCCTCAAACTTCGCAAAGATTTACAACTGACAACACCAATTGCTGAAACTCCAACTCATATCATCACAATGGGCTTTGCTCAAACTTTAGATGAAGCCTTAGAATTAGCTTTAAAAAACATGATTGATTTTCTTGAACGCTTTACAAATTTGTCGCCAGAAAATGCTTATGTATTGTGTAGTTTAGCTGTGAATTTTCATGTTACTCAAGTTGTGAACAGTCCCCATAAAGGTGTGCATGGAATGCTACCTAAATCAATATTTCCCCAAAAAATTAATTTATAATCTTACAACCATTTTTTATGTCTAATATTTTTATCCAACTCTTGTTAATCGGTTTAGTTGCTGGCGTTGCTGGTGGGATGTTTGGTATCGGTGGTGGCGCAATTATGATTCCGGCAATGGTGTTAGTAATTGGTTTAGAGCAGAAATTAGCTACAGGGACTTCTGTAGCTGCTCAAATTTTGCCAATCGGCATTTTAGCAGCCTTAGTTTACTATCGCAACGGTAATCTTAATATTAAATATGCCCTGATTATTGCAGTTGGTTTAATCGTGGGTAACTTCTTCGGGGCATTGTTTGCAAATCAGCCATTTATTAGCAGTGAGTTGATGAAAAAGCTGTATGGCATCTTTGTGCTAATGATAGGTATTCGTTATCTACTGTCAAATTGAAGAATTTAATTAAGCTTCAGCAATATTTTTGTTAAGCCATCGCCTAGCTTTTCAATAGATTCTTGCTGTTTAGGATCTACTAACGTGCCATCAGGATTAAAGGCTTCGTAAGCTTTGGATACTGCTATTTGATCGGGAAGTACCAAAACTTTGATATTTCCCAAAATAGACCGCAGGTGAACCAACCCGCGCAAACCACCAAGAGCGCCTGGAGAAGCGCTCATAATAGTAGCAACCTTACCAGCAAAAGCAGCCAACGGTGCTTGATTTGGCGCTGGACGGGATGCCCAGTCAATGGCATTCTTTAAAACTGCTGTAAGTGAACTGTTATATTCCGGCGAAGCAATCAGCAATCCTTGATGAGAAATCAGCAAATCCTTAAAAGTGCGAGCGTTGGCTGGTAGTCCTTCTTGAGCTTCTAAATCTTCATCATACAGAGGTAGGGGCAAATCGCGGAGGTCTATATAAGTTACTTCTGCGCCTGCTGCTTGAGCGCCAGCCGCCGCGATTTTTACCAATTTTTTGTTGTAAGACTCAATCCGGGTGCTGCCTGCAAAGGCAAGGATTTTAGGTGTAGATGCCATAATTCTAGGTTGAAAGTTCAGCTGCATTATCCTGTTTTCAGGCGATCGCTATTTACTACCTTTAGATTTTCTTTATAAACTTGCTCTAAGTTCTGTTAACGGACAGCTTTCAAGGTATCGTAAAGTAGTTTGTAGCGCTTAAACCCTACTTCATACAAAAGATTTGCCTGCGGCTGTACCACAATACTATCTTGCGCGAAGATATTGAGTGCAGTTTTTAAGTTTGGATATGCACCAACCCCTACCATTGCTAAAATAGCTGCTCCGTAAGCGGCTCCTTCTTCGGCTTTGGGAGCAATAAGTTCTGTTTGCAAAACATCTGCTAAAACTCGTAACCAAATATTAGAGCGTGCCCCTCCACCCGTTGCCAAAAGTTGCTCCACAGGAGCGATCGCGCTAATAACTTCCAAGGCTGAACGCAAGCTGAATGCAACTCCTTCGAGAACAGCACGAATCATATCTGCTGGCGTATGAGCTAATGACAAATTCACTAAAGCACCGCGAGTATCTGGATCAAGGTGAGGACTGCGTTCTCCTGAAAGGTGGGGTAGAAATAGAACACCACGCGCACCAGGCTGCGATCGCTCTGCCATATCCATCAGATCGGTGTAGGATATCTGCGGTGCAAATGTATCTCGATACCAACGCAGAGAACCACCTGCTGCCAGCGTCACTCCCAGCAGATGATAGCCACCATCAACATGACAGAACAAATGTACCCGACCTTCTGGATCGGGAATTGGGCGATCACACGGTGCAAAGATAACTCCCGATGTGCCAATACTCAAACTACCCCGGTTCAGGTTGCTTGATGAGATGCCCAAACCGATTGCTGCTGCGGCATTATCACCTCCACCTGCAACTACAGGTAATCCGATGGGTAATCCCACACGAGCGGCTATTTCTGATTTTAGCCGTCCGGCGATCGCAGTAGATTCGCTCACTGGGGGAAACAACGCTGGATTGATATTGAGAGCATGGAGAATATCTGTATCCCATTGCCGATTCGCTAGATTCAGACATCCGACACCAGACGCATCAGATGGTTCTGTAACTGGTTCGCCGGTTAGCACATATCCCAGATAATCTTTTGGCAAAAGAATCTGCCACAACCGAGTGTATGCTTCTGGTTCTTCAGTCCGCAACCAGATGAGCTTCGGCAGTTGAAAGCCAGTAATTGCCGGATTTCCAGCGCGCTGAATTAATTCCTGACGGGGAATGGTGGCTTCAATCTCAGCAACAGCTTTACCCGTGCGCTGGTCATTCCACAAAATTACTGGTCTGATTACTTTACCCTCCGCATTAAGAGGAACCATCCCATGCATTTGTCCAGACAAACCGAGGGCAATCGGCTGATGTCCGTTTAGTTGTTGAGTAACATCGAAGAGAGCATCCAAACTTGCTTCGACCCAATCCGATGAATTTTGTTCCGTCCAACCAGGTTGTGGAGTTAACAGGGGATAGCTTCTGGTTGCCTGAGCGATAATTTTCCCTTGCAGGTCAACTGCGATCGCCCGCGCTCCTCCTGTACCCAAGTCTAAGCCAACTACAATGTCAGTCAATTGCCCCTCCCAAGTTATACGCTCTATATTTTATCTCTTCATGATGAGCGTGATTCGATTTTCGAGCAATGACTCAATCGGGATGAAGCATTAAACCAATTCGCAATTGATAATATTTCGGTTACGCTCAATACAAGTTCGCAATTCGCAGTTGTTAAAGAGATTTAATGAGAAGTTAAACAAGATATATTTGTCAAAAAACTACTATAGAAAACTCTTAGATGAGCTTAATTAATTACGGCAAGCTAAAACTTTAAAAATGTAATTATGGCAAAGTTATGATTTAAAAATAGAATTTTGTGTGTGATCGTCTTACGCAAGAATCAGTCTTTTAATCATAGTCTTGACAAACTTATGCTTGAACTCACAAACAGCATTGTACAATCAGACAGTGCTGATTGTACAATGCGTAATTTCAAATCCTGTCAAAAAACTTTTCTTTACCTATCTTGTCCACTTAATTAAGTGGCATGATTATCTTAATTGCGATCGCCTTCTACTAAAGAAGGCGGTAAGCGCAGCTATACCCAAAGGATTTTACGGCACTGAACCAAAGCTCAATCACCACTGTGAGAATTCTTGCCACCTTCACGACCAATCTCGGCCATGTGTTCTCTATCTTGGCTTACAGCTTCGCCACCCTTTTTCCCGGCTTCACGAGCTTCTTCAGAAGTGAACTCATGAGCAGTACCTTTTTCATGAGCAGCTTTTCCGCCCTTTTGCCCAGCTTCACGAGCTTCTTCAGAAGTGAACTCATGAGCAGTGCCTTTCTCATGGGCTGCTTGTCCGCCTTTGCTGGCGATTTCACGTTGCTTGTCTTCATCCATAGAAGCAAAGCCACGGTTGCTAGTATCTGACATAATAGAACTCCTTGTAACTAAACTAAAGCGTTGTAGCTTTTGAGGTAGTGGAAACCTCAAAATGCTTTTCGTTTGAGTTGTCTTATTGCTTTAAGTTAGCTCCGCAAATATACTAAATTCATGATTCTTTAGATATAAACATTCAAGGCTAATTTATCCTTGAGATATATAACTAAAGTAACAATTTTTACTAGATATTCTTATTCGCTTCTATAAAAGAGAATTGAGTCGCTCTATACGTTGACGCTGTTCCGACCATTGCTGACAAACTTCTGTAGCCAAATCCTTCTCTTCTACTGTTAATAGCTCATCAGGTTTGCCAGAAGCCAATATTTTAGCTGCTTTTGCAGCCAAATCGTAGTTCACACCGTGTTTGACTAATTGTGTGTGAAAAAATCCTTCCAAGTCGTGGGCTGACATAAAAAACTTTCCTTTAATCAAGTTGTCATAATCAATTAGGGCATTAAAATTTCATGAAGAAAAGTATGTAACAACAATTACTGAGAATTATTACAAATATTTTAGTTGGCTGACTTCTCTCGGAAGATGTATGAGTAATTATACTTATATATTGATTCTCTCTCGAATTCCAGCAGAAACAAGACTCCGCTATACTGCTTCGGGGGAAGGACATAGGCGCAGCTCGTCACAGGCATCGCTAAGGAACCGGACTCTAGATTTTGGGCGATGTCACTCGGCTTGCTACAAAAGCGAAGCGATCGCAACAATTACAAACTCTGCATCAAAAGCATCGGTTGTCTGTGGCACTGCAACAATGCATAAATGCTTCTTTGGTTTGTCGTTCGTTAACAGTTATGTAACTCTAAATTAAATTATCTCTATTGATTTTATTTTATGTTAAACAATTGGTTGTGACAAAATCTAGCTAATATTAATTAGCTTGGCTCAAATTATCTTTTTAGAACCCGAATGCTTTATTCTCGCCGTTTGCAACTGCAATTAAAATATTTAAATATTCTCATCGCAGTACTAGCTTTTGTTTTCTTTATCTGGTTCACTCCTGTCGTTGCTCAAGCATTAACCAAAGCTCCAGTTATCTTGGATGGGGAACAGCTTTTTAAGATCAGCAATTCTGGTCAATATAGTGCTCAAGAACGGGCAAATTTAATCAACTCGCAACTGAAGAATGTGATTCAATATTCTGAATCTATTCAAGTGAAAGTTGAGAAACGCAACCAGCTACCTATTATTTTACTAAATAACCGCTATCTGTTAACAGTTACAGAACAAGATACTGTTCCAGGTAGCACACTTGATGAGCAGGCAACCATTTGGGTGCGGCAAATTGAAGAAGGTTTAAAGCAAGCTCACTTAGAGCGAACTAGAACCTATCTCCAACGAACTACTTTTGTAGCAGTAGCAATTTTACTCATAACTGCCGGATTAAGTTGGCTATTGGGATGGATTAAGCATCATTTTTTACGAGTAGCTTCACTTCGCTTAACTAATACTATCAATGCGATACCTAACTCTGAACCACTTAAAGTATTGGAGTTATTTCTTAAATTAGTGCTGGCGAGTATACGGTTTGGGCTTTGGGTGAGCGCTGTTCTTTATATCACTAATCTCTTTCCTTTCACTCGTCAATGGAGCTACCAAATTTCAAATATTCTGATTACCAGTTTCACATCACCTGTTCTGACATTAGGTAAGAATCCTTACTCTATTACTGAATTAATAATTTTGATTGGTTTGTTGTTCGGCTTAGTGATCTTTGCTGGAACTGTAACTAATTTTTTACGTTCTCGAATTCTATATTTTACTGGAATCAATCGTGGCGCTCAAGAAGCGATTATAATACTTTCCAAATATGGCCTGATTTTTCTTGGCACACTGGTATTGCTACAAATCTGGGGGCTAGACATTAGCTCTTTGACAATCTTAGCAAGTGCTTTAAGTGTTGGAATTGGCTTTGGCTTACAGGATATTGCTAAGAATTTTGGTAGTGGTTTAGTACTAGTATTTGAGCGTCCGATTCAGATTGGAGATTTTGTGGAAGTTGGGGAATATACAGGTATTGTCGAGCGAATGGGTGCAAGAAGTACTGAAATTCGTACTCTTGATCACGTTTCAATCATTGTACCCAACTCTCGCTTCTTGGAAAAAGAAGTAATCAACTGGAGCCATCGCAACCCGATTTCTCGCCTTCATCTCCCCGTTGGCGTTGCTTATAGTTCTGATCCCAAAGTCGTGCAAGCTGCTTTGTTAGAGGCAGCCTCTAAACATCCCAATGTATTGCAGGCTCCTTCTCCTTTAGTACTGTTTAAAGAGTTTGGTAACAACAGCTTAAATTTTGAGTTATTAGTATGGACTGCGGAACCTAATAAACAATTCTTGCTCAAAAGTGATTTATATTACAATATATACGAAATATTACAGCACAGAGAAATTGAAATTCCTTTCGCTCAGTTAGATTTACATATGCGTTCTGGCACGTTAGAATTTACGCCAGAAATGCAGTTAGCCTTAATGCAAATGTTTGAACGATTGTCAAATAATGGAAAACGCATAGATCCAATCAATCCAAGTCAAAATCAAAAGTAAATTCGGAATCAGTATCCCGCTTGCTTGTCTACAACATTCCGTAAGGGTTGACCAGTTTGGTAGCGTTTGAGATTGTCGATCAACAGTTGTGCTATACGCTCTCTCAGTCTTGGTGACAGGGCTGAACAATGGGGTGTGATAAAGGCGTTCGGCAACGACCCAACAGGCTTTCTGGTGGCAGAGGTTCTGTAACTACTGTATCTAATCCAACACCCCCAATCCATCCTTCATTTAATGCGGTTATCAAAATTTGGTAGCGGTTCGGGATGGCGGCGACTACCCCAGACTCTAACTCCAAAGGCTTTAGCGCAAGATGCGGGTGCCAAGAAGGAAAACTGCTGTATTAGCTTTGGTTATTCAGCATCTCCATAGCTATTTTTAAGCTAGCTTTCATCCGATTAAATGCTTCCGCCAACCCGCCAATTTCATCATTAGAGCTTTCTTCAAAATCAGCACTCATATCACCAATACTAACTTTTTGAGCTATTTTTTCTATTCTTCTGATGCGCTGAATCACGTATTTTTTGATTAAGAAGTTAATTAAGAAAACTATGAGTGCAAAGATCGCAATTAAAAGCCCCATGATCAATATCCAAGTCCGTTTGGCATTGGCAAAAATATCTTCGGAAGGAACAGAGATTATTTGGGCAGAAACAATCTGATTGAGTTGCCAGCCAAAACCATTTTCCGAGCCATAGGTTACTAACTGACTCTTAGGAGCCTGATCTGGTGTAGTATGACATTGCAGACATTGCTGCTGTGTAATCTTGAGTGGTCGCGCAATGTAAAATACTTCGCCCTCTGCCAAGTTCCGAAAGCCAGTAATTTCTAGAGTCTTGGGTTCGTTGCGAAAACGCTCTACGAGTTTAGCTTCAAAACTATCGGCTTTATCTGCTAAATTAGTTGGATTAAGTGTTGCATCTTTATGAAAAAAGTTTCTATATTCTGGCTTTTTACGAAAATTATCAAAAACCTCTTTAGAGGAAAAACTTGGTACTATTTCAGGCATGAACGTTGGGTTAGTATCTAAACTAGGTTCCAATAGGGGAACAATACGATTTTGTGTATAGTTTCTAACTGCGTTCACCATTTGGATGAGAATCTGCGCTTGGGAAGCCACTTCATTTTGTGCCTTTCGCTGAAGTACACTGGATAAGGCAACACCACTACCCAAAATACTGGCTATGAAAACTAATATTAAAAGTAAGTTAAATTTAGCACCTATTTTTAGGTTTTTTAACATAATGTTGTTTAACATAAGCTAACCAACGAAGGTGGTATCTGAGTTTGTCTAATATTTATTTATACCTGTTAGAAACCATCTCCGCGATATTTAAATAAATATTAATTTTTTGCTGAAATCTAAACTATTTAGGCAGTAGTCAAGCTCATCTAAATTAGTCTTGAAAGCGAAGTTATTTCCTTAACCATAATTATTAATGATGTCTTTGCGATTTCCCCGCCGTTTATTTCTATTTAATCTGTTAGGTTTGACATTTGCCGCCTGCCAATCACAACGGCAGTTTGAAGGCACATTAACTCTTGGTGTTATCAATTATGGTGGAAGCGATAAGATAATTAGCCAATATGCTAAATTTAATAGCTACTTGGGTGAAAAAACAAACTCATATATTCAGCTAGAGCCTGCTTTTAATGAAAACAAAGCGGTTGAGCGCCTTCAGGCTCGTGCTTGGTCGTTGGTATTTGCTCCACCGGGTTTAGCAGCTGTTGCGATCGCACGTCACCAATATGTTCCCCTGTTTCCTTTAATAGGTATTAGTGATCTGCGTTCAATCTTTGTTGTTCGCAAGGATAATCCGATAACTGATTTGAAACAGCTACAAGGTAAAACAGTGGCTTTAGGTCAGTTAGGTTCAGCTACAGGATATTATTTTCCACTCTACAATCTTTTTGGTACAACACTGGCTGACATCCTGTTTGCACCTACGCCCAAAGCCTCGCTGGAATTAGTCGCTGAAGGAAAAGCGATCGCCTGTGCTGTCTCGGAGGCGGAATTGAGCCTCTACGGTTCCCAGTTGGGGTCAACCCAATTCCGCATCTTATTTAAAGACCCCCACTATGTACCATTAGGTGTAGTCTTGATTGGGCCTAATGTAGAACGTAATCGCCAAGAGTTCATCCGCAAAGTAATGAGCGATGCGCCTTCTAGTTTAGCTCAAGAAGTAGGGTATGTACCCAACGGACAAGTACCAGATTATAAATACATGATTTCTGTGGTTGATCGGGTCAGTTCCATTACTTCTGGACTGCAAAAAAAGCCTGTTCGTTTATTTTGATTGACATCACAGATTGCTCAAAAAAACAATTTGAATCGTGCTAGTTGGTTTTGAATCGTTCCTGTGAGGATGTTATTTAGTTCTGCGGTGTCTTGGAATTGCAAAATTTGCTGTGTTGGTAAATCGAAGGGAAATTGCCCTTCAAAGTCTGGACGTTGCATATGCGCTAGTAAAATCTGTTCAGACCGCTTACTTTGGATAGCATAGCCAATCTCAATACAGACATTCGGGCTAGGAATTACTTGAGGAGTTTCTTTACCGTCAATACTAGTAATGGGCGTGGTGTCAGCGATGAATAATAAACTCCTACGGATTTTTCGCATAATCGTGCGGTTAATCCGTACAGTAGCACCGATGGGACGAGAGGATTCTACTAATGTTAGAGGAAGGCGCGATCGCAAGTTTAAACTGTCCAAACTTTTTCGCAGTTCTTCTCTGAGAATATTAGTCGCTGTGGCATACTCAGTTTGATAAGATAAAAAAATCGTTGGTTCTAACTGAGCCAATAGCGCCTGCTTGGTGAAATAAATTTCATGACTAATTAAGTCAATGTTAGCGACGCAATAGCCACCACTACCTTCAATATAAAATTCAATATTTTCTCCTTCCAGATAACGTCCAAACCAAGTTGATTTCTTGACCTCATCGCTTTCTTCCAAAAAGTCGGCTCGTAATGCTGATCTCAGCAGACTTTTTTTGCTTAAGCGAATGTCTGGCGGACGTTTTTCCAGTTCTGGAATCGGCTCGTAATCTTGTAGATACCACGCTCTGAGCGCAATAATTGACATAAGGCGCTATTTAAACTGTTTTTCACTATTCAACTTCGTATAATCTTACACTAAGAGGAGTCCCTATCTCAGATTTCTCTTTAAACACAACAACACCCAAACCTCTACTCGCTGAACTATTTCCTCTCCTTCTTTATCCTAGTCAGGGATGTACTAACTTCCATAGCTTGTGTAAACAAGTTATGAAAACCAGTTACAGCGCCCCCTAATCTTCCATATTTGAGGGAATAGCAGTTTTCGCGTTGGGTGTTGCTGTGTTTTGACGAGACAGATGTAAGTTAAACAGCGTCTTTTACCTCTTACTACATTCCAGATGCAACTCTTATATCTGCCAGGGAAGCTTTATTTATTAGCTTCAATTATTAGATTATCACTTCTGGATGGGAAGGATTTTGGTTGCAACTAAACTTTACTTTTGAATTATTTTTAATCTTAAGTCAATATACCGTACACCCTGAATAGATTCTAAATCTTTTCTTTAGCCTGTTGTTAAAAATTTTGTCATCAACCTTTTGGATGAATTGAGTAATTACTAATTCAAATTTTAAATTTTGAAACTAATATTTTGAAAATAATCTAAAAATATAGATTTGTGTACTATTGGTATCAACATAAATATTTTTACTTTTGAGGATAAATTTATACCAATTTTCGAGAAAGATACCATAGATGTGTAGTAGCGCGGCAAGCTTAATTTGTCGCAAACATTTTTTGGATTGGTATTCCTTGCTCTGAAACCCTTCAAAGCTTGAGGAATTCCAATATCTTTCCCCCTACGCCCTGCAAAAACTGCCTATAAAGGTCAATCCTTTACCTTTAGTTAATTTTGCCTGGAGGCTTCACGGGAATTTCAATCCAGAACTCTGTACCTTTGCCAGGTTCTGAAATGCACTCCATTATTCCACCATGTTTTTCGACAATGATTTGATAGCTGATTGCCAGTCCCAGCCCTGTACCCTTGCCCACAGGTTTGGTAGTGTAAAACGGGTCAAAAATTCGCTTTTTCACCTCTTCAGTCATTCCGGGCCCATTGTCACAGATACGAATCAAGAGATGAGAGTTGTCTGCTGAGATTTTAGTGGAAATGTGGATAGTGGGCGTTGGGCATGGGTTATCTCCCTTGTCCCCTTGTTTCCTTGTCTCCCTTGTCCCTATTCCCCACTTTCCACTCCCCATTACCAGAGCATCTATGGCATTGCTGAGAATATTCATGAATACCTGATTCATTTGACCGGCATAGCATTCTACCCGTGGTATGTCGCCATAATCTTTGATTACCTGAATGGCTGGAAATTCAGAACTTGCTTTCAGCCGATGTTGCAAAATTAATAAGGTGTTCTCAATACCTTCATGCAGATCAACGCGCTTGTTTTCAGCCTCATCCAAGCGAGAAAAATTGCGTAACGACAGCACTATTGAACGGATGCGATCAGTTCCTACTTGCATTGAGGCCATAATTTTTGGGAGGTCTTCTAGCAAAAATTCAAAATCGATCGCTTTGATCGCGGCGCTAATTTCACTATGAGGGTAGGGATAGTGAAACTGGTAGAGGCGTAAAATTTCTAGCAGTTGTTCGGTGTAGTCAGTGGCGTGACAGAGGTTACCGTAAATAAAGTTAACGGGGTTGTTGATTTCGTGGGCGACACCCGCCACCAACTGTCCTAAACCGGACATTTTTTCGGTGTGAATCAATCTTGCCTGTGTTTCTTGGAGTTCATGTAGGGTATGCTCTAACTGTGCAGCTTGAGTTCTGGCTTCAGTTTCGGCATCACAGGTTTGTTCGTAGAGTTGTGCTTGTTGAATAGCGATCGCAGCCTGATCTCCTAGCTGTTGCAATAAATCAATTTCTGCATCCTGCCAATCTCTAGGAGCCTCACACTCATGGGCTATTAGTAAGCCCCATAGTTCCATACCTATATTAATTGGAACTATTAAGTTTGCTTGCACTTGCAGACTCTGCAAAAACTCTCGATGATATTCACTTAAAGAAGCTGTGGAAACGTTGTTAACTGCCCGTACCCTGCCCTGAAAATATAGATGGGCATACTCATCAGGAAAGCATTCTGGTGATACTTTTACTCCTAAAACTGACTGCCAATTGCCATTAATTTCTTCTACAATCACCGATTTAGTCTTCATCTGAAAAATCAGCACCCGGTCTGAGTTTAGCAGGGGACGGACTTCCCGAACGATGGATTGCAGAGTTGTCTGCAAATCTAATGTGCAGCGAATATGCTCTGTAACTTGCTTGAGTACCTTGGTAAACAGTAACGATTTTTCGAGTTCAGAAGTCTGCTCTTGCACCCGCAGTTCTAGGTTAGTATTCAGGGATTGTACCTGTTTATACATTTGCTGCTGCTGAATTGCCATTGAGAAATGGTCGTACAAAGCTTGTGCTAATGAGATGTCTTCCGGCTTCCACTCAGGCGCTTGCCCCTTTCTTTGCTCTCGCCAAACCTCAAAGGAAAGCTGGGGTAACAGTTGCCGCCGATTTTTTTCACATCGTCCCGCCCACAAGATTTCCGTTTCAAATTCAGAGCGAAAAATGCTTAATACACCAATAAACTTTTCTCGGTAATGTAGGGGAATTACCATAAGTCCGCGAATTGGAGTAGAACGGAATGCTAAAGCCAAAACTCGCAAACGTGGTTCTTTATAGAGGTCAGTAATTGCCCAAATATTGCCTTCTTTACACTCAGCCATCCAGTTTTGCCAGATGGGATGCTGTTCGATAATACAGTTATGTAACTCGTAGGCAATTGTCGGTTGGTTGCCCCAAGTGTATAGTTCCCCACTCTGTTCAATGTAAAGCCTGCCACCTACTCCATCGAAGGCAGTAATAACTTCTTCTAGCGCTCCCTGCAATTGGATTGTCGGCAGTTTATGCAATAGTGTGGTAACTCGGTTAATAGTAGCTTCTCGCTCTTGCTTGGCGCGGGCTATGGTGAGTAGATTACTTTGAGCGATCGCGATCGCAACTTGGTCAGCTACTTGCTGCAATACTTTTAGTTCCCGCTTCAAAATCTTTCGCGGTTCACTTTGGTGAGATACCAACAATCCCCACAATTTAGGCTTTGCCAATTGTTCTTGTGGATCGCAATCTAAAATTGGCACTACCAACGAAGACTGCACACCCATTGCTTTTAAGTATTGAATATGGCACGGGTTTACCTGCCGATAGTAAATATTAGTTTGTAGACGTTTGCCAGTTTCTTTGGATTGTAGAGGCGATAGCCCGATCTTCCCATTTGCCACATCAACAATCGAACGTTGCTGTGCCAAGAGAAACATCTCCCTAGCTTCTTGTGGAATATCATGAACTGGGAAGCGTAACCCTAATAAGGATGGCAGACGCTGGTCATGGATAGATTCAGCAATTACTTCACCACTACCATCAGCATCAAAACGATACACCTTTACCCGATCTGCACCCAAATATAAACGTACTTGGCTAACGGTAGTCGTTAATATCTCTTGGAGGTCGAGCGATCGCCTGATCTGTTTTATCATCCGGTGCAGTAAACTTTCTTGGTCTAAGCTTTGCTGCAACCCTTTTGGTTCATCGGTAAATGCCATTGTCTATATACACTACGACTGAAGTATAATTTTTTTTTATAATTGTCACTAATCAGAGTTTTCAACTTAATAATGCTTTGATTTTTATCCCATTTCCAGAGATTCCTGCTACAAATGCGTTGCTAGAAGCGTACATCTGTTGCAAATATTTTTGGAACTGGATCAGAGCACATTTGAAAAGGATCAGATATTCTGCTTGATTTCTATAGCCCTTCTAAAGTTGATTTAAGGAGATATCAAACCGCTTGGTATATCATTAAAGACTTCCCAAACATCCTTTCAAATTTTAAGTTAAGAAAATTTTAATCATTGACACCTATTAATTTTATATTCTTAATCAGTAAAATATTTGAGTAAAATTACTTATAAGCTAAGTCTTAATAATTGTTTTAAATTAAAAATATTTTTTCCAGTTTTTGCCCATTATTCCAATTAATTAAGATTTTTTCAAAAAAATAACTAAATTACTGGCAACTTTTTTAAAGATTTTTGGCTGGGGAATTTTAGTATTCCCCGTCTAATTACTGAATTTATATTGAATGTAACTATTTTGATTAAATTATTCGTAAATGACTGTTAAAGATAGTAATTTACGAATTTCTTCACGAACACTCATGAGGGTTTTACCGAGATGGTTTTGGCCGGCTTTATTAGCACCACAACCCCAAAAAGAATCGGTTGGGGAATTTTCAACCAAAATCTCATCGCCTGTTTTTAGGAGAACTTCTCTAATATCAGTATGAGTAAGAAACTTTTTGAGTACAGCTTCTCGCATAATTTGAGTTTTGACTAAATTCCAGTCTCGACGGAGTTGGCGAGTACCACATCTTCCCAAAGCGGCAGCTTCTTCTGGGGTGGCGGCGGCATGGATGAGGGGTATAATTGCCGCATCTGTGCTGCCTACAAACTTTTGTGCTTGATAATAATGCTCAACTGTTGCCCAGTAAGTATCCTGGATGTGGATTCCGTGGGGAGAAAAGTTAGAAAAACAGCCATAAGGCTGCCAAACCTTATAAAAGTAAATGGTCATTTGAAAATTGCTCTTTTATATATCAATTTCAGGGTAGCTGAAAGATCGCACCCGCAACCCAAAATCGAGCTTATCAAACAGATTTTCTCTCGGTTTATATCACTAGGGATTCTTCCCAACGACTTATAAAGATTATCACTTCGCTGCAATACAGCCTAAACCTCACCCCTAACTCTCAATACGGTTCGGATAAGATCCCCCCGCCTGTGGCGACCCCCTTTTTAAGGGGGTTAAGAAGTAAATGAGCAAGCCTTACAAAGGGGGGCTGGGGGGATCTTCGCAGGGTAAACAAGCTAACCGAACCGTATTGCCCTAACTCTTCTCCTTAGCAAGTTTACGGTGTACACACAAGTGATCGAATTACCCCAAACAAAACCTCACCCTGTCCTATCGGACATCCCCCTGCTTACTAAAAAGAGAGACAGGTTTTGCTTAAGCATTACCAGGGTGAGGTATCTCAGGAGTTGCGGGATAAATCTTAAATGACCTTACCAAAGACTTGTGTGTACATGATAGGTAGGGAAGGGAAGTTAGGTTTCTGAGGCTTTAATGTTAATAAAAAATTAACTTGCCTTTGGAGAAGATTGTTTCTGTTTGGAAACGCCACGCTGAGGGTTTAAAAATGGGGGAATAGGACAGTCTAGCGTCATGGCGATCGCTCTTAGCAAATCTGCTTCTGATGAAGTCACTTTGTTATCCAATAGTACCGTGTGGGCGCAGGCATCAACAATAGCTTGCTTGAGTTTGGGACTGGCAAGGCGGAGGCGCTCAATACTCTTCTTGAGTTCAGTAAAATTACAGCTTGGTGGCGTGTCTGGTTTTTCTTGCTCTCCGGCTTTGGGAAGTCGAAAAACTCCAGAACGAAAAGCATAGGCGATGTCTTCGGTGGACGCATCGGGTTGAGAATGTCCGACGCGGGCAATTACGGACAGTACTAATAAACTATCTGGCCAAATCTGTTCGATGGAGGTGTATTCTACCGTTGTAACCAACGTAGGATTTATACTAGGTTGAAGGCGATGCCATAGTATTAATTGCAACACAAAATGCCACAGTGATAAACTTCCGGTGGCTACAACTAAACCGTGAACGCATTTGCATAGCCTTTGGCATTCTTTGGCAGAATTTTGGCGTAATACGGGTACTACTAAATCGACAAGTGGCAAACGAATGCTGGGATCTAACTGGCTAATTTCGCCATTCAATTCTAGGGTTTTGTCTACCAAATCAGCAGGCTGTACCTCGCGTAACCAAGCAATTTGACGTTCTTGGATCTCGGTATTTTCAGTATCTAATGCTAGGGCAAAAGCGATCGCCATTGCACTTTGCGGCTCCCGCGCACTCAAGCGTAAGGATTCTGGTAATTGCGATAACAGTGCTTGAGCATGGGCAAAATGCTCTGGTGTAACGCTTCCCACCTGGCTGACTACCTGTTCTGGTGTAGCATTAGAACCACCGGCAAAGCCCATTGTTAGGGATTCCTGGGAAGGCGAAGGCATTTGATTGCGAGATGGCATTGCTGCTAAATTACTGACGTTCAAACCCCCAACGCGGCTGATACGTTCTGTTAGAGGTGGGTGGGTAGAAAACATATTTTCCCACAAAGAAGGGTTGAGGGCATTGCCAAAAAACATATGGCTAGCGGCTTCTGCACCCGGCGAAATCAAGCGTGAATCCATCTGTTGGAGTTTTTGGAAGACTCCGGTAAGTCCATTGGGGTTACGAGTGAACTGTACAGCCGAAGCATCGGCGAGAAATTCGCGTTGGCGAGAGACTGCGGCTTTAATCAGTCGTCCGCAAAGTAATCCGATACCGCCAATTGCCATCAGTGCCAAACCAAAAGCCCAGATAGGTAAACCCTTGTCTTCTTTTCCTAAACGGAAAGTACCGCGAATTCGCCACAGAAATTCCCCGGTTAAGTAAATGAACAAAATCCCGTGCAGGAGGCCCACTAAACGCAAATTTAGCCGCATATCTCCATTGAGAATATGACTGAATTCGTGGCCGATGACTCCTTGTAGCTCATCCCGGCTCAGGTGTTGCAAAGTTCCACGAGTAACTCCAATGACAGCATCATTGGGCGTAAATCCGGCAGCAAAGGCATTAATACCAGTTTCTCTTTCAAGGAGATAAACTTCTGGGACAGAAATACCAGAAGCGATCGCCATTTCCTCGACAATATTTAATAGTTGTCGCCCTTGTTCATCCGCTGTATCTGGTATCAGAAGTCTTCCCCCTAACTCCTGAGCAATTACGCTACCGCCCTCACGGAGATAGGTAATTTTATATAAGCTTCCGACTGCGATCGCAATTATTGTAATCCCAGCTACGTAGAGAAATATCCCTGGATGCCACCAAACACGGGGAGCCATGCCAAACAGAAATAAAGCGGCAATATAAATCGCCATAATCATGACTGCGATCGACAGGGAAAATAATCCAATTAATTGTTGTGTGTTTTGGCGTGCCCGATCTTGATGTTCAAAGAAATTCATAGATATTTAAAAAGACACGCGTGGAGCATTTCTCATTTCTGGAGTAGCTTCGGCAAGCAATTCGGCGACAGTAAAGTTAAAAGTATTTGCCACAAGGTTGCTGGGGAAAGATTCGCTTTTGGTGTTGTAAAGTGTTACTGCATCATTAAAAGCCTGACGTGCAAAAGCAATCCGGTTTTCGGTGGAAGATAATTCTTCCATAACCTGAGTCATGCTGCGATCGGCCTTCAATTCAGGATAAGATTCTGAAAGTACCATCAAGCGGCTTAATGCACCCGTCAACGCCCCTTCAGCATTGCCCAACTGTTGCATTGTTTGTGGATCGCCGGGATTTTGCGCTGCACGACTGCTAGCATTAATTGCAGAATTCCGGGCAGCAATAACTGCTTCTAAGGTTTCTCGTTCATGTTTCATGTACCCTTTGGCAGTTTCCACCAAGTTGGGAATTAAATCATAGCGGCGCTGCAATTGAACATCGATTTGAGAGTAAGCATTTTTATAACGGTTGCGATACTTGACTAAATCGTTGTAAGCATTAATGATAATTACAGCAACAGTTGCGACTAAAGCAACAGAAAATATTAAAAGCCCCATATTTTTAGATTATTTCCATTAAGTACTTACTTTATATCCAGCAAAATTTGTGTGGATATAAAAATGAGTCTACTTGTAGGAAGTTGGCTTCGTCGTCTGTAAAATTAATTACGCAATTGCACTGAGATAAGTAGGTTATAAGATATTTTAAATAACTACAGCAGGCATAGAGAACGCAGAGAGAAATAAACACAAAGAATAAGATAAATAATTTCTAACAATTTCAAACTTTTGTGAACTTTATCATCTCTCTTTTCTCTGCGTACTCTGCACCTGTGTGATGATTAAAAATTGTAGTCAGAGTAAGTTACCCATGAATATGAAGAAATAGGGAATAACCACTGGCAGCAAAAATAAAAAGGATAGCCGCAGGAAAAATTACTACATCCCTGACAATAAATAAAATCCAATCTTTTCTTAGTTCTTGTTTAAACTTAAGTTCTCTCAGCTTTCGCTCAAGTTCTACGTCTTCTTGTGACTGCAAATTTTCAGGTGAGATAATCAGTGGATTGTCGCCTTTTTGGGCAACTATTTTTGATAAATCTGTTCTATCTGTCATGCTGTTTAGATGCTAATAATTAAAATATTACTGCCGATTTGCTTTGATAAACTCTACAAGTACGTCCAATTGGTAGAAGATAAATTGCGCGATCGCGGCTGATAATCTAATTTATAATTGCATAAAGCCAAATAATCGAGACTAACTAATGTTGAGTTTTTAAAGCAGAGTCCAGTTTTCCAGTTTTAATCCGTTGATGCGTTCATAATGACGAGTATTGTTTGTTACTAAAATGTAGTTTTTTGCAAGTGCAACACTAGCAATTAGTAAATCAAATTCAGCAATTGTTTGTCCTATTCTACGGAGTTCTGCCTTTAATTCACCATACTTTCTCAGAGCAGGATCAGTTAAAGATAAGACGGATAAGTTTTGAATAAAGTCTTCTGCATTACCTAAGTTTTCTGAAACACGATTAGAATTGTATGCACCATAATACAATTCAGCAGCAGTGATGACACAAATGCATACTTCATCCCATCCGACTGCTAATAATTTATCTCTGACTGGCTGGCGACCCTTAAGCCAATAAATACATGTATCAGTGTCAAGTAAATAATTCACAAGCTATAATTGCGATCGCTTACAGTACGACTTGAATATATTTCATCAACAATTTCTTCTGCGGTGCGTGTATCTTCCCAGCTTCCAAAGGTTTCTAAAAAACCTTCTGATGCATGGGGTTTTGGCTGCTGTTCAGATGAGACAATTATTTCATTAACTATCAATTGATTTGCCTCTGGAACTCCTAATTTTTTGGTTTCCTCTTTAGCTATAACCATGATTTGCATCAAGGTTATAGCCTGACGCAGAACATCACTTTTACTTGTGCCTATTTTATTTGCTAGTTCGTCTATTATCTGATTAAGTTCAGGTGACAAATCTAAATTTAAGCGAACCATCTTTTGAGTGTCAGTCATGGTTCCATCCTTGTGTAAATTCTTAAGTACATTATAGTTGACTGATCGCACTTCCTCAACTTGTCTTTTTGAGTGCCAAACGACTGAAGTCGCGGCTATACAAACAAAATCTGCCTTAGCAGGTTTCAAAACATTGAAAGAAGCGAAAGTAAACTTTGTTTGTGTGCGTGGCTATCAGGAAGATTTGAGAAAGTGGATTTAATTTAAAAAAGCTAAAAAATAAAGTCTTTTATTTACTTCCAATAGTAAAGGGGTCAATTCTCAACACAGAAGAATATGGAAATCCATTAGAAAACATCTTTTCAAAGTTATTTGACGCAGAAGGTAAGCGTAATCTAAAAGTATCAATATCTTTTACTCCAAGAGGATATAATAATTTTTCAGCATATTTAGCGCGAGATGCTTCTAACAAATATCTTGGTGTTTTCTTCATATATACCTTGCTCCAGGGTATCCACTTATCCCACTTGCTAGTTTCTGAAGCTATAAATTCCGATCTTAAAAATAAAAAGCAATCAGCATCCATAAATTGCTGCATGGGAATAATTTTTGTAAGCTCCCCACCCGTATGGCGTTCATTTAAAATATCTGCATGAACCGAGATTTTATTAAGCCGTAGTCGTGTATTACGATACCCTAACAACTCAATATACTTAGAAACATAGCTGAATGATACTAAGCCTTGTTCTCTATATATTTCATTGTTTTCAACATAAATTCCTTCTTCTAATAAATTTGCAATTAGTTGCCAACGGTTTTCTCTAATGAGAAACGAGAAAAAAGTTACAAAAAGTTCATGACCTATAAATTTATAAAAATCAAAATCAATATCTTTATAGCTACCGAAGAAAGTACGCGGCACATTGTAACGTTCTAGAATAAGTTCAAACTGTTTGTATATTTCACTAGCAGCATCAGAATTATTCATAGTTGCTATTACTTCTGCAATCTGAGCAAACTGTATAACTAGGTCTGTTGTTTGCTCAATTGACTGTACTAACAACTCATCAGCGATACCTCCTCCTGTAAAATCTGGCTTGAGTGCATCAAGTTCATCCCTTAACCATGTCATGAACCGACGAACTAGAGGTACTTGATTTGGCTGAGAATTTTCAACTGCAATTCTCGCCTGTTCGCCTATGGCTAGCGGTTGAATAACTTCCCCAGGAGTTTGTACATTAAGTCCTTCTAAAATACTCCGAAGTGCTGCTGTTAATGTTCCTTCGAGCTTCTTTCGCTCTGTAGCACGATCCTCACTCTCTTGAGGCATACGGTAGGTGACAACTCGTCTCATCCGTAGATCAAATGGCAGTTCTTCTGGCTTACCAAAAGCTGAATTCATCACCATGATAATGTTGTCCCATCCAAGAGCCTTGATTGCATATCCAAGTTCAATCAAGACGTTAGGGTTTGGAGTGGTACGAGGCGAAGTATTTTGGTTAATAATCGATATATCACACACAAAAACCTGAGCTTGTTCAATTTTGCCAAAGATTGTATGAGCAATATCAGGGGAGCCAGGTACACCAATTGTGTCACGGTCTATAACTGGCTCTACTTCTATAGAATCATCATTGCGGATAGATTTGGCAGCATCCTCAAGAGCTTTTTCAATAAATCCACGATTCGTAGCGTTCGGCAAGTCTGACTGCCAAGAATAGAATATTTTGCAGTGCATAATTTAGTGTGTATTAATCCCCAACCGGGAAAACACTTAGATGGGGGTATCACACTACATTATATCTATACTAAATTTAATGAACTAACCCGATCGCACTTTTCCTCAAGTCTCCACATTCCCCACGCTTCTAGATAAAAATATCACCCTTCGTCCTAGCTACAAAAGTCAAGTTTTGCAACTTGTAAACTAAGTTTCTGACTTCAAAACTAGCTTTTGTGACTCCAAAACCAGCTTTTGTCAAAAAATTTCAGCAAATCTACTCCCATTTTTCCTGTCTGCTAACTTCTCTTCAATAAAAAAACGCAAATATACGCATTCCGACGCAATTTCAGCGTCTCTATACGTATAAATGCGATAAAAGTAGAAACAATTCCAGCTTTATTTAATGGGCGTTGCTGAATCTAGGGATGAATATCTCACGCAAAAGAAAATTCAATAAAATCATCCCGCATTTATATAACATCCTTTAATGCACTAACGCGATCGCACGTTTCGTCAACGCTTCAGCAGTCAATCCATTAAACGCCATCAACTCTCCAGCACTGGCTGTAGTCTCCCCACGTTTCCATGCAAAGGTGTCGCGCTTGGCTGTACTCCGTAACAGAATCGGTTCTAGCATCCCCGCAGCACCACCAGTCACTGCAATTAGCGCATCGCCATCAAATAATTCGGCAAATTTCGCATCATCTAAGAAACCGCCTTCGGGTTCAGAACAGGTATCCCATGCGGTATCATGGCTACGGTACAATTGCCGAGGATTGATGATAGAAACTATCTTGACACCAATACCTTCAGTTTCTAAGAAAGCAGCAGCTTCAAATACTGGCATTAATGTTAAATCGCCAATTACAGCAAATACAACTTGCCTATCACCAGCGATTTCATGTAATAACACTGCACCATCGCGCAACCCTTGACGAGTTTGTTCTAAAGTTGTGCGAATTGGCAACGGCGATTTACTTGCTGTAATCACAATTCCCTTATTCTTAGTTTTCAACGCCCAGTCATAACAGGCTTGAATACTATTAGCATCAGGCGGAAATAATGGGAAAACATTTCCATTTCGCATCAAGGAAGCAAAGTAAGCTTCAATTTCTGGACGTTGGTGAGTCCAACCGTTGCGCCCTTGTTCTAATGCGCCTGCTGTGAATAAAGTAATAGTTGAGGGAGTTTGACGGCGTAATTCTGCCATTGACTGGGTTACAGTTTGCCAGATTGGTAATCCGTTGATGGCAAAAGATTCGTAAGAACACCACAAAGTTCTCGCACCCATTAACGCTAAACCCGCAGCTAAACCGGCACAAGCATCTTCACTCAATGGTTCATAAACTTGTCCGTTTGGTGCTTGATTATATAAGTCATCAGTTGTGGGGTGGATAATCTTTAATGCTTGGTTGATGTTGGCAATTCCTGATGCTTCGTTACCATCGGCGTTGGTGACGAGGAAATTTTGATCTTTCTTTCCAACTATTCCTACTAATCGTCCCATTGCGGTTGTGGAAACTTTTGCTTCACCACCAACTGCATATTCTTCTAAAGGTAATTCGCCTAAATCTGGCAATGGTAATTCAAATTCTGTCACCACAGTTTTCGCTGCTGGGCCACCGCCTGCGCGTTCGGCATTTGTTCTGACTATTTGCCAAGCTTCCGCAGACAAAGCACGGGTTTGCAATGCACTCACAATATGCGGCGCATCTAGCGTATCTTTGGGATACAAGTTGTGAGATTTTGAACCCAGCGCGTGGACTCCTGCACCTTTGAGTTGTTTAATAATGAAGACGGTAAGCTTACCACCCAATGCAAAACGCGCTGCTTTATCTACACCCGAAAGTACTGCTTGAGTGAATGCTAGGCGTTTCTCAAAAGAAAAGGCGGTACTATCAACGTAATCCCCTGGTTGATTCTGATCGTCGAAATCCTTGGCATCCACTAACACCACTTCATCAAAACCGTTACCTTGCCAATATGCTTGCATCTGTTCGTTGGTTTTTAGAGAAACCATGCTGTGATGTTCTTGGCTGTAACCGTTCCACACTAATATCGGCAAGAAATTGGTGACAGCAGGATAAGCTGTATGGAAGTGAGCGATCGCACTTACAATATAAGGCTCACCCAATCCACCATCACCAACTGTGAAGGGGAACAACTTATCTTTGTGTAACAGTGCAGCCGCCATTGCAAAATGTTGCCCTTGTCCCAAAGGCCCCGCAGGTGCGAGAATACCGGGAATGAAACCAGAAAGGTGTCCTAATAATCCGTGCTTTTCTCGGAAGCGATCGCGCAATTGTTGGACTGTAAAAATTCCCATGTCCTCTAGCGAACGATCTAAGAACATGGCACTATAAAATCCGGGGGCGTGGTGTCCGACTTCGGTAATAATGTTCTTGTATCCCAGCATGACAAGAGATGCGTAAGCTTCTGCTTGGCTGGCGAATCCGCCGGGATGCCCAGAAGCTTTACTAGCAGTAACTTGCAAAGTCAGGTAACGGAGGGCATCGGCAGCGAGTAAAGTTTGATATACAGCTGCTTTGTCTGTGGGATCTGCGATCGCTATTTTGCCTGACTCTATAGCAGGTGTTGCACCATAAGTTTCAAAATCTGGTAACGCTTCACCAAAATATTGAATCCCTTCAGAAAAATTGGGAAGCGTTGAAGATGCCTTTGGGGAGATTGCAGTCATGCTGAGTACCTTTTGACGATTAGGTGAAACTGTAGATGCTTGTTGAATTTAACAAAAATTTTACATCTTCGAGGTTGTAACAGTTTATTGCTTTTTTGCAACGTTAGAATAAGTACTTTAAATGATTACACAACCAAAATTTCAGTTAGTTTAAGTAGCAAAAAATATCAAGTAGCAAAAAAAATTATGAAATTACCCAATGGCCCGCAAATGCCAGCATTTTTACAGATGCTGCGCTGGATTATTAATCCCATGTCATTTATGGAAGCTTGTGCCAAAAGGTATGGGGAAACTTTTACTATCAAGTTAGAAAGAAATTCTCCTCCTTTGGTGATTGTCAGCAACCCCCAAGCGCAACAGCAGATTTTAACAAATGATACCAAGGAACTAGAAGCGCCAGGTGATCTCAATGATGTGTTTGAGTTTTTGTTAGGTAAGCATTCTGTGATTACCATTAGCGGAGCTGAACATCAGCGCCAACGGCAGTTGTTAATGCCTCCTTTTCACGGCGAAAGAATGCGAAACTATAGCCAGGTGATTACCGATGTTACCCAAAAAGTTATTAGTCAATACCAAATAGGCAAACCCTTTAATATTCGGTCTGCTACCCAAGCTATTACCATGCAGGTGATTATGCAAGCTGTATTTGGGCTACATGAAGGGACTCGCGCCGAAAAACTACAGCGATTTTTAAGTGAGATTTTAGAAAAGGCTAGTTCTCGCCTAATTGTGGCTTTACTTTATTTTCCTGCTTTGCAAAGGGATTTTGGCCCGATTAACTTCTGGGGAAAGCAGATGCGCCGTCAGCAAAAAGTTGACGAACTTATCTACGAAGAAATTCGGGAACGTCGACAACAGCTAGATTCATCACGCACAGATATTCTTAGCTTACTCATGGCTGCTAGGGATGAAGCAGGTCAACCCATGACTGATGAAGAGTTGCGCGATGAATTGATGACTCTGTTAGTAGCTGGCCACGAAACCACTGCGACAGCTTTAGCATGGGCATTATACTGGATTCACAAAGTACCATCAGTGCACCAAAAGCTACTGCAAGAATTAGATAGCTTGGGCGATAACCCAGACCCCAGCACCGTTTTCAAATTACCTTATCTCAACGCTGTTTGCTCCGAGACATTGCGGATTTACCCAGTAGCTATACTAACTTTTCCAAGGATAGTAAGAACACCGATATTGCTAGGTGGTTACGAACTAGAACCGGGTACATCCATACTTGGTTCTATTTATTTAACCCACCAGAGGGAAGATATTTACCCAGAACCCAAGCAGTTTAAGCCAGAACGCTTTTTAGAACGGCAATTTTCTCCCTATGAATATTTGCCTTTTGGCGGTGGTGCAAGGCGTTGTATTGGTCTAGCATTTGCCCAGTTGGAAATGAAGCTAGCACTCGCCAAAATCCTTTCCAGCCTGGAATTAGAACTAGTTGACAACGGTGAAATACAACCTAAACGCCGTGGTTTGGTAACAGGCCCAGATCGTCCCATTGAGATGGTTGTCACAAGTCAACGTCGGGTGAAGTCTCCTATTCTACAGACAAGCACTGTTTGATACTGAGGGGTTTGATGGTTGCGTTCAGCAAATGTTCAACTTTCGTCTATACATTTAGATAGATTTTCAAAGTTTCTATATAATCCTCCATAGTCCTTTTTTAATGATGACTATGGGGGATTTGAATATATAACAACTATAGAAAGAATGGATTTTAAAATTGGTATTATACACCAACACAAGACATTTGAATATAACCAAAATACTTAATCAACTGGGCATCCACCCAAAATATATTTAGTAAGTTTTTTCCGTAAATGCTTCTAAAGATTCAGAAAAAATATTATTATTGTCCTTGTAATAAATAATTCGCTAAAACCCTCTTAAAAGTTTTGTCAAGCTTGCTCTAATTCTTTCTTTCAAAATGAAAGTTAGTGGATAAAGCCTTACCTTAAGCTTATTGGCTTATTTACAGTTTACTAAGTTCTAAAAATCTCGAATCAATAATGAAAGTACTTGATAAGCTACGCACGCCAGCATTGCTACAAACTCTGCAATTAATTGCTCAACCTACAAAATTTTTAGAAACCAATGCTGCTAAGTATGATGATATTTTCACAGTACAGGTAATGGGTTTAAAATCGCCACCGATAGTATTTTTTAGTCATCCCCAAGCAATTAGTGATTGTTTTGCTATACCTGCACAACAGTTAGATTTTAAGAAAGCAACTCATGTATTTAAACCTTTGTTTGGAGAGACTTCTATTGTATTTCAAGAGGCGCGATCGCACCAACAACAGAGGCAATTATTACTACCAGCTTTTCATGGCGACAATTTAAAGTCTTATGGACAAGTAATTTGTCAAATAACTGAGAAACTAATACAAGATTGGACATTAGGTAAAAATATTTGTATACATCACTTAATGTCAAATATCACTTTAGAAATTATTTTACAGGTAGTATTTGGTATTACTCATGGTGCGCGTTACCAAGAATTAAAAGAAAAATTGAGTTCTTTGTTAGAAGACGTAACTAAGCCTTGGTATTCTAGCTTGTTTTTCTTTCCTTTACTGCAACAAGATTTAGGTGCATGGAGTCCTTGGGGAATGTTCTTAAAAAGACGAGAGCAAATTGACAAACTTATTTATGCAGAAATTTCTGAAAGACGTTCGCAAAATGATGCTGCGCGTACAGACATTCTTAGTATGCTGATGTCAGCGCATGACGTAAATGGACAAAAGATGACAGATGAGGAATTACGTGATCAACTAGTTTCATTATTGTTGTTGGGTTATGAAACTACATCTGGCGTATTAGCCTGGATATTTTATTTGATTCACTCTCACCCAGATGTGAAACATCGGTTGATGCAAGAAATAAACACTTTGGATGATATTACAAATCCTGAAGCAATTACACAACTACCTTATCTCACCGCCGTCTGTCAAGAAACACTGCGAATTCATCCTATTGCTCTAATTTGTACACCGCGAATGGTAAAAGATAGAGTGGAAATTATGGGGCATGAATTTACATCAGAAACAGTTTTAGTTCCCTGTATTCATTTAGCACATCGGCGAGGAGAAACTTATCCAGAACCAGAACAGTTTCGTCCAGAAAGATTTCTCAACCACAAATTTTCACCTTACGAATATTTACCCTTCGGTGGAGGTTATCGCGGTTGCATTGGTGCAGCCTTTTCCATGTACGAACTAAAATTAGTAACAGCGATAATCTTATCCCATTTTGAACTAGGCCTTACTGATAAACGTCCAGTGCATCCAGTCCGTCGTGGTATTACAATTGTCCCTAGCGGCGGTGTAAAAATGGTTGTTACCAAAAAAGCAAAACTTAAAAGACAAACAATACTTTCTAGTTGATTACTCAATCCTCCGACTTGCATATACCGAAATGTAGATCCGCTCGTTAGCATCTAGCCTTTACAGTAAATAGTAAGAGGACATTTAGGAGATTACTAATTCATGCCTGATGAGCATCGGTTGGAGGAAAAACTTTTATCCCAGGAAGCTGAAAGAAGAATATCTGAAAAGCTAGATGAAGCAGAAAAAATAGAAATAGATGTACAAACCGATCTATTGAAAATAGTTCAGGGACAGGTGGATGGAGTTTCGGTTGCAGGCCAAGGATTAGTGATCGAAAAAGATGTTCGCGTACAGGAAATAAAACTGCAAACAGAAAGTATTACCATTAATCCCTTAAGCGCCCTTTTTGGTCAAATAGAACTCAATGAGCCAGTAAATGCCACTGCTCATATTATACTTACAGAAGTAGATATGAACCGCACCTTGGCATCAGACTTTGTTCGCAGCAAAATGCAAGATTTTGATTTGGATGTAGATGGGAGAATTGTAAGTTTTGAGGCACAAAAAATTGAAATATTTCTACCTGGTGATGGGAAAATAGAATGTAAGGGAAGAGTACTGTTAAAGGAAAAGGGGAATACTCGCGTTTTTGGTTACACTGCGATCGCACGTCTACGCACTCATTCAGAACCTGTAATGCTGGAGAGTTTTAACTGCACTGAGGAAGGGGGGATTTCTATAGAAATAGTTGCAGCTTTAATGCAGAAAGCCAAAGAATTGATGAATATGCCATATTTTAAATGGGAAGATATGGTATTTCATATTAAAGATATAAAAGTAGAAACTGGTAGTTTAGTGCTTCTTGTAGAAACTCAAATGAGGCAAATACCATCATCATAAACTGTATCATCTCCTTAGAAAAATTTACCTTGTTAAAGACAATTTTTGTAACTGAAGGATGATGTAAATGTAGTAAAATGTTTCTACTATTTAGAAAGCTACTTATTTCTAAATTCCAACTATGCAAGAGTATGATGTTGTGCTAATTGGTGCTGGACACAATGGGTTAGTTTGTGCAGCTTATTTGCTAAAAGCTGGTTATAGCGTCCTGTTACTAGAAAAGCGCTCTGTTCCAGGTGGTGCAGCAACAACTGAAGAATGTTTACCTCAAGAGGCTCCTGGGTTTAAATTTAACTTGTGTGCTATCGACCATGAATTTATTCACTTGGGGCCAGTTGTTGAAGAATTAGAACTAGAAAAATACGGCTTGCATTATTTGGAGTGTGATCCAGTTGCTTTCTGTCCTCATCCTGATGGGAAGTATTTCTTAGCACATAAGTCACTGGAAAAAACTTGTGCAGAAATCGCTCGTTATAGTGAACGTGATGCCAAAAAATACGCCGAATTTGTAGACTATTGGCAACGAGCGATCGGTGCAATGGTTCCTATGTTTAATGCACCGCCCAAGTCAATTATAGATATCGTTGGCAATTACGATATCAAAAAATTAAAAGATTTATTTTCGATGATTGGTTCCCCGAATAAAACGCTGGACTTTATTCGCACCATGTTAACCAGCGCAGAGGATTTGCTTAACGAGTGGTTTGATGAGGAATTTCTAAAAGCGCCATTAGCCAGACTTGCAGCAGAACTTGGTGCGCCGCCATCACAAAAAACCCTTGCCATTGGTGCAATTATGATGGCGATGCGTCACAATCCTGGAATGGCCAGACCACGCGGCGGAACTGGCGCACTTGTGAAAGCTTTAGTGAATTTAGTCACAAGTAAAGGTGGTGTTATTCTCACAGACCAGCATGTTGAAAAAGTTTTAATTGATGATGGAAAAGCTGTTGGTGTACGAGTGGCTGGTAACACCGAATATCGGGCTAAATACGGCGTAATTTCTAATATTGATGCCAAGCGGTTATTTTTGCAAATGACTGATAAAAGCGATATCGATGGAGCCGATCCTAACTTATGGGAAAGATTAGAACGCCGCATTGTTAACAATAACGAAACTATCCTCAAGATAGACTTAGCTTTAGACGAACCATTGCACTTTCCATACCACGCCCACAAAGACGAATATCTCGTTGGTTCGATCTTGATTGCCGATTCAGTGGCTCATGTAGAACAGGCTCATAGTAAATGCACCTTGGGAGAGATTCCTGATGCTGATCCATCAATGTATGTGGTCATGCCTAGCTACTTAGATCCCACATTAGCACCACCAGGTAAACATACCGTATGGATTGAGTATTTCGCCCCTTATCAGATTGCTGGTGCAGAAGGCACTGGTTTAAAAGGTACTGGTTGGACAGATGAATTGAAAAACAAAGTTGCAGATAAAGTGGTTGATAAGTTAGCAGACTATGCACCAAATGTCAAGAAAGCAACTATCGCCCGTCGTGTAGAAAGTCCAGCAGAATTAGGAGAAAGATTAGGTGCGTATAAAGGGAATTATTACCATATTGATATGACTTTAGATCAGATGGTATTTTTCCGTCCCTTGCCAGAAATAGCGAACTACAAAACGCCAATTGAGAATCTGTTTTTGACTGGTGCAGGTACTCATCCAGGTGGTTCGATTTCGGGAATGCCGGGACGCAATTGTGCGCGTGTATTTTTGCAGGCAAAGCATCCAATTAGCCAAACTTTGAAAGATGCGCGGGATTCCATTAAGTCAACTGTAGAGTCAGTGTTTGGGATTAATTAAGCGTTGTACAGACAGAGTATATTATCACCAAGGCATAGATTTAATAGAGTTTTGCAAAAACTTTACTAAATCTATGCCTTATTTAACGTGAGTTCGATGGTTAGAAAAAGGCAAAAAGCTTGCTAGATATGAAGCGCGAGAAACTGGGTAGCTAAAGAGCGATGCCTGCGGCGGGCCACGCCTACGCTAAGATTAATTGAGAATTAGCCAAAAAATCACAAAAAAATGCCGAGACTAAAAATATCTAAGAAAAATAAGGGTCTCGGCTATGTCGACCATTGTATCTCGCCTTGATATCACGCAAATCTTCTGGGATGTGGATGATTTCTGCAATCAGTGGCAAAGCTTATGACAACAAGTACCACAGTTACCATCCACCAAAGGAGAACGTCGCAGTCAGTCCAGGATGCATTTATCGGAAGTGATTCCAAATTCAAAATTAACAAGCTACAGAAACACATATTAGAAGTATTTGTGTATATTTGTGTAACCTCGCTTGAAAAAGCTAGTTGTTAGGCGTTTATAATTTGTGGTTTGATTTTAAGAGCCGTGGGGATAACCCAAAATCCAACATCCCAAAATCGCCCATGATTGAAATTGACGGTTCCTATGGAGAGGGAGGCGGACAAGTTCTCCGCACTTCCTTAAGTCTAGCGGCCATCACTGGCGAACCCATACGAATTTCAGGCATTCGCGCTGGACGTAAAAAGCCAGGATTAGCAGCACAACACTTAACCGCAGTTCGGGCTGCGGCGAGAATTTGTAATGCCCAACTACAGGGTGATGCTTTGGGTTCAATGCTGCTGGAATTCATCCCAGGTAGTGCTGTGCAAGCTGGAACTTATACCTTTGATGTTAGTAAAGCACAAGTTGGTGGTTCTGCGGGTGCGATCGCTCTAGTTTTACAGACAATTCTCTTACCTTTGTCACTAGCATCCGGTGATTCCCAAATCACACTAAAGGGTGGAACCCATGTAAACTTTAGCCCGACAGTGACCTACATTGAGCAAGTTTATTTGCCGATATTGCAACGCATGGGTGTAGAAGCCCAAGTCAAGTTAGGCGCTTGGGGGTGGTTTCCCCAAGGTGGGGGAGAAGTACAGTTGCAGGTGAGTGGCGGTGGTAAACTCAACGGCATCAACTTGCTAGAACGGGGAGAGTTACAACAGGTGCGGGGACTAGCAGTGGTGACAGAATTACCTTCGCATATTCCCCAACGGATGGCGAATCGTGCCGAGAATTTGTTACGGGAAGCCCATTTGAAAGTTCGTGTACAGGCTTTGCGAGAAAGAGGTATAGCACCGGGAGCAGGTATTTTTTTAACTGCTGAGTATGAGAACAGCTTGACTGGCTTTGGTGGATTTGGGCGTTTGCGGTTATCGGCGGAGACAGTTGCAGAAATTGCTTGTCAACAACTCCTTGAGTTTCATCACACCGGTGCAGCAGTAGATGAACATCTAGCAGATCAGTTATTATTACCAGCTGCTTTAGCATCACAGGAAAGTCATTACCGAGTGGCTGAGGTGAGTAGACATTTAACGACGAATGCGGCGGTAATTGAACAGTTTGGGTTGGCGCAGATTAGGGTAAATGAAGCTGAGAAAATCGTGTCGGTAAAGAGTTTGACTAGATGAAGTAGAAAAAGCTTTAAGAGATTGCCTTATGTAGAGTCTTCGGTTTACCCACATCCCCTATGATATCATGTCCGCTAAATTACCCATAATATAAAGAACCTCACCCCCAACCCCTCCCCGCCTGCGGGGAGGGGAGACAAAGCATAGCTTTGGCGGGGTGGGGTTCTTCGGGTTTAATAAGCAATCAAGCGGACATGATATGACAATATTAATCGTGCGGTGTGCGCTGCATAGAAATTTGCCTCATTCCCAAGAGTGGAAATGAGGCAAAGGTGTTTTTATAAGCGGAGACAGAAAATTTTTGATAGTTTGTTTAAGAGGATTTGCAATCAAACTTGTAACCTGGATGTGTTGTAAAAATAAACGACTAACCAATTTACAAGGTGAATGCAAATGTAGTTGAGACTGAGTTCAATTATCTCTAACACTTGCTCTTTAATTAAGTATGGAGCAGAGCGTTTGAATTTACCTCTGTCAAAGGCATATACTTAGGTTAAGTCAGGTTGCGATCGCAAATACAAAAAATTAGTCATTGGGCGTTGGGCATTCGTCTGGTAGAGCCTTTGATCTCCATTAATGAGCCTTTGATACTCGTGAACAAGCATAAAAATTCATCTTGTCCCCTTGTCCCCTTGTCCCCTTGTCTCCTTGTCCCCTGCCTCCCCTGCCCACTCCCTCAACTCCCCCTCTTCTCTTGCCTCTCTTTGAGTTTCAGCATTATCTCTGCGTGCATCTCACGGGTAATCGGGTAAAAATACGTTAAAACTAAGCCACAAAGCAAACAAACTGTAGGTATAGGCCCAACAGCAATGCGAATCGCAAACAGTGCAGATTCAGGTTGGATGGGTAGTGGACTTCCGGCCACAGATTCTTTGAAACCAGATACTTGCAAAGCATTTCCCACCAAAAACAGCCCGAAAGCTAAACCAAATTTTTGTAACAAAACCATGAAGCCGTAAAAAATGCCTTCTCTGCGTTGTCCAGTTTGCAGTTCATCCAATTCAATCACATCTGGCATCATCGACCAGGGAATTAGATAAGCTGTGGAGACACCAATACCAGCCATCACAGCCATCACATACATCAAAACTATTTGGCCAGGCTGTAAAAAAAATAGTCCGGCGGCGGCTATTATCCACAAACTCATTCCCAGAAAATAAACAACTTTTTTCCCGAGTTTTTTACTCAACTCACCCCAGACAAATAGCATCAGCAGGGCAGTAGCTTGGACTGCAATCAGCACTGTGGGCACATCTGATTCTTTAAGAGCCATACAATTGACTACAAAATAGGGAATAATGCTGGCTGTAATCTGCACACCTAGCCAAGAAAAAAGATATATACCAATAACAAATAAAAAAGGTCGGTTGCTGAAGACTATTTTTAGCTGTTCGCTGAAGGGGAGAGATGCAGGTTCCTCAGCTAGGATGCGTTTAGCCTCAAAAGCCAAGATGCGATCGCGGACTCCAAAAACGCACCAATATAATCCTAAAATCGAAATTACAGTACAAACTGCTGCTAAAGCGAGATATGCTTGTTGGCGATCGCCAATTTTGATAAAAATAATTAGCGCTAAAATCAATGACAGAATGCTGCCACCAATGGAAAATGTAAAGCGATAGCTGTTAAGGCTGGTGCGTTCGTCATAATCTTGAGTTAGTTCTGGAGTCATCGCCGTATAAGGCAAATTCACAACCGTGTAAAAGGACTGAGATAGAATCCCAATCGCTACGTAATACCAGAACAGGGGCCAAATATTCTCACTCTGATTTGCGCTAAATTGCGGTACAGTCCACTGCAAGAAGAATAAAATTCCAAAGGGTATTGCTCCATAAAACATCCAAGGAAGACGACGGCCCCAACGCCGAGATTTCGTTTTATCAGTCAGGAACCCGACAAGCGGATCATTTACCCCATCCCAGATTTTGCCAATCATCAAAATAGTGCCAGCTAAACCCGCAGGGATACCAGCGACATTGGTAAAGAAAATCAGCAGATAAAAGACGGAGATATTTGCAGTAATTGCTGGCCCTAAATCCCCTGCACCGTAAGCAAGCTTGGTTTTCAAGTCGAGTTTTTCAGTGAGAGGATTTCGTTGGCTATCACCATCAGCAGTAGAATCATTCATAAAACTTTGCACTCATACTAAAATAAAAAGTCTGCGACGCCGAATAGCCCGCACTTCTCTACGAGAGGCTGCGCCAAGGACAAGCTACTTCGACTGCGCTCAGTACAAGTCAGTGACCATCGTAGACATCGCCTTCAATACTAGCTATCTACCACTCCCGTTAGACTTATGCCAGACCTTTATGTTTCTTGGTCAGATTATCACCAAAAAATTGAACAACTGGCTATTCAGATTTATGAATCCGGTTGGGAATTTAACCAGATTATCTGTCTTGCCAGAGGAGGACTACGAATCGGAGATATTCTCTCCCGTATATACCAGCAGCCGTTGGCAATTTTAGCAGCCTCATCTTACAGTGGCGCTGGCAAGCAAGAAAGAAATAATTTAATTTTCTCTCGCCACTTAACGATGACTGCCGAAAAGTTAGGTTCCCGGATTCTCCTAGTGGATGATTTGGTAGACTCTGGCATCACACTCCAACAGACTATACCTTGGCTCCAGCAAAATACTGATTTTCCTATTGAGGAAATTCGCACCGCCGTTCTTTGGTATAAAGCTTGTTCAGTTATAGCACCCAATTATTATGTTGATTATTTGGCTGATAACCCCTGGATTCATCAACCTTTTGAACATTACGAGCAGATGAATATCGCACAACTCGCGGCTAAAGTAAATCAAATGTGTTGATTAATACTAAACAAATTAATATTACAATCAAAAGTATTAGTCGCCTTTTAGATTTTAACGTTAGCGTAGCTCGCCGCAGGCATCGCTTCCCTTCGCACTATCAATCACAGATTAATTTCAACATTGGTTTTTATTTGAAAAACCCTTGCTAGTATTAGAAGCAACTTCCAAACTCTTCCCTCAGGAAGTCCCAACGGCAAATCATTTTGTCGTACTCTTTAATTCTGTGTGAATAAAAAAGAAGTTAAAAAAGAAAGCAGGGGGCATCTATGCTAAAAAGAACAATCAATGGGGGCTTATAACCATAATTGATAGCGTAGGATTGCGAGTCTGTAAACGTATTGGAGGCCACCATACCGGAGGTATGGTGGCCTGTATCTTACTAGGTCTTAGCAAAAGGCTTTCCCAAAAACTTTTCTTTCCTCCCGCTTTCTGCCTTGCCCGGAGAGCTTGGCCAAAATCCAGGTGTAAGAATGAAAGGGTTTTATACTACCACCTAATTGTAAAATACCCTTATTAAGCGGGTGTATAAAACCTTTTTACTCAGAATTCAAAATGAATTCTGAATTTTGATTTTTTCTCGATAAAAATTGAAGAAATGTTACGAAACTTGGGTGAATCTGGACAGGAACTGCTGAGGCAATATTTTTTAGAAACGGAGTAGTGTAATGACCAATGAGGAAGTGGATCAAATATGTTTAGACGATATTCTCATCACTGAAGAGTTGTCCCGTAGAATACCTAGAACCACTGACCTCAAGCAAGAAAACGATGCACTTCATACCTTAATAGGGCAACTAGTTGAGCAACCTCAAATTCTGCTAAAAAAGCTTGTAAAAATAATTACTCAACTGTGTAAAGCAGAATCAGCAGGTGTCAGCTTACTTGAAGTGACTCCGAATGGGGAAGATATTTGTCGCTGGTTCGCACTAGCCGGGATGTTAGAAGCATCTGAACAAACTGCCACCCTTTACAATTTTAGTTGCTGCGGGATCTGCCTAGAACGTCAAGCCCCCCTGCTCTATTCCTATCCAGAACGGTATTTCACCTACTTGCAACAGTTTAAGCCAACAATCGTTGAGATACTGGTGGTTCCTTTATTGATTGCCAATCAACCACTTGGTACGATTTGGATTGTATCCCACGATGAGCATCGGCAGTTTGATCGAGAAGACTTGCGGCTGATGACAAGCTTCGCAAATTTTACAGCCACCGTTCTTTACAGTAACAACGCCCGTCAAGCAGCTGAAGAATCTGCACGGCGTGAGCAAGCCGCCCGTGCCGCTAGCGAAGCGGCACAAAATGCAGCTGAACAAGCCAATCGTCTCAAAGATGAGTTCCTCGCTGTTCTATCTCACGAACTGCGTTCCCCTCTCAACCCAATTTTGGGCTGGGCAAAACTCCTGCAAACTCGAAAATTTGATGAAGCAAAAACCGCTTATGCCTTAGCAACCATTGAGCGCAATGCCAAGTTGCAGTCTCAGCTAATGGAAGATTTACTGGATGTTTCCCGCATTCTTCAAAGCAAACTCAGCCTGAAAATCAGTTCTGTTGACCTGTCCGCCGTTATTGAAGTAGCCCTTGATACTGTGCGTCTAGCGGCTCAAGCCAAGTCAATTCAACTCAAGACGAAATTGGAACCGGATTTAGGGCAAGTTTTGGGCGATCCCAGTCGCTTGCAGCAAGTCGTCTGGAATTTGTTATCTAACGCTGTTAAGTTCACACCGTCTGGGGGCCAGGTGAAAGTACGACTTGAGCGGGTGGGTACACAAGCGCAAATCCAAATCAGTGACACGGGTAAGGGCATTGAGCCAGAATTTCTGCCTTATGTGTTTGATTACTTCCGTCAAGCTGACAATACCACAACAAGAACCTTTGGCGGCTTAGGGCTTGGTTTAGCGATCGTTCGTCAAATCGTTGAACTACACGGTGGAAAAGTCCAAGCAGAAAGTGAGGGAAAAGATAAAGGTGCAACCTTTACTGTGTTGTTACCTATCAAGAGTGTCGAGCCTCAAACAACTGAAGACAAAAGTTTGCCTGACGGTTCCCCTAATCTTGAGGGGGTAAATGTGCTAGTCGTGGATGATGAAGTTGACACCCGCGAGCTAATAGTATTCATCCTGCAACAGTATGGTGCTTGTGTACGTGCCTTCGCCTCAGCTTCCGAAGCACTAGACGCCTTTACACTTGAGAAACCACATATTATTTTAAGTGATATTGGGATGCCAGAAATGGATGGTTATATGCTGATTCGGGAAATTCGTAGACGCGAAGCGGCTTGTCGTCAGACATCGCTACCGCCTGACCAAGGGGGAGAGATAAGAGCGATCGCACTTACAGCATACGCTGGAGAGACTAACCAGCAAAAAATTCTCCAAGCAGGATTCCAAAAACATTTGACTAAGCCAATAGAACCAGCGAAATTAGCGATGGTAATTGCTAGCCTAGTTAAATAACAAATACTTATTCGAGTAATTGGAGTACCAGTTGACTACAAATTCTGGTTTTAGAAACCTAAAAGATCAGTTACTTCCTGAACGTAAAGAAGCTCTACTGGCTCGCATGGCGAACCGCATCCGGCAATCGCTGAATCTCCAAGAGATTTTGGATGCAACCGTGGTCGAGTTGCGGGCATTTTTGCAAACCGACCGAACTAAAGTCTACCGCTTCGATCGCGACGGGCATGGACACGTTGTTGCCGAAGCTAGCGCCCCCAACCGCCTGCCTTCTTTGCTGGGATTACACTACCCATCTGATGACATTCCGCCCCAAGCGCGGGCTTTGTTTGTTAAAGCACGTACCCGCTCCATTGTCAATGTCAGCGAACAGCGCATTATCCTCAACTCACTGCCGACTCCCAAAAGAACGGCAACCGGGGACTTGACCGTTGAAGAAATACAAGAGCAATCCCTGGAAGATATCTTAAGCCGTCCGGTAGACCCCTGCCATGTAGACTATCTCACTCAGATGGGTGTGCAATCTTCTCTGGTAGTGCCAATAATTTATCAACGGGAACTCTGGGGGCTGTTGATCTCTCATCATGCCGAACCCAGAGAAATTACATCTGAGGATTTGCTGGTTGTCCAATTGCTTGCTGACCAGGTTTCACTGGCGATTACTCAGGTGAGTCTGCTGAGTCAGGTGCAGGAGCAGCAGCAGCGTGATGCGATCGTTAATCAGATTGCCGCTATGCTGCACGCGCCTCTAGCCCCTGAGGAGATTTTGCATAACGTTCTGGAGCAAGCAGTAAAAGCTTCTGGCAGTTCTGGAGGAAGGTTGTACCTCACTTCCCCAGATGAAGCTTTACCAGCCCATCTTTATACTTACGGAAATCAGCCGACCCCATCTGAGCAAGAGCTTCCACACTCACTAGAAAAACATCCCCTTTGGCAAGAGGTAGGGGAAACTCCTCCTCCCATCGACACAGCCTTAATCCAAGAAGATAAACCTGCCCTGCGAGTGGTAATTAATCTTCAGCAAGAACCGCGTTTGCACCAACTGATTGAATCCTTCCAGAACACACCGATTCGAGGTTTGATTGTTCAACCGTTGTATTATGGTAAAGAATTCCTGGGGTATCTGACATTCTTTCGTGACCAAATTGGCACACAAAGTCTTTGGCCAGGCTATGAAGAAGCCGATGAGCGCCAACAGCGGCCTCGCCAGTCAATGGCACAGTGGCAGGCGCTCAAACAAGATAAAGCTCACCCCTGGAGCATCGAAGAGATGGAACTCATCCAGTCTTTGAACATTCACCTATCCCTGGCCGTGCTGCAAAACCGCCTCTATCAGCGCGAACGGCAGCAACGCCTGGTACTTGAAATGCACAACGAAGCTCTCTCTCATGCCAGAGCTGCCGCCGAAGAGGTGAGTCGCCTCAAGAGCAACTTTTTGGCTTCTACCAGCCACGAACTGCGAACGCCTCTAGCATCGACCTTAAACTATTTAAAGTTGCTCAAAGAGCGCCTTTATGAAGATGAAGATGAGTTGCGCCAATATATAGACGGCGCTTACCAATCGACGGAAAATCTGGTTACTATCATTAACGATGTGCTTGACATTGCCAAGATTGAAGACGGACGCATAGCCTTAGATTTGGAGACAGTTTATCTGCAACAGCTTTTACAAGAGCAATGTTTCCTTTCTGGTGCCGAAAGCCGCTACAAGGCAATTCCTCTGACACTTGAGTGTGAAATCGAGACTGTTTTCGCAGACAAGATCAAAGTCCGTCAAGTGATGACAAACCTGCTGGATAACGCCTTCAAATTCACAGATGAGGGTCAAATCCATGTCCGGGCTGTCGTCGATAGTACTGGGACAATGGCTCAAATCTCGGTACAGGATACAGGTATCGGTATTGAGATGGAAGACTCAGAGCAACTGTTTTCCCCATTTGTGCAAGCTGATGGTTCTGCCCAGCGCTCCTACGGGGGCACCGGCTTAGGGCTAACTATTTGCAAGCGATTAGTGGAACTGATGGGTGGTAAGATATGGCTTGAAAGCCCAGGACTAGGGCAGGGAAACACGGTGATTTTTACCCTGCCCCTAAACGAACAAAGTCAGATAGGAAGTCAGGGTTCTCTAGTTGAGGGCCAAGCCCCTAGCTTTTAGCTAGGGGCTTGGCCCTTGGAAGATATTTCACCTGACTATAAAAAAGATGGGTATTTTTATGGGTTTTAATATTTGGGCGGCAATTAAAATCACCTGTACCTTACTCTCATACATGAATGTAGGCGCTTTCACAGCATGGAGGTGTAACAATCTTGAACATCCTACTGGTTGAAGATAACGAACTTCTGGCTAAGGGAACCGCCAAACTAATCGAACGTTTGGGGGGTCATCAGGTGTTTATTAGTGCCGAACCAAAAGAGATATTCCACCTATGCGAAGCGGGGGCAGTAGAACTGGTGATTATGGATATCAATTTGCCGGGAGCTAGGTGGGAAGGACAAAAAGTCGATGGCTCCATACTGTCGCGCCATTTGAAGACACAGTGGAAACAGCTACCAATTATCTTGGTGACGGCTTACACTATGCCAGCAGAGCAACATTTCCTGTTGTCCCAATCTGGGGCGGACAGTTGCTATACCAAACCCATCACTGACTACGATGGCTTTTTGGACACGATTACTCTTCTCGGTCAAAGGAGGAATTGAATCTTCATGTACAAGCTAGCGATTTTGGACGATGACGAACACTGGTGTCGGATCGTCCAACGCTTTCTAAAGCAACAATATGCTGTATCAAGCTATAAGTCAGTATCTACTTTCTTGTGGGAGTTAGGGGAACTAAACCAGTACGATATCTTTCTGGTAGATTTCGTGCTGCCTACGGCTCGGTATGAGCTAAATACAGATGGCATGGAAATTGTTACCGCTCTCAAGCGCCACTTGCCCCGTTCTCCTGTGGTCATCCTCGTTACGGCTTTTATGAGCAAGAATGAGTTAGAGGTGCATGGCAAACAAATGTGTCCAGAAGCAGACGGTTTTTTTGCCAAGGATGCTGGTCTAGAATTATTGGCTCACCAAATTAAGCGACTGCTCCCACCAGGTACAACTGAGGACAGTTAAGGGTAAAAGTACTTAGGATTTTCTGACTTTCGCTTGCCCTAAATTAAGCTAAAGAGGGGTTTGATGCGATGCGATCGCATCACAGTGCATAAATCTAACTTACGCTATCTTTAGAATTCTTCTAAGAAGTCTTTTTCTGATGGATTTACTGGGAAAAATACGGCAGGAGAAACATGAAAAAAATCTGCAAGTTTTTGGATATGTTCAACTGTTAATTTACGCTTACCTTTTAGTACATCAGAAACAATTGATTCAGTTTTGAAAATATCAATCAAATCCTTTTGTTTCAAATTCAGTTCTGCAATTAAAACCTTGAGAAGCTCTACCCCAAAAATATCTGGAACAATATCTTGTTTCTCTTCATATTCGTGAATTAACATACCTAGTAAATTCAAATAGGCTCTTTCGTCCTCAGTTAGTTTTCCCTTATCAATTAAAGCGTCAACTACCGTTTGAGTTTTTTCTAGGTCTTCTTCTGAAACTATAAGACGAGGGGGAAAAGATATGAGCAACTCCATGTAGCTGGTATTGTTGTATGACATTTTGCCATTAGAATATTACTTAATTATTTTAAAACTAATATTAATGTATTTACCAATCTTAGTTTTACTTAGCTAGTAAAGCTTTTAATTAGTACTAGCTGTTAAACCATATATCATTTTTCCAGTTATTTTTGTCGTATTCTGAATGGGTGAGAAAGTCACGAATAAATATCATTTTAGATTCATAGTCAATGTAGGTTATTAATCTATATTTGTTTCCCCCAATATCAAAAACAATAAAGTTTTTAACTTGGTCAGGCGCAAAAATAGAAGTAGCTTTTATTTCAGCAAAACTATTCCAGTTTTGTGTTTTTACAAGCTTCTTCCAAGCTCGTAGACTAGATTCTGCACCAGGGTGCTTTTTCCAGCCATTTTTGAGTCTGGTTTCAGTAATGATACGCATGGGCATGGACTACCTCTAGACAGAAAAAAGAACATAAATTTCTCCTTGGAATTCATAGGAATAGGAATTTGGGTTATTTTTGAACTCCAGCAATTTACCTGAGTTCAAAACAATCCTTCTCTAAATTGCTCCAAAAACCTCACTTAACTAATAAGTAAGTAAAGTAGAGGCCTTGGAATAATCTTAGCAAATTGCGAAGTTGATTACAAGTACTTATTGATTGAGTATTTATGCTTACTATGAATTTATTTAAGGAGTATTTTAGTTTGTACTCTAGGAATTGTTTTATCTATTGTGTAATATTAGTACATAACGTAAGCTTTGTACATTTTTAGCAATTTGTACAAAGTTTACATTTTGATGAGCATCAATTATTTAATTTTGTGAGGCGCTATGACTGCCATAAGTGCAACAGAAGCTCGCGCAAACTTCCAAGAGCTTATTAATCGTGCTGAGTATAAAGGTGAGCGGATTGTAATTCAGCGTCATGGTAAACCTGTCGTAGCAATTATCAGTCTTGATGATTTGAAATTGCTTGAAGCTATTGAAGATGCTATTGATTCAGAAACACTTCGTCGTGCAATTGAGGAAAATGATGGGTTTACTTCCTTAGAGGCAATTTGTGCCAAGCGTGGAAATGAGTGAACGCTACAGTTTGAGAATTGCTAAGACTGCTGAAAAGGATTTTTTAGATTTGCAAGCGAAACTTTATAAACAGGTTGTATCTAAAATCCTTTCGCTTCAAGGCAATTCTCGACCTCAAGATTGCAAAGCCTTGAAAGGCTATGAGGGTGGTTATCGTGTAAATCAAGGTGAATATAGAATTCTCTACACAATCGATGAAGAAAGCAAATTGATTGATGTTTTTCGCGTTGGTAAGCGAAATGATGGTGAAGTCTACAAAAATTTGTAATTCGTATTTTAATCCATCCCTAACTTGACCACTCATCTAGATTCGCGCTGTTCTCTAAGGACTCCAAAAAAGAATGGGGATAATTGATAATGATGAGATGCCTTTAGGCGAAACTAGAGATGGTGGCATAAAAAGTAAAACCACGCTTGGATAATTAAAAATGAAATCATCACACGAACGCGAACAATTAATTAAAGATATTAACGTACTGCTAAACCAAGCTTATGACAGTACTCTAGATGAAATTTACGCATTACTTCAAAAAATCGAAGAGGAAGAGGAAGAGGAAGATTTAAAAGCCTATGAGCTTGCAAAAAAATCTGCTGAGATTGACGGTTCAGTGTCATGGGAGGAAGCTAAAAAAGAACTAAAACGAGAAATAAAAAAGGAAGTTGCGTGAGTTATAAAGTTGAAATATTGAAGGGAGCATTAAAACAACTTAAAAAATTATCACTAGAACTTCAAGAACGCATACAAGTTAAAATCGATGATTTAGCCATAGAACCCCGTCCAAACGGGGCAAAAAAGCTAAAAGGTAAAGAAAATGCTTATAGGATTAGAGTAGGTGAGTATCGAGTTATATACGATATTTTCGATGATATTCTAGTGGTGAATGTTATAGAAATTGGACATCGTAGCAAGGTTTATAAGGATGAAAGTTAGTACTAGTTAATTTATAATTAATTCTTGATGATTGTAGTTAAATTGAGTGCTTGTTTGTCAAACATTAATGTTCACTAGGGAAGAGGTAAACTCCTTGTATCGCCGTAACACACCATACAACTTACAAAATTAAATGATTTTTTGTCATTATTAGCGGTAAAAATATCAACGGTGAAACCTAACAATTTAACTCCCCAAACTTAGGACTCCACCACCCTTTTGGTGTATTGAAATAAGCCACATCTTTATGTTTGGTATCCTTACGGGATTGTGGGTCACAACATCGCAACATTTTCTTACTCTGCCCCTCTTTGATGTAACTGTATTCCTCTAGAGGTTTCTTACATACCGGGCAGGGATATGCCGTCATCTTCACAAGAGACTTTTGTTGATTTTCAGCTTGGACTGTTTTAGCTTGTGGTGGCTGCCAAGTTTTGTTAAAGTCGCTCCAAAATAGCACGACATTTTCACAGCCTTTTGTGCATTTGAGGAAATATTTCTTTTTAACTTTAGTACTGGGAATTTTGGCGAGAAAACTTTTGCATTCAGGGCATCGCGTCCTGGAAGTTTCATATTTGCGCTCAGTTATCACATTAGCTTTACCTGTTGGGGAACTGGCAACTACAGTTTTAGCTTTGGAAAGCGCTGGTACAAAGTAATTCTGATTCCAACTAGTTAAATAATGCTGCCAAGAGTTTTTTCCCTCAGAAATTGCATCAAGAGCATCTTCCATTTTCGCTGTGAATTCTGCCTCTAGTAAATCAGGCAGTGCTTTGAGCAAAAACGCATCAACTTCTAACCCTAACGCTGTCGGTTGCAGATGGTCTTTTTTCAACTCGACATAATTTCGTTTTTTTAAGGTAGCAACAGTAGGAGCATAGGTACTTGGGCGACCAATTCCTTTACGTTCCATCAGTTGCACTAATTTGGGTTCGCTATAACGGGGTGGTGGCTGAGTCTGCTTCTGCTCATGTCCAGCATTCTCTAGCTTTAATGCCTGTCCCTGTTGTAATGAAGGTAAAACACTATCCTTGCTGAGATTATTCCAGTACCGGGCATAACCATAAAATTCAATCACTTGCCCTCTAGCTGACCACAGTAGGGAACCAGACTGAGTAATCACCAGAGTTTTACGCAATTGAGCAGCACGACACTGAGAAGCAATTGACCGTTTCCAGATCATCACATAGAGATTAAACTCATCATCAGGAAGTTCTAAACGCAACTGAACTGAGGGACGAAATACATCCGTTGGACGAATCGCTTCATGTGCTTCTTGAGCCGATTTGCTACTGCGATGCTTGGCGACTTGCTGCGGTACATTCTGCGGGTCATTTTGCTCTAACCATTTACGAGCGCTGGCACAAAATTCTGGACTCAGCATTACTGAATCTGTTCGCATATATGTTATCAGCCCTGCTTCATAAAGCTTTTGGGCCACAATCATGGTTTTATCGGGAGCAAACCTCAACTTTGAACCGGCTGCTTGCTGAAGGCTGGAAGTTGTAAATGGTGGAGGTGGCTGGCGGTTAACGATTTTTCCTTCAAAATGAATCACCTGATGAGGATGTCGCTGTGCTTCTTCAACTAAACGTGTAGCCTCTGCTTCGGAAAGAACGCGCTTAGACTCGGGTGTTTCTGGACTGTTACCTACTTTCGCGTCATCGTTAGTTTCAGTTTCTTGGTCTGCTGCATCTTTTGCAGAATCGACTGTCCCTTTGTAAAAAGCCCGAAATCCTTCCGCATAATCTACCCAGACACTCCAGTAATCTTGGGGAACAAAAGCCAGAATTTCGTTTTCTCGCTGACAAATCAGGTGCAACGTCGCGCTTTGGACTCTACCAACACTCTTAGCGCCGTTATTCAATGCCCAAACTAACGGGCTACCTTTATAACCTACTAATTTATCTAGGCAATCTCGGCACAGTCCAGCACCGATTAAATTTTGGTCTAGTTTTCTAGGATTAGCGATCGCACTCTGCACCGCCGATACTGTAATCTCAGTATAAATTACTCGTTTCGGTTCCTTTAAACCCAGCGTTTCTTTGAGATGCCAAGCGATTGTTTCGCCTTCCCGGTCTGGGTCAGTTGCTAAAACAACTTCATCAACCTGCCTCACCGCAGACTTGAGTTTCTGAATTGTTTCTTTCGCTCGTTGGTCACGCGGAACGTAATTGCACCGAACATTACTGCCGTCCATGACGAAGCCCAAGGAATCGTCCCCTTCATTGCTGAGTTCTCGGATATGGCCACAACTGGCTAGAACTTTCCAATCCGAACCCAGAATTTGACTGAGTTTTTTGACTTTTCCGGGAGATTCTACCACAAGCAGGCGTTTAATCATAGCAACTGCGTTCTAGATTTTGAGCAATAAACTGGCAATTGCAATGAGCAATGGCTGCGCCAACGCCAAGTGCGATCGCCTATTCTCGTGATATTGATTTTCTAGAATACTGTACCAAAAAGCTTGGGAAATTGCTGAACTCAGTTTAGAGGTAAATGATGTCAGATTGTGCGATCGTTGTTGCAACTGGCGCAACTATTATGATTTTAGCCTCAACAACCTAACAGAGGAGAATCTGTACCAAGATCCCGCAGGGTGTGCCGACTACCTTCGGGGAACGCCTAAAGGCGAACCGACGGCCACAACTTTCTAAGAAAGAGGACATAAAAGAATGGGATTTTTGTTTCCTGTGCTTTTCAGAGAAAGATAGAAGTTAGAATTAAAGCCATGAAGCCAATGGCTATAGGACTAGATGACTATGCGAATTAAGCAAATTTCCGTCAGTGGCTTATTTGGAATTTTTGACCATGTGATTCCATTGAACATGAATGAACGAACTACCATTATTCATGGCCCAAATGGTTTTGGTAAAACAGCCATATTAAGAATTTTGAATAGTTTTTTTAACTCTCGAAATGCAGAATTGAAAGCTATCCCATTTAGAAAGTTTCGAGTTGAATTTGATAATAATACTAATGTTGAAATAATAAAAAATGCCGAGAATGGAGAAAATTTGGAAAAGAATAATATTGTTTTCAAATTTTATCAGCCTGATTCAGAGCCAGCTTCTTTTTCTCTAAAACCAATAAATATTCGCCCTGACATAGACTTTCCGCTTGGGATTTTTGATGATGTAATACCAGGGCTAGAACGAATAGCTCCTCGAAAATGGCTATATGATCCCACTGGAGAAACTCTTTCTTTAGAAGAAGTTGTAGAGCGCTTTGACAATTTATTGCCTTTAAACTTAAGACAACAGGAAGAAGCTGAGTGGCTAGAAGAATTAAAGAAAAATATTCATATTCGCCTCATTGAATCACAACGGTTGCTTAATTTTGTCCCTAAACGTTCTTCCAGAACATATCGTGGAACACCTTCAATGTTGTCTACTGTGTCTGCCTATTCTGATGAACTTGCTCAGATCATGCAAGATAAATTTAAGGAATATGGTACAATATCTCAATCTCTTGACAGAACTTTTCCAGTTAGGGTAGTGAAGCAACAGCTATCCGCAGATTTGACGAATGAACAACTTCGTAATGAACTAAACGAACTTGAAGCAACTCGCTCTCGTCTTTTAGAAGTAGGTCTTTTAGATAAAGATGAAGATTCAGAATTTCAAATCCAGCCTCAAGATATAGATGAAAGCACCAAAAATGCTTTGTCGGTATATGTAGAGGATGTGGAAAAGAAACTGAGCGTTTTTGCTGAAATAGCAAGCAAGATTGATTTATTAAGGAAAATTATTAATAATAAGTTTGCCTATTCCTATAAAGAGATAAATTTTAGTAAAGACAAGGGATTCGTTTTCACTACACTTTATAATTCTTCCTTATCTGATTCAAAAGCTCTTTCACCAACAGATTTATCATCTGGAGAGCAACATGAGTTAGTTCTTCTTTATGAACTACTATTTAAAGTTCAACCTAATTCTCTAGTCTTAATTGATGAGCCGGAATTATCTCTTCATGTAGGATGGCAGGTTCAGTTTTTAAAGGACTTACAAGACATTACACAGCTTGCAGATTTAAATATACTAATGGCTACTCATTCACCTGATATTATTCAAGATCGCTGGGATTTGACGGTTGAATTGAAAGGGCCACAAAAGTGAGAGATTTTCTGACAGTTGACCGTGTTGCTAACCAAATTCGATTACGACGAAGCACATATACTGGAACTTTTTTATTAGTGGAAGGAAGTTCTGATAAAACTTTTTATAAGCGATTTGTTGACCAATTACTTTGTGAGTTAGTCGAAACATCAGGAAAACCCTCTAGTAAACAGCGTGCTATTGAAATTTTAAAAATTTTGGAACACTCAAGTTTTCAGGGAGTTTTAGCGATTGTTGATGCAGATTTTGATCGCCTTGAAACTTTGTTATACACCAGTCCTAATCTGCTTTACACCGATAGCCATGACCTTGAAACTATGCTGATTAACTCACCAGCATTTAACAAAGTACTCGCTGAATTTGGTTCTGAAGAGAAAATTTCTCAGTTTAATCGAGACGTAAAATTAGTAGTAGTTGAGAATGGGATGTCGGTAGGTTATTTACTTTGGATATCTAAATGTGACGGATTAAATCTAACCTTTGAGGGAATTACATTTAGCAAGTTCATTGATGAGCAAACTCTGCAAATTGATGAACTCAAGCTGATTCAAGAGATTAAGAATAAATCCCAAGCTTTCTCTTTGAGCGATAAAAATTTGCAAGAACGGTTAAAGAGTCAAAAAAGCAATAACCACGATCCTTGGCAAATCTGTTGTGGTCATCATTTGGTGGAAATTTTGTCATTTGGTTTACGCAAAGCACTTGGCTCTAACAAAGCTGCTGATGTTGAACCGAACAGTCTTGAACGTAGTTTGCGGCTTGCTTATGAAGAAATTTATTTTCACCAAACACAACTCTACTTGGACATTCGTACATGGGAAAGTAGGAATCAGCCATTTAGAGTTTTGCGGAATGACACATAGTACCAAATTCGTAAAATTCTCTCTGCGTTCTCTAAGCCTCTGTGGTACCCTGCGGCAGTCCGCTTCTCTACAAGACGCTACGCGAATGCATCTACGCTATAAAAAATTATTTTTCACAGAAAATTCCCGACTTTTTTAAAAAGTCAGGAATCTGAATATTTTGATTTTCACTAGTACAGCACAGCGTAACTCCTCTTGTTAAAGATAGAAAAACCTCCGCCACAATGTACTAGGGAGTGTCAAATATTCCCTAATGAGGTACAGCTACTTGTGCATCGGCTACCTGGGTATTGGCAGCAACAATTTCGCGGAATGCATCACCTTCAATTGTTTCCTGTTCTACCAGCAAATCTACTAAACGCTCCAAAACTATGCGGTTTTCTTGCAATAGTTCTTTTGCTCTGATGTAGGAATTGTTAACAATTTCACGCACCTGTGAATCAATTTTGGCGGCAATTTCCTCAGAATAGTCTGATTTATTCATCCAGTCACGTCCCAAAAATACTTCTCCACTTTGATTTTCTAGTGACAATGGGCCTAATTCTGACATCCCGAAGCGTGTTACCATCTGCCGCGCCATTCCTGTAACTTGTTGCAAGTCATTCCCGGCACCTGTGGTTACTTCTGGCTTCCCAAAAACGATTTCCTCGGCGGCGCGACCACCCAAAGTGGCAGTAATCCTGGCTTTGAGTTGGGAACGGGAAATTAACCCCTGTTCTTCGTTGGGAGTAAACCAAGTTAATCCCAGTGCTTGTCCCCGTGGGATAAGTGTAACTTTCTGCACAGGGTCATGGTCTTTGATCAATGTGCCCACTAAAGCATGCCCAACTTCATGATAGGCAATCAAACGTTTGCTCTTGCTGTCTACTAAGGCGGTACCTTCCATACCTGCAACGACTCTATCCACAGCAGCATCAATTTCTAAAAGTGTGACAGCTTCTTTGCGTCTCCTAGCAGTAAGAATGGCAGCTTCGTTAAGTAAATTGGCTAAGTCTGCGCCAGTAAATCCAGGAGTACGACGAGCGATCGCTTCTAATGATACGCTAGGATCAATTTTTTTATTCCGTGCGTGGACTTTCAAAATTTCTAGTCGCCCTTTGAGATCCGGTGCATCCACCATCACTTGTCTGTCAAAGCGTCCTGGTCTGAGCAGCGCTGCATCTAGAACATCTGGGCGGTTAGTGGCAGCAATAATAATTATGCCTGTGTTACCTTCAAAACCATCCATTTCGGTGAGCAGTTGATTGAGGGTTTGTTCGCGCTCGTCGTTACCACCACCGATTCCAGCACCGCGTTGTCTACCGACTGCGTCAATTTCATCGATAAATATTAGACATGGGGCATTCTCTTTGGCTTTTTTGAAGAGGTCGCGCACGCGGGATGCACCGACACCGACAAACATTTCCACGAATTCCGAACCAGAAATACTGAAGAATGGTACAGCGGCTTCACCTGCGATCGCTTTTGCTAGTAAAGTTTTACCAGTACCAGGAGGGCCAATTAACAGCACTCCTTTGGGAATACGTGCGCCTACAGCAGTAAATCTTTCTGGCTGTTTCAGGAAAGTAACAACTTCTTCGAGGTCTTCTTTAGCTTCTTCAACCCCGGCTACATCTTCAAATTTCACTCCAGTTTTTGCCTCCATTTGGAAGCGAGCTTTGGATTTGCCAAAATTCATTGCTTGGCTAGAAGCATTAGTAGAACGCCGGAGGAACAATAGCATTAAAGCCACTAATGGCAAAATCCACATGAGATTGATCAACAGCCCAACAGCAGCTCGACTGTTAGCAGAGGAAACTTCACCAAAATCAACATTCCTCTCTTTGAGAATGTCAATTAACTCTGCGTTTTGTGCCAAAAGTCTTACCTGTTGAGGTGGTGTATTATCTTTTTGCCCCTTTAGATAAACCTTTGCTAGCTGTTCGGTTTCGTCAAGCTCTACTCTTTCAACTTCTCCCGCCTTCACTTTCTTGATTAACTGACCATAGTTTATAGAGTTGCTCTCTGCTTTTTGTGCCAAGACGGGAGTACTCCCGAAAATTCCTGGTAACATAATCAAACTAGCTGCGATGCCTACGGCGGGCTGCGCCAACGCACTAACCCAAGCAACGCGCTTTGATGACTGCCTTTTTATCAATGCTTTTTTTCCCAAATTTGTCATAATAATTACCCTTTGTCTGCTGGCACAAGTTGAGCTATGGTTTTATGCCTATTCTTCTATCAAAAATTGTAATAACTGGAAATTACACTTTTCTTATCTAGTCTAACTTCCACACAAAACCATTCCCAAGTTTCTTCCGGTTAGGCAGGAGGACATTCGGCAAGACGCAGATCGCGCAGCGTGTCGTAGACAAGGCAGGAGGTTGCTCTTTTAGCATAGTGTGGGCAAGTTTTGGAGACGCTACGCGAAAAAACCTACACTGATTGCTCTCAACCGGCTCAGAGATTTTGAGTGGGGTTTAAAGCGCAAGCTCTACGAGAGGTTACCTCAGCTCTTGCTAAATATTAATTTGACACATTCCGACACAAATCGCTAATATCAACATAGTCATAACGATTCCGCTTTTTAAGAAATCTGATGATAGTAGCTAGTTAATAGTTTGTAGGTTAATTATGGTGAGAATTATTGGTATTGGCGGTAGTTTAAGACCCAACTCCTATACCCAGCTTGCTTTACAAATAGCAGTACAAAGGGTAGAAGCTCTTGGTGCAGAGGTAGAAATTCTCGATTTACGTCAGTTGCAACTACCATTTTGCACTGGTGCAAAGGAGTATCCAGATTACCCAGATGTTCAGCGTTTGCAAGATACTGTCAGTCGTGCCGATGGATTAATTTTAGCGACACCTGAGTATCATGGTGGAGTTAGTGGTGTCTTAAAAAATGCTCTAGACTTGATGAGCTTTGATCAACTGTCTGATAAAGTGACAGGGTTGATTAGTGTCTTGGGTGGTCAGTCTAATAGCAATGCCCTAAATGACCTCCGCTTAATCACCCGATGGGTGCATTGTTGGACGATTCCCGAACAAATTGCGATCGGGCAAGCTTGGGGTGCGTTCAGCCCTGAAGGCAAGCTAGTAGATGAAAAACTCTCCCAAAGATTTGATCAATTTGCTCAGAGTTTAGTTGATAATACTCGCAAGTTGCGGGGCATAAATTAGTTGCTAGAGTAGGCAAATTCGTAGTAAGGAGTAAAGCTCCTTATTTTCTAAAAGGTTGTTTGGAACTGGACTTTAGTCTAAAGTCCAGTTATCTAGTGTAATTTCTTTTTCTTTTAAGTTTTTTACTCTTCATCTTCAGTGGGAAGAGAGCGAATTAATTCCCGAATTACATCGGTTGCAGGTCTGCCAGTCATTGAACAGTATTTTTCTAACTTCTCTGCTTCACTTGATGTGAGATTGATTGTAAGTCGTTTAACAGCCCATTTTTTATTCATAATATTAGATCAGTTCGGTTTTTCAACTACTTTTCTAATATCAATCACTTAATCTGTTAATACATGGGTATTACCAATGAGTTTTAATTCAAGAGATGATGAAGGAAACTAATACGTTTTCAAAAAAAATAGTAAAAATGTAAAGTCTATTTGAGAGTATAAAGTTTTAGCCCCTTAAAGGTAGTAATTATCCAGCCAGTATCAAGAAAGTATAAAACTATTTGATGCCAAGTAAGTGCTTTACTCAAATAAGTTTTCCAATTTCTTAAAAAAGTGTTGTCAGCACTTGTAAAGGGCATCAGCAGCCAGTCGCTACAGCACCAGATTGGAGATATTAGGGTGACTGAGAACGAATAGTTGCCTTGCACAAGGATGAATTTATAATTTGGCTATTTCATCCCTGGACATCTACTCTTCTTCAGCTAAACCTGGGAACAGAGGCGCTTCTTCCTTATCGTATTTAGCTAGATAATCTCTAAAGGAGGTGCCACCAGTACCAACATCAGCACCAACTATTTTTAGTTGTCCAATTGCCAGTCCTAGATGAGATTTATGAAATCGCCTTTGCAAATCATCATAAGCACTGAAGCACTGAAGAATTGCACTAGCATTTGTATTAGTCTGTAAATTGCGTAGACATTCTGCCTGAGAATTACCAGCAGCGCGGCTAGTGAGAATTTGATAATAGTAGGCGAGGTTGTGCTGACGGTATAATTCAAACCATTGGGCTACCTGCTCACCATAGCGTTGATTAAACTCTATCTCGGCAATATGCAATTTTCCCTCGGCATTTTTAGTGCCACCATCCCAGTATTTGCAAACCCCACTCATAATTTCTAGATGGCGGAACTGAAAAGACTGAAATCCGCTAGTAGGGCCAATACTAGTTCTGAACTCTGCAAAAGCACGCATTGTCGTCAGAATCGGCATTGTTGTATTTACAACTTCATAAAAACGCAGGATGCGACGAAAGAAATAGCATACCTCTGCCGTGTTGCCAATAATGGGATCAGTTGTATCTTGTAGTGCTTGCGCTAAACCCTTCAAAACTCGTTCCATATCAATAATCATTTGGTGAAAGGCAAGCTCACACATTTGATGCACAGCAATAAATAAATCTTCGTCTTGAGATGCCGTCAAAGGCTTTTTACAACTAATTAGTCCCTCGATATTATGGTAATTCCAGTAGTGATTTTGACTAATGTCCAAGTTAGGGTTAATTGGCGGTAAAGGCTGAGGTGCATAAGCTTCAGACATATTAATAAATATTATTTATTTTTTAAGGTAAATGACTTTGTATTTGTCATCTCAAAAACAATTAAAAATTTTCAAAAGTTTCTTAATCTAAATACAATGCTGAACTTTGAAATGCTTCTTCTGGCGTTCCATAAAAAGTACCATTATTAAAGAAGCTAGGTTCGTATTTTTCATTACTATAGGTGTAAAAAGCCTTTGTCCATTTCTCTTCATTCCCTTTGTAGCGCAATCGACACAGATGAATTGGTGTATTTCTTACTCCTTCTATATATTCCTCGCGCGTTACTTTAAAAATTGATGGATCATAACTATCTGGTAAAGATGGTTCTTTATAAGCATCTATGTAACAGAAGTATCCCTTGAAACGTATATCGATACGTATGTATTTCCCCGCATAATTCTGCTCTGCATAAGCTAATATTCGTTGCTTCGTTCTCTGTTTGACTTGCTCCGGGATTTTTACCCCTCCTGAATGTGGATCATTTACCCATCCTCTCATCATTAGCTCCTTAAGCAATACTGGCGTTGATATTATACTAGTATTTTATTTTGTAAAACTAACCATTATTTAGTTCCACTAATGAGATTTGCTCAGGCGAATAAAGCCATTTTATAAAATGTACTTGACAGCGTAACCACTTGCAATATGGTTTGCTTAAAGGTAAAAAGTATTAAAGAAAGGTTTAAATTTAAAAAGCCCTGGTAAAAATCCAGGGCTTTGTTTTATATACTGTTTATTAAATGCCAGCTAAAAATCTTTGCCAGCGCTTTCTATACGTATAATCATCGCTCAATCATTTGCAGAAAAATAGCGCATAACTACCCAAAATTTACCCATCTTACCTGGGTATCAGCTTAATAATGTCTTTAGATTTCTACACACCTCTATCGAGAAATTACTATCTTCAGATTTTGCAGAAGAAAAATATAGTACATAAGGTGTTCAATTTAACTTCAATTGCTAGGATTAACTTTTTGTTACATACTTGTAAATTTCCCCGTCGGCTGACTTATCAAGATTAAAATATCAAGTAATTCGCACTTAGTACGAACTATTTTAGTGTATAATTATTAGCTATGAAATCATTCAAATACTCGGTTAACATTGCTTCCTCTTGCGTTCTCGCCTGTATTATTGCTTCTACGGCTGCCGTAATTGCTCAACCCAAAGTTTCGCAAACCAATTTGGGAATAAAATTAACGCCAACTCAATTAAAAGTTTTGCGATCGCTAGGATTAAAAGTAGCATTACCAAGTTACATACCTGCAAATTTCCGTGCCGACACAGTATTAGTCTCGGCTGGGCGTGAAAACGTTGATAGTTTACGTTACTTAGTTGTTTACCAAAATTTGAGTGCAGATAAATGCTTTGCGATTGAGTCAACATCTGGTGGTATTGGTGACTTACCCTCTGGGTCGCGTAGTTACCCAATAAATTCTCCAATATTTGGAAAAAGCTTTTTGGAGCTAGGATTATACGGTAATGCCAAACGACCAACATTGCTATCGCAGTGGTGGGGAGAGCAAAATGGCCCCTTTTACAGATTTGTTGGTACGGGAGTAGTACCAGAATTGTCTAATTGTACTAACATCACTCCCCAAGAAGCAGTCAAAGTTTCGCAGTCGATTCAATACTTGAATTAATTAACTATGACTACACCAAGATTATGATTGCACAGCTTTATAGCAGAGCGCGATGGTGAACAATGCAGCTGCGGCAAGCGCCGACACTGTACGAATGTGATTCCAGATTGTCCAGTTGGTAAGGTAGCTAGACCATAAATTCAGGCCGATGGTGCTACCCGGCTCTACTCTCGCCAACGCATCGTTGAGCGGCACATTGAATCCGATAGTTACACCTAACGTGCCGACAAGATAGAGCAGGCTGCCAAGGAGCAAATAAACATGATTCAAACCTTCAATACCTTTGCCAAAAAAAGAGTATGAAAAGATAGGGCTGCCGTAGTAGAGTTATTGTCTCTCACAACGACAACTCAAAACTCACAGACAGCCCATGTTCGATATCCTATCACTGCTACAATG
>JAESFO010000102.1_pt1 | contig 114253 bp, 110 predicted proteins | sample 9269421 | NCBI WGS metagenome assembly JAESFO01 (sample SAMN14502839, study PRJNA617101) | algae metagenome | isolation source: Nostoc desertorum CM1-VF14 and co-occurring heterotrophs from rocky... | place: USA: Clark Mountains, San Bernardino, California | collected 2000-06-05 | reverse complement strand
CGCCTATGGGAGCCTACTCAGCCCAAAACAGCTTGACCGAGAACACAGATGCTCTCTTGCGAAAACTAAGGACTTAGCTGCGCTAAGCCCAAGTTTTCGCTTTCTCCCCCGCCAAGGGGGAGAGTCCCGACTGATACTCAGGTGCAAGTGGAAGGCACTGATCATCTCCCCCTTGGCGGGGGAGAAAGCAAAATCTTAGGTTTAGCCGTTTGGCTAAGCCTTTAGATTTTGCAAGGGGGGCCTGGAGGGCACGATGGCCAGCCATCTGATTGCGGCCCTATCCCCTCAGGCCCACGCCATGATGTCGTCGAGCGCCCGCGAGGTGATCGCTTCCTTTTTGGCGATGGTCTTCTCGGTGGATTTCCAGCGGCCGACATGGCCCTCGGGCTTCGATATGGAGACCGGAGGAAACAGGCCGAAATTGACGTTCATCGGCTGGAAGCTGCGCGCGCCGGAATAGGCTTCGGCTTCGAGATGGCCGCCGGTGATGTGGTTGATCAGCGCGCCCATTGCCGTGGTGGCTGGCGGGATCGCCAGCTGTTCGCCGCGGGCCTCGGCGGCGGCCATGCGGCCGGCCATCAGGCCGACAGCAGCACTTTCGACATAGCCCTCGACGCCGGTGACCTGGCCGGCAAAGCGCAGCCGCGGCATCGCCTTGAGCTTCAGGTTGGCGTCCAGCACCTTGGGCGAGTTGAGGAAGGTGTTGCGGTGCAGCCCGCCGAGCCGGGCGAACTGTGCGTTCTCGAGACCGGGGATCATGCGGAAGATCTCGGCCTGGATGCCGTAGCGCATCTTGGTCTGGAAGCCGACCATGTTCCAGAGGGTCCCAAGCGCGTTGTCCTGGCGCAGTTGCACGATGGCATGCGCCTTGACGGTGGGGTTGCGCGGGTTGGTGAGGCCGACCGGCTTCATCGGGCCCCAGCGCAGGGTGTCGCGGCCGCGCTCGGCCATCACTTCGATGGGCAGGCAGCCGTCGAAATACGGTACCTTCTCCCAATCCTTGAACTCATGCAGCGGGGCGCTGATCAGCGCATCGACGAAGGCATTGTACTGCGCTTCGTCCATCGGGCAGTTGAGGTAATCCTGCCCGTTGCCCATCGGCCCGACCTTGTCATAGCGCGACTGGGCCCAGACGATGTCGTGGTTGATCGACTCGTAGTGGACGATCGGCGCGATGGCGTCGAAGAAGGCGAGCGAATCCTCGCCGGTCAGCTGCTGGATCGCCTCGGCAAGGGCAGGAGAGGTCAGCGGCCCGGTGGCGACGACGACGTTCTGCCAGTCCTCGGGCGGCAGGCCGGCCACTTCGCCGCGCTCGATCGAAATGTTCGGGTGGCTGTGGATGGCGGCAGTGACCGCATCGGAGAAGGCGTCGCGATCGACCGCCAGCGCTCCACCGGCAGGCAGTTTGTGCGCATCGGCGGCGCGCATGATCAGCGAGTTGCAGCGGCGCATTTCTTCATGCAGCAGGCCGACCGCATTGTGCTGGTGATCATCGGAACGGAAGCTGTTGGAGCAGACCAGTTCGGCGAAGCCTTCGGTCTGGTGGGCGTCGGTCTTCTGGGTCGGGCGCATCTCGTGCAGCACCACCCTGGCGCCGGCCTCGGCGGCCTGCCAGGCGGCTTCGGAGCCGGCGAGCCCGCCGCCGATCACATGAATGGGTTCGAGGTGTTTTGACATGGGCGCCAGATAGCAAGACCTGCCCGCCCGGGCAATGGCGTGGCGCCCCCTGGGTGGAGCGGGACCAATCAAACACCAGCCTCCGATATTGTCCTGGTGGTCCCGCAACCACCGTGTCACCCCGGCTGAGGCTAGTTTGGCGCCATTGAGGACGCCCGCTAGTCGAGCCAGGGGAAGCCGTCCGGATCGGCCTTGGCGCGTTCGAGGATGAAGGCGTCATCGTGGCCGCGGATTTCGTCGAGGAAGGGAAAATCCTCGGGCGCGACGGCGATCCGGGCAAGCGGCGTAACCGCGACGAGGCTCGCCCATTGCGGCACATGGGCGCGCTGGCCGCCGACAGTGAGCGGCGGCATCTGTTCGAAGCTGTCCCGCGGCAGCAGATAGAGCATGCCAGGGCGGAAGGCGCGGGCCTCGAGCGCCGGCCGGCTGATGGAGAAGAAGTAGAACGGGTCGCCGAGCGCGCCGCCTTCGAGTTCGAGCCGCGCCGCCGAGTTGACCAGCAGCATCGGCTGTGCCGCGCGATCGAGGATGGCGTAGTACATCGACCACAACCCGTCGGAAGCGCCGTAAACTGCCTCGCGGTTACCGAATGGGTGCGCGTCGTGCGACTGGCGCGGCTCGAACTCGGTGATGGCGTCGTTCTGCGAGCCATGCGCGATAAGGGCCCTCGCTTCGACGATGTGAGCGATGAACTGCCAGCGCGGCCAGGGCAGGTTGTAGTCGATCAGCGCGTTGGGACCCTTGGCGAGGCTGCGATCGAACAGCGCATCGAATGCCGCTGCGGCGTCGGCGCCCGGCATTGGCGGGCGGGTGAGAAAGGGCGAACGTTGAGGCATGGTGGCTCCCGGCGCGATCGTGCGGCAACCTAGCATCGCCAGCGATAGATGGAACGCCTCGCTCCGCCGGTTGCGTGTGACGGGAGCGACGGATAGCAATGACGCCCGAACACGGAGGCCAGCATGACGATCACGCTTTGGGGACGCTTGAGCTCGGGGAACGTCCAGAAGGTGGTGTGGGCGCTCGAGGAACTCGAGCTGCCCTACGAACACGTGCCGCTGGGCGGCGGGTTCAAGGGTAACGACACGCCCGAATACCTGGCGATGAACCCCAACGGCCTGGTGCCGACGTTGCGCGACCGCGGCCTCACCATCTGGGAGAGCCACGCCATCGTCCGCTACCTGAGCGCCGAATATGGCAGCGGGCTGCTGTTCCCGATGGAAGCGCGCGACCGGGCGGTGGTCGACCAGTGGACCGACTGGACGGCGACGACGTTTCAGCCCGCCTGGATCGGGTTGTTCTGGCTGAAGGTGAGGACGCCCGTGGCGCAGCAGGATGCGGCGGCGATCGACAAGGCGCTGGCGGCCTCGGTGAGGTGCTTCCGGATGCTGGAGGCGCGGCTGGCCGATGCGCCATATCTGGGCGGCGATGAGCTGAGCTATGCCGATATCGTCGCGGGCGCGGCGATGTTCCGCTGGTCGACCATGCCGATCGAGCGGCCGTCGCTGCCGCATGTCGAAGCCTGGCACGCCCGGCTCAACGAGCGCGCGGCGTTCCGCAAGGCGATCAACGTTTCATACGAGGAACTGGTGGGGCGGCTGGCGTTCTGAGCCGCTTGGTAGAGCTCAGTTTGCGCCACCCACTCGGTGTCATCCCAGCGAAAGCAGGGGAGCCATTTCGCCACTTGCATTAGCCGATAGGATCCCAGCTTTCGCTGGGATGATCCCGGTGAAGGAGGCGATGTGGAGGTCGATCTGCCAAACCAGAACCGAGCCCCAAAAAGGCTGAACGCCCGCTTCTATCAGGAAGCGAGCGTTCTACGATACCGGCGTCAGGCACGAACCAGAGAGCGAACCGTTAGATGGTGCGCGCATGGTCGCGGGCGATGCGCTGGATGTCGGTGCGAGTGATGCCGAGATCGCTCAGCTGACGGGTGTCGAGAGCGTTGAGCTCACGGACGGTCTGCTGGTAGGCGGCCCACTTCTTCAGCGTAGTGCGAATACCCATTTCAAGTCTCCTTTCGTTTACGAGAACATAGATAGGCTCGTTCTCTGCGGACGAGCAGATGGAGATGCATCAGAACCGTTATGCGTCTGGTGCATGGCATTAACCGCTCACGTTCATTTGTGATTCAGACTGCGGCGACCCGCGGGCAAGAAAATGGCCGCCGGGCACACGGCGGCCATCCTCGAATGGTTAGCGATCAATGAAGCTCTAGCGGTCGAACAGGCCGCGGGTCATCTTCTGGAAGTCGGGTCCCGTGATCCCCAGTGCGTCACGGGTTGTGGGGACGTCCAGTTCCCGCAACGTCTGCCTGATGTCGACCAGGCGCCGGTGGCGCCAGACGGCACGAACAAACATGGCGTTTTCCTTTCGCGGATCACCACCACGGTAAGATGAGCCGATTTGCGCCGATGTGCATGCAGTGAGTTATCAGTGCCGGCATGCGCTCGGTGCATGGCAATTTCACGCGACTGTCACAGATTTCGCGCAAAAGCGGCGGCCGCCTGCCCGGCGCCGCAAAGCGTGCCAGTTTCGCCGAACAGATGAACTGAATCCCCACCCACGATGTCATCCTCGCGAAAGCGGATGCGCGATAGGTTACGATAGTGCCCACCCAGCGGCTGTCATCCCTGCGAAAGCAGGGGACCCATCCATCCACCCGCGCGGGCTGTGACCTGGGTTCCCGCTTTCGCAGGGATGACACCGAGTTTGGGGCGCCGTTTCGTGGTGATCGCACCGCCGGACGTCACGTCAGGGCAGTGAGCAGCGTCTAAATTCGCGCGAATGACCCGGTGGGTGAGCGCGCCGGTTCAGCCGATGGTGCGTTCGAGCAGCGACAGCCAGTTACCGGTGCCCAGGCGCTCGAGCAGCGGGCGATCGTAGCCGTGGCGCTCGAGTGCTTCGACCAGCACGGGCAGGGCGGCCGCAGAGCTGATGGTTGCAGGAATCATCGCGCCATCGAAATCCGACCCGAAGCCGACATGCGTATCACCTGCGATCTCGATCAGATGGTCGAGGTGCCGGACCATCAGCTCGATATCGGTATCGGGGTTCATCTGGCCATCCGGCCGCAGGAATCCGGTGGCGAAGTTGAGGCCGACCATGCCGTTGCTGTCGCGGATGGCGCGCAACTGGTCGTCGGTGAGATTGCGCGGTGTCGGGCAGAGGGCGTGGGCGTTGGAATGGGTGGCGACCAGCGGGGCGCTCGACAGCTCCGCCACATCCCAGAAGCCACGCTCGTTGAGGTGCGACAGGTCGATCAGCACGCCGAGGCGGTTGCAGGCGGCGACGAGGCGCTTGCCGGCTTCGGTAAGTCCCGGCCCGATGTCGGGCGGGCCGGGGAAGCGGAACGGCACCCCATAGCCGAAGGCGTTGTTGCGGCTCCATACCGGGCCGAGTGAACGGAGCCCGGCGGCGTAGAGCACTTCGAGGAAATCGAGCTCAGGATCGATGCACTCGACGCCCTCGATGTGCAGCACTGCCGCCATCGCGCCACGTCCCATGGCAGCGCGAATCTCGGCGGCGCTGCGGCAGACCGTGAACTGGCCGCCGGAGGCACGCTCGAGCTGGAACAGCAGCGAAATCATCCTGATGGCGCTGGCGCGGGCCGCGTCCATCGCCAGCGGCGGTGGCATCGGCACCTCGCCGCCAGCGGCACGCAGGGCGCCGAAATCGATCTTTTCGGGCGAGGGGCAGAAGACTGCAAACAGCCCGCCGGCGAGGTGACCGGCCCGCGCCTTGGGCAGGTCGATATGCCCTTCCTCGGTTCCTGCGAGGAACCCCGCGACCGGATCGGCGGCGGTGGTGTTGTAGAGGCGCAGCAGCGCGTCGTTATGGCCGTCGAAGATGGGGAGCGGTGTGGTCAAGGGGGGCGGGTCCGTGCGCGGGAGAGTCTCGGTGACAACAAGAGCAGGGGCGGGGGATTGGGACAAGCGGCAGAGGTGATGTTATTCAGGTGAGCACGCGCAGCTATAGTGTCGCTAGGCGAGCATCCCAACTGATGGTGCAGTCGGGAAGCCCTCCCCCGCGAGCGGGAGAGGGCGCGCCGACCGCTGGCTTCCGAGCTTACTCCGCCGCGGTGCGCTGCGGGCGGCGCTCCATGACGTCCTTGAGGAAGCGGCCGGTATGCGAGCGGGGGTTGGCGGCGATATCCTCGGGGGTGCCGACGCCGACCACTTCGCCGCCGCCATCGCCGCCTTCGGGGCCCATGTCGATGACCCAGTCGGCCGTCTTGATGACTTCGAGATTATGCTCGATCACCACCACCGTGTTGCCGGTGTCGACCAGTTCGTGCAGCACTTCAAGAAGCTTGGCGATGTCGTGGAAATGCAGCCCGGTCGTCGGTTCGTCCAGCATATAGAGCGTGCGGCCGGTGGCGCGGCGGCTGAGCTCCTTCGATAGCTTGACGCGCTGTGCCTCGCCGCCCGACAGCGTCGTCGCCGGCTGGCCGACCTTGACGTAGCCGAGCCCGACCCGTTGCAGGGTCAGGAACTTTTCACGGATCGAGGGCACCGCAGCGAAGAACTCCACCGCCTCGTCGATGGTCATGTCGAGCACATCGGCGATCGACTTGCCCTTGAACTGCACTTCGAGCGTCTCGCGATTGTAGCGATGGCCCTTGCACACCTCGCAGGTGACATAGACGTCGGGCAGGAAGTGCATCTCGATCTTGATGACGCCGTCGCCTTCGCACTTCTCGCAGCGGCCGCCCTTGACGTTGAACGAAAAGCGGCCCGGGCCGTAGCCGCGCGCCTTGGCTTCCGGCAGGCCGGCGAACCACTCGCGCATCGGACCGAAGGCGCCGGTATAGGTGGCGGGGTTGGAGCGCGGGGTGCGGCCGATCGGCGACTGATCGATATCGATTACCTTGTCGAGGTGCTCGAGGCCGGTGAGGTGGTTGTGCGGCGCCGGGTTGACGCGCGCCCCGTTCAGCCGGCGGGCGATCGCCTGGTACATGGTGTCGATCATCAGCGTCGACTTGCCGCCGCCGGAGACGCCGGTGATGGCGACGAAATTGCCAAGCGGCACATCGACCGAGACGTTCTTCAGGTTGTTGCCGGTTGCCCCGTCGATATGGAGCTTCTTGGTCTTGCTCTGCTTCCGCCGCTCGATCGGCATCGGGATGCTGAGCGCGCCGGAAAGGTACTGGCCGGTGATGCTCTTGGGGTTGCTGATCACCTGCTGCGGCGTGCCCTCGGCGACGATGTGGCCGCCATTGACACCGGCGCCGGGGCCGATATCGACCACGTAATCGGCAAGCAGGATGGCGTCCTCGTCGTGCTCGACCACGATCACCGTGTTGCCGATGTCGCGCAGGCGCTGCAGCGTTTCGAGCAGCCGCGCATTGTCGCGCTGGTGCAGGCCGATCGACGGCTCGTCGAGCACATAGAGCACGCCGGTGAGGCCCGAGCCGATCTGGCTGGCGAGCCGGATACGCTGGCTCTCGCCGCCCGACAGCGAGCCGGAATTGCGGGCGAGCGTCAGGTAGTCGAGGCCGACATCGTTGAGGAAGCCCAGCCGCTCGCGTATCTCCTTGAAGATGCGCTCGCCGATCTTGTTCTGCTGCTCGGTGAGCTTTTCGGGCAGGGCGGTGAACCACTCCGCCGCCGCCTTGATCGATTTCTCGCTGACCTGTGCGATGTGCAGGCCATCGATCTTCACCGCCAGCGCCTCGGGCTTCAGCCGATAGCCATTGCAGGCGACGCAGGGCGCCTGCGACATGTACTTCTCGATCTCCTCGCGCATGCCGGCGCTCTCGGTCTCCTTGTAGCGCCGCTCGAGGTTGCCGATCACGCCTTCGAACGGCTTGGTCGACTTATAGGTGCGAAGGCCGTCGTCATAGACGAAGTTGATCGCGGTGTTGCCGGTGCCGAACAGCACGGCATGCTGCACCTCGAAGGGCAGTTCCTCCCAGGCGGTGCCAGTCGAGGCGCCGTAGTGCTTCACCACGGCCTGCAGCGTCTGCTGGTAGTACGGGGCACTGGTCTTCGACCATGGCAGGATAGCGCCATCGCGCAGCGAAAGGCTGACATCGGGGACGATCAAGTTCGGATCGATCTTCTGCTCGGTGCCCAGCCCGTCGCAGACCGGGCAGGCGCCGAACGGGTTGTTGAACGAGAACAGCCGCGGCTCGATCTCGGGGATGGTAAAGCCGGAGATCGGATCGGCGAACTTCTCGGAAAAGATCAGCCGCTTGGGTGCGCCGTTCTCGTCGAGCTCGTCGGCGAACTCGGCGAAGGCGATGCCGTCGGCCAGCTTCAGCGCCGTCTCGAAACTCTCGGCCAGGCGACCGGCAATATCGGGGCCGACGACCAGGCGATCGACCACAACTTCGACGTCGTGCTTGATCTTCTTGTCGAGGTTGGGCGCATCCTCGATGTCGTGGAACTCGCCATCGATCTTCACGCGCTGAAAACCCTTGCGCATCAGGTCATTGAGTTCGCGCTTGTACTCGCCCTTGCGGCCGCGGGCGATCGGCGCCAGCAGATAAAGCCGGGTTTCGGGCGGCTGCGCCATGACGATATCGACCATCTGGCTGACGGTCTGGCTCTGGATCGGCAGCCCGGTGACCGGCGAATAGGGGATACCGACACGTGCGAACAACAGGCGCAGGTAGTCGTAGATCTCGGTGACCGTGCCGACGGTCGAACGCGGGTTGCGCGAGGTGGTCTTCTGCTCGATCGAGATGGCGGGGCTGAGGCCATCGATCTGCTCGACATCCGGCTTCTGCATCATTTCGAGGAACTGGCGCGCATAGGCGCTCAGCGACTCGACGTAGCGGCGCTGGCCCTCGGCATAGATGGTGTCGAACGCCAGCGAGGACTTGCCCGAGCCACTGAGCCCGGTCATCACGATGAGGCTGTCGCGCGGCAACCTCAGGTCGATATTCTTGAGGTTGTGTTCCTTGGCGCCCCTGATGACGAGATCGCGGTTCGGGTTGGGTCTATCGGCCATCAAAGACTTCCACTTGACTAGGGCGAGCGACCATAGAGCCGCTTTGTGCCAAATCGTGTCAGGGTTTCAAAAAAGAGGGGCTCGGCCGCACATCTGGGGATCCGGCGCCCGACTTGCAACTTAACCACGCCGCGACGGTTCCTGTCACCACGGCGGCACCCGGCTTCAGTCAAACTTCACGTGAACATAAGAGGAACATAGTAGAGTCGGTCAACTCCCCTCATGCGGCTGTGGACTGGAGCGGGTGCTTGACAAAGCGCGGCGCAAGGAGAACATAAGAGGAACGATTGGGCGCCGACGAAGCTGTGGGCTAAGGCGGTTTGGCGCGCGCGCCGTCGGAGCGATAGCGGTAGGATACGCGCCGGAGTTTCTCCCGGGTGCGTTTCCGGGAAAGTTGGAAAGGAAAGTGCCATGGCTGGCAGCGTGAACAAGGTCATCCTGGTCGGCAATCTGGGCAATGACCCCGAGGTGCGGAACTTGCCCAGTGGCGGCAAGGTGGTGAACCTCAGCGTCGCGACCTCGGACCAGTGGCGCGACAAGAACACTGGCGAGCGCAAGGAGCGCACCGAGTGGCACCGTGTGGTGATCTTCTCGGAAGGCCTGGTGCGCGTGGCGGAGCAGTACCTGCGCAAGGGCGCGAAGGTCTATATCGAAGGCGCGCTGCAGACCCGCAAGTGGCAGGACCAGTCCGGCCAGGACAAGTATTCGACCGAGATCGTGCTGCAGGGCTTCAACTCGACCCTGACGATGCTGGATGGTCGTGGCGATGGCGAAGGCGCCTCGGGGGGCGGTGGCTTCTCGAGCCCGCGCGAATCGAGCGGCGGCGGCTTCGGCGGCCCGCCAGCCCGGCAGGAGCGCCGCCCGAGCTCGGCCCCGGCGTTCGAGTCCGGCTCGATGGACGACGACATTCCGTTCTGAGGCGGTTGCGGCTTCGGACGAGTGGTTCAGACGGGTCGCGCAGGCGGCCCGTTTCGTTTTGAGAACTGCGTTTCGTCATTGGAAGGCACAGTTTGCACCTCCCACTCGATGTCATCCCAGCGAGAGCTGGGACCCACCCATCGGCTGGCACGGGCTGCGAGTTGGGTCCCAGCTTTCGCTGGGATGACAGCCGGTGGGTAGGCGGGTCGGGGGGCCAATCTCTGTTCTGCGGCAGGCGATGCGCTACCTCGGTATGACACTCCCCCAGCTCACCAGCGTCCTCACCGTGTAGCTCAGCTGTCCCGCCACGGCGTGCGGCTCCAGTAGTTCGGCAAGTTCGGCATCGAATGCGGTTGTCCGGCTGCCGAGCTTCGAATAGGCCCAGGTGTCGCGCGAGTGCTGGCAGTTGATGAAGTCCTCGACGCTCTGGCTGAACGGCGCGGTGAAGAATTCCCGGCCGGCCACGGCGACGTGGCCGTGAAAGTCTCCGGCGATGGCGTCCGGGCGGCGGGGCTCGAACGGCTTGCCGGTGACGTCCGGCACCCACTTGCCGAGAAAGCGCTGCCAGTCGGCCTGCCAGGGCGGCTCGAATGCATCGTCCCCGGAAACTGCTGCAAACACGTGCCCAGGCGCCGCTTGCGCAAGCAGCCGCGGGAACAGCCGGTCGTGGTTCATCCAATGGATGCTGGCCGCGGCGACGGTCAGGTCGAAGCGCCAGCCGTCGAGCGGTGCATCTTCGGCGAGACCTCGCACCCAGTGAAGGTTCGGCGCCCGTCCACCGGGCAAGCTTTGTCCGAGCGCGATCATGTGTTGCGAGGGATCGACGGCAACCACATCGGCGAAGGCGCCAGTCAGCGGACGCGATACCTTGCCAGGGCCACAGCCGATATCGAGCATCGCATCGTGGCGGGGCGCCAGCTGGCGCAGCTTTTCGAACACTGCCTCAGGGTAGGGTGGACGGTAGGGATAGAGGTCGACGACCTCTCGGTTCTCAAAGGATGCCCCGGGACGATCGTTCATCAGTTGCCTCCAGCTGCCGGTTCTTTAGCAGGAGGTGGTGTCGGCTCGGCGACGATCAACCAACGAGGCGCGGCGTTCTGATGTTGACGGGCGCCACGACGCTCTGGTTCCTGCCCTGGGCTTTGGCGTCGTAGAGGGCAAGGTCGGCAGTGCTGATCAGCCAGGAGCCGTCGTGCACGGCGTCCCGATCGCGGGGGTCGATGGCGGCAATGCCGATGCTGATGGTGGCGACGCGCCAGGGCAGGTTGCGGGCGTGCGGGATGGCGAGCGCCTGGACGTGCCGGCAGAGATCGGCCGCGATGGCGCGGGCGGCATCGATATCGGTATCGGGCAGCAGCAGCGCCAGTTCCTCGCCGCCGTAGCGCGCCGCGAGGTCGACGGGGCGGCGCGCCGCCATGGCGACGACCGAGGCGATCGACTTGAGGCAGGCGTCCCCGGCAAGGTGGCCGTGATCGTCGTTGAAGCGCTTGAAGCGGTCGGCGTCGACCATCAGCAGCGACAGCGGCGTGGAGAGGCGGCGAGCGCGAGCCACCTCGCGGCTCAATGCCGCATCGAAGGCGCGGCGATTGGCGATGCCGGTGAGTCCATCGCGCAGGGCGAGACTTTCGAGCTCCAGTTCGAGGCGCTTCCGTTCGCTGATGTCGCGGGTCACGCCGACCACCGACAGCCGGTCCGAGCGTTCGGCGGCAATGCGCAGCGAGGTCTCGAGCCAGATTTCACCACCGTCCCGATGCTGCACGCGGAAGGAGACGGTTTCCTGCTCGGTAATGCCGCGACGCAGCCGATCGGCGGCAGCCTCGACCGAGGGGCGATCGATCGGGTTCACCACCTCGAAGGCGTTCTTGCCCAGCATCTCTTCGGGCCGGTAGCCGGTGAGCCGTTCGAGGGCAGGGGAGATGTAGGTGCGGGTCCCGTCGCTGTCAAAACGCTCGACCAGGTCGCTGGCGCTCTCGGCCAGCAGGCGGAATTCGGCCTCCTTGTGCTCGAGCACGGTTTCGCTGCGCTGCCGGCGGCGGATCTGGTCGATCAGGCGCAGGCCGAGCAGTGCGGCGGCGAGCGTCAGGCCAAGGGTAATGGCGCCGCGCAGAAACGCGCCGCGGCCCCAACTGGCCAATGCCTCGGCATGGGAAACCGCGACGACCGAAACGATGGGGTAGTGCGTGCCACGGTCGTAGCCGCCGATGCGGCGGTGGCCGTCGACGGCGGAATCGTAGTGGTAGGCGCCGGACGTCCGGGCCAGGTCCGGCCGGGCGAACAGCTCACCCTCGCCCAGATCCTCGTTGGCGAGATCGGGGTGATAGGGTTTGCGGCTGAGCAGCAGGCCGTTGCTGTCATAAAGGCTGATGGTGCCGAGCGCACCGACCTCGATGCCATCATAGACATCGGCGAAGTAGCGGGTGTCGATCGCTGCGACCACCACGCCGCCGAAGCTGCCATCCGGCTGATCGAAGCGGCGGCTGACGGTGGTGACGGTGGCATCGCCCTCGGCGGCAAGCACCGGTGCGCCGAATGACGGAGCGTCGCTCGGCGAGTTCGCATGATCCTGGAAATAGCTGTAGGCGGCCTGGTTGCCGCCGGGCGGCATGTTCTCGGAGGTGGTGATGATCCAGTTGCCATCGGCATCGTAGACATAGATGCCGCGCAGGCGCTGTGCACTTTCCATCGTACGCAGCATGAAGGCTTCGGTCTGCTTCAGCGCCACGGGCGCCATGCCGGCGGTCTCGATCTGATAGCTGACCAGCGAGACGGCCTGGTCCGCGATCTCGTAGGTATCCTCGGCATGCTGACGCATCGAGCGAGCGAGGTTCTGCGTTTCGAGTTCGGCCTTCTGCACGGCGGCATCATAGGCCACCCACTCGCGCCAACCCTCCAGCACGACGATCGCCGCACAGATGGCAACGACAAACAGCGCCGCGCGCCCGATCAGCGATTTTGGGGCCGGACGGGCCATGAGGCGAGGCTTCCAGAATGGAGTTTGTTCCGGATTGTCTCGCATGATCTCGTTAACATCGGCGAAAGCGGGAGCTTAGCATCGTCCCTCACCTGTTCACCAAAATGCAAACGGACGGCCATGGGCCGTCCGCAAAAGCGCTTAGTTGTCGAGAGCTTACTTGCTGAACGGCACCGACGCCTTCAGCATCTCGCCGGTGGCGTTGAACACCACCTGGAAATCGACGCCGATCGCCTGGCCCTTGCCCTTGAGCACGATCGCAGCGGTAACGGTGAGGTCGTTCCCGTCCTCGTCCTTGTTCCGCTCTTTGAGGTTGAACACGATATTGTCGCCCGACTTCTTGCCGACAGCGAGGCCGGAGAAGGTAACGTTAGAGGTCATCGCTGCCTCATAGCGCCGGTTCTGGTCGCTATAGGCCAGGGTGCCGTTGACGGCGAGGCTGGTGCCGGCCAGCGTGCAGCGGCCCGAGTAGTTGACCTTCTCGGAATTGCCTTCGCTGAGCGTCAGGCGGCAGACGACGGACTCGCTCTCGGCACCCACCAGGGTGCCGCGGCCCTTCCAGCTGCCGACATAGGACTTCAGCAGCGCCACATCGGCCGGTGCGGCCATTACGGGCGCCGCGGCCATGGGGGTGACGGCCAGCAGACCAGCGAGCGCGACGATGCGCGGCAGGGGTCCGAAGAGCTTCATTTCTTAACGCCTCCAAGCGGATGAAAGAATCGCCCCCCGGCGACCAGCAGAGCCGGCAGAATGAACACATCTCCGATTACTGCAAAGCCGAGAGTTATCACAAACAGCGTACCGAACAAGGCAACTTGCGGCAGCGCCGAGAACATGACGATTGCCATGCCCGAGCATAGGATCAGCGTGGCGGCAATAATGGCGCCGCCAATGCGCTCCATCGTGTGATGGATAGCGTCGAGGTGCGAACGACCTTCTTCGCGCCGTGAATGCAGATAGTGCGACAGGAAGTGGGTGGTGTCGTCGACGGCGATACCGAAGGCGATGGTGAGCGCCAGCACCGTGGTCAGCTGTAGCCCCGACCCCGAGAAGTAGAGCCAGGCCTCGGTGCCAAGCACCGGAAAGAGGTTGGGGATGGCCGCCGCCACGGCCACACGCAACGAGCGGAAAGCCCAGCCGATGAGGAACAGGTTGACGATTACCGACAGGGTCAGGTCGAGCTGCAGGCCGCGCACGATGTTGTCGGTGGCGTAGGTGGTCATCACCCGGAAGCCGCCGACTTCGGCGCCGTCGATACCCGCGGCCTTGATGTCGGCCTCGATGCCTTCCTTCAGCTTCACCAGCTCTTCGGACGAAATGATCGTCGGCATGAAGCCGGTGACCAGGGCGCGCGTACCGTCGGGGGTGACGAAACGGCCGCGCAGGTCGCCCACGGCGTTGAAGATCTGTTCGCGGGTAAAGCCGGATTCGGCATAGTGGGTGAACGCCGCAGCCGAGATCACCTTGTTCACGCCGAGGTGCTTTTCGACGATCTGGTGAACCTTCTTGACCTTCTCGAAGTCTTTGTCGCCGACATCGGCGATGCCTTCATCGAGCGGCACGTTGACATAGAGCGGGGCCACGCCGCCGACGCCCGCGTCGATCTGCTCGGCCGCGGTCAGGGCGGTCGAGTTCTTGGCCATGAAATCTTCGAACGAAAAGCGTGGCTGGATCAGCCCGTAGGGGATCAGCAGCAGGCCGGTGAGGACGATGGCGATGGCCGCAAGCGGCCGACCAAGTTTCGACGCCACGAACCAGGCCAGCGGAATCGGTGCGGTGATGGCGTAGCTCGGCTTGGGCGCCTTGAAGCCCAGCCGCACGGCGAGCTTCAGGATCAGCGGCAGGAACGTCATCAGGCAGATGAAGTTGATCAGCGAGGCCAGCGTGCCCGCCATGGAGAATTCCTGGATGCCCTGACCGGCGGTCAGCGACAGCGAGGCGAACGACACCAGCGTCGTCAGCATGGTGAGCGCGCTGGCCGGGCCGACGACCCGCACCGTCTCGTCGACCGCCTTGTAGGGATCCATGCCTTCCCGCCAGTAGGCGAGCCAGTTGAAGATGAAGAACAGGCTCTCGGCGAAGGCGATCACCAGGACGATCGTGGTGACGATGATGGTGAGGAAGGAGAACGAGCCGAACAGCGCAATGATCGACCCCATCACCCAGATCACGGCGATGAACGGCGTCGCGGCGACCAGCACGGCGCCCCAGAAGGAGCGGAGCGAGAGCAGCGCGATCAATGCGCCGAGCACGAAGCCGTAGACCGTGAAGGTGATCTGGTCGTCGACCGCGGCGTTGAGCATCTCGCTGGTCCAGATCGGCGGACCGGTTAGCTCGACCTTGACCTGATCCGACTCGTAATCTTTGACCAGCGAGCGCAGGTCGTCGATCATGGCGCGGGTGCCGCCGCCCTTGGTCATCTCGGGGTTGGGGAACACGATGATGACCACGCCGGACAGGTCCGGGTTGATCAGGTTCTTCATCATCGGGTCGTTGTTGTAGAGGTCGGTCAGCGCCTTGCTGACCTCCTCGGGCGTCTGCATGCCTTCAGGAACGGCGGGCAGGGTGGTGCCGTCGGGAGCCGGAACGCGAAGCGTGAACGCCGACATCGTCCCGCTGATGTATTCGCTGTTCGAAATATCCAGCGCCATGGCGCGGATCGTCTCTATGGTCTCGGGGTTGGTGAGACTGGGCGAATTGACGAGGAGGTAGATGTCGTTCTCGAAGGTGCCGAAGGTATCGGCGAGATGCTCGTAGTGATCGTACTCTTCGCCGGAATGCGCGAAGACCCGGAGCATGTCGCCGTCGACACTGGCGCGCGGCATCTGCGCAATGCAGAACACAGTCATCAGCAACACGAAGGCCGCGATAACACGCGGATGCTTCAGCGTGATGTGGCCGAGCGTTTCAAGCCCGAAGCCAATGGAACGATCATGCCCGAAAGCCCAGTTCCACAGTCGGCCCAGCAGTGTATTCTTCGACAATAGACTCGTTCCCTAAGACGGTGGCGCCCCGCGTCAGGCGCGGATTACTACGGATTCATGGTCGATGCGTCCAGCCGTTTGAGCGGCGCAGCACCTCACGGATGTGGCGTGGCCGGGTGATTCCGGCCCAAAGTTGCCGCAAACCCACGTCACCTTACTATGACGCGCAGCGTGACGCCCGTTGCCAATACCGTGGACATCCTTGCCGGCACTCCCGCGCCGGTTGGTCTTCGGAACGGGAATCGCCTAAAGCTTCCCTCAGGTTTCATATCTCGAAAACGGCCCCGTGGCAGACAAGACCGACGATCCGAACGGCGCAGCGCCGCTTCCCTCCGACATCGCTCCGATTTCGATCAGCGACGAGATGCGCGAGTCCTATCTCAGTTACGCGATGAGCGTGATTGTGAGCCGGGCGCTGCCCGACGTGCGCGACGGGCTGAAGCCGGTGCACCGGCGCATTCTCTATTCCATGCACGAGCAGGGCTATGTGTGGAACCGGCCGCACCGCAAGTCGGCGCGCGTGGTCGGCGACGTGATCGGTAAGTACCACCCGCACTCGAACGACGCGGTGTACTTCTCGTTGGTGCGCATGGCGCAGGAGTTCTCGCTCCGCGTGACGCTGATCGACGGGCAGGGCAATTTCGGCTCGGTCGACGGCGATATGCCGGCTGCCATGCGCTACACCGAAGTGCGCATGGAGAAGGTGACCGACAGCCTGCTCGATGACATCGACAAGGATACGGTCGACTTCAAGGACAACTACGACGCCTCCGAGCGCGAGCCGACGGTGTTGCCGGCGCGGTTTCCGAACCTGCTGGTCAATGGCGGCAGCGGTATTGCCGTGGGTATGGCGACCAACATTCCGACCCACAACCTGGGCGAGGTGATCGACGCCGTCCTGATGCTGATGGACAACCCCGGTGCGATCACCGAGGAACTGATGACCGTGTTGCCGGGGCCGGATTTCCCGACCGGCGCCATCATCCTCGGCCGCTCCGGCATACGCCAGGCTTATGAGACCGGGCGCGGCGCCATCCTCATTCGTGGCAAGGCCCACACCGAGGAGATGCGCAAGGAGCGCGAGGCGATCATCATCACCGAGATCCCGTATCAGGTGAACAAGGCGACGATGATCGAAAAGATGGCCGAACTGGTGCGCGACAAGCGCATCGAGGGCATCTCGGACATTCGCGACGAATCCGACCGCACCGGCATGCGCGTGGTCATCGAACTGAAGCGCGACGCGGTGGCGGACGTGGTGCTGAACCAGCTCTATCGCTTCACCCCGTTGCAGGGCTCGTTCGGCTGCAACTTCGTGGCGCTGAACGGCGGCAAGCCGGAGCTGATGAGCCTCAAGCAGATGCTGGTGGCGTTCCTCGAGTTCCGCGAGGAAGTCGTTACCCGTCGCACCCGGTTCCTGCTCAACAAGGCGCGCGACCGCGCCCATATCCTCGTTGGCCTCGCTGTGGCGGTGGCCAACGTCGAGGAAGTGATCGCGCTGATCCGCACCTCGCCCGACCCGACGACCGCCCGAGAGCGCCTGATGGCGCGCGATTGGCCGGCTCGCGACGTGGCGCCGCTGATCGCGCTGATCGACGATCCGCGCCACCGGATAAACGAGGACGGCACGTTCAAGCTGAGCGACGAGCAGGCCCGCGCCATCCTGGCGCTCACGCTGAGCCGGCTCACGGCGCTGGGTGTCAACGAGATCGGCGACGAGTTGAACGGGCTCGGCGGAGATATCTCGGAGTATCTGAGCATCCTGCGCTCACGCGAGCGGGTGATGGAGATCGTTCGGAACGAGCTGACCGAGATCAAGGAGCAGTTCAACACGCCGCGGCTGACCGTCATCGACGAGGCAGCCGGCGACTTCGAGGACGAAGACCTGATCGCCCGCGAGGACATGGTCGTCACCGTGACCCATGGCGGCTATATCAAGCGCGTGCCGCTCAACGCCTACCGGGCGCAGCGCCGCGGCGGCAAGGGGCGCTCGGGCATGGCGACGCGCGACGAAGATTTCGTCTCGCGGCTGTTCATCGCCAACACCCATACGCCGGTGCTGTTCTTCTCGTCGGCCGGGCAGGTCTACAAGATGAAAGTGTGGCGCCTGCCGATCGGCGAGCCGCAGACCCGCGGCAAGGCGCTGATCAACATGCTGCCGCTCGATCCGGGCGAGCGCATCACCTCGATCATGCCGCTGCCCGAGGACGAGAGCAGCTGGCAGCAGCTCGATGTGATGTTCTCGACCATCCGCGGCACGGTGCGCCGCAACTCGCTGGCCGACTTCGTCGAGATCAACAAGAACGGCAAGATCGCCATGAAGCTCGATGAAGGCGACGGCATCGTCGATGTCGCCACCTGCACGGCCAATGACGACGTGCTGCTGACCACGGCGCTGGGCCAGGCGATCCGCTTCCAGGTGGACGAGGTCCGCGTGTTCAAGGGCCGTGACTCCACCGGCGTGCGCGGTATCAGCCTGGGCGAGGGCGATCGCATCATCTCGATGGCGATTATCCATCACTTCGACGCCGACTCTTCGGAGCGCGCCGCCTATCTGAAGATGAGCCGCGCGGTGCGTGGCGAAGGCGAGAGCGAGGAAACCTCGGATGATGCCGAGGATGCGGTGCCGGCAGGCGAGCTGAGCCAGGAACGCTATGCGGCCATGTCGGCGGCGGAGCAGTTCATCCTGACCATCTCGGAAAACGGCTACGGCAAGCGCACCTCCAGCCACGAGTACCGGATCACCGGGCGCGGCGGCAAAGGCATCGTCGCCATGGCGGTGAACAAGCGCAACGGCCCGCTGATCGGCTCGTTCCCGGTGGAAGATGGCGACCAGATCATGCTGGTGACCAATGGCGGCCAGGTGATCCGCGTGCCGGTCGATGCCGGTCCGGATAACCGCATTCGCATCGTTGGCCGCTCTTCGCAGGGCGTAACGGTGTTCAACACCGCCGATGGCGAGAAGGTGGTGTCGGTCGAGCGGATCAGCGAGCCCGAAGGCGAGGACGCCGAGCCCGAGGCTGAGGAGCCCGGCGACGACAGCGCCGCCTGACGGTGACATTGCTTCGATCAAACAACGGGCGGCAACTGCCGCCCGTTTTTGTTCTCTGATGGAGACCTAGTTCCCCAAGATTGTCGTGAAAATTGCGGAAGTATGTTGCAGTATCCGCGAAAATGGCGGATATGGTGATTGCGGGTGTGCCTGTTGCAAGCCCTCTTGCGGCTGAGCACGTCCTGTGGCTGGCTGGAGCCCGGCAGCCCACCCGACTGATCCGGAGTTCCAGATGATCGATACTGCTATCCTTTTACCCTATATCGCCGCCTGCCTGCTGTTCGCCATCGTGCCCGGACCATCGGTCACCGTGGTCGTCGCCAACTCGCTGGCGCGGGGGACCAAGGCAGGGCTCCTGACCATCCTCGGCACCGAGATCGCCATGCTCACAATGGTGTTCATCGTCGCGGTCGGGCTCGACGCGGTAATGACGCTGGTGTCGGAGGCGTTCACCATCATCAAGTTCGTCGGCGCGGCCTACCTGGTGTGGATCGGCTTCAAGATGTTCACCTCGTCGGGCAAGCTCGAGATGGGCACGCCGGGCGAAAAGCTGCCGCTTGGCCGCTATCTCTGGCAGGGGGCGTTGATCAACTGGTCCAACCCCAAGACGCTGCTGTTCCTCGGGGCGTTCCTGCCGCAGTTCGTCGACATGAGCCGCCCGGCGTTCGAGCAGATCATGGTGCTCGGGCTGATCGTGATGGCTGTCGCCACGGCTTCGGACTGCGTCTACGCCGTCATCGCCGGCAGCGCCCGGCAGTTGCTGACCACTGCGCGGGTGCGGATGATGAACCGGGTGTCTGGCGTCATCCTGATGATAGGCGGCGTGTGGCTGGCGTTCCAGAAGCGCAGCTGACGGGACTGTCTCAATCGACATGGCGGTGCTAGGTCAGCGCCGCCATGCCCGACCTACCGATCCTCATATCCTTCATCATTGCCGCCTTCGTCGTGGTGATCGTCCCCGGCGTCACCGTGTCGGCGTTGGTCAGCACGTCGCTGGCGCGTGGCATGGCGGCCGGTCTCTGGATGGAGGCGGGGGTGCAGGTGGGGCGCTTCACCATGGTGCTGGTGGTGGCGCTGGCGCTCGAGGCGGTCACCGGTTTCGTCGGCGCGGCATTCGATATCATCAAGTATGCCGGGGCGGCGTATCTGATCTGGATCGGCTGGGGCTACATCACCAGCCGGCATGCCATTGCCACCGATAGGCCGACCTCCGCGCGTTCACCGCTGCAGCAAGCGGCGGCAGGCTTCTTCGTCCTGTGGAGCAACCCCAAGGCGCTGATCTTTTTCGGGGCGTTCCTGCCGCAGTTCGTCAACCCGGCACATCCCGCCTGGCCACAGGTGATCGTGCTCGGGCTGATCGAGATGGCGGCCGGGCTGATCACCGACGGCGTCTATATCTACCTCGCCGCCCGGGCGCGTGGGGCGCTGGGGGAGGAGCGGATGCTGCTGGTCAACCGCATCGCCGGAGTGATTCTGATCGGCGCTGCCATCTGGTTGGTGTTGCAGCATCACTAGCGTCAGCAGATGTGATTGAAGAAACGGGTTTCCGGGCTGCCCAACGCGATACATTGCGGTTACGCACGAAACCGAACAGAAACGATGGACGGATTCGCATGGTCGTTGCAGCAGTCTCCGCCAGGGTGCGATTGGCGGCGGAGGTCGCCTATGGACGGGCAATGGAGGCGCTGGCCGCCGACCTCGCGGTTTACTTCTCCTCGGGTGTGCATCTTCCCGTCGAAAATGCCCAACAGGCCGTAGTGCGGATGCTGGAACGGACGCTGGAGCTGCCGCTGGCGGACTATATGGAGGAGTTCGAGCTCGCGGCGCACGAGATAGATGAAGCCCTGGCCAGCGCCCTTGACTGCATCGGCAACTCCATCGGGCTGATCCGGGCTGCGGCGCTGCCGCAGGGATGACAAGTGCGCGTCAGCTTCCGCTGCGCCGAAACTTGAGGAAGCGCTGGCCGGCATAGTCCAGCTCGCCGGCCGGCTCGAAGCCCAGGCGAACCAGACCCTTCAGCCGCACGCGGCTTGGCGGCAACATGATGGTGACGTTGCGGACCTGCAGTTCTGTGCCGCGCCGGACCAGCTCTCGGAAGATCGCCGCGCCGTGCCCCCACTGGCCGGGGAACAGCACCAGGCCGAGGTCAGCCTCGTCGCCTTCCTTCTGGAAGCCACCCCAGCCGGCGAACCCGCCATCGATGCGGATGGCCCATGGGCCGTAGCCGTTTTCCTGCCATTGCGCGTCCTTGGCGCGCGCCCATTCGGCGGCGCTGTCGGCGTTCCAGTCGTCCCCGGCGAGCGGCATATGGCGGCGGACATTGGGGTCGGTGAGGAGCGCAAGCAACTCGGGCGGTGGGATCTCCGACAGCGGATGGAAGGTGATCTCGGTCATATCAGGCCCCCGGCAACCGGATCGACAGTATAGCGCCCCCGTACTGATGTCTCCCGCGCCCGGCTTGCCATAGTTGGTTTGCCGTGACAAAACCCGCCGCAACAACAACGGGGAGGGCGCTCCGCCATGGCCAGACTAGTCGGCTTCTATCCCGGCTCCTTCGATCCCTTGACCAATGGCCACCTCGACGTGATCGAGCGGGCCTGCAAGCTGGTCGATACGCTGGTGATCGCGGTGGGAACCCACCATTCGAAGAAGCCGCTGTTCAGTCACGAGGATCGCGTGGCGTTGCTGCGCGCCGTGCTCGAGCCGATCGGCAAGCGCACCGAGACCGAGTTCCAGTTCGTCGATTTCTCGGGCCTGATGGTCAATGCAGCCCGCGCCGCCGGCGCCAAGCTGATCATCCGCGGCCTGCGCGACACCACCGACTACAATTTCGAGATGCAGATGGTGGGCATGAATGCCCAGATGGCGCCGGACCTGCAAACGGTCTTCTTGCCATCCAGCCCGCATGTCCGCCACATCTCGGCCACGCTCGTGCGTCAGATCGCCGAGCTCGGAGGCGACATCAGCGCCTTTGTCCCGCCCATCGTCCTGAAGGCACTGAAGAAATAATGACCGATCCCATCAAGCGCGCCGGCATCATCCTCGGCATTCTCCTCGCGGCGGTCGCCGCCTTCTTCACCGTATCGATTGCTGCTCCACAGGCCGCCAAGGCCCAGGAGGGCAAGCCCCACTGGATCCTCGAGCTCAAGGACGGCGTCGTCGACATCGAGCTTCGGCCCGACCTTGCGCCTGGCCATGTGAAGCGGGTGATCGAGCTCACCGAGAAGGGCTTCTACAACGGCATCGTCTTCCATCGCGTCATCGACGGCTTCATGGCGCAGGGCGGTGACCCGACCGGCACCGGCATGGGCGGTTCGGACCTGCCGGACCTCGCTGCCGAGTTCACCAATGCGGAGCATTTTACCCGTGGCGTCGTCGCCGCTGCCCGCTCCAGTGATCCGAACAGCGCCAACTCGCAGTTCTTCATCATGTTCGCCGACGCACCGCACCTCGATGGCCAGTACACCATCTGGGGCAAGGTGGTTTCGGGAATGGAGTTCGTCGACAAGATCAAGAAGGGCGCCGGGGACCAGCCGGTCCAGGACCCCGACAAGATCATCTCCGCCAAAATCGAATACAAGTAAGGAAGGCCCATCAGATGGCTTATGCCGATCCCGAGAACACCCTCGTCATCGAAACCACCAAGGGCAAGGTGGTCATTGCCATGCGCCCTGACCTGGCCCCGAACCATGTCGCGCACATCAAGAAGCTGGCGCGCGAAGGCTTTTACGACGGCATCGTCTTCCACCGCGTGATCGATGGCTTCATGGCGCAGACCGGCGATCCGACCGGCACTGGCACGGGCTCGTCGAAGTACCCGAACCTGAAGCAGGAGTTCAACGCCGAGCCGCACGTCCGCGGTGTGGCGTCGATGGCGCGCGCCCAGAACCCGGACAGCGCCAACTCGCAGTTCTTCATCGTGTTCAACGATGCACGCTTCCTCGACCGTCAGTACACGGTGTGGGGCAAGGTGATCGAAGGCATGGAAAACGTCGACCAGATCAAGCGCGGTGAGCCGGTGCGTGATCCGGACTCGATGGTTTCGGTGAAGGTCGCGGCGGATATCGCCGAATGATCAGGCTGGCCGCAATCGCCGTAAGCCTTTGCGGCCTCGCCACCCCGTCGCTGGCGACGGAGTGGGTGAACTGCGTCGCGCCGGATGGCGCGGCGACGTTCGATTTCCTCGTCGGCTCGGTCGACTTCCTGTCGATCGCGGGCCTCAATGTCTCGACCGGCGAGAAGGTGTGGGCCAGCAGCGCAGCCTATGGCCCTGGCGATCCGGTTGCGGTGGGGCAGGCCTTCGAGACTGCCGATACCATCCTGATCGACGCGGTCGATGAGAACATGGCGGCCAAGGTCGCCGAGTTGCGCCTGTTCAAGGCAACCGAAGCCGACGCGATGGTCTATGGCGGCACGCTCCGCATCCCGGGCTATGGCGCCTGGGCGGTGAGCTGCACCGGCCCCTGATGCGTGTCGACGACTTCGACTTCGAACTTCCCGGCGAGAGCATCGCGCTCCACCCCGTCGAGCCCAGGGATTCTGCCCGCATGCTCATCGTGCGGCCGGGCGAGCCGCTGGAGGATGGCCGGGTAACCGACCTGTCGCGCCTGCTGCGCGCCGGCGACGTGCTGGTGGTGAACGACACCCGCGTGCTGCCGGCCGAGCTCACCGGCACCCGTATTCGTGGCGACCTGCGTGCCAATGTCAGCTTCAACCTGCATAAGCGGGTGGACGCAAACACCTGGCGGGCCTTCGCCCGACCGGCCAAGAAACTGCACCTGCTCGACCGGCTGGAACTGGGCGACAATGGCTCGATTGCCGCCACCGTGACCGGCAAGGGAGACACCGGCGAGATCACGCTGGCGTTCGACCTCGGCGGGGCGCAACTCGACGAGGCGATCAAGGCGCACGGCGCCATGCCGCTGCCGCCCTATATCGAGGCCAAGCGCCACACCGAAGAGCGCGACAAGTCGGACTACCAGACGGTCTATGCGGCCCGCGACGGGGCGGTGGCGGCGCCGACGGCCGGGCTGCACTTCACAGAGGGCCTGCTGCAGCAACTGGCGGATCTGGGCGTCAGCGTCGAGCGGGTGACGTTGCATGTGGGGGCAGGGACGTTCCTGCCGGTGAAGGTCGATGACACCGACGACCACGTGATGCACGCCGAGTGGGGCGATATCCCCGCGGCGGTGGTGGAGCGCATTCTCGCCGCCAAGGCAAAGGGCGGACGAGTGATTGCAGTGGGGACGACGAGCCTCAGGTTGCTCGAGACCGCAGCGCGGGCAACCGGCACCCTGCAACCGTTCGTCGGCGATACCGACATCTTCATCACCCCGGGCTACCGCTTCAACGCGGTGGACATGCTGATGACCAACTTCCACCTGCCGCGCTCGACGCTGTTCATGCTGGTCAGCGCCTTTGCCGGGCTCGACACCATGCGCGCCGCCTATGCGCACGCCATCGGGAACGGATATCGGTTCTATTCGTATGGAGATGCATCGCTGTTGTTTCGCGCCTGAGGAGAGAGCGAATGGACGATGATCTCGATGCAATGGACCGTGTTGCGCTGAGTGCCGAGGTGAAGAGGCTCCGAGCCGGTATCCGCGAACACCGCGACAGCACGATGCATGGGCTCTGCTGGCACCATCCACAGCTGTGGAACCTGCTGCCGGAAAGAACCGATCCGCAGATCATGGTGCCGGAGTGGCCGCAATTCATGCGCGGCTGCATCCGCTACAGGCAGTCGCTGGACGAACAACGGCCGGACGCGCCACGCAGCACCAAGGAGTTCGGTGTGTAGCGAAAGACATCATGTCGTTTGCTGCCGGCTCACGGCAGGGATATTCTGCTGTGGCGAGAGAAAATATTCCTCGCCAACAGGGAGGAGCGTCGTATGTCCAAGTACATCATGTTGCTCAACTGGACAGACCAGGGCATCAAGACAATCAAGGAGTCGGCCGGCCGCTACGATGCGGCCAAAGCAGCGGCCAAACAGGCCGGGATCACGTTTGAGGCCGTGTACATGACGTTCGGGCAGTACGATCAACTGATCGTCGCCGACGCGCCGAGCGATGAAGCAATAGCGACGTTCATCCTCAGGGCGTCGGCGCTCGGCAATGTCCGCGGGACGACGCTGAAGGCTTTTGACGAAAGCCAGTACCGCCAGATCACGGCCGCGGTCTGACTACCGCGCGAAGGCAAGGGCTCGCCGCTAGCGGATGAGGCTTTGCCTCGCCGCGGACGGACGAGCAAGGGCTCGCCGCGGACGGACGAGGCTTCGCCTCGCCGCGGGGTGACAGGAGACGATCGGACGGCTAAGTAGCCGGCCATGAAATCCGATTACTCCTTCACCCTCATCGCCACCGATGGCATGGCCCGCCGTGGCCGGATCGACACGTGGCGCGGCGACGTACAGACGCCGGCCTTCATGCCCGTGGGTACGGTGGGCACCGTCAAGGCGATGTATCCCGAACAGGTGCGCGAGACCGGCGCGGACATCCTCTTGGGCAATACATACCACCTGATGCTGCGCCCCGGCGCCGAACGCGTCGCGGCGCTGGGCGGTCTGCACGACTTCATGGACTGGCAGCGGCCGATCCTCACCGATAGCGGCGGCTTCCAGGTGATGTCGCTGGCCAAGCTCCGCAAGCTCACCGAACACGGCGTCACCTTCCGCTCGCATATCGACGGGTCGGCGCATGAACTGACGCCGGAGCGCTCGATCGAGATCCAGACATTGCTCGACAGCGACATCATCATGCAGCTCGACGAGTGCATCCCGCTGCCGTCCGAGTTCAAGGAGATGGAGCGGGCAATGGAACTGTCGCTGCGCTGGGCGCAGCGGAGCAAGGATGCGTTCGGCAACCAGCCGCACCGCTCGCTGCACGGCATCGTGCAGGGCGGCGACAATGCCGAATTGCGCGGGCGCTCGGCGGCGGGGCTGAAGTCGATCGGCTTTTCCGGCTATTCGATCGGCGGCCTCGCGGTGGGCGAGCCGCAGGAGGTGATGTTCCGCGTGCTGGGCGAGATCACCCCGGAGCTGCCGACCGACAAGCCGCGCTACCTGATGGGGGTAGGCAAGCCCGCCGACATCCTCGGCGGCATCGAGCGCGGCGTCGACATGTTCGATTGCGTGCATCCGACCCGTGCCGGGCGGCATGGGCATGCCTATACCCGGTTCGGCGTCATCAACCTGAAGAACGCCCGGCATAGGGACGATCCGCGGCCGCTCGACGAGGAGTCGCCCAACCCGAACTGCCGCCGCTTCGGCCGCGCCTATCTGCACCACCTGATCCGCACCGAGGAAATGCTCGGGGCGATGATCCTGAGCCAGATCAACCTGAGCTACTACCAGCAGCTCTGCATAGGAGCCCGCACGGCGATCGAGGCTGGTACGTTTGCCGATTATGCGGCACAAACCCGAGCGACATGGGCGGCAGGCGATATTGCCGCTGTCTAATCTGATGGAGAACAGCGTCATGGCCACCCCCCGCAAGTCCCTCCTCAATCCGCTGATGAAGTCGCGCAAGCGTCTCGATGAGACCACCATGCGCGAGCTGTTCGCCGCCGACCCCAACCGGTTCAAAACCTTTTCGGCCAAGGCGGGCGACCTGCTGCTCGACTATTCGAAGAACCGCATCGACGAAAAAGCGATGGCGGCCCTGTTCGAACTGGCGCGCGCCGCCGGGGTCGAGGAACGTCGCGACGCGATGTGGAAGGGCGAGCACATCAACATCACCGAGGATCGCGCAGTGCAGCACATGGCGCTGCGCTACATGGGCGACAAGAAGGTGGTGGTGGACGGCAAGGACGTGATGCCCGAAGTGCGTGGCGTGCTGGCGGCGATGAAGGGCTTTTCCGACGCGGTGCGCGACGGTTCGATCAAGGGTTCCGGCGGCGACAGCTTCACCGATGTGGTCAATATCGGCATCGGCGGCTCCGATCTCGGCCCGGCCATGGTGACGCTGGCGCTGGCGCCCTATACGCGCGCCGACCTCAGGGCGCACTACGTCTCCAATGTCGACGGCGCGCATATCCATGATGTGCTGCGCGGGCTCGACCCGAAGCGGACGATGTTCATCGTCGCCTCGAAGACCTTCACCACCGACGAGACCATGACCAACGCGGCGACGGCGCGCGGCTGGATCGCCGAGGCACTGGGTGAAGCGGCGGTGCCGGATCATTTCGCGGCGCTCTCGACCAACCTGAAGGCCTGCGCCGATTTCGGCATCAAGTCGGACCGGATTTTCGGCTTCTGGGATTGGGTCGGCGGACGCTACTCGGTGTGGTCGGCGATCGGCCTGCCGGTTGCGATCGCCGTCGGCTACGACAATTTCGAGGCGTTGCTGCGCGGCGCCTACGAGATGGACCAGCACTTCCTGAAGACCAAGCTCGAGAAGAACCTGCCGGTGATCATGGGCGTGCTCGGGGTCTGGTACCGCAATGCCTGGGGGTTCTCGACCCACGCGGTGCTGCCCTATGACCAGCGGCTCTCGCGCTTTGCCGCGTACCTGCAGCAGCAGGACATGGAATCGAACGGCAAGTCGATGACGCTCAGCGGCAAGCCCGTCGACTATCCCACCGGGCCGATCATCTGGGGCGAGCCGGGCACCAATGGCCAGCACGCGTTCTACCAGTTGATCCACCAGGGCACCGACGTGATTCCGGTGGACTTCCTGATCGCCGCGCAGCCGCATGAGCAGTTGCCGCCCCATCACGACAAGCTGGTGGCGAACGTGCTGGCGCAGTCCGAAGCGCTGATGCTGGGCAAGACCAAGGACGAGGTGGTGGCCGAACTTACCGCGCAGGGCCTCGACAAGGCGCGGATCAAGCAGTTGACCCCGCACAAGATGTTCCCCGGCAACCGGCCGTCGAACACCCTGATGTACCCCAAGCTGACGCCCGAGCGGCTCGGCAGCCTGATCGCCCTCTACGAGCACAAGGTGTTCGTGCAGGGGACGATCTGGGGCGTCAATTCTTACGACCAGTGGGGCGTGGAGCTCGGCAAGCAGTTGGCCAAGGCGTTGCTCCCCAAGGTGCAGGGGACGCAGAAGGCAACGGCCCATGACAGCTCCACCAAGGGGCTGGTGGACGCGTACCTGAAGCTCAAGAGCTGAAGGCGCGAAGGGGCTTTTCCGCCCCTACATTCTCCCTTCCCGTTGCAGGGCGTGCAGCGTAGCTTGCCCGCAATATGGGCTGGCGAAGCTGGGGCGCGGGAAGTGACACAAATCGAGGCGGTGGCGGAGCCGTCCTACAAGATGCCGCCGGTCGACGTCGACATCGCGAAGATCGCCGCACTGTTCGGTGAACTTGGCCTCGGGGTGCCGACGGCAGTGACTGAGCTTATCGGCGGTGGCGCGCGCTCGTTCCGCATCGACCGTACCGACGGCGCGCCGCTGGTGCTCAAGGCGTTCAAGGACGCGTTCCCCTACGCGACCGGCAAGGAAGTCTACGCCTCGCAGCTGCTGCGTAACCTCGATGTGCCGATGACTCGCTTCCTCGCATCCGACGAGAGCCGCACGCGCCTGCCGTTTCGCTACACGATTGCAAACTACCTGCCCGGCAGGCAGGTGATGACCTTCAAGGACGAGCCGGACGTTGCCGATCTCTATCGGCAGATGGGCACAATGCTGCGCAAACTGCACTCCGTGCCGGTGCCGGGCGGTTATGGCGCCTTCGGCGAGCAGGGCGTGCTCGACCCGTCGGCGACCAATAGCGAATATCTCGACCGGCGCTTTGCCTACAGCATCGGCCGGTTCCGCCACTTCGGCGGCGGCGAGGCGCTGGCGCAACGGCTGGAAGCCATCTTCGCAGCCCATGCCGATGTCATCGCCGAAAGCCGCGGCGCGGTCTTCGCCCACGACGATTTCCAGCCGCACAACCTGCTTGGTGAGCGTGATCCAGCGGGGCGGCTACAACTGACCGGGTTGCTCGACTATGGCAATGCCCGGGCCTCGGACGCCGTATGCGACCTCGCCAAGGCGCTGTTCTGCTCCGAACATGACGCACCGGGTTCCACCCCGCACATTCGCGCCGGCTATGGCGAGATCGACCACTCGAACCCGGATGCGGCGCTCTGGATCTACACACTGGTTCACCGAGTCACCATGTGGATGTGGCTGCGGCATACCGGCTACATCCGCGACGGCGAGCACAACCCGTTGATCGACGATCTCACACACATGGCGGAAGCCGGGACTCATACGACTTGACCATCACCACCGAAGCCCAGCTCGAAAAACTCAAGGCCATCGGCCGCATCTGTGCGGTGGCCCGCGACGCCATGGCGGCTGCGCTGGCGCCGGGGATCACTACGCAGGAACTCGACGATATCGGCCGGCGGATCCTCGATGCGGCGGGGGCGCGCTCGGCGCCGGAGATCACCTATGATTTCCCCGGCGCCACCTGCATCTCGGTGAACGAGGAGATCGCACACGGCATTCCCGGCAGCCGGGTGATCAACGCCGGAGACCTGGTGAACATCGACGTATCGGCCGAGCTCGACGGGGTATTCGCCGATACCGGGGCATCGTTCATCGTGCCGGAGGCCGATCCGCGGCTGGTGGCGCTCTGCCGCGACGGCAAGCGCGCCATGTGGGAAGGGATCAGGGCCGTGAAGACCGGTGCGCCGTTCGCCGGAATCGGCAATGCCATCGGAACGTTCGCGCGAAAGAATCGCTACACCCTGATCCAGAACCTCGCCAGCCATGGCGTCGGGGACAGCCTGCATGACGAGCCGGGGGAAATTTCCACCTGGCCCGACAAGTCGGAGCGGCGGGTGATCACCGAGGGGCTGGTGTTCACGGTGGAGCCGTTCCTGTCGCTGGGCGGCCGGATGGCCGAGCAGCGTGACGAGGACGATGAATGGACGCTGGTGGCAGACCCGCCGGCGCCCTGCGTGCAGTACGAGCACACCATCGTCGCGACGCGTCGTGGCGCCATTGTGGTGACCGCGGCGTAAGTGCGGCGCTGCACTGAACGGTTTCTGAAGGAGCGGTTCCAAACGCGTTCAAAATCAGTGCGCTAGGGTGAATTCAACGCTGCAGATCGCAGCACTGAACCAACCCAGGGACTACCAGAATGACCGTTCTCAACACCCTACGGCAGACCGGCCGCGCCGCGGTTCTTGCCGTCGTCCTCGCCGGCACCGCGTTGAGCGTCGTTCCGGTCCAGGCTGCCCCGCTGCAGGGCTTCTCGCTCGACGTCAAACCGCAGGGCGGCGACCAGAAGCAGCTGCAGCAATTCAAGAAGAAGAACTTCGGCCCCAACGACTTCTTCAACTGGTGCCTGACCGACAAGCAGATCCGCAAGGGGCTGCAGAACTACGGCTTCGACGACGTGCACATCGTTGACCACCTCGGCAAGAACCGCGTCCGTGTCGAGGCTGCCTATGACGACTGGTACTACTCGTTCCGCGTGCACCGCTGCTCGGGCCTGGTCGACAGGATCAAGAAGCTCTACCCGGTGTGGGAAGACGACGATTACGATGACGACGACTGGTACTGAGTACTGAGGTTGGAGCAGGGGCCGGGAACGGCCCCTGTTTCATTGCTAGAGGTCGATGCGCCGGAACAGCCACCAGGGCAGTTCGCGCACCACGCGCATGATCAGGCGCCAGCGGCGTGGCGCATACTGCACCGGCCCACCATGAACGGCGGCGCGCCGCACCAGGCGTGCCACCTCTTCGGCGGGAACCAGTCGGCGCCCGGGCGGACTGCTCGCTGTCATTGCCGTTGCGGTGGGTCCGGGTTTCACCACTACGGCCCGCAACTTCGGGTTCCCGGCGAACCGGTGGGCGATACCTTCGACCAGGGTCTCGATGCCCGCCTTGGTCGAGGCATAGATGAAGTTCTTCCGCCGTCCACGATCGCCGGCCACCGAACCGAGCACCACCAGGGCGCCATGGCCCTGCGCCTCCAGGAGGTTGGCCGCGGCCAGCGACCAGAGTGCTGTCGAGGTGTAGTTGGTGGTCATCATCCGGGCGGCGACGGCCAGATCGACGGCAGCCACCGACTGCTCGGGCATTATCGCGTAGGCGATGTGCAGGTGGTCGACACCGCCAAGTTGGGCGACGAGTGCCGGCAGTTCGGTTGTCGGATCGGCAGCGACCAGATCGAGCGTGGTGCTTTCACAGCGACTGGCGCCGAGCTTTCGTAGCTGGTCGGCGAGGGCGTTTAGACGATTGGCATGGCGTCCTACCAGCAGCAGGGCAACGCCCTCCGCTGCATAGAGCCGGGCCGTGGCTTCGGCGATGCCGGAATTGGCGCCGAGGATCAGCACGCGCATCGCCCCGGCAGCCGGGCTGTTCGATTCGAGTTGGGCCATGCTGCATGGCTTAGCAGCCATAATGAAACATGGCGTTACGGCGGCCGATGCCACAATTGGCAGGGTGCGGTGACGCCGCGGATGGGTAAGAGGCTCGTCTGCCGTTTCGTTGGCCAAAGCGGGAAATCGGAAAAACCGCTTTGTTCCCCATGCCCATCGCGTCCGATTGACACGCGGCGTCACTGTGGGAATGAACCTCTCAACCGTGGAACGGTTGCACGAACGCGTAGAAGTTTACCTATCGCGTTTCCGCCCCATTGCGGTCCCGCCGGGAACACACTGAACCCCTAGCGTTTGCTGGTATCCGCAGCAGATCGGGGGGCAATCCGATGACTGCCTTGACCATCCGTCCATCCTTGCTGGACGACGACATCGCCAGCGCCTTCGAGCGCGAGAAGAGCCTGTTCATGGCGCGCAACGAGGAGCGCTGCAGTCACCTCCTGGTGCGCTTCGGGCCCGACGAGGCCGATGAAAAGTTTGCCGTAAGCGTGGCGTTCACACTCGATGAGGCGCGCAACTGGCACCAGGTGAAGGCGACTGTGCCGTTTGCCGAGCTGCGCCGCGAGGATGGTCCGGATCGCGGCCTCATCTCCGCCTTTGCCGAGCTCGACGAGGGGATCAGTGCAGCGCGTATCGCCCGGCTGTTCGCGCCGCTGTCGGTGGTCCAGCGCATGGCCGGTGCACGCCGGGACTAACGCACTTCAATCTACGCCGCGCTTTCGGACTGGAAGGGCCAGCAGCCCTTCTGGAAGCGCCTTCTTGCAACCGATGGTGGCCGTTGTAACGGCCGGGGAGCATCAATGAAAACCTGCTGGTTCATCGTCATCGAGAGCATGGGCTCGTGGTGGGTCGATTGCGAGGGCAAGGCCTATGGCCCGTTCGATAACCGGGACGAGGCGCAGAGCCAGGCGCGGCGGATTGCCATGACCTATGGCGACGATGGGCGCCGCTCGGAAGTGTTCGCGCCGACCGACCAGGGCTCGCACCGGTTGATCTGGAAAGGTCCGGTGCCGACGGGCATGACGACGCCCGATTGAGTCCCACACCCACGCCCCCACCACCCGGCGTTATCCCGGCGAAAGCTGGGATCCGTCTATCCATCTGCGCGGGCGGCAAGTTTGGTCCCAGCTTTCGCTGGGATGATATCGCGGATGGAGTGATCGCGGTGGTTCAATTCACCTGTGTACGCCGAAGGGCCTAGCGCTGGTCGTTGTAGGGTTCCTTGACGGTGCCGACGCGGCGCGCCAGCGCCGAGAAGGACAGGGCTCCGTCATCCGAGACGGTGGCATTGGCGATCCGCAGCAGGCGGGCCGGAAAGGCCAGGGCGTCACGCTCGGCCGGGCGGAGGTTCTCGATCGAGCGGTTATCGTTGATGGCGGTCTGTTCGGCCGCCCGCATGGCGTCGTCGACATCCTGCCGGGAGACCAGACCCTTGGCGATCATGGTCTCGTGCATGGCGGCGATCGCAAGGTAGAGGCCTTCAAGCTGCAGGTTGGCGGTGTTCATCGCTCGGGTCCTTTCTCACACGAAAGAGGCGGGCCGCGGCCCGCCTCCATGCTGCGCCCATCCTCAGTGGATGAACAGCAAGATGATGATGATCAGCCAGATCGGAACACCCAGCAGCCAGAGTCCAAGTCCTCTCAGCATTGTGCTTCTCCTTAGCGAGCGCGCCGGAACACGGTGCGGAAGACCGTGCCCTGGTCGCGATGGTTGCCGCCCATCTGGGCTGCCCAGAACGAGGCTGCCGCACCGACCAGCAGCGCCGCTGCCGTCAGGAAGGCGCCGACGATGCCGGCCTTTCGCGCCGTTTCGGCAGCAGCGGCAGCATCCGCCTTCGCCTTGTCGACAGCCGCCATCACCTCGGTCACCCGGGCATTGGCCTCGTCAGGGGTGAGGCCAGTATTGGTGGCGACGAGCTGGGCGAGATAGGCCTTGTCGGGATCGCTCACCGAGCCGGCGATAGCGCCCTGCGCCAGGATGCGGCCGGTTTCGGCGCGAACTGCCGTGGTGTCGGCAACTGGCGGCGTAGTGGCCGCAGTAGCTGATGGCCGGAACAACTGATCGACGAAGTAGGCGTTCGGATCGATCGCGCTGCCTGCGTCATCGGCCACCGTTGCCGCAGCGTTGGTCAGCGTTGAAGCCGCGGCGCCCACGGCATTTGCCGCCGCGCTGATACCTCCGACGGCGATCAGCCCGCCGATGACCAGAGCGCCAGCCCAGACCAGCAGGCCATGGGCTCCATCGCGGACATCGGCCTCATCCTCGGTCGCGTCGTGGTGCCGCCGGCGCAGGCGGCCGGTGAGGTAGGCGCCGGCCATGAAGCTCGAGACCTCCACCCACAGCAGCCAGGTGGCCGCCGCAATGGCGATCCAGATCATGGGCACATCGGGCCCGGCGTGGAAGTTGACGAAACTGAGCCCGATGGCCGAACCGAAGCTCAGCAGCACCAGCGAGATCGCCGATGCGAGAGCGATACCGGCAATGATCGCCGGCCAATCGACATAGGAGCTGTTGTCCACCTTTGCGGCAGGGGCCGGCGCGACGATGACGTCTGTTTCACTGGGAATGGTCATGACCGGCCCTTACCTCAGCCCGAAGAAGGACAGCACGGCGAGGATGACGACCACGAGGCCGACGAGGTAGATGATCCCGTTCATTTTTCTTGTTCTCCTTTGACGCGAGTTCGTCACAGAAAAGTACGGAAACCGGCGATTGGTTGCCTTGATCGGCAAATTCTCCTAGCGGCGCTCAGCGGCGCGCCGATCGATCTCCTCGAGCGCTTGCTGATCGTTTTCAACGCGATCGGCGATTAACCTGCGGAGCTTGTGCAGCTCGTGCCCGGTGAGCTCTTCAGCGCCGATCAACCGGTTATCCGCCTTGCGAACCGCGAGGATCAGGTCGTCGAGCTTGGCCTGCACCGCCTCACCGTCGCGGTTCTGGGTGTGCTGCACCACGAACACCATCAGGAAGGTGACGATGGTGGTGGCAGTGTTGACCACCAGTTGCCAGGTCTCGGAGAACCCGAAGAGCGGGCCGCTGACGGCCCAGAGAATGATCAGTCCACAGGCGATCGAAAAGGTCAGCGGCTTGCCCGCACCTCGTGAGACGAGGTTGGAGAAGCGGTGAAAGAAGCCTTGGGCCATGATGACACCCTGTTGCCGGAACAGCGGGTGATTCAATCTCCAAGCCTTGCGGCGGTTCCCGCTAGAGCAGGAACCCGAGCGTGGTAGCGGCGGCCAGCGTTCCCGCGAGCGCCAGAAAGGCGAGCAGCCACAGCACGAGGCGAGGGAGTCGGCGGGCCTGTGTAACGGGAGACATCGGCGCAATTCCATTCTGGAGACAATTGCGCGATCAACGCCCGGCCGCAGCGTCCCAAGTATCGCCCGCAGGGCGATGGCTCGACCGGTCTATTGGGAGGTTAGGCCGTTGTCCGGCTGTCACCAATTCAGAAAGACATGTGCGATCGAAGAAGGGAGAAGATGGTACGCCCGGATGGATTCGAACCATCGACCATCCGATTAAAAGTCGGATGCTCTACCACTGAGCTACGGGCGCCCGGAGCGGGGCTGGGCCCCGCGTCAATCGGCGATCCGCCACGCGGTGCGGATCGGCGCGGAACATAGGCATTGTGCCCCTGCTGTCAATCGCTAACGGCGAATAGCCCTCAGTTGAGCAGCGGCACGGGCCGCCCGACATAGGTTGTGGGCTCACACGGTACGCCGACGCGGTCGAGCCGCGCGCAGAGCTCGATGGCCGAGGCGCGGTCGACCAACGGCCCGGCGACGATAAGCTTGCCGTCGGTGCCGTCCTGGTCGGCAAGCACCGGCGTGAGGCCAACCAGCATGGTGCCGACCTCAGCCAACAGCTCCTGCCACTGCGCTTCGGCGGTATCGGCGCGCACCGGGAAGCCGAGCGCGATGCCGGGCGCGGAGCCATCTGGAATCGCCAGCGGCATCGGCGCCTGAAGCGGTATCGCCTTCAGCTTCACCTCGTTCGAACCAGGGACGAGCGGGCGTTGCTGCACGGCGACAGTGCCCCCTTCGGTCTCGAAAGTCAGCGTCTTGCCCGGCGTGATCGAACCCGTGGTGGTGGAATCGATGGCTGTGGCGGCGGTGCGCGCCTCGGTCTGCGCCCGCTCGAGGATTTTCGGCACGCTGACTTCGAGTGCACCGACGCGCTTGGTCACGGCGCCGGCAGCTTCCTCGTTCATGGCAAAGCGCTGCAGCAGCTGGGTGTTTTCGCGCTTCATCTTCGAGGTTTCTTCCTCGAGAGTCGCAACCTGGGTGCGCAACTGGTTGATCGTCGAGCCTTCGAGGCGCGATGCGTGCAGCGCGCCGTAGACGTTGGGCGGGATCAGACCGGAGAGGTTGGCGCCGAGGATCGCTACAGCCCAGATGCCGAGCGCCACGATGCCCCACATCGTCACATCGGCCGGACGAAACTGGTCTGCTGCCTTCGCCAAAGGTCTTATCCCCTCAAAACCCCACGAATCAGGGGCATTGTCGAGTTTACCACTCCGTAACCGCGTTATCGGATTCCCAACAACTTGCTGCCATAAACACGGGGGAAACGATGACCCTGACGAGGGCCCTCCGGGATCACATGAATGACTGAACTGCTGTCGATCATCCTGGCCGCGGGCGAAGGCACCCGCATGCGCTCGGCCATGCCGAAAGTGCTGCATCAGGTGGGGGGCTTGTCGATCGTCGGCCACGTGGTGAATGCCGCGGTGGCGGCAGGTTCGAACCGCGTGGCGGTGGTGACCGGGCCGGGACATGACGCCGTTCGCCAGATGGTCAATGGCTTTGCGCCGCAGGTGCAGTTCTTCGAACAGGCCGAGCGCAAGGGCACCGCGCACGCGGCGAGCATGGCCCGTCCGCTGTGGCAGGATGCCGAGGGCTATGTCGCTGTCGTCTATGGCGACCACCCGCTGCTGCGTGGCGTCAATTTCGACGCGGTGCTCAGCCGGCTGACACATGGGTTCGATGCGGCGATCCTCGGGTTCGAGCCGAAGGATCCGACGGGATATGGGCGCTTCATCACCGATGGCGATCGCCTGCTGGCCATTCGCGAACACAAGGACGCGAGCGATACCGAGCGGCAGATCGGCCTCTGCAATGCCTGTATCCTGACCTTCAAGGCCGAGGTGTTCAGGGAGCTCATCGACAAGGTGAGGCCGAACAACGCGCAGAAGGAATTCTACGTCACCGACCTGGTGCAGCTCGCCAATGAGGCCGGCTACAAGGTCGGCTACGGTGTGGCCCCCGAACAGGATGTGATGGGCGTCAACGACCGGGCGCAGTTGGCGCGGGCAGAAGCGCAGTTCCAGGAACTGCGGCGCGACGATTTCATGCGCGCCGGGGTGACGCTCAAGGATCCTTCGACGGTGTATTTCTCCTACGACACCGAGATCGGCCGCGATGTGACGATCTTCCCCAACGTGGTGTTCGGGCCGGGAGTGAAGATTGCCGATGGCGTCGAGATCCGGGCGTTCTGCGATATCGAGAACACGAGCATTGGGGCCGGCGCCAGCATCGGGCCGTTCGCCCGCATGCGCGGCAATGTCGAGATCGGCCAGCAGGTGCATGTCGGCAATTTCGTCGAGGTGAAGAACTCGGTGATCCACGAGGGCGTCAAAGCCGGGCACCTCGCCTATCTGGGCGATAGCGAAGTGGGCGCCAAGACCAATATCGGGGCAGGGACCATCACCTGCAACTATGATGGCGTGAACAAGTCGAAGACCAGCATCGGCGCCAATGCCTTCATCGGCTCGAACTCCTCGCTGGTGGCGCCGGTGACGATCGGCGACGGGGCCTATGTGGCCTCGGGCAGCGTCATCACGAGGGATGTCGAACCGGACGCGCTGGCCATCGGCCGCGCCCGGCAGGAGAACAAGGCTGGCTACGCGCCCAAGCTCAAGGCGCGGGCCGAAGCCATCAAACGCGCCAGGACTGGCAAGTAGGGGACATCACCATGTGCGGGATTGTCGGGATTATCGGGACGGAACCGGTCGCGCCGCGGCTGGTGGATGCGCTGAAGCGCCTCGAGTATCGCGGCTATGACAGCGCCGGCGTTGCGACGCTGGAGGGCGGCCAGATCGATCGCCGTCGCGCCGAAGGCAAGCTTGGCAACCTCGCGGCCAAGCTGAGCTTCGAGCCGCTCGGCGGCAATATCGGCATCGGACATACCCGCTGGGCGACGCACGGTGCGCCGACCGAAGGCAACGCCCACCCGCACGCCACCGACAAGGTGGCGGTGGTGCATAACGGCATTATCGAGAACTTTCGCGAACTGCTCGCCGACCTGGCGAGGGACGGGTATTTGCCCAAGACGCAGACCGATACGGAATCGGTGGCGCTGTGGGTGACGCGCGAGCTCGACCGCGGGCTCGACCCGGAGATGGCGGTGGCGCGGACGCTGAAAGAGCTGCGCGGCGCCTTCGCACTGGCCTTCATGTTCAAGGGCGAAGACGCTCTGCTGATCGCGGCGCGCTCCGGCGCGCCGCTCGCCATCGGCTATGGCGCGACCGAAATGTATCTCGGTTCCGATGCCATGGCGCTGGCGCCGTTCACCTCGCGGCTGAGTTACCTGCTCGATGGTGACTGGGCGGTGCTGACCAAGGGGGGTGTCACCATCCGCGACGGCTCGGACGCGATCGTCCAGCGCGAAATGCTGGTTTCCGCAGCCTCGGCATTGCTGGTCGACAAGGGCAACCACCGCCATTTCATGGCCAAGGAGATCTACGAGCAGCCGGAAACCGTGTCGCACACGCTCAGCCACTATGTGGATATGAGCAGCGATCGGGTGGCGCTGCGTGAGACCCTGCCATTCGATTTTGCGACGCTGAAGCGGTTGACCATTTCGGCTTGCGGTACGGCGTCCTATGCCGGCGTCGTCGCCAAATACTGGTTCGAGCGCTATGCGCGGCTGCCGGTGGATGTCGATGTGGCGTCCGAGTTCCGCTATCGCGAGCCGCCGCTGGAGCAGGGGGGCCTCAGCCTCTTCATCTCGCAATCGGGCGAAACTGCCGACACACTGGCGGCGCTGCGTTACTGCGCCAGCCAGGGCCAGCACATTGCCTCGCTGCTCAACTCGCCGGAATCGACGATGGCGCGCGAGAGCCAGGTGGTGTTCCCGACGCTGTGCGGCCCCGAGATCGGCGTCGCCTCGACCAAGGCGTTCACGGCGCAACTGACGGCGCTGGCGAGCCTCGCCATCGCGGCGGGCGTAGCGCGCGGCACGGTGACGGCCACGCAGGAAGCCGAACTGGTGCATAGCCTCACCACGCTGCCGACTGCCATCTCCGCCGCATTGGCGCTGGAGGGGCAGGTCGAGGATATCGCCAAGCGGCTGTCGAAGGCCAAGGACGTACTCTACCTGGGCCGTGGGCAGATGTTCCCGATCGCCATGGAGGGGGCGCTGAAGCTCAAGGAGCTGAGCTACATCCATGCCGAGGCCTATCCGGCGGGCGAACTGAAGCACGGGCCGATCGCGCTGGTGGATGAGCTGATGCCGGTGATCGTCGTGGCGCCGTCGGACGAATTGATGGGCAAGACGCTTTCCAACATGCAGGAAGTGGCGGCGCGCGGCGGCAAGATCATCCTGATCACCGACGAGGTGGGCAAGGAGACGGTGGGCGACGGGGTGGCGGAAGTGCTGGTGCTGCCCAAGGTCGCAAGCTTCGTGGCGCCGATCCTTGCGACCATTCCGGTGCAGCTGCTCGCCTATCACACGGCGTCGTTCATGGGCACCGACGTCGACCAGCCGCGCAACCTCGCCAAGAGCGTGACGGTTGAATAAGCCGTTCTTCGAGCATGAGCCGGAGCTCAACGTCCTAGGCGAGCGGCTGGTTCTCTGCTCGATGAATCCGCTGACCGGGTTCTTCCGCAACGGCAACTGCATCACCGGCCCGCTCGATGAGGGCCGACACACCGTGTGCGCCGAGATGACCGACGCGTTCCTCAGGTTCTCGAAATCGCGCGGCAACGACCTCAGTACACCGATGCCGGAATATGCATTCCCGGGCCTCAAGCAAGGCGACCGCTGGTGCCTCGTGGCGCTGCGCTGGGTCGAGGCGCTGGAAGCCGGCATGGCGCCGCGCGTGGTGCTCAAGGCGACGCACCAGTCGGTGCTGAACTATGTCGAGATCGACGTGCTCAGGAAGTACGCGGTGGAGTGAGGCTGAGTCAGTCAGCCGGCACCGGCGCGCACTGACCCCCACCCCTGTCCCCTCCCCCTAAGAATGGGGAGGGAGACGATAGCCGCGATCTCGGTGTCTTGGTCTCCCTCCCCATGTTTAGGGGGAGGGGACAGGGGTGGGGGTCCACAGCCACCGGCGGCAGGTGCTGGCCCGTTCTTCAATCCGCGATCAACCGCCGCCCCAAACTCAACGAGTCATGCCGCTCGTAGCCCAATCGGTCGTAGAACTTCAGCACCCCGTCATTCTCACCCCGCACCAGCAGGTTGATCTTCGGGCACCCCATCGCCGTGAGCCGGCGCTCCAGCTCGGCCAGCAGCGCGGCGCCGTAGCCTTTGCCGGCGTGCTCCTCGGCTGCCGCGAGATAGTAGACCGAGCCGCGGTGACCATCGTAGCCGCCCATCGCCGTAGCGACGATGGCGCCATCCAACTCGCCGACAAGGAACAGCTCCGGCTGCACCGCGAGTTTGCGCTCGATGTCCTTTACTGGATCGTTCCATGGCCGGGTCAGGCCACGGGCCTGCCAGAGGGCAACGACCGCGTCGGTGTCGCGGGCTTCGAAAGGGCGGATATGCATTGGAGGTCAGCCGGCTCGGAGCAAGGGAATGGCGAGGTCTTTGCGGAACAGATAGAGCAGCGTGCGCAGCGCGTCGCCGTCACGGCCGGTAAGGCCGGGGTTACGGGTCAGGGCATCCTTGGCGTCTTCATGCGCCCATTCGAGCAAGTGCCGGTGCACGTCGGGGACGGCGAGGTGGTAGCCGGGCATGCCGGATTGCCTGGTGCCGAGCACGTCGCCCTGCCCACGCAGTTCGAGGTCTTTCTCGGCGATGACGAAGCCATCCTCGGTGCCCTTGATGGTTTCGAGGCGGGCCTTGGCGGTTTCGCTCAGCGGTTCCTTGTAGAGCAGCAGGCAGGCCGAGCGCTGGCTGCCGCGACCGACGCGGCCGCGCAGCTGATGCAGCTGTGCAAGGCCGAAACGCTCGGCATGCTCGATGATCATGATGGTGGCGTTGGGCACGTCGACGCCGACCTCGATGACCGTGGTGGCAACGAGGATCTTGGCCTCGTTGCGCTGGAAGCGCTCCATCGCCTCGGCCTTTGCCGTTGCGCTCATCCGGCCATGGATGAGAACCACCTGGTCACCGAACACCTTCTTGAGTTCGGCGAAACGATCCTCGGCGGCGACCACTTCGAGATGCTCGCTTTCCTCGACCAGCGGGCAGACCCAGAACGCCTGTGCGCCCTCGGCGATGCGGCTCTGCAGCCGCTGGATGACGCGGCCGTATTCGCCGATCGACAGCACCGCGGTGTCGATCGGCTGCCGGCCACGTGGCTTTTCACGCAGGATGCTGACCGCCATGTCGCCGAAATGGGTGAGCACCAGGGTGCGCGGGATCGGGGTCGCTGTCATCACCAGGAGGTCGGCGTGGACGCCCTTCTCGCTGAGGGCGAGGCGTTGGTGGACGCCGAAGCGGTGCTGCTCGTCGACCACTGTGAGGCCGAGATTGTGGAACTCGACGCCGCCCTGGAACAGCGCGTGCGTGCCGACGATGATACTGGTTGCGCCATCGGCGATCCCAGCGAGTACGGCGCGGCGTTCGGCGGCGGTCATCTTGCCGGTGAGCAGCACGATCCCGAGGCCCACCTGGTCGCAAAGCGGTTTCAGCGTCTTGTAGTGCTGGCTGGCGAGGATTTCGGTGGGCGTCATCAGCGCCGATTGCGCGCCGCTCTCGGCCATCGCTGCCATCGCCATCAGCGCCACGACGGTCTTGCCGGCGCCGACATCGCCCTGCAGCAGGCGTGACATGCGCTCGGGCGCGGCAAGGTCGCGGCGGATATCCTCGACTGCGAGCCGCTGGCCCTCGGTGAGGATGTAGGGCAGGGCGGCCTCGACCCTGGCGGAGATCTCGCCGGTGAAGCGCCGGGCGATGCCACGCGGCGCGACCAGCTGCGAGCGGACGATCAGCAGCGCCAACTGGCCGGCAAGGTATTCGTCATAGGCGAGGCGCATGCGGTTCTTCGACCAGAGCTGCGCGTCATCGGGGGTATCGGGGGCGTGCGAAGCCTGCATCGCAGCGCGGAAATCGGGCCAGCCGAACTCCGCAATGCGCTCGGCCGGCATCCATTCGGGCAGGTCCGGAACGGTCTCCAGCACCTGCCGGGTGAGCTTGATAAGGGCGCGGGAGCTGAGGCCCTGGGTGAGCGGATAGACCGGCTCGACCAGCGGCATATCCTCGAACTTGTCGGCTTCGACGACATAGTCGGGGTGGGTGATCTGCTTTTCGCCCTGGAAAAAGCCGATGGTTCCCGAGACGTATCGGGTCTCGCCGACCGGCAGTAGCTTTTCCACCCAGCCGCCCTGGGCACGGAAATACACCAGCTGGATCTCGCCGGTTTCGTCGTGCGCGAACACCCGATGCGGGATATGCGGCCGCCCACGCGGCGGCGGCTGGTGCCTGTCGATATGGAGCTTCAGGGTCGCGATATTGTTGTGCACGGCGTTGGCGATGCCATCCATGCGACGGCGGTCGACGATACCGGTGGGCATGTGCATCAACAGATCGAGCGCGATGGCTTCCTGCCCCTCGGGTGCACCGAAGAAGCGGGTCAGCAGGGCGCTGAGCTGCGGCCCCACGCCTTTGATGGAATGGAGCGAGCGAAACAATGGATCGAGGGCCGGCGGGCGGGGCATGCAACTCCGGTCGGGCAAATTTGTCCGGAGAGTTGTGGCAAAATCGGCTGCCGAATGCCACCGGCATGCGATTGGTGCGGTGTCCCCGTCAACAGTTGCCGACCGCTCCGCCGCTACGTGACACGGAGGCGATATCCGCGTAAACACGCCATCCACATTCCCCGAGACCCCCCGCTCATGGCCCTTCAAAAAGACGCCGGTGAAGATTCTGCTATGCGGTTGCGCCGCCTGCGCTATCGCGCCTGGCATCGCGGCACCAAGGAGATGGACCTGCTGCTCGGGCCCTACGCCGATGCGCGGCTGGCCGGGATGGATGCAACAGAACTCGATCGGTTCGAGATGCTGCTGGAGGAGGTCGATACCGACCTCCTCGCCTGGCTGATGGGGCAGGAGCCGGCGCCCGCCGACGCCGACCACGACCTGCTTGCCGACCTGCTCAGATTCCGGACCGCCAAATGACCGACCAGCGCGCCGACCGCACCATTTCCAACGTCCCCGACGGCATGCAGCCGGTGGTGCTGGCGCGCCTCGTCGAGGAGCGCCTGAGGGCAGCGCCCGAGGCGCCGGTGAGCGCGGTGTTCGTCGCGCGTGACGGGCGCCGCATGCAGCGCATGGTGGAAATCCTCGAGCAGTTGATGCCGGGGCACCAGTTGCTGACGCTGCCGGCCTGGGATTGCCTGCCTTACGATCGCGTGTCGCCGAACGGGGTGACGATCGCGGCCCGCATGACGACGCTCTCCAGCCTCGCCAGCGGCGCGGCCAAGGGCGCCATCGTCCTCACCACGGTCAATGCCCTGGTGCAGAAGCTGCCGCCACGTGAGACGGTCGCCGGGATGAGCTTTGCCGCAGCGGCGGGGCAGGTGGTCGACAGCGAAAAGCTGATCGCCTGGGCGGCCGGCAACGGCTATCTGCGCGTGCCGACGGTGCGTGAGACCGGCGAGTACGCGGTGCGTGGCGGGCTGGTGGATCTCTATCCGGCCGGCGTTGAATCGCCGCTGCGTTTCGACTTTTTCGGCAAGCAGCTCGAGACCATCCGTACATTCGACGCCGACAGCCAACGCACCACCGGCAACCTCAAGCGCATCGCGCTGGCGCCGATGAGCGAGGTGCTGCTGAGCGAGGAGGCGATACGCCGCTTCCGGGCGCGCTACACCACGATGTTCGGCGGCAACACCGTCGATGACCCGCTTTATGCGGCGGTGAGTGCCGGCCAGCGTTATCCGGGGGTCGAGCACTGGACGGCGTTCTTCTACGACGAGCTCGACCATCTCGCCGCGTACACCGACGACGCGCCGTTCGTGTTCGACGACCAGGCCAGGGAAGCCTTTGCCGACCGACAGACGCAGATCTCCGACTATTACCAGGCGCGCGAGGACGCACGGCACGAGAAGCAATCGCAAGGCGCGGCGCCCTACAAGCCGGTGCCGCCGGCCCAGCTTTATGAAATGGATCGGGCGCCCTATGCGCTGGCGCCTGAAAAGGGGGTGGTGCAGCTCTCGCCGTTCGCGACGCCGGAGACCAAGAAGGCCGATGATGCCGGCGGACGCGTGGCGCCCAGCTTTGCCGCAGAGCGGCAGGCGCAGGACGTCAACCTGTTCGAAGCCGTGGTCAAGCTGTTCCGTGCCGAGCGGAAGAAGGCGCGCAAGACCATCATTGCCTGCTGGTCGGAAGGCTCACGCGATCGCATGGCGCAGGTGCTGGCCGACCACGGCCTCGAGCATCCGCGCCTCGCCGAGAACTGGCGCGATGCCGAAACGACTTCGCCGGAGACCACGGCGCTGGTGGTGCTGGGGCTAGAGACCGGCTTCCAGACCGACGACATGCTGGTGCTGAGCGAGCAGGACATTCTCGGCGAGCGGCTGCTGCGTCCGCAGAAACGTCGCAAGGCTTCCGATGCACTGACCGAAGCCGCCGGCCTCGCGGCCGGTGATCTGGTGGTGCATGTCGACCATGGCATCGGTCGCTTCCTCGGGCTGAAGACCATCGAGGTGCAGGGCGCACCGCACGACTGCGTCGAGATCGAATACGCCGGCAACACCAAGCTCTACCTGCCGGTCGAGAATATCGAGCTGTTGTCGCGCTACGGCGCCGACGCAATCATCGAGCTCGACAAGCTGGGCGGCGTGGCCTGGCAGGCCAAGAAGAGCAAGCTCAAGAAGCGCATCCGCGACATGGCGGAGCAGCTGATAAAGATCGCGGCTTTGCGCCAGCTCTCGACGGTGCCGCCGATGGATGTGCAGCCCGGGCTCTACGAGGAGTTTGCGGCGCGCTTCCCCTACGATGAGACCGAAGATCAGTTGGTTGCCATCAACGCCGTGTTCGAGGATCTGGCGTCGGGCCGGGTGATGGACCGGTTGGTCTGCGGAGATGTCGGCTTCGGCAAGACCGAAGTGGCGTTGCGCGCGGCGTTCGCCGTCGCAATGTCGGGTCGCCAGGTGGCGGTGGTAGTGCCGACCACGCTGTTGTCGCGCCAGCACTTCAAGACCTTCAGCGAGCGCTTCTCCGGGCTGCCGCTGCGCATCCGGCAGGCCTCGCGGTTGGTGTCGTCGACCGAGCTCAAGGCGACCAGGGAAGAGCTGGAAAAGGGCACCGTCGATATTGTCGTCGGCACCCACGCGCTCTTGGCGAAATCCATCCAGTTCAAGGACCTCGGCCTCCTGATCATCGACGAGGAGCAGCATTTCGGCGTTGCCCACAAGGAACGACTGAAGGAACTGAAGGGCAACGTCCACGTGCTGACGCTGACCGCGACGCCAATTCCGCGCACGCTGCAGCTGGCGCTTACTGGGGTCCGCGACCTGTCGCTGCTGGCGACGCCGCCGATCGATCGCCTCGCCATCCGCACGTTCGTGTCGCCATTCGATCCGCTGAGCGTGCGCGAGGCGCTGCTGCGCGAGAAGTATCGCGGCGGGCAGGCGTTCTACGTGGTGCCCAAGATCAAGGATCAACCCGACATCGCCGAGTTCCTGCGCCAGCAGGTGCCGGAGGTGAGCTACGTCGTCGCCAACGGGCAGATGCCGCCGAGCGAGCTCGACGACATCATGAACAATTTCTACGACGGCAAGTTCGACGTGCTGGTGGCCACGACGATCGTCGAATCCGGTCTCGATATCCCGAACGCCAATACGCTGATCGTGCACCGGGCGGACAATTTCGGCCTCGCCCAGCTCTATCAGATCCGCGGCCGTATCGGGCGGGCCAAGCAGCGCGCCTATGCACTGTTCACCATCCCACCGGATCGGAAGCTCAACGACACCGCCGAGCGGCGGCTCACCGTGCTGCAGTCGCTCGAAACGCTGGGGGCAGGGTTTCAGCTGGCGAGCCATGACCTCGATATCCGCGGCGCGGGGAACCTGCTCGGTGATGAACAGTCCGGCCATATCCGCGAGGTCGGGTTCGAGCTCTACCAGGCGATGCTGGAGGAGGCGGTGGCGGCGCTGCGCGACGGGGATGCCGACTTCGAGGAACGCAACGAGTGGAGCCCGACGATCTCGCTGGGCATGCCGGTGATGATCCCCGAGTATTACGTGCCCGACCTGCAGCTCAGGATGCAGCTCTACCGGCGCTTGGGCGACCTTTCGGATGCGCGCGAAATCGACGCGGCGGGCGCCGAGTTGATCGACCGGTTCGGGCCGCTGCCCGAAGAAGTCGAGGCGCTGCTCAAAGTCATCCTGGTGAAGGCACTTTGCCGCACCGCCAATGTCGAGAAAGTCGATGCGGGCCCCAAGGGTGCTGTCATCACGCTTCGGCACAAGGAGTTTCCGAACCCGGCCGGCCTCGTCCGCATGGTCTCCGATCCGCAGATGCAGGTGCGGATCAAGCCCGATCAGAAACTCGTGTTCAGCCGTGACTGGCCGACAGCAGAGGCGCGACTGAAAGGAACAGCCGCGATACTGTCAAGAATGGCCCGTCTGGCCGCGGAAACGGGTGCTGCGGCAACACTCGCAGGTTAAAGCTTTCGGAATTCCTCTCGGTCATGTTATTGCCGCGTTTCGTGCCTTGAAGAGCGCACGAAGAAGGGTGGCCGGGAGAGTCACCGATGGTAGGACACCACAAGGAAATTCAATGACCCTCAAAAAGCTCGTCGTTGCTGGTTTCGCGGTTGCCGCGCTGATGATGCCCTCGTTCGGGGCGCTCGCGCAGGAAGCCACTACGCCGGCAGCCCCCGCCGAGGGTGGGGCCGCGCCTGCTGCCGACGCTGCCGCTGCGCCGGCAGCAGCTGCCAATCCCGCTCAGAACTGGCTCAAGGTTTGCGACCCCATTGATGGCGGCAAGCAGGCCTGCATCATGCGTCAGGTTGTCGTCGCCAACGGCCAGTTCCTCGGCTCGTTCCTGTTGCGTGACGATCCGGGCCAGGAAAGCCGCCTCCTTGCGGTCGCCGCGGTGCCGCTCGGGGTGCTGCTGCCGTTCGGCCTTACCTGGCAGATCGATGGCGGCAAGCCGATCCGCGTGCCGTTCATGCTGTGCGATCCGCAGAGCTGCGCTACCCAGCTGGTGATCAACGAGGCTTACGTGAACAGCCTCAAGAAGGGCGGCGTGCTGAAGCTGACCGCCAAGAACCGCCAGAATAAGGATCTGGTGATCGACATCACGCTCGCCGGCTTCACCTCGGTCTACGATGGCGCCGCCGCGATGACCTTCGACGAATTCAACAAGCAGTCGACCGCTCCGACGGCACTGGAAAAGCAGCTGCAGGATCGCGCCGAAGAACTGCGCAAGCAGCTGGGCACCGAAGGCGCTGCCCCGGAGACGCCGGCAGCTCCGCAATAAGCGGATCAAGAGAGCTGGAATCGAAAGGGCGCCTCCGGGCGCCCTTTTGTTTTTGGTGCATGTGGGTGCCACCAGATGCTTGCAGTCGGCGCGCCCTCTCCCGCTTGCGGGGGAGGGGGTACCACGCGAAAGCGTGGTGGGAGGGGGGAGCCCCGCGCACGGATGGTAGGCTGACGCCCCCGCTCTGGCAGTCGGCAATGCACCGCGCGCCGACGGTGGGCGGCTGGGGCAGGGCCGGTGTTTGTGGCACCCCCCTCCCACCAGCCTGTCGGCTGGTCCCCCCTCCCCGCAAGCGGGAGAGGGCGCCCGACTGCTGGCTTCCGCGCGGACAAGGATCCGCCTTTATCCCCGGCCCATCCCCAGCCCGAACGCCCGCTTGCGCAACGGCGGCAGCAGGCGGAGCGCCCACAGCCCTCCCGCCCGTAGCGCCTGGGCCGGCAGGAAGTCGCTGAGCAGCGAGCGGAACAGCGCGTCGACCATGCCGCCGGTGCGCTCGAGATCATCGGTGCGGCGCCCGGCGTAGTCGGTGCTGACGGCACTGGCCCAGCCGGGGGCCGTGCGGTCTGCGGCAGCCAGTGCGGCGGCAAGATCGGCGACATCGCGAAGCCCCAGGTTGAGGCCCTGCGCGCCGATCGGCGGGAAGGCGTGCGCAGCCTCGCCGGCGAGCACGATACCATCCATGCCGGCGCGCTCGACGGTGAGGGTCGAGAGCAGGAACATATGCGCCGGGGTCAACAGCTGGATGTCGCCGAACAGGCGCTGCGACTTCGCGAGGAAGATGGTGCGGAGGCCATCCTGGCCGCTGGCCTGGGCCGCCTTCAGCACCTCGCGGTCGTCGATCCAGACAAGGTTGGCGCGCGCGCCGCCGGCGGGAACCAGGGTGAACGGGCCCTCTTCGTAGTGGAACTCCACCGAAGCGCCACCGAGCGGGCGGCCGAGCTCGAGATCGCACACCAGCGCCGACTGGGTGAAGCCGTGTTCGCGGGCACGGAAATCGGTGGCGACGCGCACCAGCGACTTCTTGCCGTCGGAGCCGACGACCAGCGGCGCTTCGATGACGCTGCCATCGGCAAGGGTCAGTACCCAGCCGGTGGCGCCACGCTCGATCGAGGCGAGCGCGAGCTCACGGGTCTCGAGATTATCGAGCGACGTGCGTGCCGCCTCGAAGGCTTCGAGCAGCTTGATGTTGGGAAAGTTCCAGCCGAACGCCTCAAGCCCGGCATCCTTACTGTCGAACAGTGTCTCCGGGGCGCGGATCAACCGATCGGTGGCATCGATGATGCGGATCTGGGTGAGGGGATGGCCGAGCGCCGCGGGATCGTCGATCAACCGTGCCGAGCGCAGGTAGTCGACGCTCGGACCCATCAGTGCCGAAGTGCGGCGATCGGGCGGCCCCTTGGGCGCAAGGTGCAGGGTGCGGAGGCCGGCGCGGGCGACCGCGACCGCTGCCGCAACGCCGGCAAGCCCGCCACCTACGACGACGGCTTCGGGCGCGCCGCTCATCGGGCCAGTGCCAGCCGCTTGTCGCGGCCGCTCGGAATGACCAGCGCGCCGGCGTAGGAGCCGGCGAACATGGCGAGGATGAAGATCAGCAGGTTGTCGGGCCAGAAGGCGATCAGCGAGATCGCCGGGCCCGGGCAGATCCCCGACATGCCCCAACCGATACCGAACAGCACGGCGCCGCCGACCAGCGGCGCGTCGATGTGGTGGAACTCCGGCTGATGGAACTGCGCGTCGAACAACGGCGCTCGGCGGGCATTGCCGATGCGGACGGCGATGAACATCACGCCGATCGCCGCGACAATGACGAAGGCGAGGCTCGGGTCCCAGCCGCCGGTGGGGATGGCGGTGAAATCGAGGAAACGCAGCACCTTCAGCGGATCGACCATCTGCGAGATGTAGAGCCCGGCGCCGAACAACAGGCCGCTGAGGGCGGCAGTGGCGAGGTATGGGAGGCGGAGGTTGGCGGACATCTCAGACGATCCCGGTAATGGCGACGGTGAGGATGGCGACAGAGAAGAACACGCCAACCGCGACGAACGAGCGCTTCGATAGCCGGGCGATGCCGCTGACGCCGTGGCCTGACGTGCAGCCGTTGCCGATCTTGGTGCCGAGGCCGATCAGCAGGCCCGAGACGGCGATCCACAGCGGGGCAGGGATGTTCCAGCCGGCAGGCGGCGAGGCCAGTTGCGCGGGAGCGCCGCCCGGGCCACCGACACCGAGTCCGGGGATCAGCCATGATGCGGCGAGGGCCCCGAGCACCAGGGCCGCCAGGAACACCAGGCGCCACACAACTGTCCGCGCCGGCGGCAGCAACTGCCCGAAGAGTCCCGAGATGCCGGCGATGCGTCCATTGCCGAGCCAGAGCAGCGCCGAGGCGAGCCCGATGAGCACACCGCCAATCAGGGCGGGGATGGGAGAGAACGCGTCCATAGGGGAACTTTCGAGTGGAGCCGAAGCCCGAGATTAGCAGCGCCGGCCGGCATGGGCCAGCTTCGGCGCGATGCGATCGTGCCACGGGCAGGGGGCGCGGTGAAAAACCGCACCCTGTATGGAGCCGCGCGCGCACTCTTCCAACAATCGCGCGTCGGCCCTAAACATGTCACCACCCTTAAGTCCGAACTGGAGCTGTCGATGCTGGAACTGCTTTACGATCCCAACGTGTGGGCCGCCTTCCTGACCCTCACGGCGATGGAGATCGTGCTCGGCATCGACAACATCGTCTTTATTTCGGTGCTGGTGTCGCGGCTGCCCAAGGAGCAGGCGGACCGAGCCCGCAAGCTGGGCCTGGCGCTGGCACTGGTCTTCCGCATCCTGTTGCTGCTGGTGATCGGCTGGATCATCAGCCTCACCCAGCCGGCCTTCGAGATCATGGGCTTTGCCCCTTCCTGGAAGGATCTGATCCTGATCGCCGGTGGCGCCTTCCTCGTCTACAAGGCGACGCACGAGATGCACGCCGAGATCGAGGAGCCGCATGAGGCCGATCTGAAGCAGCAGGCGACCAAGGCGTTTGCCGCGATCATCGGCCAGATCATCGTCATCGACCTGGTGTTCTCGATCGACTCGATCGTCACCGCGGTCGGCATGGCGGACGATGTCCCGGTGATGATCGCCGCGGTCGTGGTCGCCGTCGGCGTGATGTTCGTGGCGTCCGGCCCGGTGGCCAAGTTCGTCTCCGACCATCCGACCACCAAGATGCTGGCACTGGCGTTCCTGTTGCTGATCGGCACCTCGCTGGTCGCCGATGGCCTCGGCTTCCATATCCCCAAGGGCTACATCTACGCCGCGATGGGCTTCTCGGTGCTGGTCGAGGCGATCAACATCATTGCCAAGGAGCGCCGTAACCGGCGCGCCGCCGGGGCCGGGCTGCCGCACAAGGCAGCAGCGGCCGCGCACGTTCCGGCGAACGCCGCCGCCGAGGCCATTGCCCCGGCAAAGCCGAAGTCCAGATCGACCTCGACCTCGCGGGCCCAGGCCAAGCCAAAGTCGGCGCCGCGGAAGTAGCGATACAGAGGCTGTTCTCGATCGTGGCCCTCCCACCGGGATGACACCGGGGGTATGTTGTCTATTGTGCCAGAGCCATCATTACCCCGAAACGCAAAAGCCCGCGGTTTCCGCGGGCTTTTCCTTGGGCTGGATCTGTCGCTCGACCTCAGCTCTGGCCGGCACGCAGCCCGGCAGCGATCTCGCGGTTGATGTTGATCAGCACGGTGAGCTTGTTGGCCGAGGGCTCGGCCTGGATGGTCATCGTCTGCTTCATCACGAACAGGCCGAGATTGGCGATGTTCTCACGCAGCGCCTTGGGCAGCTGGCTTTCGTCGCCGGTCACTGAGCCGAGGAACACCGTCCACAGCTTTCGGTTGAACATCAGGGCGGCCGTGAGCTCGTGACGCTCGTTCTCCCAATCGTCACGCACACGCTGCATCTGGCCGGCAGCTCGAGAGAGGAGGTTCGCCTCGAGGAGACGAGGGTTTACCGTCTGCCTGCCTACCTGCTGGTAGGCGAGCGCCGCACTATTCTGCATTGCCGAGGAGTTCCTGTTCGTACTGGATCAGCTTTTTCGCAGCCTTGAGTGCTTTGTACAGGGAGCCGGTTAATATCTCGTTATTGATTTCGTCAACAATGCGGATTGTTGATGGCGCAGCCGTGATGATGTCATTTACCAGTTGAAAGTAGTCTTGGGTAAGTCGTTCGACGTTCTCATGAATGTACATGAGCTGGACGGCCAAATAGATGCGCTTGGCCGGACTGTCGGCGGTTTCGAAAGTCAGGATGTCCTTCTCTCGCAGGATTGGCGCCTTGCCGTCGATGAACAGCCGGGTGCGCTGATCCGAGTTCGTAATGACACAGTTGCCGACGATCAGGCGCTCGCCCGGCTTCAACTCGACCTTTAGCGACATGTCGGTAGCTCAACCCCGTGATTCCGTGGTGCAGCATACTGCATGTGCCGCGTCACCAAAACGCTACCGGCGGAAGGCGAATACGAGGTCGAGGAGACTGCGCACTCGCTTTGGCGATCAGAACAGTCGGAGCACGGCCTGATCGGCCTGCGAGGCCATTGAGAGTGCCGTTGACGACAACTGCTGGCGGGTCTGCAGCGCGAGGAGGTTGGCCGCTTCCTGGTTGGTGTCGGCGAGGGTCAGGTTCGCCGCGCCGGTCTCCAGCGTGTTGATCATCGACTTGGTGAAGTCGTTGCGGTTCTCGACGATCGAGAGGTTCGAGCCGAAGGCGGAGGCCTGCGAACGGAGCTTGCCGAGCGCATCGCCGAGCTTGCCGAGGCGGGCATCGAGCGAGGCATCATTATCGAAGTCGGCAAAGACGGCTGCGGTAATGTCGAGCGTCGCGTTGTTGATCGAGGTCGGATCGCCGTCGGCATCCTTGGCCTGGATGTCGATGGTCGACGTGCCGGTCTCGTTGAAGGTCAGCTTCAGTTTGTCGCCGCGCAGCAGGTTGATGCCGTTGAACGAGGCATCGTCGGCGAGCTTATCGAGCTGATCGCGCAACTCGTTGAATTGCTTCACAAGGTTCTTGCGCACCTCGTTGCCGCCGATCTCGGCGGTGCCTGAGGTGCCGTCGATCTCGCCGTCGGAGCCGACGCCATGCACCCTGAGCTCTTCGGTCGAGAGGTTCTCGATGCGGAGCTTGCCGTTATCGTTGGAGGCGCGGACCTTGTCCTTCAGTGCAGTGGTGGTGTTGATCGACTGGACGAGCTGATCGACCGAGTAGGTGTCGGACGTAGCGCCGGCCGTCTGGGTGCCGGAAGTGCCGAAGACACTGGCGGCGTCGGCGCCACCGACGGTGACTGTGTTGGAGCCGTCGGCCGCGCCGGCCAACTCGATCCGCGCGCCGGTACCGCCAACGGTGATGTCCATGCCAAGTGCGTCAAGCTCTGCTTGGATGAAGTTACGGGCATCTACCACGCTGAAAGCGTTCGCCTCGGTAAGCGTGATCGATGCGGTCTGGGTACCGTCAGATATTTCGATTGCCTTCGAACCCGTTCCCGCCGCGTAGGGCGTCCCAGTGAAGAAGCCGTAGTCGGAAACTGTTCCGAGATAGCCCGCACTGCCGATCGTGATACTGGATGAGCCACCCACGGTATCGGAGCGAAAGAACATCCGGGTCCCGTCGTTCACCGCGCTGATGCCTGAGGCTGGCAGGTCCGCCGCGATGGCTGCGTTTGCCGCATCGGTGAGTTCGTCAATGGTGTCGATGTCGGAGTCGCCATTACCAACCCCGGCGACAATCGAGGCCGTCAGTCGAATATCCTGGATCGGTCCCCCGTCCTTTCTCACACCGAATTCGAAGTAGTTTCCTCCAGTGATGGTTTGGCTGCTGGCTTGATACGCGAAGCCAAGAGTTCCGTTGTCCGACGGAGGTACGTAGTCGGCCGTCGCGGCGAATACCGACTGCACAGCGCCACCGCTGCCAAGCGACACGCCGACCGCGGTCGACCCTACGGCACCACCGGTAAACTCCAGCAGTCCGGTGGCCGAGGAATCGATGGTGAAACTTTGCGTCTTGAACGACTTGTCCTGGCGCGCCTGACGCAGCGTGGACTGCATCGACTCGACCGTCCTGGTGATCGAGCTCAAACCGTTATCGGCGGCTTCGATGGTCTTGATGCCGTTCGACATCGAGTCGAGGAGGTTCGACATGTCACCGGCACGGCTGTTGAGCGACGCGGCAGTGAAGAAATTGGTGGGGTTATCGAGCGCCGAGTTGACCTTGAGGCCAGTGGCGAGACGCTCCTGGGTCTTGGCCATCGAGGCGGCGGTCGACTGGAGCGAAAGCAGGTTCGAGCGAACCGCCCTGGAGAGGTTTACATCAGCCACGTCACAAACCTTCTGGTCTGTCGAAATTGCCCGCGTCCTGGGGCCCGGCTCGTCAATATGCTGTAACTATCGAGCCTTAGGTGCAAACGAACGGTTAATCGGAGGCAAACGACAGTCTTCCGGCAAAGAAAAAGGCGGGCCGGAGCCCGCCTTCGCCTTGTCTTGCTTCGGACGTCTTAGAACAGACGCAGCACGGCCTGGTCGGCCTGCGAGGCCATCGACAGCGCCGTCGAAGACAGCTGCTGGCGGGTCTGCAGGGCGAGAAGGTTCGCCGCTTCCTCGTTGGTGTCGGCAAGCGTGAGGTTCGCCGCACCGGTCTCGAGGGTGTTGATCATGTTCTTGGTGAAGTCCTGGCGGTTCTGCACGATCGACAGGTTCGAGCCGAAGGCCGAAGACTGCGAACGCAGGGTACCCAGGGCGTCGCCGAGCTTGCTCAGCTTGGCGTCGATCGACGCGTCGCTGTCGAGATCGGAGTCGGCGACCGAGGTGATGCCGAGCGACGTGTTGTTGATCGAGGTCGCGTCGCCATCGGAATCCTTGGCCTGGATGTCGATGGTCGAAGTGCCCGTCTCGTTGAACGTCAGCTTGAGCTTGTCGCCGCGGAGCAGGTTGATGCCGTTGAAAGAGGCGTCATCAGCCAGCTTGTCGAGCTGGTCACGCAGTTCGTTGAACTGCTTGGCCAGGTTCTTGCGGACTTCATTGCCGCCGATTTCCGCGGTGCCCGTGGTGCCGTCGACTTCACCGTCGGTGCCAACACCGGTCACTTCAAGCGCCTCGGTCGAGAGGTTCTCGATGCGGAGCTTGCCGTTGTCGTTGGAGGCGCGGATCTTGTCCTTGAGCGACGAGTTGCCGTTGATCTCGGTAACCAGAGCGTCGACGGTTTTCACCGAACCAGCGGCAACCGCGGCATCGCCGAGGTCGTTGCCATCGGCGAGGCCCGAACCGGTCGCACCGTTGGTCGCCGTGAAGTTGGTGATTTCGACTTCCGACGCCGCGCCCGTCGTGGTGGACGTGATGTCGATGCCGCCCGAGCCGTTCACCGAAGCGACGGTCGAACCAACCTTGGTGTTGATGATCCCGGCAAGTTCAGACGCAGTCACGGCGCTGGTGTCGGCCACGCCGCCAAGATCGGCGAAGCCGATGCTGACGCTGGTGGGCGACGAAGCGCCGTCGAGGGCCAGATCGAAGCTGATCGTGCCGTCGTTTGCGCCACCGTTCTCGAAGTCGACAGCGGTAAACGCACCACCGACGACCGTACCAGCGGTAGCAGCAGAGCCGGCACCAGTGGTGTTGAGGTTGATGCTGACCGGCGAAGTGCCGACAGCACCGCCCTCGAACGAGAGCGTCTTGGCAGTGGCAGTGCCGATGGTGGCAGAGTCAACCGTAAAGGACTGGGTCTTGAACGACTTGTCCTGGCGCGCCTGACGGAGCGTGGACTGCATCGACTCGACGGTCTTGGTGATCGACGAAAGGCCATTGTCCGCAGCTTCAATGGTCTTGATACCGTTGGACATGGAATCGAGCAGGCTCGCCATATCCGAGGCACGAGAGTTAAGCGAAGCGGCGGTGAAGAAGTTAGTCGGGTTGTCGAGCGCCGAGTTCACCTTCAGGCCGGTGGCGAGACGCTCCTGCGTCTTGGCCATCGAAGAAGCAGTGGACTGGAGGCTCAGCAGGTTCGAGCGAACTGCCTTTGACAGATTTACATCAGCCATTTTGGAGGCCCTTTCTGGGTCCGTACTCAGTTACTAACCGTCTCTCCTGAGACGCGCCCGGATCATCGGTCGCCACCGGCAAAAGAAGTCTTAAGTTCGCTGATTGAATTGAAGTTTGCCGCGGGCATTCGAGGTAAATGCCCTGGGCATTCGAGGCAAAGTTAATGAGCAGTTTGCTCAATGCGTCGAAGTGATACGCAATGCCGCTTAGGCAAAGAAAAAGGCGGGCCAGAGCCCGCCTTTTCACTTTCGGAGGTGGTCTGCCTAGAACAGACGCAGCACGGCCTGGTCGGCCTGCGAGGCCATCGACAGAGCTGTCGACGACAGCTGCTGGCGAGTCTGCAAGGCGAGAAGGTTCGCCGCTTCCTCGTTGGTATCGGCGAGCGTGAGGTTCGCCGCACCGGTCTCGAGGGTGTTGATCATGTTCTTGGTGAAGTCGGTGCGGTTCTGGACGATCGACAGGTTCGAGCCGAAGGACGAAGCCTGCGAGCGGAGCTTGCCCAGCGCAGAACCAAGGATCTCCAGCTTGGCATCGAGCTTTGTGTCCGCATCGAAGTCGGAGTTGACGACGTGCTCGATACCCAGGGTGGTGTTGTTGATGGCGATCGGGTCGCCATTCTCATTCTTGGCCTGGATGTCGATGGTCGAGGTGCCGGTCTCGTTGAACGTCAACTTGAGCTTGTCGCCGCGCAGCAGGTTGATGCCGTTGAAGGAGGCATCGTCGGCGAACTTGTCGAGCTGGTCGCGCAGTTCGTTGAACTGGGTGACGAGGTTCTTGCGCACGGTGTTGCCGCCGATGTCGCCGGTACCGGCGCCGCCATCGACCTGGCCGCTGGAGCTGATGCCGTTGACGGTCAGCTCTTCGGTCGAGAGGTTCTCGATGCGAAGTTTGCCGTTGTCGTTGGAGGCGCGGATCTTGTCCTTGAGCGACGTGTTGGAGTTGATCTCCTGCACCAGCGCATCGACGGTCTTGACCGCGCCGGGAGCAACCGCGGCATCGCCGAGGTCGTTGCCATCGGCGAGACCCGAACCGGTCGCACCGTTGGTCGCCGTGAAGTTGGTGATTTCGACTTCCGACGCCGCGCCCGTCGTGGTGGACGTGATGTCGATGCCGCCCGAGCCGTTCACCGAAGCGACGGTCGAACCAACTTTGGTGTTGATGATCCCGGCAAGTTCAGACGCAGTCACGGCGCTGGTGTCGGCCACGCCGCCAAGATCGGCGAAGCCGATGCTGACGCTGGTGGGCGACGAAGCGCCGTCGAGGGCCAGATCAAAGCTGATCGTGCCGTCGTTTGCGCCACCGTTCTCGAAGTCGACAGCGGTAAACGCACCACCGACGACCGTACCAGCGGTAGCAGCAGAGCCGGCACCAGTGGTGTTGAGGTTGATGCTGACCGGGGCAGTACCGACAGCGCCGCCTTCGAACGAGAGCGTCTTGGCAGTGGCAGTACCGATCGCGGCGGTGTCGAGCGTGTAGGACATGGTCTTGAACGACTTGTCCTGGCGCGCCTGGCGCAGGGCCGACTGCATCGACTCGACCGTCTTGGTGATCGAGGTAAGGCCGTTGTCGGCGGCCTCGATGGTCTTGATGCCGTTCGACATCGAGTCCAGCAGGTTTGCCATGTCGGACGCACGACTATTCAGCGACGCGGCAGTGAAGAAGTTGGTCGGGTTGTCGAGCGCAGTGTTCACCTTGAGACCGGTAGCAAGACGCTCCTGCGTCTTGGCCATCGAGGCAGCGGTGGACTGGAGGCTCAGGAGGTTCGAGCGAACCGCCTTTGACAGGTTAACTTCCGGCATGGGTGGAATCCCTTCTGGCTAAATCGATAATCTCGTCCTGAGATTGATCGTGATCGTAGCCCCGGCCGGCTTAAGAATGGTTAACAGGATGCTGCCAGACGCAGTTAATTTTGTGTTCCATGGCGTGCCGATGGCACCCGCAAAGCCTTGCCAATGCTGCCGAAAGTGGCAATCCGGCAAATCCTGCCGAGCGAGCGTCGGCGGCGTGCCAATTAGGGAATCGGACCGCGGCGGCCCGAGAATCGTGTCGTTCAGACCAGCCGATCGTGCAAGGCGAGCGAGCCCTGCGCCGGCAGGTCGGCACTGCCGAGCCGCAGGATGATTTCGCGATCGCTGGTGGGCTTGGGCGGTAACTGTCCAGACAATAGCGCCGCTGCAAATGCCGAGCCCGGCGGAGGCGGCGGCGCGGGCAATGGCGGCAGCAGTTGCGCGGCAGTGTTCTGCGGCGGGGCAGGTGGCGGAGCGGGTGTGTCGGGAAGATCCGAACCCTGCGTGGAATCGCCGAGCAGCGACCGGGACCGGTAGTCCCCGACTGCTGCAAGTCCCATCCTGATCGGTTCGGGCGCTATCCTGGCGCTCATGACCGGCATTCCCAGTTGCCAATTAGCTGGGAACCATGCCGGTCCAGGCTTTCATTGCGCTTTCGCGGTTCGGTGCAATTTGCCGAAAACTTTGCCGATCTGGGCGCCTCAGAGCGCGCGGTTGATCGAGACGCCGCTGGCCGCCTGCGGCGGCTGCCCGGCGAGTTCACCGTTGGCGCCATAGGTTTTGGGGCGGGCCTTGGCGCTCATCGCCGTGGCCACGTCAGTCAGCAGCTCTTCGGTGACCGAGCGGGCAGTGGCGATGACGCGGAGATTTTCCGCCATCTGCGTCGCCAGCCGATCATGCCCGCCAAGCAAGGCATCGACGAGTTCAGGGGCCTCGGCCCGCAGTCGAGTGCCCTGGCGCTGCACCGAGCGGGCAAAGCCCATATAGTCCTGGGCGAGGCGGGTCTTCTCGGCGGTCAACTGGCCGGCGTCTTTGGCGCGGCCGGCGCGGAGCAGGGTGGTCTCCTGGTTGAGCACCACGACGAGGCTTTCGAGCGTTTCCATGGCGAGGCCGCAGAGCTCGGCGGCGGGAAGGGAGTCGAGGGCCGCGAGGCGTTCGGCAGCAGCATTCATCATTTCAGCGCTCCGCTGTTTCTTGTTGTTGGGATGGCGTTCTGGGCAGCTTCCTGCGCCGCGATGAGGTCAGGCAGCAGCGCATCGGCGAGGCCGACGCCGCCGGAGCGAGCCAGCACGTCGGCCATCTGTTCGGCCTGCATGCCGCGCCAGGTCTCTTCGGCAAAGCCGCCGCCCATGGCGCTGTCATCGGTCTTCAGCGAGGCGAACATTTCCTTCATCAAGGTGTTGAGGAAAACGCCCTCAAGATCCTTGGCCTGCTCGCGAAGATGTCCAACCTGGGCAGGGGACAGCGTGGTCGCCTGCTTCTTGCCGGCAAAGCCCAGACCTGATGCGGAACTCAGCATCACAGCACCTCGATTTCGGCTTGCAGCGCGCCGGAGGCTTTCACCGCCTGCAGGATGGCAATGAGGTCGCGCGGGCTGATGCCCAGGGCGTTGAGGCCATCGACCAGCTGCTGCAGGCTCACCGATTCCGGCACCACGGCGAGCTTGCTCTCGGATGTGCTCACCGACAGATCGGTGCGCGGCTCGACTGCGGTCTGGCCGAGGCTCAATGGGTTGGGCTGCACCACCACAGGGCTCTCGGCGATGGTCACGGTGAGGTTCGACTGAGCGACGGCGACGGTCGAGACCCGTACATCCTTGCCCATGACGATGATGCCGGAGTTCTCGTCGATGACGATCTTGGCCGGCAGGTCCGTTTCGATCACCAGTTGTTCGATATCGGTGAGCAGGTCGACGATATTGCCGTTGAAGTTGCGCGGCAGGTTGAGCCGGATGGTCGCCGGGTCCTCGGGTGTGGCGCAGGGAACGCCGATGAAATCGTTGATCGCCAGCGCGATGCGGCGGGAGGTGGTGAGGTCGGGGTTGCGGAGCGCCAGACGCAGCGAGCGTTGGGCGCCGAGCACGAAACCGATTTCGCGCTCGATCAGCCCGCCGGAGGAGATGCGGCCGGTGGTGGGAACTCCCGACACCACCGAGGCGGCGTCACCCTGGGCGGAGAAGCCGTTGATGGTCACCGAGCCCTGGGCGATGGCGTAGACTTCGCCGTCGGCGCCGAGCAACGGTGTGACCAGCAGCGTGCCGCCCTGCAGGCTCTTCGCATCGCCTAGCGAGGCGACGTTGACATCGAGCCGCGAGCCCTGGGTAGAGAAGGCCGGCAGGTTTGCCGTCACCATCACTGCCGCGACATTGCCCGTGCGCATGTTCTCGCCGCGGGTGTTGACCCCCAGCCGTTCGAGCATGGCCTGCAGGCTCTGCTTGGTAAAAGGCGAGTTGTTGAGCCCGTCGCCGGTGCCGTTGAGGCCGACGACCAGGCCGTAGCCGACCAGCTGGTTCTCGCGCACGCCCTCGATGTTGACGACATCCTTGATGCGAGCGGCAGCGGCGTAGGTGACGGTCGGCTGCGGCAGCAGGAGCACGACGGCCATCAGGCCCATGAGTGCGCGCTTCAGGTTGAATTTGGCCATCTGGCAGTCCCCGGAGTTCGGCGCATCCCCATGCACCGCGATTGTCCAGCTCGTTGCGAGAACCGTGCCAGTTTCGCCAAAGCATTGAAATTCAACGGGAGTTCTGCAGAGGCGGCCGGTGCCTGGCTGGTCGGTCGGCAAGTCCTGCCGAGTGCATTAACGTTTGCTTAACTGCTGGCGGCAGATTTTGCCGGGCAGTGACTAGGCGGGTGAGTCCGGTGCGGATCGAGAACAATGCGCGGGTAGGCAATGTGGCGGGGCGCTCTGCGGCCGGTCGCAGCGCATCGAGCGCGGCGTTCGAGATCGGGCAGGGGCCGCAGGCCCAGGAGGCACGGCCGACCGCCACGATCGCCGCAGCCACGTCGCTGGACGCGCTCCTGGCGCTGCAGGCAGTGGAGGATCCGCTGCTGAAGCGCAAGAAGGTGGTGCGGCGCGGCAACCAGCTCATCGATACGCTGGAGGGCCTGCGGGGCGACCTGCTGGTTGGCCGGATGGCCGAGGGCCGCCTCAACCAGCTCATGGCTGTATTGAGCCAGGCGCGGGAGCAATCGGAGCCCGGCCTGGACGCCTTGCTCGACGATATCGAGCTGCGCGCCCGGGTTGAGCTGGCCAAGCGCGGACTGTACCCCGCCTGACAAAGTCGGCATCTGTCCACTCACGGATTAATCACCAAGCTTTTGAAAGCTTGCGAAGCATACCCTTGCGCCACTATAAGGCCGGCCATTAGGGGCGTTTTGGAATCGAGTCAGAATGTCGACTGAAGTTCTTGAATACCGACCTACTCAGGACGAACCGTTTATGAACCCGCGGCAGCGGGAGTACTTCCGGCAGAAGCTGGAGCGCTGGAAAGAGGAAATCCTCCGGGAAAGCCGCGAAACGCTCGAGAACCTGCAGGAAGAAAGCCAGAACCATCCGGACATGGCCGACCGCGCCTCCTCGGAGAGCGACCGGGCACTTGAGCTCCGCACCCGCGATCGGCAGCGCAAGCTGATTTCGAAGATCGACGCGGCGCTCAAGCGGATCGAGGACGGCACCTACGGCTATTGTGAAGAAACCGGCGACCCGATCGGGATCGCCCGACTCGACGCCCGGCCGATCGCCACGCTCTCCCTGGAAGCCCAGGAAATGCACGAGCGGCGCGAGAAGGTGTACCGCGACGAATGACAACGAGGCCCGCAGCGCTGCGGGCCTCGGTGTTTACGGTGCCGATCAGTTCGCGGGCAGGCCCGGTCCGGGAGCACGGCCCTTACGCCATGTGCCGGGCGGGAGTCCGACCACCTTCTTGAAGGCGCGGTTGAAGGCTGCCTCGGAATCGTAGCCGACCTGGGCGCCGGCCTGCGCGACGCTTATACCGGGATTTTCCAGCAGCCGCGCCGCCAGCTGCATGCGCCAGCGGGCCAGGTATTGCATGGGCGGATCGCATGCATAGTGGGTGAAGCGGTTGGCGAACACCGTCCGCGACAATCCGACGGCGCGCGCCAGGCCCTCGAGTGTCCAGTTTGCCGCCGGCTGGCCATGGATCAGGCGAAGGGCCTGGCCGATATGCGGGTCCTTCAGCCCCGAGAGCCAGCCGCGAGCATCCTCGGGCAGGCCTTCCACATATTCGCGGATCACCTGCACGAACATCAGCTCGGCAAGCTTGGCAAGAACGGTCTCGCCACCCGGGTTGCCTCGGTCAGTCTCCGAGACGGCATGATGGACGAGGCTCGCCAGCCAGCCCTGCCGGGCGGTGCCGCGTCCATGCAGGACGCGGGGCAGCGACTTGATGAAGGGGTTGTAGGGGCGGATATCGCAGCCGAGATAGCCGCAAACGAAGCGGCAGGAACCGACGCTGGAGCCTTCGTTGACGACGTAGGGCAGTTGGCGATCGATCGGATGATGGTACATGGCGAGGTCGGGTTTGGCCCGCATGCCGATCGCCGAGCAGAGGGCATGCGCGTCGTCCATCGGAAAGGCAACGATGTCGCCGGCCTCGAGGCGAAGCGGTTCGGCTGAGCCGTCGGTCATCTCCACCCAGCAGGCGCCCTCGATCAGGGTATGGAAGAAGAACACGTATTGCGAGTTCGGCATCACCTTGCCGGCAATCACCGAGGCGCGTGGCGCTTCAGCGACCCAGGGCTCACGGAAAGTGCTGTCGAAGAATATCGCGCCGGTCAACCGTACGGCGGAAAGCACGTCGGAAAGAACATCCATTCGCAGGCACTCCGCGCGGCCAGAATTACCGCAACCCGGGACAAAATGCCTTTCTCGATATGCATCGACTATCACCGAAACGACTGAGCGAGGCAAGGTGCAGCGACCCGACGTTCTTGCCGCGTCGGGTTCGGACGCCCGAGCAATGAAACGGGACGATCGGATATTCGTCAGGACGGAGAGGGTGGATAGCTTTTTGCCGGCTGATCGCTTTCTGGGAGGACAGCATGCAAGACGAGGACATCAACAGCTTTGCCGGCAACCTGAGGGGGACGCTCATCCGAGCCAGCGACACCGCCTATGACGACGCCCGCAAGCTCTATAACGGCATGATCGACAAGCGCCCGATGCTGATCGCGCAATGCGTCGACAGCGGCGACGTGATCACGGCGGTGAATTTCGGACGCGAGCACGGCCTCGTCATTGCCGTGCGCGGCGGCGGCCACAACGGGCCGGGATTTGCCAGCGTCGACAATGGTCTCGTCATCGACCTGCAGATGATGAAAGGCGTGCGGGTCGACCCCAAGGCGCAGACGGTCCGAGTGGGGCCGGGCTGCACGACGGGCGACGTAGACCACGCAACGCATGCTTTCGGCCAGGCAGTGCCGTTTGGCATCATCTCGACCACCGGCGTCGGTGGGCTCACGCTGTCGGGCGGCCACGGTTATCTGAGCCGGCAGTACGGCCTCGCCATCGACAGCCTGATCGAAGCCGACGTGGTGCTCGCCGACGGCAGCTTCGTGACCGCCAGCGAAACCGAGAACAGCGACCTGATGTGGGCGCTGCGCGGTGGTGGTGGCAATTTCGGGGTGGTGACGAGCTTCCTGTTTCGCACCCACCCGGCGAAGATGCTCTATGGCGGGCCGATCATCTTCGATCTCAGTGATGCCGAGACGGTGATGCGGTGGTACCGCGCGTTCCAGGAAGGAGCGCCCAAGGATTTCTATATCTGGCTCGGGCTGCAGTCGGTGCCGCCGGGCGACCCGTTCCCCAGGGAACACTGGGGCAAGAAGATGTGCGTGCTTCTGGTCGCGCACAATGGAGAGAATGCCGAGGCGTCGGTGAATCGCATCCGCGCCGAGCTGCCACAGCCAATCATCGACTGGGCCGGGCCGATCGCCTATCCGGCGCTGCAGAGCATGTTCGATGCGCTCTACCCGACGGGGCTGCAGTGGTACTGGAAGGGCGATTTCGTCGAGACGCTGTCGGATGACGCGATTGCGGAACACCTGAGGCATGCTGCGACGGTGCCGACCCCGATCTCGGCAATGCACCTTTATCCGATCGATGGAGCGGTTCACGACAAGGCCAGCGGCGATACGGCCTGGAACTGCCGCAACGCACGCTGGTCGATGGTCATTGTCGGTGTCGACTCGGATCCGGCGAACTCCGGGGCCCTGAAGGCGTGGGCCAATGGCTACTGGAACGCGGTCCACCCCTACGATCTCAGCGGCGCCTATCCGAACTTCATGATGGAGGAAGGCGAGGCGCGCGTTCGGGCTACCTATGGCGACAACTACCCACGCCTTGCGAGCCTGAAAGCCAAGTACGACCCGTCCAACCTGTTCCACGTCAACCAGAACATCCAGCCGTCGGCCTGAGGCGCACAGCAACTCGCGATGACGCTAGAGCCGTAGCGCCATCGCGATCCGCGCTCCAACCAGCCGCGTGAAGAAACGCAGGGGTACGCTCTGGTAGCTTGGGAGGTCACGGAGCAGGGGAACGCCTTCGGGCAAGAACCTGGTCTGGATACGCAGCTCCAGAGGCGGCGCGTCGACGATGCGGTCGCGGTAGACCGGGGTCCAGTGCAGTATCGGGTCGAGCTTCACCAGCATGGCCGAATTGCAGCAACTGGCGACCATGCGGCTAGTGGTCGAGTCCGGCTTCAGCTTATGGCTCTCGAGCAGTTCGGCCCCATTGACGCAGCGTACCCGGTCGTTGCGATAGAGTGCGTAGGGCGTGCCGTGGACGGCATCCAGAATGCGTGGTGCGCCGGGCAGCGCTTCAAGCATCTGCGATCCGGCCTGGCAGTCGTCGCAGTGACACACGACGCTGATCGCCGGTGCGCCGGTGAGCTCGACCTCAACACGACCGCAGGCGCAGCGAGCGAGGCGGGTGATGGTCCCGGCCATCAGCGCATCCCATAGGCAGCAAGAAACACCCGTACACCGGCCTCGGCGTTGCGACGCAGTTCGGCCTGGCTGGGAATGGCGTCGTCACCCAGCAGCATGGCCTGGTTCAGCGGCGCCGACATGATCAGCCAGTTGAAGTGCTCCGCCGCGGTGGCCGGGTCATCGATCGCAAGCAGGCCCCGGCTGGCGAGGTCGGCGAACACGGTGGCCAGCATCTTCATGGCGCGTGCCGGGCCGCGCTCGTAGAGCACTCGGGCAAGCTCAGGAAAACGTGTCACTTCACCGATCACCAGGCGTCGCAGCTGCATGATGCGGGGCGTCAGCACCACCGTGAGCTGGCGCAGGGCATACTCGACCAGATAGTCGGCCAGGCTCTCGTCCTGGCCGAGCTGCGCCACATCGTTGTGCACGGTGTCGCCGGCGCCGGTGGTCATGCCGCCGACAATCTCGATGAACAGCGCCTCCTTGCTGGAGAAATGCTTGTAGACCGTCTGCTTGGAGACAGACGAGAGGGCGGCAATCTCGTCCATGTTGGTGCCAAGGTAGCCGCTCTTCAGGAACACATCAGTCGCTGCGTCGAGGATTGCCCGGCGCTTGCGAGCCGAACGGCCATCGCCTTCCACCTCCGGGTGCTCGTGCATTTCCGACGCCATCGACCTGCCTCTCTTCAAAATTCCACAGCCCTCATTGACACCACAGTACTGGACAGTCTAGTTTCTGGCAACAGTACGGAACTGGACGGTCCAGTTCTGAGTGGCGGCCTGGCATTGGCGGTCACGAGAGGCAGGAGAGGTTGAATGACGAACCGAAGCTTCGTGCTGGCTGCCACGGTGGTTGGGGCGCTTGCCCTGCCGATCCCTGGCACGCTGGCGGAAACCGCAATCCAATCACCCGAAAATCACACGCCAGGAGACGTTTCGATGACCAATGCAACCAAATCCGCCAGCCTCAAGGTTCCCGGCGCAACGCTGTATTACGAAGTGCAGGGCCAGGGTCCGACGCTGTTGATCATCCCCGGCGGGCCGCAGGATGCCGGGGTGTTCGCCGAACTGTCGCAGCGCTTGGCCAACCGCTACACCGTCGTCGCCTATGATCCGCGCGGCAATTCCCGATCCAGCTTCGACGGCGAGATCAAGCCGCTGCTGATGGACCAACAGGCGGACGATGCAGCCGCACTGATCGAAGCGCTCGGCAATGGCCCGGCCTATGTGTTCGGCACCAGCGGCGGGGCGCAGATCGGGCTCAACCTCGCGGCAAGGCATCCCGAGTTGGTGGAGGCGCTGGTGGCGCACGAGCCGCCCTCGATGATGCTGATGGACGACCCGACCGAAGCAGTGGCGGCCGACAAGGCGCTGTACGACACGTACGTCAAGGAGGGCGTCGATGCGGCGATGGGCATGTTCTTCTCGATGAACGGGCTCGAGGAAGGTGGCGATGCGACCGAAGCGCCGCCGGAGTTCGAGATGCCGCCGGAAGAGGCCGAAACCTTCGCCCGGGTCAGCGGCAATTTCGAGTACTGGCTGGCGCACGGCATGCTGCCGCTGTCGCTCTATACTCCTGATGTGGCGACGCTTCGGGCCGGCAAGCCGCGGATTGTCGTCGCTGTCGGCGAAGCCTCGGCCGGCCAGCCGATCGAAGAGATGAGCCTGGCGCTCACCGGCAAGCTGGGTATCGCGCCGACGCCATTCCCCGGCGATCACATGGGCTTTGGCCCGCAGGCGGCAGAGTTTGCCGAGGCACTGCACGCTTCATTCGTCAACTGAGGGAGCACAGAGCATGCATATTCAGTTCGCTGAACTGCCGGTGTTCGACCAGGACCGGGCCATCGCCTTCTACGTCGACAAGCTCGGTTGCGAGGTCGCCGCCGATGCGCCGATGGGCGAGGACGGCTGGCGCTGGGTCGAGGTGAAGTTCCCCGGTGCCCGCACGGCACTGCATTTCCTCCGCCGCCCGGACGACAAACCATCGGCGGAGCCCGTGCTGGTCCTGGTCGAACCGGACGTGACGGGGACGATCGAGCGGCTCCGCGCCAATGGCGTCGAGATCATCACCGAGCCAAGCGAAGCGCCATGGCAGCCGGGCCGGGTGGTGGCGGAATTCCGCGACAGCGAGGGCAACCGGATGGTGCTCGGCAGCAACTGAACAAGAGATCCCCGCGAGAGCGGGGATCTTCGTTTCCCGGGTCAATGGAAAGTCCGGAACGACGTGATGTTGCCGTCCAGCCACCAGGGCAGGATGGCGACTTCGTCGTTGAACGCTTTCGGCCGCCCCTTGACTCTCGATCCTGTCTGCACTTATGACATCGGTGTCATGACATCGGTGTCAGTCGATGGGTGGCGCAAGGGGAGGGGAGCGCGTGGCGACGATCTACGATGTGGCGAATGCCGCCAAGGTATCGCCCAAGACAGTCAGCCGGGTGCTGAACGGGGATGCCCCGGTCGGCAAGAAGACGCGCGATGCGGTCAATGCCGCCATCGCGGCGCTCGGCTATGTGCCCTCTAACGCCGCCCGCATGATGCGATCCAACAAGTCCGGGCTGGTCGGGCTGATCACCGGCGCCATCTCGGACACCATCGAGCCGGCCCAGCCGGCCGGCTTGCCCGAGCTGCTGCTGGTGCGCGGTATCCAGCAGACCATCGGGCTCACCGGCAAGACGCTGATGATCGCCGATTCCGGCAACCGGTCGGAGCGGGTGCCCGAACTGATCAAGACCTTTCTCGAGCACCGGGTCGAGGGCCTGATCTATGTGGCGCCGTACCACCAGAACGTCCTGTTGCCGCCGCTGCCGAGCGATACGCCGATCGTTCTGACCAACTGTTTCGACGAGATCGGCACGCCCGCGGTGATCCCTGATGACCGGCGCGGTCAGCATGACCTGGTGGCGCGGCTCATCGCTGCCGGCCACGAGCGCATCGCCTACCTGACGTTGCGCGAGGATATCGTCGCCACGGGCCTCCGCCGCAACGGTTATCGCGAGGCCCTCGGCGAGGCAGACATCGCCTACGATCCGGCACTGGTGCAGTGCGGCGAGATCGGCAGCCCGGAAACCGAGACACAGGTGCTGTGGACCGCGATCGACCGGATGCTCAACCTCGACCAGCCACCGACAGTGTTCTGTTGCGGTAACGACCGACAGGCGCTCAAGGTCTACGGGATCCTGCGCTCGCGCGGGCTCGCCGTCCCCGACGACATCTCGGTCGCCGGCTACGACAATTACCGTGTCATTGCCGAGACGCTCTATCCGCCGCTGACCACGGTGGAGCTGCCCTACACCGCCATGGGCGTGCGGGCGGCGCAGCGGCTTCTCGAGCTGATTTCCGGCGAAGGCCGGAGCGACGCCGGCACCGACGTGGTCGCCGGGCCGGTCTACTGGCGCCAATCGGTTACCGAGCGGCGGCCATCCAACGTCTCACAGCTAAAACTCGTCAGGGAGGACTAACGACAGTGAGCAAACTATTCTTGGCAACGGGCGTGCTGCTCAGCACCGCGCTCTCATCCGGTGGGGCTTTCGCCCAGACCACGCTGACCATGTGGTATCATGGCGCCGGCAACGAGGTTGAGCAGAAGCTGGTCAACCAGATCATCACCGACTTCAATACCAGCCAGACGGACTGGAAGGTCGAGCTGCAGAGCTTCCCGCAGGCCGCATACAATGACAGCGTGGTGGCCGGTGCACTCGCCGGGAACCTGCCCGACATTCTCGACGTCGATGGACCGGTCATGCCCAACTGGGCGTGGTCTGGCTACATGCAGCCGCTGAAGATCGACGAGAGCAAGATTGCCAACTACCTGCCCGGCACCAAGGGCGTGTGGAACGGCCAGCTCTATTCGATCGGCCTGTGGGACGCGGCCGTGTCGCTGGTCACCCGCCAGTCGACCCTCGATGCTCTGGGGCTGCGCACCCCGACGCTCGAGCAGCCATGGACCAAGGACGAGTTCATGGACGCGTTGAGCAAGGCCAAGGCCTCGGGCAAGTATGAGTTCGCGCTCGACCTCGGCACCGCGTGGACCGGCGAGTGGTACCCCTATGCCTACTCGCCGCTGCTGCAGAGCTTTGGCGGCGATATTGTCGACCGGACGACCTACAAGAGTGCCGAAGGCGTGCTGAACGGCGACGCCGGGGTTGCCTTCGGCGAGTGGTGGCAGGGCCTGTTCACGCAGGGTTACGCCCAGGCGACGCAGGATCCGGCCGATCGCGACGCCGGCTTCAACAGCGGAAAATATGCGTTCTCGTGGAACGGCAACTGGGCGGCCATCGGCTCGCTCGCCGCCTATGACGACGTGCTGTTCCTGCCCGCCCCGGATTTCGGCGCCGGCCCCAAGATCGGCGCTGCGTCCTGGCAGTTCGGCGTCTCGGCCAAATCGGCGCATCCCGATGGGGCGGCCAAGTTCATCGAGTTCGCGCTGCAGGACAAATACCTCGCCGCTTTCTCGGACGGCATCGGGCTGATCCCGGCCACCGCTTCGGCAGCGGCAATGACCGAGAACTACAAGCCGGGCGGCAAGCTCGCGATGTTCTTCGATCTGTCGGCCAAGCAGGCGCTGGTCCGGCCGGTGACCCCCGGCTACGTGGTCGAGGCCAAGGTGTTCGAAAAGGCGCTGGCCGATATCGCCAATGGCGCCAGCGTCGCCGACACCCTTGATGCGGCGGTGGACGAGATCGACGCCGATATCGAAAAGAACGGCGGCTACGGCTTCTAGGGACTTCTCCCTCTCAGTCCCCAGGACGGGATCCCGGCTCCGGCCGGGGTCCCTGTGGGTTCGCATTTCCCGCGAGACAGGCACATGGCCTCAAAGTTCACACGCTCAAATCGGGTCGGATGGCTGATGGCCGGGCCGGCGGCGTTCCTCATCGCCGCCTTCGTGGTGCTGCCCTTCATCTTCGCCATCATCCTGAGTTTCACCAACCAGCGGCTGATCTCTCCCAACCCGACGCAGTTCACCGGGCTCAGCAATTACGAGCAACTGCTCGGAGTGGGCATCCTGTCGCTCGAGCCCGAGCGCGATGCTGCGGGTGCGGTGCTGCGCGATGCCGACGGGGCGCCGAGCTACAAGGCGCTCCGCAGCTACACTCGCAACAACCCCGAATACCCGCAGTTTGACGGGATGCGGGAATGGTTCAGCTTCCAGCAGGGCGACAATCGCACCTATGTGCTGGCGCGTGACGTCGTGTTTATGAAGGCCGTCGTCAACACCTTCATCTTCGTGCTGGTGGTGGCGCCGGTGCAGGCGGGGCTGGCGCTGGTCCTGGCGCTGCTGATCAACCAGCGCCTCAAGGGCATCAACCTGTTCCGCGCCATCTATTTCATGCCGGTGGTGGTTTCGATCGTCGTGGTGTCGCTGCTCTGGCGCTTCATCTATGACGGCAGCAGCGGGCTGCTGAACAACCTGCTCGGCGCGCTCAGCTTCGGGGCCATCCCAAAGGTCGACTGGCTCGGCAATCCGTCGACGGCGCTCGGCGCCATCATCGCCATGTCGATCTGGCAGGCGGTAGGCTTTCACATGGTGATCTGGCTCTCCGGCCTGCAGACCATCAGCCCTTCGCTTTACGAGGCGGCGGCGATCGAAGGCTCCAGCAAGTGGCAGGTGTTCCGCTACGTCACCTGGCCGGGGCTGAGGAACACCGCGGTGCTGATCCTCATCGTCATCACCATGCAGGCCTTCTCGCTGTTCTCGCAGATCGACGTGATGACCGGCGGCGGGCCACTCGACTCGACCCAGACCATTGTCTTCCAGGCGGTCGAGCGCGGTTACGGCAAGCAGGACATTTCGGGCGGCTCGACCATCTCGGTGATCCTGTTCGTCATCGTCCTTTCGATCTCGCTGCTGCAGCGCTGGCTCACCCGGGAGAAGAGCTGATGGCCACCATTGCATCCGACAATCGCGGCCTGAGGCTGGCCGTGCGCTATGCCGTGCTGATCCTGATCGCGGTGATCTTCATCTTCCCGCTGGTGTTCATGCTGATGTCGAGCCTCAAGCCCGACCAGCAACTGCTCAACGATACCGGCAGCCTCGCGGCCTTCCTGCCGGTGGGCGACATCTCGCTCGACAATTACACCGATGCCTTCAAGCGCGCGCCGGTGGGGCTGTTCATCTTCAACTCGGTGTTGGTGACCGGGGTGACGGTGCTGTTGTCGCTGCTCATCTGTTCGGCAGCCGCCTTCGCCTTCGTCTTCGTCGACTGGCGGGGCAGGGAGCTGGTGCTCACGGCGATCCTCGCGACGCTGATCGTGCCGTTCGAAACCATCGCCATCCCGCTGCTGTTGATCGCCTCGAAGCTCCCTTGGCTCGGGCTCGACGGGCTGACCTTTGGTTGGCTCAACTCCTACCAGGTGCAGATCGTGCCGTTCATCGCCGACGGGCTGACGATCTTCCTGTTCGTGCAGTATTTCAAGGATCTGCCGGGCGAGCTGATCGAGGCGGCTCGGGTCGAAGGCGCCAACTGGGGCCAGGTGTATCGCAGGATCGTCATGCCGCTGGCCGGCCCGGTGCTGGCGACGGCGGCGATCCTCAAGTTCCTCGTCATGTACAACCAGTACCTGTGGCCGCTGATGGTGGTGCAGGAGGAAGGCTACCGTCCGGTTATGGTGGGCCTGCAGTACTTCTTCCAGCTCAACCGGGCCTGGGGCGAGATCATGGCGTATCTGTCGATGATCACCCTGCCGGTGCTGGCCTTCTATCTTTTCCTGCAACGCGCATTCATTGCCTCGATCGCCTCGACCGGCGTCAAAGGCTGACGGAGCATTTTCATGGTCATTGCCCTCGAAAAGAAGTGGATCTGGGACAGCTGGTACGTCAATGACGGCCAGCGCTGGCACGGCTTCTTCCTCCAGGCCGACAAGAGCCTCGGCGACCCCGATCTCAGGCATTTCAACGTTACGCAGGGCCATGCCGTGTCCGACAACCTGGTCGACTGGCAGCACCTGGGCACCACGTTTGCGCCGAGCCCCGGCCCGGCCTGGGACGATTACACCACCTGGACCGGTTCGGTACTGCGCGGCGACGACGCGCTGTGGCACCTGTTCTACACCGGCACGACGCGGGCGGAGGAGGGGCTCATCCAGCGCATCGGCCACGCCACCTCGACCGACCTCCACAACTGGCAGCGCGTCGGCAACGGGCTCTGCCTCGATCTCGAGGGGCCCGCCGCGGCCCAGTATGAAGCCCAGCACGCCATCGGCCACTGGCACGACCGCGCCATGCGCGACCCCTGGGTGATGCGCGACCCCGGCGGCAAGGGCTGGGTGATGTATTTCACCGGCCGCGTCCCCAATGTTGCCGAGCCCAATGGCGGCGGCGCCATCGGTTTTGCCACCTCGCCGGATCTCTTCACCTGGACGCTGCAGCCACCGGTGTTCTCGGGCGGCTTCGGCCAGCTCGAAGTGCCGCAGGTCTTCGAACACCTGGGCAGATGGTACTGCCTGTTCTGCACGTCCAGTCAGCACTGGTCGGAGGCGTACAAGCGCTTCAACCCGCAGAGCCCGGTCACCGGCACCCATTACCTCGTCGCCGACGATCCGCGCGGGCCCTGGCAGATCGCCCCCGGCCCGTTCCTCGACGGTGCCGAGCCCTGTCAGCGCTATGCGGCGCGCATCGTTACGACCAGTGGCGGCCTGCGCATCCTCGGCTTTGCCGATACCGGCAAGGCGACGTTCGGCGGGTACGTCACCGACCCCGATCCGGTGCTCGTCGGCTCCGACGGCCACCTCAGCGTGAACCCCATCAGAGACGCAGCGGAGTAGCAGCCATGGCGCGCGTGTCGTTAACGGATATCAAGAAGGTCTACGGCTCCACCGAGGTGATCAAGGGGGTCGACATCGACATTGCCGATGGCGAGTTCGTGGTGTTCGTCGGCCCTTCGGGCTGTGGCAAATCCACCCTGCTGCGGATGATCGCCGGGCTCGAGGATATCTCCGACGGCACGCTGACCATCGGCGAGCGGGTGGTCAACGACCTGCCGCCCAAGGATCGTTCGATCGCCATGGTGTTCCAGAGCTACGCGATCTTTCCGCACATGACGGTGCGCGAGAACCTCGCCTTCGGGCTCACCATCGCCAAGGCGCCGAAGGCCGAAAAGGACGCCAAGGTGGCCGAGGCCGCCCGCATCCTGCAGATGGAGCACCTGCTCGAGCGGCGGCCGAGCCAGTTGTCGGGCGGGCAGCGCCAGCGCGTCGCCATCGGCCGCGCTATTGTGCGGCATCCCGGAGTGTTCCTGTTCGACGAGCCGCTGAGCAATCTCGATGCGGCGCTGCGCGTCGACATGCGGATGGAGTTGGCAAAACTCCACGCCGACCTTGGCGCCACGATGATCTACGTCACCCATGACCAGGTTGAAGCCATGACACTGGCCGACAAGATCGTCGTGCTCAATGCCGGGGTGGTGCAGCAGGTGGGTTCGCCGCTCGAACTTTACCATCACCCGGCCAACCTGTTCGTCGCCGGCTTCATCGGCTCGCCGAAGATGAACTTCCTCAAGGCCAGGGTCGAAGCGATCGACCCGACCGGGGTCAAGGTGGCCTCGGGCGACCTGGGCACGCTGGTGCTGCCCAGGGGCGGCGTGGCCGCGAGTGTCGGCGACGAAGTGACGGTCGGGCTCCGCCCGCACCACCTGGCCCAGAACGGGCAGGGGATCGGCGGCCAGGTCATCCTGGTGGAACGGCTCGGCAATGAGACCCTGGCAGTGGCGCGCCTGCCATCCGGCCAGCAGATCGTCGCGGCGCTCCCGGGCGACGTCGAGATCGCGCCCGGCGCGCCCCTCGGCCTCGCGCCGATGGCCGACAAGGCCAGCTTGTTTCTTGGCTCGGGGCTGGCGGCATAGGGAAGCTGATCCGAGTAGACTGCGGGGTGTGACTACCGCCGGCTGCTCAAGGCTGCGAGTCAGTATTCGCTTGGCGCCAAGTGCGGAGGTTCGGCAATGAAGCCTATGGCGACCGCCTCCGCGGTCCGCAATGGGAGCCGCTTAGCTGCCGAACCAAATCTCAGACAACGCACCGAATGACATCGGATCGTAGCCGATCAGGACTCCTGTAGCGAATTGCCGATCCAAGACAGCGCGTTAGGCGCCGCTGAGGAATCGAGCCAGTTTAGTACCGGTTTCCAGCGGGAACACCTCCGGAAAGAAATGGCCTCCCGGCATGGCCTCTCCTGATACGACGGGGGCAATTCGTCTCCAGATTCCAATGGGGCCATCGTGCTCTGCGTACCATGCATCTAGCGGCCCCCCTGAACTCCAAAGAACGCAGACTGGGCAATTGATCATTCGATCTGCCGCTTCGTCAGCTTCGTCGTGCTCCCGATCAATGCTCGCTGCCGCGCGATACTCATCGCAAATACTGTGCACATGGGCGGGATCGCTGATTGCCCGAATGTAGTCTTCCCTGACCTCGGGCGAAAAAACTCTGGCATCTGCCCCCCACTGCGACAGCGCATTGTCAATCACGGCATGAGGCGCGCCTAAAATTAGTTGCTCGGGCAGCGGAGCGGGCTGTGCAAGCAATGAAAATGGCCAGAAGGTGAGCACTAGTCGATCATCGGCACGACGCCAAACCTCAGCAATTGGCAACACGTCGAGGACGGCTAAGCGGATCACGGCGTTCGGATGATCCAAGGCCATCCTGTATCCGACTCGACCCCCACGATCATGTCCCGCGACTGCAAAGCGATTGAACCCAATGGCGACCATGGCTTCCAACAGCGTCTCCGCCATCGATCGCTTAGACATCGAACGATCGGCGGGGCAGTCACTTTCTCCGTAGCCTGGAAGGTCTGCTGCCACGACTGTGAAAGTGTTTGAAAGCAGTGGGACAACGTCGCGCCACATCAAGCTTGTCTCGGGAAAGCCGTGAAGAAGGAGCACGGGCGGACCATCGCCACAAATTCTTGCAAAGACAGCCCCACGGCTCGTTCTGATGCGCAACCCCGACCATTCCTTGCCCACTGCACCTCCTGCGGACTATTCGCCGGATAATCTGACGCGGGAGAACGGCCAGTTCTCGATGCGACAGTTCTTTGGTGTGAAAGCTGACATGAAAGGTGCCATCGCCATGATCAGGCGCCCGCCGAACGTAGGCTTCCCTGTCTCGACCAAGGACTTCAAGTTGTCCACGATAAACCGACCGGAGCCGCCCATCTTCGCGGTTTGCGTGCCGGCAACAACGTCGGAAACAAGAGTTAGTTTCGTCCCGCCTGGAACCGGCCCGAGTTCATAAGTTGTGACCCCCGGGATCTCGTCAGGCGCCATCGTGAAATTGATGGAGTGCGAGTAGCGAGTTGGGGCGCTAACGTCGAGAACTTTGCCATAGGCAACAACGTGTCTGCCGTCCTTCGATGCCATTCGCATTGACTTGCCAACGACGAGCCCGTCTTCCGTTTGGCATATTGCACCGAAAAGAAATGGCAACACTTCGTCAGTTCGCACGATGCGCCTCCAAACAGTCTCAGGCGGAGCCGCGATGATGACCTGCCATGTCTGCCGGTCCAGCGTTTCGTTGACCATTCCTACCTCCCACTAGCCGAGCGTACCGCGCGACCAAAGGTAGCGATTAACCAGACGAAAGAGAGGATAACCGCGGCGTAGAATCCAAGAACTGTTGCGGCACTGCCCGCACCAGACGCGATACCAGCGAAAGCTCCGAGAAAGACGAGCCCTGTAATAAGGGCGAACCAACCCCGACCGCTCTCTTGGGACTTGAAATGCACCCGAGCTCGAATTAAGGCCGCGGCTATGAATGCGAGGAAGCCGACGCCCCCGATGGCGAAGTGCACTAGACCTTGAGTACTGATTGCCGCGGTGTCGGGGGTACCCGGAGGGAAACCCGCCCCCGGATCAGCCTTGAAAATCCCGGCGAGCAACAGGCTGAAGCCATAGATAAGGAGCAGAACCGCACTGACCAGTCGGCCGCGGCCACTTTCGCCGCGTACGAGGCCAATGGCGCCTGCCATCAGAAGCAAGGCAGTCACGACGAAATTAGCGACCTGTACCCAACCGAAGTCCCCATTGACGAGTACGCTGAGTGGGTGGCGAGTAACATCGAAGCCGGGCCGAAGCAGAATCTGAAGCCCGCCAACGAGCAGGTATACCCATCCAGCTGCAACGCCTAGCCGAAGCATGGCGCGTGTCATATTTGCCGGCCCATCGGCGGTGGTGGTCATATGAACCCCAAAGTATCTGATGTTGGTTTCGCGTGCTCAGGGAAACAGAGCGCTATCTGGCGTTTCATCGCTTAGGAACGGCTCGATCAACTCGAGAAGTAGGTCGACCTGCCCGATCACCGCGGTGTGAGAACTGGCGGGTAGAATGGCCAGTCGAGCCGTAGGGAGCGGTTCACCCATGTCCCCCATCACTCCGCCGCCGAGAAGACGGAAAAGTTCCAGAGTGTGGTCCAGAGACGCGACATCGGCGTCGCCGCTAATGACGAGCACCGGCGCCTTGATCGTCCTTACCAGTTCTTCCCAAGCGAATTTCTCATGCTCGAGATCAATTAGCTTCTTGACGAGCGCCGGGTATCCGTTCGGATCAGCAGCAAGCGTCTGGTATGTCTTGGCCATCGGCAGAGCCATGAACATCTCAACGTTCATCGTTTCCTTCAGCGCCTTCAAGGCAGGCTGCCATCCGTTGGAATCGAAGGCGATCGAGGCCAGCGCCAGGTGCGCGACCTTTTCGGGATGGCGAACGGCAAGCTGCAAGCCGGCAACTCCCCCCATCGAGTAACCAAAGACGTCGGCCTTTTCGATGCCGACCGCGCCCATGAAGGCCGCAACGTCGTCGGCGAGAGCTTCATAGGTTATTGGCCGTTCGATATCGGTTGTTCGGCCGTGTGCCTGAAGTTCCAGCGCGTAAACTTTGTGGGTCTCGGCGAGCTTCGGGATGATCTGGCCCATCGAGACGATATTCATATGGGCGCCATGCAGGACGATCAGAGGGGTGCCGCTGCCCGACACCTCGTAGTACATCTCCATGCCATTGACGGTGACACGATTGCCCATGGGAGCCTCCTCGGCGAGCGCGAAAGTGGCGACGAACGCGAGACTTGCGGTCAGGATACGCAGCATCGATTTTCTCTGTTCTTGAATTGGATTACGCGCGTCCGTAGACCGCGTGAACGATCCCCGTGCCCAGCTGTTTGAGGTCCATCAGCTCGAAGCTGACGGCACAATTCGATGGAAATAGCCGCGTGCCACGGCCCAGTACTGTCGGATAGATCAACATATGGATTTGATCGATCAAACCGTGCGGCAGAAGTGAGTGAACTAGCCCCGCACTCCCATATATGACGATGTCGCCACCATCGTCGCTTTTCAGTTTCCTCACTGCACTGGGGACATCGCCTGACAGTATGGTCGTATTGCTCCAATCGGCGTGCTTCATGGTGTTCGACGCCACATACTTGGGCATAGCATTTAGTTTCTTGGCAAAGCCGGCGGGGTCATCAATCGTAGGCCAGACCGGAGCAAAGCCCTCATACGTCGTGCGACCCAACAGCACGATGTCCGCATCCCAGAGTTCCTGGTGTATGAGGTCGTCCCCTTCGGGGCCGCGGCTGTACGGACCGACCCAATTCCCCAGTCCGGAATTTTCCATTCCGACAGGGTCTTGAATTACGCCGTCGAGCGAAACATAGGTGCTCACTATCAGCTTCCGCGACATTGCAATCTCCGTGATTAGAATAATGATCGGTCAGGCGACCGCTATCAGTGGCCTTTCCCGCTTTGCCTTTTTGAGCGCTTCCACCATCGCCGACGTTTCTGCAGCAGGCACGGCGTCGGCCGTTGCTGGCTAGGCGTTCGGCAGAGTGATTAGCCACAGTCCGAAGCCAGCCAGCGGGACCAGAATCGCTCCAAAAATGGATGCGACCACGATGTTGCGTTCTCTCACAAATTGTCCCTTGGGTTGGCGTGCCGGTGACACTGCGCTATTCTCAGCAGACCCCATGGTGGCGATGATGGCAGTCGCATGCCCGCTGCACAGGCTCGATTCTTGCCCACCTTAACTTGAGGACTTGATGTCCGATCAACGCACGGCGCACGACCTGTATTCCAGCGAGAAGCGGCATTCGCTCGACCTGCCTCGCCTTAAGGTCACTTATGCGTGGATGCCGCCGTTTGAGGGTGCTTCGGTGACACGTCCAAACCGACTTGAGGTGGTATTCTCGCCGCACGACCGGGTTGTCCTGCAGCAGGGCGGAAGGCTCTATGATGTCAATGTGGAAGCGGGCGGCTTCTATGTCATTGGGGAAGAGCCGACAACGCTCGTGAATGTTCCGGAACACAGTGACACACTCGAAATGTACCCAGACATGGACTTGGTTGAGACAGTCCACGCGCGGAAGGTCGAGTTGGATCCGACGCTGGGCCGGTTGACTGGATCACAGCAGTTTACGCCCAACGGCGTGATGCTCGGTCTTGCCCATGTTCTGCGTCAAATGTGTTTGGGGCTTCGTGGCACGACCGCAATCGAAGTGAGTAGTATCGAACACGCAGTTGCCGCGCATATTACAGGCCTATCGAACTTCGCCGGGGGTGGGCGCCTCACTGGCAAAGTTCTCCGACGTATTGTGGATCAAGTCGAAGCAACCATGGCCGACCAACTCACTCTGGATGACATGGCCGCCCAGGCCTGTCTTAGTCCGTTTCATTTCGCGCGATCATTTCGCCGTTCGACCGGACTGTCCCCCCATCGCTACGTACTGGCGCGGAAGATGGATCATGCGAAAAACCTACTGCTAACAACGGACAGCTCGGTCGCAGCTATCGGAGCCGCACTTGCCTTTGACAACTTGCATCACTTTCGGCGGCAGTTCAGAAGTCATTTTGGAGTGCAACCCGGCGACCTAAGACGCGCTGCGTTATGATAAGGGTAGTTGCTTTGGCGAAGCAGGCTTTGCAGGCAGGGTCGTTCTCAGCGCAAGGGTCAACTGGCGAACGTCCGCTGTGAGCCGCAAGCGGAGGTGCGGTCGGCGATCCTACGATTAGTTTGTGCCTCGACACGCGGGATAATTGCTATCGGAAGCTCTGTTGACTGGCAGGCGGACCTTGCACACTTGGCGGACTGAATCGGCCAACCATCGCCACCCGTTCCACTTGACCTCTCAAGACGCGTTCGACACAGTGTCGCGGACCTCTCGGTCAGAATACGCTCCCTGTCGGATAGTGACGCGCTCGTCGCCTTACGGGGTATCGCTGCCTACGTTGGCGACGGCTACCTTCGTCGCTGCACCAAGCCGCCCCAAGTTTCCCATCGAACTATATTGGTTCGGTGACTACTTAACGGTGATCCGAGCAGGAATGGGTCGCAGCGAGTTGCTTGGCGCACGCTTGTTGGCGATAGGCGACCACCCGGTTGCAGAGGTGCACGAGCGTTTGCAGTGGCTCATTTCCAAGGTGAGAACGGGTGGTTCGTACTGGCGAAAAGTGTCGAGCTGATTTTGCGAACCGGAGGTTATCGCCGCGCTCGGCATCGAGCCGTGTTTCGGGTTCGTCGATCGAAATGGTCGGGAGGAAGTCGTCGTTCTTTTTGCGTCAAACGAGGTGTTGGGCCATGCTGAAAACGCGCCACACTCCTGCTGCCGTCCAGCGCTCCCACCATGTCGGCGGCGGAAACGGTGGCCCTAGAGAGCGACAGCGTGCCCAGCAGGGCAGCAGTCATCGTCTACGCGTTGCGTATCGAAACCTTCCCTTATTGTTGTGATCAGGCGGCTCCTTTGAACTCCTCCGCCAGATCAGGAACGACAGGCCCGCGCGCTCACATTTCCGGCCGGATACATTCAGATCGCGCTAGCTCAACACGATTTCTCTTTCAATGCCGATCGCCTCGAGGAAGTCGCGATCATGGCTGACCACCAGCAGCGCGCCGTCAAAGGCGCTCAATCCGGCCTCCACGGCCTCGATGGCGTGGATGTCGAGATGGTTGGTCGGCTCGTCGAGGATCAAGAGTTCAGGCGGCCTGCCGCTGCCGATCGTGCAGGCGAGTCCGGCCCGCAGCATCTCGCCGCCGCTCAGCTGTCCGACCGGCTTCAGCGCCGCATCGGCGCGGAACATGAAGCGGGCGAGAGCCGAGCGTGCGGTGGTCTCGCTGTCGTCGGGGTTGAGCCGCAGGTAATTCTCGCGGATGGTCTCCGAAGGATCGAGCAGGCTCACTTCCTGGTCCAGCAAGGCATGGCGCCGCGCGATGCGCACCGCGCCGCCCTGGGGGGCAAGCGCGCCGGTGATCAGGCGGAGCAGGGTGGTCTTGCCCGAACCGTTAGGTCCGGTGATCGCCACCCGCTCGGGGCCGGTGATGGCAAAGCTCTGGTTGCTGATGACAGGGGCGTTGGGCACCGGGCCACCGGTCAGCCGATCAAGCTGCAGCACAGTCGTGCCATTCGACAGCCCGCTCGGTTCCAGCCGGACGGCCATCGGCTGCAGCACCTCGATCTCCGCTTTGGCGGCGGCGAGGGCGGTGCTGGCGCCGGCACGGCGTCGCTCGCTGAGCTTGGCTTGCTCGCCGCTGGTGTTTTCCGCGTTCATCTTCATGCCGCCCAGCATGATGCGCGGAATGTCGCCCTTGGCGGCCTTGCGGGCGCCGGCACTGTCCTTCCTGGCTTTGCGCTCACGCTGCAACTGCGCCTTGCGGTCGAGTTCGCCAAGCGTCCGCTCGGCGCTGGCGAGGCCCTGTTCGGCCGCCGCGAGCTCGATGGCCTTGCGCTCCTGGTAGAGATCCCAGTTGCCGCCATAGGTGCGGGCGCCGATCGTGGTGAGCTCGACAATGGCGTCCATCTGCCTCAGCAGCGCGCGGTCGTGGCTGACGACGATGGCGCCGCCGCGCCAGCGCTTCAGCAACTCGGTCACGGCGGCTCGGCCATCGCGATCGAGGTTGTTGGTCGGCTCGTCGAGCAGCACGGTGTCCGGCTGTTCGATCAGCAGGGCGGCCAGCGACAGCCGGGTGCGCTGTCCGCCGCTCAGCGTGGCCGTGGGGCGATCGAGCGCCAGCGGCGGCAGGCCGACATCGGCGAGCGCGGTTTCAATCCGGCCGGGCAGCAGCCAGTCGGCCTGTTCGGCATCCTCGAGCGAGCCGGTGCCGGCCTCCAGTCGGTCGAGTCGTGCCAGTTGTTCGGCGCAGCCGAGTGCATAGGCGACATCGGCGTCGGAGCGTTGCACCGCCTGCCGCAGCACGCCGAGCGTCCCGGAAACGACGATCTCGCCGCTGGACGGCGTGAGTTCGCCGAGCAGCAGCTTGAGCAGCGTGGTCTTGCCGGTGCCGTTGCGGCCGATCAGGCCGGTGCGAACCGGGCCGAAGGAAAGATCGAGATCTGAGAAAAGGGTGACGCCATCAGGCGTCTTGTAGCTCACCGCTTTGAGCGAAATGGAACCGGGCATGGTTGGACTCCGGGTGACGGATCAGGGTGTGTTGATCGGTCATGCGGATATCCATTGGGACCTGCCGGCTGGTGTTGCGGATGGGCGGAAAATAGGGAGGTTCGCCCGGATGTCAACCTTTGGCATCGAGGTCACAAACCCGAGAGCAGGCGTAACCATGCGCCCTGGCGGTGCGAATGAGGCAGTGAGGAGAGGCCTGCCTCCCGAACTCAGCTGATCAGGATCCCGATGATGAAACTTCCTTTTGCCGTAGCCATGTTGGCCTTCTTGCCGGCGTTCGCTGGTAGTGCCGTCGCCGCGGAGCCGCAACCGGCAGCGGTGGTGGAGCTCTTCACCAGCCAGGGCTGTTCGTCCTGCCCGCCCGCCAATGCCAACCTGATCGAACTCAGCCGCCAGCCGGGAGTTCTCGTGCTCAGCTTTGCGGTCACCTATTGGGATTATCTCGGCTGGAAGGACAGTTTCGGCAAGGAGGAGTTCACCGAGCGGCAGCGCGTCTACGAGCCGCCGCTGCAGCAGCGTGGACCGTATACACCGCAGATGGTGGTCAACGGGCGCGCCACCGTGGTCGGCAACAATCTGGGGCAGGTGCAGCAGCTGATTGCCAGCACGCCGCGACCGGCCGGTCCGCCGGTCACGGTATCGGCCAGCGCCGTGCGGATCGGTGCGGGGGAAGCCCCGGCGGCAGCCGATGTCTGGCTGGTGCGCTACGATCCGAATGTCGTCGAGGTGCCGGTCGGTCGTGGCGAGAACACCGGCCGCACGCTGCCGCATACCCATGTCGTGCATAGTCTCGATCGGCTCGGGACGTGGTCGGGCGCTGAACTGTCGCTGACCTTCGGGCCAGCCGCTGACGGTCTGCGCACAGCAGTGCTGGTGCAGGAGCGGAACGGCGGCCCGATCCTCAGCGTCGCCACCGACTGAGCCTCACGGGGGGTCGATGGTGCGATTGGCGGCAATGGCGGCGAACCAGTTGGGCGGGCGCTCGATCATCCGGCGCACCACCGGGCGCTCCGGGCCCTGGTGCAGGTTGCGCAGCTGTTCGCCGATCACCTCGTCGGCATGGGTGAGCCGCTGGTTGTGCCGGGCATACTCGGTCCAGGTCGGGCTCTTGTAGCTTTCGACCCAGACATCGGTTTCCGAGAGGTCGCGGCGCAGCACCCACTCGCGGGCGCCATCGCGCATGCGCACCCGCTTCCGATCGGCCATGACGCGCAGGAACTCGCGCACGTCCTGCGGGCGGATCCGGTATTCGATGGAGATGACGATGGGACCGGAGCGCGGTTCGATCGGCAGCGCGATCTGCGGTTCCTGCCAGCGATTGGCCGGATCGAGGTCGAGCATGACGCGCGGCGGGATCGACAGCAACAGCCCGACGGCAGCGCCGACGACGAGGGCAATGGCGGAAGCGAGCAGCGCGTTGCTGACGCCGAATTCTTCGCCGGCGACACCCCAGAGCCAGCTGCCGGCGGCGAGGCCGGCAAAGGTTGCGGTCTGGTAGAGCGACAGCGAGCGGCCGACCACCCAGCGCGGGGTGGAGAGCTGCACGGTGACGTTGAACAGCGTGAGCGCCAGCACCCAGCAGGCCCCGCCCAGCAGCAGGGCGACGCCGGTCAGCCAGGGCGAGGGGCTGAGACCGGTGACCGCGGCACAGATGGCAAAACCGAGGAAGGCGAGGCGGACAATGGCTTCGCTCGAGAATTGTTCGGCCAGCCGCGCGCTGATCAGCGCGCCGCCGACGGCACCGAGACCGAAGGCGCCGAGCAGCAGACCGTAGACCAGCGGTCCACCGCCGGGGATCTGACTCGCCACCACCGGCAGCAGCGCCAGCACCGAGCTCGCGGCGAGGCCGAAGATGAAGCTGCGGATGAGCACTTTGCCCAGTTGCGGCGACAGCGCCATGTAACGGATGCCGGCCAGCATCGCAGCACCGACCGCTTCGCGCGGCAGGCCAGCCGGGGCGGGAGCCGGCTTCCAGCGTAACAGCACGAACAGCAGCCCGAGATAGCTGACGAGGTTGACGGCGAACGCCGCCGCAGCGCCGGCGACGGCGACGATGATGCCGCCCACCGCAGGCCCGAGACTACGGGAGAGGTTGAAGCCGATGGAGTTGAGCGCCACGGCCGAGCCGACGCTGGAGCGAGGCACCAGATCGCCGACCGAGGCCTGCCAGGAGGGGTTGTTCAGTGCGGTGCCGCAGCCGATGAGAAAGGTGAAGGTGAGCAGCAGCCAAGGAGTGATGAGCCCGAGCAGGGCGCTGAGGGTCAAGAGCGCCGAGATCGCCAGCATGAAGAACTGCGCCACCAGCATGACCCGGCGCCGCGGGAAGTTGTCGGCGATCGCGCCGCCGAGCAACGAGAACAGCATGATCGGCAGGGAGGTGGAGGCCTGGACCAGCGCCACGAGGTCGACCGAGTTGGTCAGCGCCGTCATCATCCAGGCGGCGCCGACGCCCTGAATCAGGGCGCCGAAGCTCGAGACAAGGTTCGCAACCCAGATGTTGCGGAACGTTCCATGCTGCAGCGGCTGCAGGACCGATGGTCGATCCTTGGCCATGGATTACCCCCCGATCAGCCCAGGTAGCGGCGCGTCAGGTGCTCCTGGAAGTGGCGCGCGTTGAGCTTCTCGCCGGTGGCGCGCTGCAGCAGCTCGGGCGTCGAGTACTTGCTCGCCTCTTTCCAGATGTTGTCGCGCCGCCAGTCGTTGATGCCGACGAAGCGGCCGTTGCGCATATCCTCGCGGGCATTGGGCTGATCTCGCTCGATGGCGCTCCACAGCTGCGCCGCGATGATGGCGCCCAGCGTGTAGCTCGGGAAATAGCCGATGGCGCCTGACGGCCAGTGCACATCCTGCATCGGGCCATCCTTCATGTTGTCGATGGTCGAGAGCCCCAGATACTCGCGCATCTTGGCGTCCCAGGCTGCCGGCACGTCCTTGGGCGCCAGTTTACCGCTGATCAGGTCCTGCTCCAGCTCGAAGCGCAGGATGACGTGCAGCGGGTAGGTGGCCTCGTCGGCATCGACGCGGATCAGACCGCGCTCGATGAAGTGAACATGCGCGAGGACGTCTTCGAGCTCCCAGCCGGCAATGGCGGCCTCGCCGAGCTTTTCGCGCACATGCGGCATCGCCCATTCCCAGAACTCGGGCGAGCGGGCGATCTGCTTTTCGACAAACAGGCTCTGGCTTTCATGCATGGCCATGCCGCGGGCCCGACCGACCGGCCAGTGCGTCCACTCCTTGGGCAGGCCCTGTTCGTAGAGGCCGTGGCCGGTCTCGTGCAGGATGCCCATCAGCGAGGTGAGGAACTCGCCTTCGGTGTAGCGGGTGGTCATGCGGATATCGGTCGGCACGCCGCCGCAGAACGGGTGGTGCGAGACGTCGAGCCGGCCATGTTCGAAATCGAAACCGACGGCCTCCATCATCACGAGGCCCAGCGCCTTCTGCTTGTCGATGGCGAAGGGCGCGTTGAGCGGCTTCAGCGGGCGCTTCGCCAGCTTTTCCTCCTGGTGGGCGAGCGCCGCCGGGACGAAATCCTTGAGGAAGGTCTTGAGGTCATTTAGCACCGGCGCCACGTCGGCGACACGGTTGCCGGGGTCATACTGCTCCATCAGCGCGTCATAGGGCGAGAGGCCCAGCACGTCGGCGCGCAGTTGCGCTTCCTCGCGCGCGGTCGCCACGAGCCCCTCGAAGGCCGGGAGGAACCCGGCCCAGTCGCCGGAGGGGCGCAGTTCGCGCCACAACTGCTCGGCGCGAATACGGGCATTCACCTGCTTACGCACGAAGTCGGCCGAGAGGCAGGTCATGTTGGTGTGGACGCGGCGGAACTCGCGGATGGCTAGGCGCTGCATCTCATCGAGCGGCTCGGCCTCGGCATCGCCGAGCCAGTCGCCGACTTCCGGCGCCGTCGCCATCTCGTGGTACATGCCGGCCAGCATCGACATGGTCTCGGCGCGCTTTTCGCCGCCGCCCACGGGCATCATCACCGCCTCATCGACGCCCAGCATCGACTGTGCATGCTCGATGGCCTCGAGCTTGCGGCTCAGCGCGTCGAGTTTTGAGAAGGCGGAATTGGCTGACATGAGTGGCCTCTTGAGGTGAGCAGCAACCGCGGTGGCGAACGTACTACCGGGTCATTCCCGCGAACGCGGGAACCTCTGTTTAGGATGTCGCCGCTGGCAAGAAAACAGGGATTCCCGCTTTCGCGGGAATGACCCGGCGTTTGGTTTACCAAATCAGATCAACGGGAATGACGCTCAGCTTTGCGTGTCGTCCGGTCCGGTCAGTCGCGGGGTTGTTTCCACAGCCCCATCGCCAGCGCTCCGGCGATGGCCAGCGCGATACCGATGCCAATTCCCATGCCGATGCTGCCGGTGATCATGCCAATGACCACACCGATCGCGACGCCCACGCCGATGATTATCCCATAGTTCCTGCCCCGCATGGTGACCTCCGTCTTGGTTGGTGTGCTTGGCGAACGAACGGAAGCTGCGACAGTTCCTCAGGAACGACGGCCGCCCAACAGGGGCGGCCGTCAGCAGACGCCGTCAGAGCGCCGCGCGGCAGACGACGCGCACCTGGTAGGCGGTGTTGTCGTGGTGATCGTAGCCGCCCTGATGGGAGTCGTGCTTACCCTTCTTGTTGTTTGCCTTGGAGTCGGCCCAGGCGGAGAAACCGACGAAGGCGAGGGCCGTGGTCTTCTGGTCCTTCGACAGGACCTGTTGCTTGGTCATGCCTTCCGCCATCTTCTGCTTCATCAGGTTGTCGCAGGCCGTCTTCGGCGTCGTCATCCAGGAGAGGCTGCCGGGCTTGGCAAAGACTTCCAGGCTCTTGCCGTAGACCTCCCAGCCCTCGGAGCGGCCGACATTCTTCTCGAACAGGCTGTTGTTCTTGCCGATGCCGAAGACCTTGACCTTCCAGACGCGGTTCTGGCCCGCCGCCTTGGCGAAGACGCGGACCATGTACTTGTGGGCCTTCTGCTCGGAGCCGGTATAGCCCGAGGAGCGCGAGTCGACGTAGATCGGCGCCGTGTCGATGCCTTCGGCGACGATATCGACCTTGGCCATGTTGCTGCCGGCCTGGGCCGGGGTGATCACCGCGAGCGGCGCGGCGACGGCGAGAACCGCCGGGAGCAGCGCCAGGCGGCGGGTGAGGGTAGTGACGTTCATGTTGGTTACTTTCATCAATGTGAAATGAGGCTGGCAAAAGCCTGCGCCGCCTCGCCTAAACCGCCACTGAATTCGTCGTTCACCTCGCCAAGCCATTGTTCTCAAACGGGGAAAGGGCGCAGCCGGGGAGACTGCGCCCTCTGGGGCGGGTTCTATTCTGGAACCGGCCGAGGCTGACGGCACCAATGGGGGATTGTGCCGGCAGCGATGGGGAAAGCCGGAGGAAGGGGCCTCCTCCGCGCGGCTCAGAAGGGGAGGATCGCGTCGGCGATCTGCTGGCCGTAGCGGGGTTGCTGGACCTGGGTGATCTGGCCGCGGCCGCCGTAGGAGATGCGGGCTTCGGCGATCTTGGAGGAGGGGATGGTGTTGTCGGCGTGGATATCCTCGGGGCGGACGATGCCGGCGACGATCAGTTCGCGCACTTCGAAGTTGACGCGCACCTCCTGCCGGCCCTCGATCACCAGGTTGCCGTTGGGCAGCACCTGCACCACGACGGCGGCGACCTGGGTGGCAAGGCTCTCCTTGCGGTTCACCGAGCCCGAGCCGCCATCGGCCATGTCGCCCGAGGTGGTGATCTTGCCCGAGGCCTGCACATCGGCCAGCGGCACCTTGCCGCCGAAGATCGAGCCGAGCACACCGCCGACGCTGCCTTCCGACGACGAGGTGCGCTCGCGATCGGTGGAGTTCGAGATCTTGGCGCTGTCGTCGATGGTGACCATGACCGTCAGGATGTCGCCGATCTTGTGAGCGCGCTGATCCTTGAAGAAGCCGCGGGCCTCGTTGGAGAACAGCGAATTGGGCTGATACGAGGCGACCACCGGTTCGGGCATCGGCATCTGCACCGGACGATAACCTGCCTGGGCGGTCGGGTCGGCAATCGCGGTGAGCCGCGGCTGCTGACCGACCGAGGCCAACTGATCCATGGTCGAGCAGCCGGCGAGGAGGGCGGTGAGCGCGAGGGTGGCGAAGAGTTTCATCGGGTTCATTTCAATTGTCCTTTCGCCCATCACAGTCCGGCGACCTGCAGCTTGGTGGCGGCGGTGGTGATTTCCACCGTGCCGTTGGCGGTCGCGACGCCGTTGAGGATCTTTCGGGTTACCGTGTTCATCACCTGCACCGGCTGGCCGGTAACGGCATCGCCGAGCGACTGGCCGATCACGGTCAGCGTCATCGGGCCGGTGCGCAGCAGCACGGTGACCTCGGTGTTGCGGCGCACCGCCAACGGCTCGGTGACATCGGCGGCCTTCAGCATGACGCCGGCGCGCGAGTTGCGGCGGAGTTGCTTGCCGACGAGATCGTCGAGGTTCTCGACGCCGGACTGGTCGGCGAAAGCGAGCGAAACGCGTTTCATTTCGATATCGGCAGGGCCCAGCACAGCGCCGGCCTTCAGCGAGGCAGCGAGGTGCGGCACTTCAACCAGGAGGTCGATGCTGCCGGAGACGTCGACCGGCAGGTCCATGCCGGCGACCTGGAAGCGGGCAGAAAAGCTGGCTGCACCCGGCTGATAGCGTAGCGCCAGCAGCGTCACCGGGGTCTCGATGGCTTCGGCATTGTAGCTGAGCGCCGGGTCGCTGAAGCGGGTGTGGAGTTCGGCGCCGGCGGGAAGCAGGCCGCGGGCGGCGAGATCGGCAGAAATGAGGCTCGTCAGCGTCGCCGTATCGACCACCGTTACGCGGCGCTCGACGCGGACACTGAGCAGGCCATCCTGCGTGTAGTCGGTGAGCCCGGCCTTGGCCGCCGCGGCGCGCACGGCGTCGAGGCTGACGATGCCGGTGGTGCCGGGCTCGGGAGCGCGGAACAGGGCGCGTTCGGCGAGGAGGCCGGCGTCTTCGAACATGTCGCCGACGGTGATGACCGGGTGGTTGACCGAGACCTCCGCCTTGAGCACCGGCGCCGCGAAGGCAGTGGAACTGGCGAGTGCCACGAACAGGGCCGGGAGGATGAGTTTCTGCATCTAGCGTCTCCCGATCAGCGCAGCTGACTGGCCGACTGCATCATCTCGTCGGCGCCGGAGATGACGCGGGCGTTCATCTCGTAGGCGCGCTGAGCGGCAATCAGGTCGGCGATTTCGGTGACGGAGTTGACGTTGCTGGCTTCGAGATATTCCTGCAGCAGGTCGCCCATGCCGTCCTGGTTGGGCGTCCCCACCTGGGCCGGGCCGCTCGACGCGGTCTCGACGAAGAGGTTGTTGCCGGCCGAGGCGAGGCCCGCCTTGTTGACGAAGCGCGCCAGCTGCAACTGGCCGACCGTGGTTGGGGCGGTGTCGTTGTCGAGAAACACCTCGACGGTGCCATCAGGGCTGATCGACACCGAGTTGGCATTGCCGGGAATGGTGATGCCGGGCTGGATCTCGTAGCCGTCGACATTGACCAGTTGCCCCTCGGGGCTGCGCTCGAACGAGCCGTCGCGGGTATAGCCGGTGCGGCCGTCGGGCATCTGGACGACGAAGAAGCCTTCGCCGCGGATGGCGACGTCGAGTTCCTTTTCGGTCGGGGCGACGGTGCCCTGGCTCATCACACGCGGGGTTGCGGCGGTGCGCACACCGGAGCCGACCTCGATGCCGACCGGCGCCATGGTGCCAGTCTCCGAAGTGGTGCTGCCGGCCTGGCGCTGCACCTGGTAGAGCAGATCCTGGAACTCGGCACGCGCCCGCTTGAAGCCGGTGGTGCGCATGTTGGCGATGTTGTTGGAAATGACTTCGACGTTGCGTTCCTGGGCCGCCATGCCGGTCGAAGCGATGTATAGGGCTTTCATCTGATGTGCTCCGATCAGCCGTTGAGGTTGCCGAGTTTCTGGATCGCCGTGCGGCGCTGGTCGTCCTGCTTGGAGATCAGCGAGGCGATGCTCTCATAAGCGCGCTGCACCCGGATCATCTCGGTCATCTCGCCGACGCCATTGACGTTGGATTTCTCGATCGAGCCTTGCACAACAAGTGTCTGGGTCGCTTCGAGCGGGTTGGTGCCGGCCCACAGGTTGCTGCCTTCACGGGTCGTCGACTGCATGTCGTCGAATTCGACGAGGCGGAGACGCCCCTTCTGTCCGGCGCTGGAGGAGATCGAGCCGTCCTCACCGATCATGATGTCGGTTTCGCCGGCGGCGAACTGGATCGGGCCGCCAGTACCGAGCACCGGGTTGCCGTTGAGGTCGACCAGCGTGCCGGATGCATCGATGCCGAGCGAGCCGGAGCGGGTATAGCGCTCGCCGGCGGCGGTCTCGACGGCGAGGAAGCCGTTACCCTGCAGGGCCACATCCAGAGGGTTGCCGGTCTGCACCAGAGTGCCGCCGGTCATATCGTGCATGGTGGTCCAGTCGTCGGTGTAGCTGAGAGGCTGGTCCAGCGTGGGGAAGTCGCGATCCCGGGCGACCGGCATCAGGTACTCTTCGAACAGCAGTTGTTCGGATTTGAAGCCAGAGGTGTTGATGTTGGCGATGTTGTTCGACACCACGTCCATCTGCCGTTGCAGGCCGATCTGCCGCGACAATCCGATGAGCTGCGCATTTTCCATGGCCGCTGAAGTCCCCGTTACGTCCCCGAACCTTTCGACCTCCCCAGGCCGTCGGGCTCGCCATTAACATTGCAGCAACCATGCCAAGTCGCGAATGCTAGCAAGATCAATATGTTAAGCGACCTAACGGGTCGGCAGACTCCGCCACTTGGCCTGCCGCATGGCAAAAACTGCCCGGCAATTTGTGCCGGGTTGATGCAGTTCGTAACCAATCGTTAACCCTGGGGCGATTAGCTCGATCGTGACTGGAATCGTCCGGCGGGGCAGGGGTTTGGGGCATGACGGCTGAAGCCGATATCGAGGGTGGCGAAGTCGCCGCGCCCGCGAAGAAGAAGTTGCCCATCATGCTGATCGCCATGATCGCAGCGGCAGTGGTGCTGCTGGGTGGCGGAGCCTCAGCCTACTTCCTGTTGTTCTCGGCACCCAAGCCGGATGAGACGCATCTCGCGGCCGTGCCCGAGACCTTCATATTTAACCTGCCGACCATGACGGTGAACCTGCGCGGCGATGGCGAGCGCGAGCAGTTCATGAAGCTCACCGTGGCGCTCGAAGTCGCCAATGAAGAGGTGATGACCGAGATCCAGCCGCGCATGGCCAAGGTGGTCGACGCGTTTCAGGTCTATCTGCGCGAGTTGCGCAAGAGCGACCTGGAAGGCTCGGCTGGCATCTATCGTCTCAAGGAAGAGCTGCGCCGCCGCGTGAACATCGCGATCTTTCCGGCGCAAGTGGACTCGATCCTGTTCAAGGAAATTCTGGTGCAGTGATGGCTGGTCCCGGGGAACAGGACAAACTCAGCGACGAATGGGGGCTGGATCCGGCCAGCAGCGGCACGTCCACGCCGGTGACGCAGACCGCTGAAGACGGCATGGGCGCGGAGTGGGCGGCGATGCTCGAGGCCGACAACGCGGAAGCGGGCGCCGCCGACCGGGTGCTGAACCAGGACGAGATCGACAGCCTGCTCGGCTTCGACCCCAATGCGGGCGGCGGCGCGGAGCTCACCGGCGTTCAGGCGCTGATCAACTCGGCACTGGTTTCCTACGAACGCCTGCCGATGCTCGAAATCGTCTTCGACCGGCTGGTGCGGCTGGCGACGACGTCGCTGCGCAATTTCACTTCCGACAATGTCGAAGTAGCGCTCGACTCGATCTCGTCGGTGCGTTTCGGCGATTACCTCAACTCCATCCCGCTGCCGGCCATCCTTTCGGTGATCAAGGCCGAGGAGTGGGAGAACTACGGGCTGCTGACGGTCGATTCCTCGCTGATCTATTCGATGATCGACGTGCTGCTGGGCGGACGCCGGGTGGGCGGGCAGATCCGGGTCGAGGGGCGGCCCTATACCACCATCGAGATGGCGCTGGCGCGCCGGATGATCGAGGTGATCCTCGAGGACACCCACCGCGCCTTCGAGCCGGTGACCGAAGTGAATTTCCGGGTCGAGCGGCTTGAAACCAACCCGCGCTTTGCGGCCATCTCGCGCCCGGCCAATGCGGCGATCCTGATCGAACTCAGGATCGAGATGGACGATCGCGGCGGCAAGATCGAAATCCTTCTGCCCTACGCGACGATCGAGCCGATCCGCGAACAACTGCTGCAGATGTACATGGGCGAGAAGTTCGGCCGTGACCCGATCTGGGAAGGCCACCTCGCCACGGAGATCTTTGCCGCCGACGTCGAGGTCGACGCGATCCTGCATGAGATGGATCTGCCGCTGAGCCGGGTGCTGTCGATGCAGCCGGGCGACACGGTGATGTTCGACCGCACCCCGAGCGACCCGATCGGTCTGCGCTGCGGTGATGTCGACCTCACCGAGGCGATCATGGGGCATATCGGCAACCACGTATCGGTGCGCGTGTCGCGCCCGCTCAACGCGCCGAAGGTAACGATGGCGGCTTTCGAAGCCATCGATGAAAACAAGCAGGAGGGCCGCTGATGTTCGGTTTGCCGTTGGGAATCGTAATCGAAACGCTGGTTGCGATTTTGCTCGCTACGACAATTGGCTATTGCGTGATCCTCAACCAGCGCTTGAAGCGGCTGCACTCCGATCGCGGTGAGCTGAAGCAGATGGTGGCGGACCTGGTGCAGGCCACCGGGCTGGCCAATACGGCGATCCAGGAGCTGAAGCATACGGCGCAGGAGGCCGAGACGGTGCTGGAGACGCGGCTGGGCGAAGCCGAGCGCTTCGGCGTGGAACTGGCCCAGCACGTCAATGCCGGCCAGCAGATCATGGACCGCCTGGCCCGGATCACCAGCGCAGCGCGTGGCACGCAGCCGTTCGACGATCGGCTGGATGAGCCCAACAAGGTGCAGTCGGCGCTGCAGCAGCTTTCCATGCGGCCGCGCATCCGCGGCAACGCCGCGTGATGAAAACGCCGCGCCTGCTGCCGGTCGTTATAGCCGCCGCCACTGCGCTCCTGCTCTTCAAGGGCATCGGGCTGGTGACGACAGGCGGCTATGTGTTGACCGGTACGGGCAGCGCAGTGGCAGCAGGCGGTGGCGGCGGCCACGCGGCGCCATCCGCGGCGACTGCTGCCGGGGCCGATCCGACCATGGCGCTGCCGCCCGACACGACGATGGCCGATACCAGCCCGACGCTGGCCGATGAGGCCCCGGTATTGCCGCTCGAACCTGAGGCCGGCGGCCACGGCGCCGCTGCGCCGACTACCGCCGGGCATGGTGCTGAGCCGGACGCCGAGCATGGTGCCGAACCGGCCGCCGAGGACCATTCGGCTGCGCCGATCGATGTGGCATGCGCTGCCGATGCGGCAGCGCCTGCTGCTGCCGCGGCGGAAGCAGGTCATGGCGCGCCCGCCGAGGGAGCTTCGCCGGCCGCCGCGTCGCTGGCCGATTGCCCGCCTTCGGTCAACGCGCATGGCGATGCCTTGCCGATGGAACTGAACAGCGCCGGTGTGCTGGTGCCAATGGAAGGCGAGGGCGGCAGCGAGAGCGAGTTGCTCGGTCGGCTCGGGGAACGCCGCGATTCGCTCGATGCGCGTGAGAAGGAACTCGAGATGCGCCTGGCGCTGGTCGAGGCGGCGGAAAAGCGGCTCGATGAGCGCACCGAAACGCTGAAGGCCATCGAGGCCAGGATCAACGCGCTGGTCGACGAAAAGAAGGCGGCCGAGAACGAGCAGTTCGCCTCGATCGTCGCGATGTACGAGACAATGAAGCCCAAGGAAGCGGCGACCATCTTCAACCAGCTCGACCTGGCGGTGCTGATGCGGGTGGCAAAGGCCATGAACCCGCGCAAGATGGCGCCGGTGCTCGCCAAGATGGACCCGCTGAAGGCCAGATCGCTGACCGCGGGCCTCGCGATGGAGCAGCCAGAACCAGCGCTGGATATGCCGGTCGAGGACCTCGCCAGCCTGCCGCAGATCGTCGGCCAGTAGTCCAGAACCCGCGCATTGCTGAAGCGTTTCTTCGGGTGCCGGTTAGGCGCGCGTTAAGCCCGTCTGCCTATGCTCGCCGCACCAGAAGAGTGTAGGGCGGGCAGAAGCCGGCATGACATCGTGGGTCGCATATTGGCGAGGGGCGTTCACGTTCCTGTGGCGCCCGGTTGCTGTGGCGTTGCTCATCGCCTGCAGCCTGTGGCCCACCCTCGCTTCGGCACAGGAAAAGGCGCAGATCTTCGCCACCCCGGAGAACGGCTTCGGGCGCCTGATCATTGCCTTCCCCGAGCGGATGGACCTGCCCAAGTACAAGGTGAAGTACGAGAACGGCGTGCTCGCCATCGAGTTTGAGCAGCCGATCTCGGTTCTTTTGCCCGATATCTCCCTCGCCATGCCTGACTACGCCACCATCGCACGCGTCGATCCGGACCAGCGCGGTATCCGCATCGGACTTCGCACCACGTTCAACATCAACCGCATGGATGCGGGCGAGAAGCTCTATATCGACCTGTTGCCGACCAGCTGGGTCGGCCTGCCGCCGGCGCTGCCCGCCGAGGTGGTGAAGGCGCTGGCCGATCGGTCCGAGAAGCTCGCGATCATCGCGGAACAGAAACGCAAGGAAGAAGAGGCCAAGGCCCTGCAGCCGGTGGCGACGGTGCGCGTCGGCCGCAACCCGACGTTCCTGCGCATCCAGTTCGACTGGAATGTCGATACCAAAGCCAAGTTCACGCTGAAGGGCGCCAAGGGGACGCTCGGCTTCGACTGGCCGGTGCCGATCGATCTCTATGCGCTGAAGGCCGACATGCCGCCGGAGTTCAAGGGTGCCAGCAACGCCGTTAGTCCAGCCGGTTCGTCCGTCGATCTCACCGTGGCTGAGGGCGTGGTGCCGCGCTTTTACGAACTGTCGCCGCGACAGTTCGTGGTCGATGTCGATATTGCGCCGGAAGAAGGCCTGAAGGCGGCCCTGGCGGCCGAAGAGAAGGCCAAGCAGGCCCGGCTCGACCTCGAGGTTGCGGCCGCCGAGCAGGAGCAGCGCCGGGCCGCCCGGCTCGGGCTCGAGACTGGCCGCGACGACACATCCGACCTTTACCCGACCTCGCGTGGCGTGGTGACGCCGACGGTGACTACTGTCGGCAAGACCGTGCGCATCGCGTTCCCGTTCGATGCCGATACGCCGGCGGCGGTGTTCCGGCGCGGCGATACCGTCTGGATGGTGTTCGACACGCCACAATCGGTGGTGGCGCCGCCGCCGTCGGATGCGCTCGCCAGCATTGCCAGCAATTTCGAAATGGTCGCTGCAGGCGAGACCAAGGTGCTCCGCATGGACCTGTCGGCCGACCGGCTGGCGACGCTGGGGTCGGAGGGCAGGGCCTGGGTGCTGTCGCTCGGCGATGCGCTGCTCAGCGCCACCGAGCCGATGACGCTCGATCGCGAGCGCGACGAGAACGGCCGGTTCGAGATGACCGCCGATATCGAGCGTCCGGGCAAGGTGCATGTGCTCCGCGACCCGGTGGTCGGCGACAGCCTTCGCGTGGTGACGGTGATGCCGCCGGCGCGAGGCCTGACGCGTGACCTGCAGTTCGTCGATTTCGATGCTCTGCGCTCGGCGCATGGCCTCGTGATCAAGCCGCGCAATGACAGCCTTGACGTCGAGGTGGAGGACAAGGTCGCGGTGATCTCCGCCGAGGCCGGCCTGACGCTCTCGACGCTCGAGACCTCGCGCAAGCTCGATGCCGGCAATTCTCCGGAGTTCCGCCAGAGTTATCTTGATCTGGGCGTCTGGCGCGAGGACAACCCGGAAAAGCTTACAGCCCGCAAGGAAGAGACGATGGCGCGGGCGGCGGCAGCGGAAGGGCAACTGCGTGATGCGGCGCGGCTCGACCTGGCGCAGCTCTATGTCGCCAACGACCTGTCCTACGAAGCGATCGGTGTGCTCGGTATCCTCGACGAGGAGCTGACGAACGAGGATCTGCGCAAGAAGACCCGGCTGGTTCGCGCCATTGCCGATACGCTGGCGGGCCGTTGGCGCGAGGCGCTGACGACGCTGAACGGTGGCACATTCCCCGAGGAGAGCGACGCGCTGCTGTGGCGGACCATTGCCCATGGCGACAGCGGCGACTTCCGTGGCGCGAGGCTCGATGCGATCGCTGCCGAGGGAATTGTCGGCACCTACCCGACCTGGATCCAGACCAGGTTCCTGTTCGCGGCCTTGCGCTCGGCGGTCGAGACCAACGATGTCCAGATGGCGTTGCGCTTGCTCGGCGAGGTGGATTTTCCCAAGCTCGACCCTGAGCAGACCAGTTTCTTCCAGCTGATGCAGGGACGAGTGGCCGAACTCGAAGGCCATGACCAGGACGCGATCGACACCTACGGCCAGGTGATCGCCTACGACTTCCGCCCGACCCGGGCCGAGGCCGTATATCGCACGCTGCTGCTGCTGCGAAAGGAAGGCAAGGTCGACCTCGCCAAAGCCACTGATACGCTGTCGGCCGAGGCGATGATGTGGCGAGGCACCGCGCTCGAGGCCGACATGCAGAAGCTGTTGGCCGAGCTCTACTTCGCCAACCACGACTACCGCGACGGGTTTGATGCAGTGAAGCAGGCTGCCGCCAGCTTCCCCGAGAGGGAATCCACCGATGCGCTGCTGGCCGAAGCGCAGACGACGTTCGAGGATCTCTATCTCAACGGCGCTGCCGACAACCTGAGCGACCTCGATGCGCTGGCGCTCTACTACGATTTCCGCCAGCTCACCCCGCCAGGGACGCGTGGTGACGAGATGATCCGGAACCTGGCGCGCCGACTGGTGAAAGTCGACCTCCTGACCCAGGCCGCGGACCTGCTGGAGTACCAGATCGACAGCCGCCTCACCGGGGTGGCCCAATCGCAGGTGGCGGCCGATCTGGCGTTGATCCGCATTGCCGATCGCAACCCGGAGGGAGCACTGCGTGTGCTCAACCGCACACGGCTCGCCGACCTGCCGCCGCAGCTCGAGCGGCAGCGCCGGGTGCTCGAGGCGCGGGCGCTGATCGATGCCGGCCGGCAGGAGCTGGCGCTCGACCTGATCTCGAAGCTCAGCGGCAAGGATGCCGATATCCTCAGGGTCGACGGCTACTGGAAATCAAAGAACTACGCCATGGCGTCGGAACTGCTCGAAATCCTCAACGCGCCGACCGACGGCAAGCTGTCGCAGCCGGCGCGGATGAGCGTGGTCAAAGCCGCTGTCGGCTTCGTGCTGGCGGGCGACGAACTGGGCCTGTCGCGTATCCGCTCGAAGTTCTCCGAGCAGATGGCGAACTCGGCGGAATGGCCGCTGTTCGAGTACGTCACCCGCGACATCGCCCCGCAATCGGTGGAGTTCCGCAAGGTGGCGCGGGAGGTGGCGAGCGCGGATTCGCTCGACGCGTTCCTGCAGTCGTATCGCGAGCTCTATGGCAGTGCCGAAATGGTGCCGGACAAGTCGGCGCCGGGGGCGGCTTAGCGGCTACCGACAGGGGATTGGTGCAGAACCTGCCCCCCACTCGATGTCGTTCCTGCGAAAGCAGGGACCCAACTCTCCCCTCACGCCGGCCGATAGCTGGGTCCGCTGCTTTCGCTGGGATGACGTCCGGTGAGGAGGTGAGGTGGTGGACCCTTCATGTCGGCCTGCCTCGACGGCAGACTCTTCCGAGAATGCCTACGTACTCACAAAGCTGCGGATCAGCGATCCCGCGACGAGATGCCAGCCGTCGACCAGAACGAAAAAGATCAGCTTGAACGGCAGCGAGATCACCACCGGCGGCAGCATCATCATGCCCATCGACATCAGCACCGACGCCACCACCATGTCGATGATGACGAAGGGCAGGAACAACAGGAAGCCGATCTCGAAGGCGCGCCTGAGTTCGGAGATCATGAAGGCCGGGATCAGGATCTGCAGCGGAATCGCGGTATTGTCGGCGGGTGGCGGTGTCGACGACATGTCGAAGAACAGCTGCAGGTCGGCCGGCCGGACGTTGGCCGCCATGAAGTCGTGCACCGGGGCAGAGGCGCGGGTGAAGGCTTCCTCGACCTGGATCTGGCCCGCGATCAGCGGCGCGATGCCGCTGTCGTAGCTCTGCTGCAGCGTCGGGCCCATGACGAAGATGGTGAGAAACAGCGCGAGGCTGACCATCACCGAGTTCGGCGGAGCAGTCTGGAGGCCGATGGCGGTGCGGAGCAGCGACAGCACCACGACGATGCGGGTGAAGCTCGTCACCATGACGAGGATCGACGGAGCGAGGGAGAGCAGGGTGATCAGCCCGACGAGCTGCACTGCCCGTTCGGTGATCGTCGCGTCGTTGCCGAAATCGATCGAGATATCCTGGCCGAAGGCGAGGCCCGGAAGGATCAGCGCGGCGAGAAAGGCGAGTAGCGTCAGAACCCGCCGCAGGACGGGTCGGGAGTTAGCGGCTGTCCGCCTTGGATTCGTCCCCGAGATTGCGTTGAGCGCCAAGCGCAGCCCGCCCGTTGTCCTTGCCTGCGGGGGTTGTAGCTGAGTCGGCTTTGCCGCGGCCGGAGTTATCCCCAGTCATCACCGGCATCGGGATGACGGCGGGCTCCATGGTGCTCACCGGACGCAACAGGCCGGTGTGACGGAGCGAGGTGGACTTGCGGGCGCCGGGCCGCACGAATTCACGCAACCGGTCGATCTCGGACTTGCTGAGCGTTGGGGCGGCGGGTGGCACCACGTCCTGCTCGACGCTGCGGCGGCTCGGCATCGGCGGGCGTTCCACCGGAATGCCAGTTTCGACGATCACATCCTGCGGGCCGCCGGTGAGGATCAGGTGTTCGACATTGTCGCGCCGGATGATCAGCAGCTGGCGCTTGGCATCGACCTGCATGTGGTCGATGACGCTGAGCCGGCGGTTGCGGCCGCGACCGACAACGGTGGTGCCGCGGGTGAGCAGCTTCAGGGCCCAGAGGCCGAGAACGATCAGCACGAGGACGATGCCGAGGGCAAGCACCGAAGTGACGATGGTTCCCGCCGACTCGCCCAACAGACTGGTCATGAATTGCATCGCCGCACACTCCCTCGACGCTCGGGGTGGCCATCCGAACGCAAATCAATGGAACTTCTTGCCGAGTAATGCGCCCAGATTATGCAAAATGCGAGACAACTCGGCGTGCGGAGCCTCGTGGTTAATGCCTCGTTAACGCTTGCTAGGCAGGATTTGCCCAGTTCCTCAGGGGATTCTGGATCCGCCTCACCATGAAATTAGGTTTGCTCGACGCCATCAGCGAGAAAATGCGCTGGCACCAGACGCGCCAGACCTTGCTCGCCGAGAATGTCGCCAATGCCGATACTCCCGGCTACCGCGGTCGCGACCTCAAGGCCTATGGCTTCGAAGAGCACATGAAGAACCTGTCGACGTCGAAGATCGCGACGGTGACGACCCAGCCCGGGCACATCGCCATTTCCGGCACCGATGCCGACGGGTTCGGGGCGCGCAGCATGAACAGTTTCGAGATCACCCCGGAGGGGAACGGCGTCACGCTCGAGGACGAGATGATGAAAGTCGCCGGCAACCAGATGGACTACCAGGCGATCACCGCGCTCTACACCCGCTCGGTCAAGCTGATCAAAACCGCCCTCGGCAAGCAGGCATAAGCGATGAACGACTTTCTTTCGTCCCTGAAGATCGCGGCGACGGGCCTGCATGCCCAATCTGCCCGCATGCGGGTGATCGCCGAGAACCTGGCCAACGCCGACTCCGCCGGCAAGACGCCGGGGGAGGACCCGTATCGGCGCAAGATCCCGACCTTCAAGGCGGTGATGGACAACGAGCTCGGCGCCACCAAGGTGGAGATCGGTCGCATCGCCTACGACCAGTCCGACTTCACCTCGCGCTTCGAACCCGGGCATCCGGCGGCCGATGCCACCGGCTACGTGCGCTATCCCAACGTCAATTCACTGATCGAGACGATGGACATGCGCGAGGCGCAACGGAGCTACGAGGCCAACCTCAACGTCGTCACCGTCACCCGGCAGATGCTGGGTTCCACCCTCGATATCCTGCGCGGCTGACGCGCTTTCCTAGGAACACCCCATGGCTCTCCCGATCAACGCCGCCACCGCGGCATATTCGAATGCCGCCAAGCTTCTGGGGCAGGCGACAAAGCCGCAGCTCAACCAGGTCGCCGATCTCGGCGGCGGGCAGGATTTCGCCAAAATGCTCGGCCAGGCGGTGCAGGGCGTCGTCGACAGCGGCAAGGTGGCCGACACCAAGGCGATGGAGATGGTCAACGGCCGCGGCGACATGGTCGACGTGGTCACCGCCATCAGCCAGACCGAGCTGGCCATGGATACCATGGTGACGGTCCGCGACCGGGTGATCTCGGCCTATGAGGAAATCATGCGGATGCCGATCTGATAGCAGGGCGACTCGCGCTAGCCTTACGTTACCGAACTGATGGGCAGTCCCCGTATGCGCTTCCCCCCTGCCACCGCCATTGGCCAACCCACCGCCGTCATCCCCGCGAAGGCGGGGATCCATCTGTCGGCTGGCGCGGGCGGTGAGATGGATCCCCGCCTACGCGGGGATGACACCCAGTGGGAGGCGGGCATTGTTGGACCGGCCGGGAGCGGCAACTCATGACCGGCGCCGCCGTACTCGATCTTGCCCGTGAGGGTATCTGGGTGATGATCCTCGTCGCCGCGCCGATGATGATCGTCGGGCTGGTGGTTGGCGTCGTCATCGCGCTGTTCCAGGCGCTGACCCAGATCCAGGAAATGACGCTGGTGTTCGTGCCCAAGATCCTCGCGATCTTCGTCACCATGCTGCTGTCGCTGCCGTTCATGGGGGCGATCCTTGGCGGCTATATGAGCAAGCTCGCCGATATGATCATAGCCGGCGGCTGACCATGGTCTCCCTCAACTGGCTACCCGAGACCGCCTATTTCTACGTGCTGATCTTTGCCCGGGTCGGCGCGATGCTGATGCTGATCCCGGCGCTCGGCGAAACCGCCATCCCGGCCCGCATGCGGCTCAGCTTCGCCCTGGTCTTCGCCGCAGTGCTCTATCCGATCGTTTCGCCGCAACTGCCGCCTCTCGCCACCAACCTGCCGGAGATCGTGGTGGTGGTGCTGCACGAGGTGATCGTCGGGCTGATCCTCGGGGCCATTGCCCGCCTTGCCGTGTCCGGTACGCAGACCGCCGGCGCGGTCATCGCGTCGTCCTCCGGTCTCTCGGTGGCGCAGGCCGCTGACCCCACCAATGGTGGCGTGCAGGGTGCGCTGATCGGCGCCTTCCTCAGCTTCCTCGGTATCGCGTTGATCTTTGCCACAGACCTGCACCACGTGGCGCTGTCGGCGATCCATGACAGCTACATGATCTTCACGCCCAAGGAGCCGCTGATGTTCGGCGACGCCGCTCAGACAGTGGTTGATACCGTCGCCGGCGCCTTCGTCATCGGGGTGCAGATGTCGGCGCCGTTCATCGTGTTCGGGCTGGTGTTCAACCTGGGGATGGGCATCCTCAGCCGGCTGATGCCGCAGTTGCAGGTCTTCTTCATCGCCATGCCGGCAACCGTCGGCGTCGGGCTGATCCTCATGGCGCTGCTCCTGGCCATGATGATGGGGCTTTACCTGATGCATTTCGAGGGCGTGCTCGCCATGCTGCGCGGCGTTCGCTAGATGAGCGACGAGGCCCCGGAACAGTCATCGAAAACCGAAGACCCTTCGGAAAAAAAGCTCCGCGACGCCCACGAGAAGGGCGACGTGGTGAAGAGCCAGGAGGTCAACACCTGGTTCATCCTGTCGGGTTCGGCACTGGTGTTCGCCTTGATGGCGGGGCCGACCAGCGCCGGCCTCGTCGAACAGTTGAAGGTGTTGCTCGGCAATGCCGAGAAGTTCGAGGTCGGCAGCCAGGCACTGACGGCGTTCTGGAGCGGCCTCGCCGGCTCCATCCTGATGGTGGCGATCCTGCCCTCGATCGTGCTCGCCGCCTTCGGCATCGCAGCGAACCTGGTTCAGCATCGGCCGCTGCTGTCGCTTGATCCGATCAAGCCGAAATTTTCGAAGATCAACCCGATCGAGGGCGCCAAGCGCCTGTTCTCGACCGAGGCGCTGGTCAACTTCGCCAAGGGGTTGATCAAGCTGGCCGTGGTGTCGGCGGTGCTGTGGTTCGTGCTGGCGCCCAAGATCGACAGCCTCGAGATGATGATCCAGCTCGAGCCGGGGATGATCGCCGCCGAGTTCATGGACCTGAGCCTCAACATCTTCGGCGCGGTGCTTGCCGTGGTCACCATCGTCGCCATCGCCGACTATGTCTACCAGCGCAACCGCTGGTGGAACCGGCTGAAGATGACGGTTCAGGAAACCCGCGACGAGTACAAGCAGCAGGAAGGCGACCCCAAGGTCAAAGGCCGCATCCGCCAGGTGCGCATGGAGCGCAGCCGCAGGCGCATGATGGCGGCGGTGCCCGAGGCGACGGTGGTAATCACCAACCCGACCCACTTCGCCGTGGCGCTGAAATACGATCGCGACATGGCCGCGCCGAAATGCGTGGCAAAGGGTGCGGACGCCATCGCCTTTCGCATCCGCGAACTGGCCAAGGACAACAACATCCCGATCGTCGAAAACCCGCCGCTGGCCCGCGCGCTCTATGCCAGCGTCGATATCGACCAGACCATTCCGACCGAGCACTTCAAGGCCGTCGCCGAAGTCATCGGCTTCGTGATGCGGCTGAAGCAGGGCCGGGGGTGGAAGGCGAATTAGCGGTCGCTCGGGTGTGCGCTGCCACATCCACGATGTGGAACTACCAACGGCCGTCATCCCCGCGAAAGCGGGGACCTCCGTTTGCGGTGGTGCCGTGGCGCGAAACAGAGGTTCCCGCTGTAGCGGGAATGACCCTGTGGTTGGCGGCGCGACGGGTGCCAGGCATTTCCGCGTCACCCCTCACAAATCCGCCCGACGCGACGGGGATAACGCCATTGCGGCTACCCAACCGACTTATGGCTTTGCTAGACCTTGAGAAGGCCGATTCGGCGTGATTTCCCCCGGGGCACCCCCAGCGCATGGCACCTCTGCCGCTCGACGAGGATAATTATCCCAACCCGCTGCTGAACCGCGGGCGCAGCAGCGCCGGGTTGTGGCGGGTGGTGGCGCTGGCGGCGTTCTTCATTGCAGGCGCGGTGCTGCTGGCGACACTGGGTGATCGCATCCCGGCCGACCTGATCCTGGTGTTTCTCGGGCTGCTTGCCGTGGTCGGAGTGTTCTGCCTGTTCGCGGTGGCGGCCGGCTTGTTCCGCTTTTCGACCAGCGAGGATACCCAGACGCTGAGCCGCGCCGTGGTCGACAGCCTGCCGTTCGGTGCGCTGGTCACCGACCGCGAGGGCAAGATCAGCTATGTCAACGCCCATTACGGCGAGTTTGCCGGCGGGGTGACCGATGGGGTGCCAGTTTCGGTGCCGCGGCTGTTTGCCGGCGAGCCCGAAGCATCCGAAGCCGTGTACCGGTTGGCCCGAGCGGCTCGCGACGGCCGTCCGGCGATCGAGGACATCCGCATTATCGGCGGGCTCGGCGGCTCGGTCGGCGGCTCGACCAAGCCGTTCTGGTACCGAGTCGGCGTCCGTGCCCTGCCAACGATCGACGAGGGCGGCAAGCCTTTGGTGCTGTGGACTGTCGAGGATATCACGCGCGACCGCGAGCGGCAGGATAATGCCTTCCTCGAGCTGCAGCGGGCCATCGATTACCTCGACCATGCGCCGGCGGGTTTCTTTTCCGCCGATGCGCAGGGCAGGGTGCAGTACCTCAACTCGACGCTTGCCGACTGGCTGGGCTACGACCTTGCCGAGTTCGAGGCCACGGCCATCAAGCTCAGCGACATCGTGCGCGGCGATGGTGCCAGCCTCTTGATGCGCGGCCGCTCCGACGGCGAAATCCGCACCGAGATCATCGATATCGACCTGGTGCGCCGCAACGGCACCAGCTTCCCGGTGCGGTTGATGCACCGTGCCGCGCGTCTTGCTGATGGGGAACTGGGCGAGACCCGTACCCTGGTGCTCGACCGCCGCCAGGGCGCCGACAAGGAGGAGGCCCTGCGCGCCTCGGAAGTCCGCTTCTCGCGGTTCTTCAACGATACGCCGTTCGCCATCGCGACGCTCGACAAGGCGGGTCGTATCATCCGCACCAATGCGCCGTTCAGCCGGATCTTCGACTGGGCTGGCGGCGAGCAGTCGATCGATATGCAGCCGATGGCCGATCTGTTGGCCGAGGGCAACCGCGACGCCTTCGCCAAGGCGATCGACGCGGCACTGGCCAGCCGTTCGGAGATCGAACCGGTCGATGCAACACTGACCCGCGGCAGTGATCACGCTGTCCGGCTCTATGTCTCCAGTTCGGAAGAGGCCGAAGGCGCCGCCGAGCGGATCAACGTCTATGCGCTCGACATGAGCGAGCAGCGCAAGCTCGAGGCGCAGTTCGCCCAGGGCCAGAAGATGCAGGCCGTGGGGCAGCTTGCGGGCGGCGTCGCGCACGACTTCAATAACGTGCTGACGGCGATCATCGGCTTTGCCGACCTGCTGTTGCTCAAGCACAAACCGGGCGACCCCAGCTTCGCTGACCTGATGTCGATCAAGAACAGCGCCAACCGCGCCGCGGGCCTGACGCGCCAGTTGCTGGCGTTCTCGCGCCGGCAGACGCTCAGGCCGCAGGTGCTGGAAGTGCCGGGGCATCTCGATGATCTGACGGTGCTGCTGAAGCGGCTGATCGGCGAGCAAATCACGCTCGGGGTGGAGCACGCCGCCGCGGTGTGGCCGGTGAAGGCCGACCTGGTGCAGCTCGAGCAGGTGGTGGTCAACCTCGTCGTCAACGCGCGTGACGCGATGCCGAATGGCGGCACGATTACGCTCAGGACCCGCAATGTCAGCGAGCAGGAGTCGCAGAGCTATGCCTATCGCGGCATGCCGGCGGCGGATTACGTGCTGATCGAAGTCGAGGACACCGGCACCGGCATGTCGCCGGAAATCCTCGAGAAGATATTCGAGCCGTTCTTTTCCACCAAGGAGCTCGGCAAAGGCACCGGCCTCGGGCTCTCGACGGTCTATGGCATCGTCAAGCAATCGGCCGGTTACATCTACACCGACTCGGTGGTCGGGCAGGGCACGACCTTCCGTATCTTCCTGCCGCGCTACGTCCCCATCGAGGGTGAGGCGCCGGTCAAGCAGGTTGCCGCCCCGGTCAAGGACCTGACCGGGCACGAACGCATCCTGATCGTCGAGGACGAAGACAGCGTGCGTGCCTTCTCGGCTCGGGCGCTGCGGACTACCGGCTATGAGGTGTTCGAGGCCGATAGCGGTGACGAGGCGCTCGATGTGCTGGAGGAGCTCGACTACAAGATCGACCTGATGATCTCGGACGTGGTGATGCCGGAGATGGATGGGCCGACACTGCTCACCAAGGTGCGCGAGCATATGCCCGAGCTGAAGGTGATCTTCGTTTCCGGTTATGCCGAAGAGAACGTCCGGCAGGATATCGCCGACAATCAGAGCGTCGAGTTCCTGCCCAAGCCGTATTCGCTCGACCAGATCAACTCCAAGGTGAAGGACGTGCTGGGCAAGATCGAACAGGGCGCGGAATAGCGCGCAGTAGCGTTTCGCGTGCAGCGGGCCTATATGGCTCGAATGGATACCAGCCTTCCCAAGATCGACCAGTTCCTCGCCGCGCTCGAGAGCGCCGTCGCCGATGGCAGCTTCGTGCGCCTGGCGCTGCGCCTGCCGTTCGGCGCCGACGAGACGCTGAAGAGCGTTGACATCAAGCCCGCCACCATTCGCGAGCAGCTGAAGCTCAGCTTCACCTTCCACCACCAGACCCGCGATCTCGTGCAGAACCATCCTCCGGCCGGCGCGATCGGCCAGCTCAGGCGGCTCCTCGAGAAGGACTTTCGCCAGGGGTTCCTGTTCACCACGCGGTACGACCTGCAGTTCGACAGCCAGGGCAAATCCCCTCGGCTGAAGCAGACCGAGCCGACCAGCAAAGCGCCGGCCTCGCTGTCCCACGATCGCGCCAAAGCCCGCCCGATCCCGGCGGCCGGCAAGGCCTGGCTCGCCGAACTCGGCGTTACCGGCGCCGATGGCCAGGTGCTGAAAGGAGCCGGCGACAAGTTCCGGCAGATCAACCGCTATGTCGAAATCCTCGGACCGCTGCTGAAGGCGATCCCTGAGGGCCGGCTCAACCGCGTGGTCGATATGGGCGCCGGCAAGGGCTATCTGACCTTTGCGGTTGCCGACTACCTGAAGCAGACTCTCGGACGTTCCGCAGAGGTGGTCGGCGTCGAGTTCCGCGACGACCTGGTGACGTTCTGCAACGACACGGCGCAGGCGACCGGGGTCGGCAATCTCCGCTTCGAACAGGGGACGATCGAGAATTTCGACTCCGCCGGCGCCGACGTGCTGATTGCACTGCACGCCTGCGATACCGCCACCGACGATGCGATCGCCAAGGGCATTGCCGCCGGCTCCGAGCTGATCGTCGTCGCGCCCTGCTGCCACAAGCAGATCCGCCGCGAGATCGAGACTTCGAACCGCGGCAACGCGCTGGATTTCCTGATGAAGCACGGCATTTTCGTCGAGCGGCAGGCCGAGATGGTCACCGACGCGATGCGCGCCATGATCCTCGAGCATTTCGGCTATTCGACCAAGGTCTTCGAGTTCATCTCGGACGTACACACACCCAAGAACGTGCTGATCGTCGCGACCAGGACGAAGCGCGGCAAGGATGCATCGCAGCTGAGTAGGCTGGCGGAAGCCAAGGAGTTCTTCGGGATCAGGCGGCACTATCTCGAGGATGCGGTAGGGCTCTGAGCTGAGGTGCAGTACCATTGCTGCTTCCCCAAACTCGATGTCATCCCAGCGAAAGCTGGGACCCATCTCGCCGCTCGCGCCAGCTGACAGTTGGGTCCCAGCTTTCGCTGGGATGACACCGGTGGGGTGGATGGTGTGTGCTCACCCCAGATAGGGTGCCAGTTCCTCATCCAGCAGGCGCTCGCCCGTCCAGTGCACCGCGCTCCATCCACTTCGCCGTGCCGCCTCGACATTGGCGAGCGTGTCGTCGACCAGCACGATGTCTTCAGGCGCGGCACCGGCGATGGCGGCGGCGTGAACAAAGAATTCGGCAGCGGGTTTCCGGTGACCGAGTGCCGCCGAATAGATGATGCCTTCGACATGCGCGCCGAGGCCGACCTTCTGCATCAGGTAGTCGGCGCGCAGGTGCTCCTGGTTGGTGGCGAGGAACACCGGCACGCCCCGCTCGCGATAGCGCTTCACCACCGAAAGCACGGTCTGGTCGACCCGCGAGTCGTTCTCGAACCAGTAGGCGATCAGCCGCTCGCACGACACTCTTGGCGCGATCTCGGCCAGCACCGGCGCCAGCCGTTCGGTCAGGCCTTCGCGGCCAGTGACGATCGCCTCCCAGAACGGCGTGAAGAAAGTCTCCCGCAGCCGATCCGGCGACAGGCCAAGGTCGGCCTGCAGTTCGGCGAACAGATGCCGGCCATCGGTCGGGCGGCCGCTGACGAGGACGCCATCGACGTCCATCATCAGCACCTTGCAAGGCATCAGGCGACGCGTCCGTTCGGCAGCGGCGTGCCCGCTTCGACGAGCTTCCGATCTGCCAGGGCATCCCACAGGGCGTCCGGCACCTTGGTGTTCCACCAGTCGAGAATACCGTTAAGCTCGCCCGGTGATTTGGGGCCGGGGAGGATGTTGCAGATCGCCTGGTGGGCCAGCGGGAACTGCAGGGCGGCGGCGCCAAGCGGCACGCCGAATTCCTTGCAGAGGGCCTCGAGATCGGAGACGCGCTTGATGATGTGCTCGGGCGCCTTGGCGTAGTTCCAGGTGCCGGTGCCCATCAGGGCGCCGCCGTTGAATGGGCCACCGCAGACCACCGACGCGCCGCGCTCGAGGCAGGTGGTGAGGAAGGGCGAGAGCGAGGTTTGCTCGAGCAGGGTGTAGCGGCCAGCGAGCAGGAACACGTCCCAGTCGCCGAGTGCGAAGGCATCCATGAGCACTTCCCACTCGTTGACGCCGAGCCCGATGGCCGAGACCTTGCCGGTGGCCTTGAGTTCCTTCAGCGCCTTGTAGCCGCCGTCCTCGGCAAGCTGCTTCCAGTAGATCGGGTTCTGTTCGGCGCTGTGGGTGGCGAGGCCAATATCGTGCACATAGAGGATGTCGACCTTGCTGAGGCCGAGGCGGGCGAGGCTCGCCTCGTAGGAGCGCATAACGCCCCAGTAGCTGTAGTCGTAGACCTGCTCGAACGGCAGCGGCTTGATCCAGTTGTGCAGGTAGTCGCGCTCGGTTTCTGCCTGCACCGGCCGAAGCAGGCGGCCAACCTTGGTGGAAAGGACGACGCCCTCGGTGCGGAAGCGCAAGCCATCGCCCATCAAGTGCTCGGAGCGGCCATAGCCATACTGGGGAGCGGTGTCGAAATAGCGGATGCCGGCGTCGAGTGCCGCGCCGACGGTGGCCCGGGCCTGCTCGTCTGGCACTTCGGTGAAGATGCCGGCGAGCGTCGCGCCGCCGAGCCCGAGCTCGGTCAATCGGAGGTCGGTCCGGCCAACCTGGCGCTGCTTGAAACTGGTGACGCTCATCTCTTCGAAACTCCCTGGGCCAACGGCGGCGGACACTGACATGTCAGTTGCACGGGGTAAACCAGCCAAAGGGTTTAGGGAAGGGGGCGAACGGTCTGTCAGTCGCGAGTGCCTCACCGCGGCTCCCAAGGGGGTGCCGGAGGGCACTATGGTCCCATCCTCTCGTCACCTTAATCCTCCCGGAACGCATGGCTCAGCTGGGCCGCCAGCGGGCCGAGCAGGTAAGCCAGCACCGTGCGGTCGGCGGTGCGGAGGAAGACTTCGGCAGGCATGCCGGCGGTAACGTGCTGGCCGCGCGGCAGGCGGGCGAGCTCGGTCTGGGGCAGTTTCATGCGGATCGAGAAGTAAGCGACGCCGGTAGTCGGGTCGCGCGACAGGTCGGGCGAGATGGCAGCGACGCTCGCCACGAGCTCCGGGGTGGTCCGCGGATCGAGCCCGATGAGCCGGATGGCGGCGGTCTGGCCGATGCTGAGCTTGTCGACATCGAGCGGTGACACCCGCGCTTCCAGCGCCAGCCGGTCGGAATGGGGCACTACCTGCATCAGCGTTTCGCCTGCGGCGACAACGCCGCCGACGGTGCGGACGATCGACTCGTGCACGATGCCGGCCTGCGGGGCGCGGATTTCGAGCTTTTGCAGCCGGTCCTCGGCGGCGATCTTCTGTTGCAGCAGCTCGGCGATCTGCAGGCCGACATCACGCAAATCCTCCAGCACGCCGGCCCGGAAGGTGGCGGTGTTCTCGGCGATCTTGGCACGGCTGCCGGCGATGGCGGTGCGGGCCGAGGCGATTTCGGCAGTGAGGTTGCCGGCCTCACCCTCGAGCCGCGCCAGCTCGCGGCGCGAACTGTTGAGCCGGCTCGCCTCCATCAGGCCATCGCGGAACAGCGCTTCGGCGTCGGCGACCTCGTCGGACAGGATTTCGCTCTGCCGATGCACCGCCGACTGCTGGGATTCGAGCCCGATGATCTGTTCGCCGAGCTGGCCGATCTGTTCCTCCAGCTGTGTCGTCAAGCCGGCCTGAGCTTCGGCGCGGCTCAGGCGAAGCCGCTCCTGGGCAGCGAGCAACCGATCGAGCGTCGGTCGGTCCGGCCAGCCATCGAGGCTTGCCGGAAGCGTCAGCCTGTCGTTACCGATGCTCTCGGTGGTGAGCCGGGCTTCCAGGGCGAAGGCGGCGCTCAGCTGCGAAACGATGACCGCGAGGTTGGCGGAAACGGTGGTGCTGTCGAGCTGCACCAGTAATTGCCCAGCCTCCACGGCATCGCCATCCCGCACCAGGATGGCGCTGACCACGCCGCCTTCCGGGTGCTGGACGCGCTTGCTGCCTTCGAGCGGCACGACGGTGCCCTGCGCCACCACCGCACCGGCAATTTCGGTCGTGCCGGCCCAGCCGCCCAGGAGACCGGCGAACAAGGCCAGGGCGCAGAGCCCGGCGATGGCGTGCCGCCTGAGGCTCCGCAGCGGCTCAGCCATTGACCCGCGCCCCTTCGATGCGTGGGGAGGGGGCCGTCACCTGGCGCAGCACCTCCTCCTTGGCGCCGAAAGCGCTCTGCCGCCCATTCACCAGGTAGATCAGCTTGTCGCACACGGCGATCGCACTCGGCCGATGGGCGATGACGATCACCACGGCGCCACGCGCCTTGGCGGCGGTGAGCGCCATGGTGAGCGCGTTGTCGCCGGCGAAATCGAGATTGGCATTGGGTTCGTCCAGCACCAGCAGGAACGGATCGCCGTAGAGGGCCCGGGCGAGGCCGATGCGCTGACGCTGGCCGGCCGAGAGCGCCGCGCCGCGGGCGCCGATGCGGGTATCGTAGCCATCGGGCAAGCCGGCGATCAGCTCGTGCACCCCGGCATGGTGCGCCGCCTTCAGCACGCTGTCGCTGTCGGCATCAGGGCGGAAGCGGGCGATGTTCTCCGCTACCGTGCCGTCGAACAGACCGACGCTCTGCGGCAGATAGCCGATGCGGCGACCGAGTTGTACGGGATCGAAATGCGTGAACTCCGAGCCATCGAGCCGCACCTCGCCCTGCAGCGCTGGCCAGATGCCGCAGAGCCCGCGGGCCAGCGAGGTCTTGCCCGAGCCCGAAAGACCAAGCACCCCCATGGCTTCGCCCGCCGCGAGGGTGAAACTGGCGCCCGCCACCAGTGGCGGCTGCCGCGCGTCGGGCCCAGTGGCGAAGTGGCGGACCTCAAGGGTGACCTGCGGATCGGGGAGGCTCAGGCGATTGCTCTCGGGCGGCCGGGCCGCCAGCAACGCCTCCGTGCGCCGCAGCGCCTGCCGGGCCGCTGCGAGCCCGCGCCACTGCGCCACCACCTGCTCGACCGGCGCCAGCGCCCGCGAGGTGACGATCGAGGCGGCGATCATCAGCCCGGCCGAGAGTTCGCCACGAATGACCAGGTAGGCGCCCAGCGCCAACACCGCCGACTGGAGCAGGAAGCGGAACGACTTAGTTACCGATGCGTAGAGCGCGGCGACATCGGAGGCGCGGCTCTGCACCTCGGCCAGCGACGCCGCGCGCGCCTGCCAACGGTTGGTCACATCGTCCAGCATGCCCATGGCGAAGATCGGCTCGGCATTGCCCAGGGCATCCTCGCCGAGCGCCTGGCGCTGCGCCATGGCAGCGCTGGCGTCGGCGGTCGGCCGCCCGGACAGGCGCTCGTTGATCACCAGCAGGGTGGTGGCCACCAGTGCGCCGCCGGTCGCCAGCCAGCCGAGCGCCGGGTGAAACAGGAAGACGATCGCCAGGTAGACCGGCAGCCACGGCAGGTCGAACAGTGCCAGCGGCCCCGATCCTCCAAGATAGCTCCGGATGGAATCGAGATCGCGCACCGCATCCGGGCGGGCGAGACCAAGCGGCGACTGCCCGGCTCGCAGCGAGGCGCGGAATATCTCGGGGGCGATCGAGGCCTCGAGGGCACCGGCGAAACGCGAGGCCATGCGCGCGCGCAGCAGTTCGAGCAGCGCCAGGAAGGCGTAGGTGCCGGCAACCAGCGCGAACAGCGCCACGAGTGTCGGCACCGAGCGGCTGGCCAGCACGCGATCGTAGACCTGCAGCATGAACAGCGGGCCGGTGAGCACCAAGAGGTTGGTGGCAAGGCTCAGGAGGCCCAGCGCCAGCAGCGGGAAGCGGGTGCGCCTCAGAAGGGCGCGGACGACGCTGTCGCGCCGGGCGCCATTCAACATGCTTGCCACTCCGTCTTGCCCTTGCGCCGCCCATCGGGGACTGCAGCGAAGTCTCGTTTCCGGGCCGCCATGCATGAACCGGCTGCCTCGGATAGGAGCTATGCCCGAGGGGCATGGCCTCAGCCGTGTGCGCAAAGAAAAAACCCCGGAACACTTGAGGTTCCGGGGTTCAGTTGATGCGGGGTTGGTGCCGCATTTTTCAGCAACAGGACTTTGGGTGCCCCCGTGCCGAAATTGAAGGCATCGTCAGACGATCCAGTCCGACGATGCCAGAAGGGATTCGAGCGTGGCGCCGTTGATCGCCATGACAAGTGTATCGCCGTGGGCGTCGGCGACGCGGATTTCGACGTGAGTTCCGCTGCCGTCGACATCGATGCCGAATGCATCGAAGCTGTCGCCGCCGCTTGCCGCCGCCTCTTCGAACGCGGCGAAGAAGGCTGCCGCCGAGCTGAAACGGGTGAGCCCGACATCCAGCCGATCGCCGGAGCGGAGCGAGAAATCCGCCACCGTGTCGCGGCCGGCCGAGAACACAAAAGTGTCGGCACCCGAGCCGCCGTTCAGCAGGTCGTCGCCGCTGCCGCCGAACAGCCTGTCGTTGCCAGCCTGGCCGTAGAGATCGTCAGCGCCATCGCCTCCTGAAAGGTAGTCGTTGCCGCCGCGGGCAAAGAAGCGGTCATCACCGGCAAAGCCGAACAGCTCGTTGTCGGCATCGTTGCCGGTGAAGCTGTTGTTGCCGGCATTGCCGAAGCCGTTGACGGCGCGGTCGCCGACCAGTTCGAGCGCCTCGTTCTCGTCGCCCAGCACATAGCTGGTGGAGGCGACGATGCGATCGTAGCCGCCGCCCGACAGCACCACGTCGTGCACGGAGCCGACGGTGATGCGGTCGGCGTCGTCGGAACCGAAGAAGGTGGTCGGCAGGTCGGTCAGGGTCGACGTTGCCACTGTGCCATCGGCGAAGCGGAATGCCTCGACGCCGCCGACGATGTCGTAGCCGCCGGCCTTGTGGATGACGAAACGGCCGGAGAGATCACGGGTCAGGGTGTAGTCGTCGCGCTCGCCCGCATAGGCCAGCACATCGGTGCCGACCCCGCCATCGATCAGGTCATTGCCTTTGGAGGCGAACAACAGATCGTCGCCCTTTTCGGCATAGAGCCGGTCGCTGCCATTGCCGCCGACCAGGATGTCGGCGCCGGCCCGGGCGTGGAACTCGACGCCGCTGTCATTGGCGACAAGCAGTTCGCTCTTGTTGGTGCCCTTCACCGCATCGAACGTCACGGTGTTGGCGTGCGGGTCGGTGGGGGCGCCATAGCTGGTGCCCTCGTCGTTCACGAACAGCGTCGGCGACAGGTAGGTGGCCTCGAGCTCGGTCCGCTCAGAGCTCAGCACGGCGACGATGTTGTCGTGGTCGTCGCCGCCGTGGAAATTGATGTCGCGATTGGTTTCGCGCACCTGGATGGTGTTGTTGGCCTCGCTGGTCCAACTGGCGAACAGCACCGCGTGACGGGTGTCGAAGGCCTCGAGCCCCACCAGTTGGCTGTCGTAAAGCGCCTTCAGCTGGAAGGCGTAGCCGTTGCCGCCATCACCCTTGTTCACGGCGCCATCGACCGAGAGGTTCGAGGCCTCGAGGAAGATCGACTGGGCGAAGGTAAAGCCATTGGAGGGCGCATTGTCGATGGCGATGTCGAACAGCTTCACATGGCTGGTGCCCGACAGCGAGATGACGTTGGAGCGATCGAAGGACGCCTCGACATTGGCGAAGCTGCCCGGATCCTGCTCGGCAAGCCCGGATTCGACGGTGAAGCCGCCGAGCTTGACGTTCTCGGCCACCTCGATCTTCTGCACCGAGGCGATGGTGGAGAAATCGAAGGCCAGCCCGTTGGTCAGCCGCACCGTATTGCCATTGACCGAGGCGACCTCGACCATTGAGGTGCGGAGCGGCTTGTCCTCGCGCCACTCGGTATCGCCGATCGAGTCGAGATACTCGGGCGTGTTCTCGAGCTCGATCCACAGGTGATCGCCGGCCACGAGTCCCGACGCGTCGGCGAGGTGGAGGTACATCGAGCCTTCGGGCGCCGGCTGATCCAGCGCGAAATCGCCCGAATAGCTCGGCACGTCGATGACGCCGCCGATCTGGAAGGCGCCGTCGGCGCGAGCATTGCCGACGAGATCGATGGTCGTAGCGCCCGATCCGGTGCCCATCACCGTGATGTCGTCGCGGTTGATGACGACAGTCTGGTCGAACTCGAACCTGCCGGCGCCCAGGAGGATGGTTTCGCCAGCGGGAGCCGAGTCGACAATGGCCTGCAGCTCGGCCGCTGAGGTCGAGGCGGATACGGTGATCATCGGGAGTACCTTTCGCTATAGGTGGAGACGGACGCGAATGCCTCCCTTTGCACCGCATCGGCAGTGTTCCCTGATCGGGGCTAATCCCGGCTGAGGCCGATCGATTGGATTTGCACCAAATGCCTGAGGACACGGGACGCCACCTCGCCCGCCAATCTGGGCGCGGAGGGGGCCGAAATGTGCACGCTGTGGAAAAGGCGCGAAAAGCAAGGAGCCGGGCGCTGGGCCCGGCTCCTGAAAGATCAGCGATGCGCTAGCCAGCTCCTCGTGCATTTCACAGTTCGAGTGCACCGGCGAAGCTGGTCGGCCTCATTCCTTGCCTACCCACCGGCCGTCATCACTGCGAAAGCAGGTACCCATTTATCCACTTGTTCGGGCTGCGAGTTGGGTCCCTGCATTCGCAGGGATGACATCGCAGGTGGGGTGGCTGCGGTGGATCAGTTCGACCCACCGCGCACCGGTGCATCTCGATAGTCTTGAGATGCCTTAAAGCTGGCGGACCGTGACCGGGCGATCTTCGTTCCACGCCACGGCATTGCGCAGCGGCAGGCCGAACTGGGCCTCCTCGATCTCGAACACGTCGCCGGGCTCGGTCTTGATGCCGTCGGCAAAGCTCAGCGTGGCGGTGCCGAACATGTGCACGTGGATGTCGCCCGGCTGGCGGAACAGATCGTACTTGAAGTGGTGGTACTCGAGGTTAGCGATGGTGTGGCTCATATTGTCCTCGCCGCTGAGGAACGGCTTTTCCCACAGCACCTTGCCGGCGCGCAGGATGCGCGACATGCCCGAGACGTTCCGCGGCAGTTCGCCGACGCGGAGCTCCGGCCCGAACGAGCAGAAGCGAAGCTTGGAATGGGCGAGGAACAGGTAGTTCACCCGTTCGGTCACGTGGTCGGAGAACTCGTTGCCGAGTGCGAAGCCGAGCCGGAAGGGCGTCCCGTCCTTGCCGATATAGTAGATGCCGGCAATCTCCGGCTCCTCGCCGGCGTCCTTGGCGAAGGCGGGCGAGGGGATCGGCTGGCCCGGCGCGGTGACGGTGTAGCCGTTGCCTTTGTAGAACCATTCGGGCTGCACGCCGATCTCGCCCGGCGCGGGCTTGCCGCCTTCGAGACCCATGCGGAACATCTTCATCGAATCCGTCAGCGGCGCCTCGGCCTGCTGCTGGTTCGACTTGTGCATGGCGTCGCGGGTGGAAGCCGAACCCAGGTGGGTGAGGCCGGTGCCGGTGACATAGAGGTGCGACGGATCGGGGTGATCGACCGGCGCGAGCAGCCGGCCTTCATTCGCCAGCGCCTCGCGGTCGAGTTTGGCGCCGAGACCTTTCTCGATCACCACGGCGCGCAGCGACAGCCCGCGCTCGGCGGCTTCGGCGGCGAGCGCATAGACGCTTCCGGCCCCGCTGACCACGCTGGTGACGCCGCCCTCGGTGGCGCCGACGGCGCGCGCGCCCTTGTCGTCCTCGAACTGGATGAGATGCATGAAGCCCATTCCCTCGGTTTTCGTTGCCGCCCTATAGCGCGGCCCGGCGGCGAATGCATTGGGATTTTGGATGTAGATCAACAACGCCGGTGGCAAGGGGCCGCAAGGCTCGAATCGCAAGGCGGCGGTGCGTAAGGAACAGCGAATTTACCCCCTTGACGATTTGGAAACGAAATGAGAACAGAATGAGTACATTCGATGGACATGTTATCGGTTTGCGCGGCGCAGATCGAAGTGAAATAAGGGAGACCGGTGATGGCTGCTGTTGCGCCTCTGCGAGTTATTGAGGGATCGATGGATAAGGACAAGGCGCTGGCGGCAGCGCTGAGCCAGATCGAGCGGAATTTCGGCAAGGGCACGGTGATGCGCTTCGGCGAGGGCGCCATTGCCCAGGTCGAGGCGATTTCCACCGGCTCGCTCGGACTGGATATTGCACTGGGCATCGGCGGTTTGCCGCGCGGCCGCATCGTCGAAGTGTTCGGGCCGGAAAGCTCGGGCAAGACCACGCTGGCGCTGCATGTGGTGGCCGAGGCGCAGAAGAACGGTGGCATCGCCGCGTTCGTCGACGCCGAGCATGCGCTCGACCCGATCTATGCCCGCAAGCTCGGCGTGAAGGTCGATGAGTTGCTGATCTCGCAGCCCGATACGGGCGAGCAGGCACTCGAGATTGCCGATACGCTGGTGCGCTCCGGCGCCGTCGACGTGCTGGTGGTCGACTCGGTGGCGGCGCTGACGCCGAAAGCCGAACTCGAAGGCGAAATGGGCGATTCGATGCCGGGCCTGCAGGCCCGCCTGATGAGCCAGGCGATGCGCAAGCTCACCGGCTCGATCTCGAAGTCGAAGGCCATGGTGATCTTCATCAACCAGATCCGCATGAAGATCGGCGTGATGTACGGCTCGCCC
>JAESFO010000224.1_pt1 | contig 114691 bp, 104 predicted proteins | sample 9269421 | NCBI WGS metagenome assembly JAESFO01 (sample SAMN14502839, study PRJNA617101) | algae metagenome | isolation source: Nostoc desertorum CM1-VF14 and co-occurring heterotrophs from rocky... | place: USA: Clark Mountains, San Bernardino, California | collected 2000-06-05 | reverse complement strand
GAGGCCGCCCATCTGCTTCATCTGCTGCAGCTGACCGAGGAAGTCGTTGAGGTCGAAGCCCGCGCCGCTCTTGACCTTGGCCGCGAGCTTCTGCGCCGCCGCCACGTCGACGCCGGCCGTGACCTGCTCGACCAGCGCGACGATGTCGCCCATGCCCAGGATGCGGCCCGCATGGCGCTCGGCGTCGAACACCTCGAGGCCGTCGATCTTCTCGCTCACGCCCGCGAACTTGATCGGCACGCCCGTGACCTGGCGCACCGACAGCGCCGCGCCACCGCGCGAATCGCCGTCCGTCTTGGTCAGGATGATGCCGGTGAGCGGCAGCGCCTCCTTGAAGGCGCGCGCCGTGTTGATCGCGTCCTGGCCCTGCATGGCGTCGACCACGAACAGGGTCTCGACCGGGTTCAGCGCGCCGTGCAGCTGCTGGATCTCGGCCATCAGCACCTCGTCGATCGCGAGCCGGCCGGCCGTGTCGACCAGCAGCACGTCGAAGAAGTGGCGCTTGGCGTGGTCGAGCGCGGCGCGCGCGATGTCCAGCGGCTTCTGGTCGGCCGTGCTCGGGAACCATTCGGCGCCGGCCTGCTTGGTGACGGTCTTGAGCTGCTCGATGGCGGCGGGCCGGTAGACGTCGCCCGAGACCGTGAGCACCTTCTTCTTGCGCTTCTCGATCAGGTGCTTGGCGAGCTTGGCGGTGGTGGTGGTCTTGCCGGCGCCCTGCAGGCCGGCCATCAGGATCACCGCCGGCGGCTGGGCCGCGAGGTTGATGTCGGAGACGCCCTCGCCCATGGTGGCGGCGAGCTCGCGGTTGACGATGCCCACCAGCGCCTGGCCCGGCTTGAGCGAGCCCAGCACTTCCTGGCCGAGCGCCTTTTCCTTCACGCGGGCGACGAAGTCGCGCACCACGGGCAGCGCCACGTCGGCTTCGAGCAGCGCCATGCGCACTTCGCGCAGCATGTCCTGCACGTTGCTTTCGGTGATGCGCGCCTGGCCGCTCATCGTCTTGACGAGGCGGGAGAATTTTTCGGTGAGAGCGCTGGCCATGGAGGGGATGCCTTGCTTGCTGCCCCGCTGCGGCGGGACGGATGGGAGAAGTCGCGGGAGACGGGTAGGAGGGAAGCTGGCGCGCGGCACCCGGAAATGCAAGGGTGAGCGGCTAAACTCCGATCGATGATTTTAGCGATCCCCTCCCCACTCGGCGTGGCGCTGGGCATCGCCGCCGCGGCCGCCTACGGTTTTGCCGCCGCCGCAGGCGCCCGGCTGAGCCGCCAGGCCACCCAGTGGGCGCTCGGCCTGGCCTGGCTGCTGCATGCCGCGGTGCTCGGCCATGGCCTGGTCGGCCACGAACCCCGCTTCGGCTTCGCGCCCGCCCTGTCGGTCACGGCCTGGCTGGTGCTCACCGTCTATGCGGTCGAGAGCCGCATGTACCCGCAGCTGCAGGTGCGCCGCGTGCTGGCCTGGCTCGGCGCGGCGGCGGTGCTGCTCGCGATCCTCTTTCCCGGCACGCCGCTGCATGTGTCGGCCTCGCCCTGGCTGCCGCTGCACCTGGCGCTGGGCATCGCCTCCTATGGCCTGTTCGCCGCCGCGGTGGTGCACGCCTGGCTCACGACCCGCGCCGAGAAGCAGATCCGCCTGGCCGCCGAGCCGCAGGGCGGCGTGCCGCTGCTGACGCTCGAACGCCTCACCTTCCGCTTCGTGACGGCCGGCTTCGTGCTGCTGTCGGCCACGCTGCTGGCCGGGCTGCTGTTCAGCGAGCAGCTCTACGGCGCCGCGGGCCGGGCCTGGAAGTGGGACCACAAGTCGGCCTTCTCGGTGCTGGCCTGGATCAGCTTCGCGGTGCTGCTGATCGGCCGCGCGCGCTTCGGCTGGCGCGGACGCACCGCGCGGCGCGTGCTCTACGCGGGCTCGGCGCTGCTGCTGCTGGCCTACGTGGGCTCGCGCTTCGTGCTCGAAGTGGTGCTGGCGCGTCCGCCGGCCTGAAGACACCTCATGAAATACCTTCTCGTCCTCGCGGTGGTCTGGGTCGCGATCTGGCTCTGGCGCAAGAACCGCCGCGAGGAAATGCAGGAGCGCGCCGCCCGCACGCCGCGTCCCGCCGCGCCGCCCGCGGTGGGCGCGCCGCAGGCGATGGTGCGATGCGCGCATTGCGGCCTGCACCTGCCCGCGAGCGACGCGGTGCGCGGCGCCGACGGCACCGCCTTCTGCAGCGCCGCGCACCGGCAGGTCGCCGAGCGCGCCTGAACGGCGCCGAGCCGGCTTCGTCGCAGCGATGGGCAGCAGTTCCTCCCTCTGGGCCAGCGGCGAACCGGTCACCGACTGGGACGTGCTGGAGCCCGGCGCGCGCGAGAGCGCCGCGCTGCTGCGGCTGTGGCGCGGCTTCATGGGCGCGCGCTGCTTCGTCGCGCTGGTGCTGGTGCTGCTGCAGGGCGTGAGCTTCGCGCTCGGCCAGACCATGCAGCCGGTGGCGGTGGTGCTGTCGGCCAGCTACCTCGCCGCGGCCGCGCTGGGCGCGCGCTACGTTCACTTCGAACCGCCGATGCGCGGCTTCGGCGCCACCTGGGTGCTGAGCACCGGCGTCGACCTCGCGGTCTTCGCGGCGCTGCAGGTCACGCAGGGCGGCAGCATCAACTACACGCCGCTGTTCGCGCTGCCGGTGCTCATGAGCGCGGTGCTCGGCACGGTGATGGTGAGCATGGGCACCACCGCCACCGTCACGCTGCTGTTGCTGGCCGATGCCGCCTGGCACTGGGTGCAGCAGCCCGGCGACTCGCCCGCGCGCTTCGTGCAGGCGGCGCTGACCGGCACCGGGCTGTTCGTGGTCGCGCTGCTGGCGCACGAGCTCGCGCGGCGGCTGGCGCGCGAGGAGGCGGTGTCGCAGCACAACCGCAGCAGCGCGCAGATGCAGGCGCAGGTCAACGACCTGGTGATCGAGACGCTGAGCGAAGGCGTGCTGGTGATCGACGCCGAGGGCCTGGTGCACGCGGCCAACCCGGCGGCCGACGCGATCCTGGGCCAGGGCCTGGGCCAGCTGCGGCTGCCCTTCCCGCTGCATGCCCAGCCAGCCTGGCATGCGCTGGCCGCGCTGGCGCGCCAGACCTATGCGCGCCGCGAGCCGCAGACCGAGGAGATCCCGGTCGCGCAGGCGCGCGGCGCGGCGCGCGAGGTGCGCGTGCGCACCCGCCTCACGCCCTCGAGCGACCGGCGCATGGGCAGCCTGTGCGTGATGTTCCTGCAGGACCTGCGCGAGCTCGAGGCGCGCATCCGCACCGAGAAGCTGGCCGCGATGGGCCGCATGTCCGCCGCGGTCGCGCACGAGATCCGCAACCCGCTGGCCGCCATCACGCAGGCCAGCGCGCTGCTCAACGAGGACCTGACCGATCCCGCGCACCGCCAGCTCACGCACATGGTGCAGCACAACGCGCAACGCCTGGCACGCATCGTCGACGACGTGCTCGACGTCTCGCGCGCGCGCCAGCAGCGCGTGTTGTCGCTCGGCGAGCAGGTGGTGCTCGATCCCACGGTGCAGGCGCTGACGGAGGAATGGATGCGCCAGACCCAGCGCAAGGGCGTGACCGTGGCGCTCGACGCGCAGGGCGCCGAGGTGCGCTTCGACGTCGAGCACCTGCGCCGCCTGCTGGTGAACCTGCTCGACAACGCGGCGCGCTACGCGAGCCTGCGCGAGGGGGCGATCCAGGTCGTGACCACGCTGCAGCGCACGGGCAGCCCGGGCCGGCCGACGCTGCAGGTCTGGAGCGACGGCGCGCCGCTCGAGCCGGCCGTGCAGCGCCACCTGTTCGAACCTTTCTTCTCGTCGGAGAGCCGCTCGAGCGGGCTCGGCCTGTTCCTGTGCCGCGAGCTGTGCCGGCGCCACGGCGCGGCCATCGGCTACGAACGGCGCGCGCTGGCGGCCGACGGGCCCGAGGGCAACGAATTCTTCGTCGGCTTCGCCGCGAGCGAAAACCGGCTGACACAATAGCGGCGTGAGCAGCTCCCATCCGCCCTCCCAGCGTCCCGCGCAGATCCTCGTCATCGACGACGAACCCGACCTTCGCACGCTCTACGAACTCACGCTGCTGCGCGAAGGCTACCGGGTCGAGGCCGCGGGCAGCGTCTCCGAAGCCTGGCAGCACCTCGAGGCCACGCGCTTCGACGCCGTGATCACGGACATGCGGCTGCCCGACGGCCAGGGCATGGAGATCATCCAGCGCATCCAGAAGAACCAGCGCAGCGAGCGCTGCGTCGTGATGACCGCCTACGGTTCGGCCGAGAACGCGGTCGAGGCGCTGAAGGCCGGCGCCTTCGACTACCTCACCAAGCCGGTCGACCTCAAGCAGTTCCGCGCGGTCGTTGCCTCCGCGGTGCAGGCGCAGCAACAGCAGCCGGTCGCTCAGGCCGCCCTACGTTCGGCCAAGGCTGCGGATGCCGGCGACGGCGCTTCGGCACTGGCGGCAGCGGGCAGCGCGGGCGCTTCCGCGCTCGAACGGCTGGTCGGCGATTCGGAACCGATGCGGCTCGTGAAGTCGCGCATCGCCAAGGTCGCGCGCGGCATGGCGCCGGTGCTGGTGCGCGGCGAATCGGGCACCGGCAAGGAACTGGTGGCGCGCGCGGTCCATGCCTGCAGCCAGCGCAGCGAAGGCCCCTTCGTCGCGGTGAACTGCGGCGCGATTCCCGAGAACCTGCTCGAGGCCGAATTCTTCGGCGCGCGCAAGGGCTCCTACACCGGCTCGGCGCAGGACCGCGACGGCTACTTCCAGGCCGCGCGCGGCGGCACGCTGTTCCTCGACGAGATCGGCGACCTGCCGCTGGCGATGCAGTCGAAGCTGCTGCGCGCGATCCAGGAACGCAGCGTGCGGCCGATCGGCTCCACGCAGGAGGACGCGGTCGACGTGCGCATCGTGAGCGCGACCCACAAGGATCTGCACGCCGAGGTGCAGGCCGGCCGCTTCCGGCAGGACCTGTTCTACCGGCTCAACGTGATCGAGATCGCGGTGCCCGCGCTGCGCGAGCGCCGCGAGGACCTGCCCGCGCTGTGCGTCGCGCTGCTCGCGCGCATCGCGCAGGACGGCGGGCTGCCCGCGCCGCGCCTGTCGGACGCGCTGCTGCGGCAGCTCGCGCAGCATCCGCTGCACGGCAACGTGCGCGAGCTCGAGAACCTGCTGCACCGCGCGGTCGCGCTGTACGACGGCGACGAACTGCAGCTCGACCTGATGGATGGCGCGGGCAGCGGCGGCTGGATGGCGGCCGCGCCCGGACCCGCCGCGCCGCACGCCGCGACGACCGCGGCAACCTCTCCACCCGAGGCTTTCGAAGCGAAGCCCGTCGTGGCCGCGCCCCCGCCCGCGCAGCGCCCCGTGGTGCCCACGCCGCTGCCCTCCGACCTGCAGGCCTACCTCGACCAGCAGGAGCGCGAGATCCTCGTGCGCGCGCTGCACGAGAGCGGCTTCAACCGCACGGCGGCCGCCGCGCGCCTGGGCATGAGCCTGCGCCAGATCCGCTACCGCATCGCGCGCCTGGGCATCAGCACGCCCAACGGCGACGATGGCGCGAGCAGCCATGTCGACGACTGAAGACGGCGCGCGCGGCCCCACGGACGATGCGCTCTGGCGCGACGGCTGGTACCGCTTCGCAAAGGCGCTGCCCTCGCCCAACTTCGGGCCGCGCCCCGCGGCTGCGCGCGCGCGCATCGACCTCGTGGTGCTGCATTCGATCAGCCTGCCGCCCGGCGAGTACGGCGGCGACGCGGTGCAGCAACTGTTCACCAACCGGCTCGACTGGGACGCGCATCCTTACTTCGAAAGCATTCGCGGGCTCGAGGTGTCCTCGCATTTCTACGTGCGCCGCAACGGCGAGCTTTGGCAGTTCGTGAGCGGCGACGACCGCGCATGGCATGCGGGCGTGTCGTCGTGGCGCGGCCGGGACAACTGCAACGACGACTCGATCGGCATCGAGCTCGAGGGCCTCGAGGGCGGGCCGTTCGAGGACGCGCAGTACGAGACGCTCGCGAGCCTCGCCGCGGCGATCGCGCAGCACTATCCGATCGCGCACATCGCGGGCCACGAGCACATCGCACCGGGCCGCAAGCAGGATCCCGGCGCCGGCTTCGACTGGCACCGGCTGCGCGATCACCTCGGCTGGGGTCCACACATGTTTCCCTCGCAGGTGGTGGACCGCTAATTTTTTCAATCGATGCGCGCCGTGCGATGCGCTGGAATCGCGGTGCAGCAATCGCTCCATTCGCAAACGCGATGCGTAGCAACCATGCGCCTTGCAGGCCCAAATCGGCTCGGAAGCCGCATGGGGCGCGGGTTGCGAGAGGATGAGCCAGTGTTCATGCGGCAAAGATGGCCGCGAATCACGAAAACTGTTTTCCTCTCCCTCTTGAAGGCTGAAGGAAAACGCTACATCTAGTGGGTTGTACACCCCCTGCACCCTAGATATAGTGTCTCCCGGCCGGCCTCAGCGCCGACGAAGCGGCCCCAGCAGCGCCGCTCATCCAACAAGAATTTTGCCAACCGAGAGGAAGCGAATGCAAACAGCACTGAACACACCCACCGCCGCGCGTGCCATCCCCTCCACGCCGCCCCAGTCCCCCCGCGACACCGCCGGTTCGCCCACCGGACAGAACCTCGCGCACTACCAGATCATCCGCCGCAACGGCGCCGTGGTCCCGTTCGAGCCGAACAAGATCGCGATCGCGATGATGAAGGCCTTCCTGGCCGTGCACGGCACCCAGGGTGCGGCCTCGGCCAGCGTGCGCGAGACCGTCGACGCGCTGACCCAGGCCGTCGTGAAGGCGCTGGTGCGCTCGCGTCCGGGCGGCGGCACCTTCCACATCGAGGACGTGCAGGACCAGGTCGAACTGGGCCTGATGCGCGGCGGCCACCAGGAAGTGGCGCGCGCCTATGTGCTCTACCGCGAGCGCCGCACCCAGGAACGCGCGAAGCAGGGCGAGCAGGAAGCCCAGATCGCGGCCCCCGCGCTGCACGTGCTGGACCGCGGCGAACGCGTCGCGCTCGACGTCAGCGAACTCAAGGGCCTGATCGAATCGGCCTGCCAGGGCCTGGGCGACAGCATCACGGCCGCGCCGATCGTGGCCGAGACCATGCGCAACCTGTACGACGGCGTGCCGCTCGACGAGGTCTACAAGGCCTCGATCCTCGCGGCCCGCACGCTGATCGAGAAGGATCCCGACTACACCTTCGCCACCGCACGGCTGCTGCTGCACACGATCTTCAAGGAGATCGTCGGCCGCGAAGTCATGCCCGCCGACCGCGCCACCGCCTACGCCGACTACTTCCCCTCGTTCATCAAGAAGGGCGTCGAGAACGAGCTGCTCGACGAGAAGCTGCTGCAGTACGACCTGCCCCGCCTGGGCGCGGCGCTGAAGGCCGAGCGCGACAACCAGTTCGACTACCTCGGCCTGCAGACCCTGTACGACCGCTACTTCCTGCACGTGCGCAAGAACCGCATCGAGCTGCCGCAGGCCTTCTTCATGCGCGTCTCGATGGGCCTGGCGCTCAACGAGATCGACCGCGAAGCCCGCGCCATCGAGTTCTACGAAGTGCTGTCGTCCTTCGACTTCATGTCGAGCACGCCGACGCTGTTCAACAGCGGCACGCTGCGCTCGCAGCTGTCGAGCTGCTACCTGACCACCGTGCCCGACGACCTCGACGGCATCTACGAGTCGATCAAGGAAAACGCGCTGCTCTCGAAGTTCGCGGGCGGCCTGGGCAACGACTGGACCCGCGTGCGCGCGCTCGGCAGCCACATCAAGGGCACGAACGGCGAATCGCAGGGCGTGGTGCCCTTCCTCAAGGTGGTGAACGACACCGCCGTGGCCGTGAACCAGGGCGGCAAGCGCAAGGGCGCCGTCTGCACGTACCTCGAGACCTGGCACCTCGACATCGAGGAGTTCCTGGAGCTGCGCAAGAACACCGGCGACGACCGCCGCCGCACGCACGACATGAACACCGCCAACTGGATCCCCGACCTGTTCATGCGCCGCGTGATGGAAAAGGGCACCTGGACGCTGTTCTCGCCCTCGAACGTGCCCGACCTGCATGACCTCTTCGGCGCCGACTTCGAAAAGGCCTACGTGGCTTATGAAGAGAAGGCTGCCCGCGGCGAGATCAAGCCGAGCCGCACGCTGCAGGCGACCGACCTGTGGCGCAAGATGCTCACGATGCTGTTCGAAACCGGCCATCCCTGGATCACGTTCAAGGACGCCTGCAACGTGCGCTCGCCGCAGCAGCACGCCGGCGTGGTTCACTCGTCGAACCTGTGCACCGAGATCACGCTGAACACCAGCGACACCGAAACGGCCGTCTGCAACCTGGGTTCGGTGAACCTGCTGCAGCACCTGAAGGACGGCAAGGTCGACCAGGAAAAGCTCAAGAAGACGATCTCGACCGCGATGCGCATGCTCGACAACGTGATCGACATCAACTACTACGCGGTCAAGAAAGCGCGCGACTCGAACCTGCGCCACCGCCCGGTCGGCCTGGGCCTGATGGGCTTCCAGGACGCGCTGTACGAACTGCGCATTCCCTACGCCTCGCAGGAAGCCGTGCAGTTCGCCGACGAATCGATGGAAGCCATCTGCTACCACGCCTACTGGGCCTCGACCGAGCTGGCGCGCGAGCGCGGCAAGTACTCGAGCTACAAGGGCTCGCTGTGGGACAAGGGCATCCTGCCGATCGACTCGCTCGACCTGCTCGAGAAGGCGCGCGGCGGCTACGTCGAGGTCGACCGCTCGGCCACCCTCGACTGGGACGCGCTGCGCGCCAAGATCAAGGCCGACGGCATGCGCAACTCCAACTGCGTGGCGATCGCGCCGACCGCGACGATCTCGAACATCATCGGCGTCGACGCCTCGATCGAACCCTGCTTCGGCAACCTGTCGGTCAAGTCGAACCTGTCGGGCGAGTTCACCGTGATCAACCACTACCTGGTGCGCGACTTGAAGCGCCTGGGCCTGTGGGACGACGTGATGGTCATGGACCTGAAGCACTTCGACGGCTCGCTGCGTCCGATCGACCGCGTGCCGCAGGACGTGAAGGCGCTCTACGCCACCGCGTTCGAGGTCGAGACCACCTGGCTCGTCGAGGCCGCTGCGCGCCGCCAGAAATGGATCGACCAGGCGCAGTCGCTCAACATCTACATGGCCGGTGCATCGGGCAAGAAGCTCGACGACACCTACAAGCTCGCTTGGCTGCGCGGCCTGAAGACCACCTACTACCTGCGCACGCAGAGCGCGACGCACGCCGAGAAGTCCACCGTGCAGTCGGGCCGCCTCAATGCGGTGTCGTCGGGCGGCAGCAGCGATGCAGGTTCGGGCATGAGCGCACTCGAGGCCGCGGCCGCTGCAGCGAAGGCGCAGATGAGTGCGATGCCGGCCACCGACATCGCGTTCTGCGGCGTCGACGATCCGACCTGCGAAGCGTGCCAGTGACGCGTCGTTGAAATCAGCGAGGCCCATGCAGCGCGTTGCGAACCCTCAGTCGGTCACGGCATCGACTGACATCGCACGATGCATGGGAGCAACATAACAACCACATAAATGGAGCGCGGCGTGGGCGAGCACTTTGCAACTCACATCGTTGCTCCGATAATTGAGCATTGGATTTTTCTATGTTGACCTGGGACGAAGAAGTCAAGCCCTCCTTGCCAAAGGATATGCAACAAGGATTGCAGCAGTACCAACCATCGACCAGCGGCCCGCCCGCGGGCCGAGCGGTGGATGCGCCGACTTCGTCTTCTGCCCTGCCGCCTGCAGCACCCGTTGCCACACAGCGCGTCAAAGCTTCCGACAAGCGCATCATCAACGGCCAGACCGACGTCAACCAGCTGGTGCCGTTCAAGTACAAGTGGGCCTGGGAAAAATACCTCGCCACCTGCGCCAACCACTGGATGCCGCAGGAAGTGAACATGACGCGCGACATCGCGTTGTGGAAGGACCCGAACGGCCTGACCGAAGACGAACGCCGCATCGTCAAGCGCAATCTCGGCTTCTTCGTGACGGCCGACTCGCTGGCCGCGAACAACATCGTGCTGGGCACCTACCGCCACATCACGGCGCCCGAATGCCGCCAGTTCCTGCTGCGCCAGGCCTTCGAGGAAGCGATCCACACGCATGCGTACCAGTACATCGTCGAGTCGCTCGGCCTGGACGAGAGCGAGATCTTCAACGCCTACAACGAAGTGCCGTCGATCCGCGAGAAGGACCAGTTCCTGATCCCGTTCATCGACGCCATCAGCGATCCGAACTTCAAGACCGGCACGCACGAGACCGACCAGACGCTGCTCAAGTCGCTGATCGTGTTCGCCTGCCTGATGGAAGGCCTGTTCTTCTACGTCGGCTTCACGCAGATCCTGGCGCTCGGCCGTCAGAACAAGATGACCGGCGCCGCCGAGCAGTACCAGTACATCCTGCGCGACGAGTCGATGCACTGCAATTTCGGCATCGACCTGATCAATCAGCTCAAGCTCGAGAATCCCGGCCTCTGGACCCCCGAGTTCAAGGCCGAGATCAAGGCCCTCTTCCTCAAGGCCGTCGAGCTCGAATACAGATACGCCGAAGACACCATGCCGCGCGGTGTGCTCGGCATGAATGCCTCCATGTTCAAGGGCTACCTGCGGTACATCGCCAACCGGCGTGCACAGCAGATCGGCCTCGAAACGCTCTTCCCGAACGAGGAAAACCCGTTCCCCTGGATGAGCGAAATGATTGACCTGAAGAAAGAACGCAATTTCTTCGAGACCCGCGTCATCGAATACCAGTCGGGCGGCGCGCTCTCGTGGGATTGAAGCTTTCCGACAACAAGAATCGATGAACTCAAGAATTGCCCTTGCCACCGACCGCGCCGAAGAGCGCGGCATGGACGAGGGCTCAGGTGTTCATGGTGCTGGAGCTCAGACTCCAACCCCATGGATCGCTTTGCGCTACCAACTCGCGCGGAGTGCTTCAATAGGTTGATTTTTTCAACTTGATCAAGGAGAAAACAGAAATGGCAACTGCAAAGAAAGCGCCGGCGAAGAAAGCCGCAGCAAAGAAGGCTCCGGCCAAGAAGGTCGCAGCGAAGAAGGCTCCGGCCAAGAAGGTAGCGGCAAAGAAGGCTCCGGCCAAGAAGGTTGCTGCCAAGAAGGTCGCCGCCAAGAAGGCGCCTGCGAAGAAGGTAGCAGCGAAGAAGGCAGCACCGGCGAAGAAGGCCGCTGCCAAGAAGGCGCCGGCCAAGAAGGCCGCTGCCAAGAAGGCCCCTGCCAAGAAGGCTGCGGCGAAGAAGGCGCCGGTCAAGAAGGCCGCTGCCAAGAAGGCCCCTGCGAAGAAGGCCGCCGCCAAGAAGGCCCCTGCGAAAAAGGCTGCGGCCAAGAAAGCCGCGAAAAAGCCCGCTGCCAAGCCTGCCGCTGCGGCCAAGAAGCCGGCTGCAAAGAAGGCCGCCAAGGCTGCGCCCGCTGCGGCGCCTGCGCCTGCTGCGCAGACCACGCTGAACCCACAGGCAGCCTGGCCGTTTCCGACGGCCAGCAAGCCCTGAGTTCTTTCAGCGGCCTTGAAGGCAAAAGCCCGGCACCTCACGGTGCCGGGCTTTTTTCATGGGGAGCCGAACAAGGACCGGATCAAAGGCCCAGCGCCTTGCGGTCGACCTGGTAGTTCTGCGGCCCGCGCTGCGCAATCTTGAGCGCGCCGATGCGATTGCCGAGCGCCGCACACTGCGCGAGCGGCCACTCCTTCTCCAGCCCGAACAGCAGCGCGCCGCGCCATGCATCGCCGCAGCCCGTGGGCTCGACCACCGCCGTCGGCGTCACGCCCGGCACATGCTCGCGCTCGCCATCGGTCCAGACTTCGCAGCCGTCGGCGGCCAGCGTCACGACCAGCCCGCGCACATGCTTTGAGATCTCGGCCAGGCTCCAGCCGGTGCGCTGCGACAGCATCTTGCCTTCGTAGTCGTTCACCACGACCCAGCTCGCAAGTTCGATGAAGCGCCGGAGCGTCTCGCCATCGAACATGGGCAGGCCCTGCCCGGGATCGAACACGAACGGAATGCCCGCCGCGGCGAACTGCTCCGCATGCTGCAGCATCGCCTCACGGCCATCGGGCGCGATGATGCCGACCCGGATGTCGTCGCGCGCACTGATTTTGGTGATGTGCGCCTGCTGCATCGCGCCCGGATGGAAGGCCGTGATCTGGTTGTTGTCGACGTCGTTCATGATCATCGCCTGCGCGGTGAAGGTGTCGTCGAGCTGACGCACGAACTCGGTGCTGATGCCCAGCGAGCGCATGCGCGCGAGGTAGTCCGCGCCGTCGCTGCCGAGCGTGGCCATGGGCAGCGCGGTACCGCCCAGCGCATTGAGGCTGTAGGCGATGTTGCCGGCGCAGCCGCCGAAGTCGCGCCGGAGGCCGGGCACCAGGAACGACACATTGAGGATGTGCAGCTGGTCCGGAAGGATCTGGTCGGCGAACCGGCCCTCGAAGGTCATGATGGTGTCGAACGCGAGGGAACCGCAAATCACTGCTGCCATGGGTGAGCCCGTTGAATGAGAAGAAAGAAGGTGGACCGGAGAAGAAGAAAAGGCCGCCGGCCCGCTCAAGGATAGAACGCTTCCACGCGATAGCCCGCGATCGGCGGCAGCGCCGGGCTTTCGGGCGTCGACAGGCGGAGCGGCAGCGATGCCGTGTGGTCGGCGCGTGCCGCCAGCACGGCGGGCGCGCCGTAGTCGGCTGCCGTGAGCACGCGGCGCACCACGGCGCGCTCCTGCGTGTCGAGCAGCGAGAGCTCGATGGCCGGCATCGCGAGCGGCACGGCAGCGCCATTGCGCAAGGTGAAGCTGAGCCGATAGTCACTGCTGCCGGCCCTCTCGCGCGTGAAGGTGGCGCCGTCGATCACGATGTCGCCGATCCGGCGCAGCGCCGTGAGCTCGCAACCGCTCCAGCGGCACAGCGCGGCAAGCGCCGGGCGCAGGCCCGGCTGGCGCGCGACGATCGCATCGCGTTCGTGGCGCAGCACCTGCGCGGCGAGAAGCAGCACGGCGAGCACCGCCAGCACCCAGAAGGAACGCCGCACGGAAGGCCGTTGCCACACAGGCGAGGGCCGGCGCCGGCTGCGCTCGTTGTCGAAGAGCGCGAACGGCTCGGCCTGGGGAGCATCGATGCCGCCCAGCGGCTGCGGCGGTGAGGCATCGGCTTCGGGTTCGCTCGCCTGGCGCACCATCGACGGCGTCGCCGCCAGCTTCTCGGCGGCACGTTCTTCCTCGCGTTCCCTGGCCTGCGCGATCTTGGCCGACTTGATGCGCGCGCGCCGCAGCGCCTTCTGCATCTGGATCTGGTCGCGATCGAAGACAGGCTCGTGCGACTCCGACTCGTCGCCGCCGGCCGATTCGGCGAGTTCGCGCGCCTCGAGGCGCAGCGCGGGCAGCGGCAACGGGGGTGGCGGCGGGGGCGGCGAAGGCGGCGAAGGCGCTGCCGCGAGGTCCAGGTCGATGTTCGGGAACGGCGGCAGCGAACTCGGCGGCGGCCGCCATTCGGGGGGGCTGGCCTCGAAATCCGACCACGCCTCGTCGACGACGATGCCGTGCGCCGGCATCGAAAAAGTGGATGCAGCCGGAGGCTCGACCGGCGGCGCGGGCGGCTCGGATTTAGCTTCGGCTTCGGCTTCGGCTTCGGGCTCCGGCGCTGGCACCGCATCGCGGCGCTCTGGCGGGTCGCTCTCGAACCCGGCGGCCGGCGGCGCAGGCACCGGCGCGGCCGGTGGCCCGTCGGCCGTCTCGTGCAGTTCGAGCGTCGCGTCGAACACATGGCTGCAGCGCCCGCAGCGCACCCAGCCATCGGAGATGCGAAGCTGGTCGCGCACCACCTTGAAGGTGGTGGTGCAGGAAGGGCAGCGCGTGGCGAGGCTCATGACGGGGCGATTGTAGGGTTGCCCCTTCGCCGCGGATGCGCCGTCAGCAGCGCGCCGTCATGAGGATCCAGCCGTCCTCGCTGTCGCTGACCTCGAGCGCGGCATAGGGCGCGTAGGCCTGCTTGAGCTCGTCGGCCTGCCGCTCGAGGATGCCGGCCAGCACCAGCGATCCGCCTGGCGCGACGTGGCCGCGCAGCAGCGGCGCGAGCAGCTTGAGCGGCGTGGCGAGGATGTTCGCGAGCACCACCTCGTACTGGCCCTTGGCCGCATCGGGCAGGCCGGCCTGGAGCTGCACGCGGTTGGCCTCGGCATTGAGCAAGGTCGACGACACCGCGGCCTCGTCGATATCGACGGCATCGATGTCGCGCGCACCGAACTTCGCGGTGCCGATCGCAAGGATGCCCGAACCGCAGCCGTAGTCGAGCACACGCCGGCCCCCGAAGGCGCCCTGCCCCGCGATCCAGCGCAGGCACATGCGCGTGGTGGGATGGGTGCCGGTGCCGAAGGCGAGCCCCGGATCGAGCCGGATCACCTGCCGTGCCTGCGCGGGCGGCTCGTGCCAGGTCGGCACGATCCAGAACTCGGGCGTGATCTCGACCGGCGCGAACTGCGACTGCGTCAGCCGCACCCAGTCCTGCTCCGGCACCGGCGCCACGCCAAGCAGGGCGCAGCCTTCGAAGAAATCCTGCAGCGCGAGCACCGACGCGGCTTCCTTGGCGGCGGCCTCGTCGGGGAACAGCGCGATCACGCGCGAGCGCCGCCAGCCTTCCTTGGGCGGCGGCATGCCGGGTTCGCCGAACAGCGCCTGCTCGGCATCGGTCTGCGCGTCGGCGTCTTCGACCGAGACGCTCAGCGCATCGAGCGCCTCGAGCGCATCGCCGAGCAGCTCGACCTTGTCTTCCGGCGCCATCAGGCGAAGTTCGAACATGGCGTCGGGGCGATGGCGGCTCAGCGCTTGTGCGCCGCGAGCCACTCTTCGAGGTAGTGGATGTTGGTGCCGCCGCTCATGAACTTGGCATCGACCATCAACTCGCGGTGCAGCGGGATGTTGGTCTGGATGCCCTCGATCACGGTCTCGTTAAGCGCGGTGCGCATGCGCGCCATGGCCTGCTCGCGCGTGTCGCCGTAGACGATGATCTTGCCGATCATCGAGTCGTAGTTCGGCGGCACGAAGTAGTTGGTGTAGGCGTGCGAATCGACGCGCACACCAGGGCCGCCCGGCGGATGCCACATCGTGATGCGGCCCGGCGAAGGCGTGAACTTCCAGGCGTCTTCCGCGTTGATGCGGCATTCGATGGCATGCCCGCGCATCTCGATCTGGCGCTGCGTGAACGGCAGCTTCTCGCCCGCCGCCACCATGATCTGCGTCTTCACGATGTCGATGCCGGTGGTGGCCTCGGTCACGGGATGCTCCACCTGCACGCGGGTGTTCATCTCGATGAAGTAGAACTCGCCGTTCTCATAAAGGAACTCGAAGGTGCCGGCACCGCGGTAGCCGATCTTCTTGCAGGCCGCGGCGCAGCGCTCGCCGATCTTCTCGATCAGCTTGCGCGGAATGCCGGGCGCGGGCGATTCCTCGATCACCTTCTGGTGGCGCCGCTGCATGGAGCAGTCGCGCTCGCCGAGGTAAACCGCGTTCTTGTGCTTGTCGGCCAGGATCTGGATCTCGACGTGGCGCGGGTTCTGGAGAAACTTCTCCATGTAGACAGCCGGATTGTTGAACGCGGCGCCCGCCTCGGCCTTGGTCATCTGGATCGCATTGACCAGCGCCGCCTCGGTGTGTACCACGCGCATGCCGCGGCCACCGCCGCCGCCAGCGGCCTTGATGATCACCGGATAGCCGATGGCCCGCGCGATGCGCTTGTTGGTGGCGGCGTCGTCGGAGAGCTCGCCTTCCGAGCCGGGCACGCAGGGCACGCCGGCCTTGATCATGGCCTGCTTGGCCGAGACCTTGTCGCCCATCGTGCGGATGTTGTCGGGCGTGGGGCCGATGAACTGGAAGCCGCTCTGCTCCACGCGCTCGGCGAAATTGGCGTTCTCGCTCAGGAAGCCGTAGCCGGGATGGATGGCTTCGGCATCGGTCACCTCGGCGGCCGAGATGATGGCCGGCATGTTGAGGTAGCTCTGGCCCGACGGTGCCGGGCCGATGCACACGGCCTCTTGCGCGAGCTTGACGTACTTGGCGTCGCGATCGGCCTCGGAATAGACCATCACGGCCTTGATGCCCATCTCGCTGCACGCGCGCTGAATCCGGAGGGCAATCTCCCCCCGGTTGGCAACCAGGATCTTCTTGAACATGGTCACTCGATGATGAACAGCGGCTGGCCGTATTCGACCGCCTGGCCGTTTTCGCCGAGGATCTGGGTGATCGTGCCGGACTTGTCCGCCTCGATTTCGTTGAGGATCTTCATCGCTTCGATGATGCAGACCGTGTCGCCCTCGTTGACCTTGCTGCCGACTTCGACGAAGGCCGGTGCGCCCGGGCTCGACGCGCGGTAGAAGGTGCCGACCATCGGCGACTTGACCACGTGCCCGGTGGGCGCGGCCTCGGCGGCAGGCGCCGGGGCGGGGGTGATGGCGGGCACGCCGGCGGCTGCGGGTGCGGCGGCGGGCGCAGCCGCCAGGGTCTGCACGTACTGCACCGGCGCGGCACCGCCGCCCTTGACGATGCGAACCTTGCCTTCGGTTTCGGTGATTTCCAGTTCGGAAATATTGGATTCAGACACCAGGTCGATCAGTGTCTTGAGTTTGCGCAGATCCATGAGGCTCCAGTGCCGACTTTGTCGGGATTCGGAAGTAACTTTGCCAAAAATCGGTGATTTTCAGCGAACAGCGGCGAATGCCGCGAGTGTGTATCCGATTCTAACCGTGAACGAGTTCACGTCGCCAACCGTCCAGGTCGGCGGGCACGAGCTGTCCCATTTTACGGGCGGCCACGGTACCGTCGCCGCCGAGCACCAGCGTAAAGGGAAGGCCGCCGGCCGAATTGCCGAGATTCTTGACCAGTTCTGTGCCTTGCAGGCCCGCCAGGCCAATCGAGTACGACACCGGCGTCTTCTGCAGGAACTTGCGCACGGCACTTGGTTGATCGATCGCCAAACCAACCACTTGCCAGCCGTTCGGGCCATGATCCCGAAAGAAGCCGTCGATCATCGGCATCTCTTCGACACACGGCGGGCACCAGGTCGCCCAGAAGTTGAGCAGCAGCGGCTTGCCGCGAAGGCTCGAGAACTGCAGTTCGCCGCCGCCGGGCTGCTCGAAGCGCTGGACCCAGAAGTCGGGCGCGAGCGTTTCACCCCGGGGCGCGCTGCGCTGCTCGCGCCACCATGCGCCGCCCAGGCCCGCCGCAGCGGCCGCAACCGCCACGCCGCCGTAGAGCAGGCCGCGCCGTGTGGGCGAAGAAGTCATTCATCTGTCCTTTTCTTTTTCAATCAGCCGGCGCAATGCGGCCAGGTCGCCGCGCGGCGTGCGGCCCTGTGCGTCGGGCCGCAGCGCGCCGCGAAGATCGTCCAGATCGTAGACCAGCAAGTGCACGCCGATCTCCTCGCCGAGCGCGCGGCTTGCGGCATGCACGCTCAGCGCCTCGACCTGCTCGCCGTGGAAGCCGGCCACCATGCGGGGTTCGTAGTCCACGTGGTGGTCGATCAGGGCAATCTCGGCCGACTTCGAATCATCGCAGAACAGCTGGATGTAGATGTCCGACAGCCGCGTGGCCGTGCCATGCCACACCGCGCCGCCCAGGTGCGGGCGAAACTCGGCCATGCGCTCCATCCATTCGAGCGCGAGCTGGCGCAGCGCCTGCAGCTCCTGCGGCTGGGTGTCGGCGCAATACAGCGCGATGTAGTCGCGCACTTCGGCCTCGACCTCGTCGTTGTTGGGCAGCGCCGTGCGCGTCGGGAGACCGAGCACGCGCACCGCGCGGCGCTTCGCGGGCCCGTACTCGAGCCCCTCCTCGACGACGAGGCGGGCGGCTGCCGCGGCGATCTCACGCTTGGACGTGTCCATCGGGGCATTTTGCCCGCAAAGGATGACCCGATGCACCCTCCTAGAATCGACCGATGCACATTCACATTCTTGGCATTTGCGGCACGTTCATGGGCGGATTGGCCGCGTTGGCGCGCGAGGCGGGCCACCGGGTCACGGGCTGCGACGCCGGCGTGTACCCGCCGATGAGCGACCAGCTGCGCGCGCTCGGCATCGAACTGATCGAAGGCTTCGGCGCCGACCAGCTGGCGCTGGCGCCCGACATGTTCGTGGTCGGCAACGTGGTGTCGCGCGCGCGGCTGGCCGACGGCTCGCCCAAGTTTCCGCTGATGGAAGCCATCCTCGACGCCGGCAAGCCCTACACCAGCGGGCCGCAATGGCTCGCGGAGCATGTGCTGCTCGGCCGCCATGTGCTCGCGGTGGCCGGCACCCACGGCAAGACCACCACCACCTCGATGCTGGCCTGGGTGCTCGAACAGGGCGGCAAGGCGCCGGGCTTCCTCGTGGGCGGCGTGCCGCTCGACTTCGGCGTGTCGGCGCGATTGGGCGAGGGTCCGGCGTTCGTGATCGAAGCCGACGAATACGACACCGCTTTCTTCGACAAGCGCAGCAAGTTCGTCCACTACCGCCCGCGCACCGCGGTCCTCAACAACCTCGAGTTCGACCACGCCGACATCTTCGACGACCTCGCGGCCATCGAGCGCCAGTTCCATCACCTGGTGCGCACCGTTCCCGCCAGCGGCCGCCTGGTGGTGAACGCCACCGAGGACAGCCTGGCGCGCGTGCTGGCGCAGGGCTGCTGGAGCGAACTCGCGTGCTTCGGCGGCGAAGGCGGGGCTGCGCCATGGCAGGCGCGCGGCACGCACGACGCGTTCGACGTGCTGCACCGGGGCGAGAAGGTCGGGCGCGTCGAATGGGCCTTGTCGGGCCTGCACAACCAGATGAACGCCCTCGCCGCGATCGCGGCCGCGGAGCATGTCGGCGTGGCGCCGGCCGATGCGGCCCGCGCGCTCGGCAGCTTCCGCAACGTGCGACGGCGCATGGAGCTGCGCGGCACGGTGGCACGTGCGGCCGGCGAGATCGCCGTCTACGACGACTTCGCCCACCATCCGACCGCGATCCGCACCACGCTCGACGGCCTGCGAAAGAAGCTCGACGATGCCGGCCGGAAAGACGAACGCATCCTGGCGGCCTTCGAGCCGCGCAGCAACACGATGAAGCTCGGCGTGATGGCAGCACAGCTGCCGTGGAGCCTCGAAGCGGCCGACCTGTCGTTCTGCCACACCGCCGGGCTCGACTGGGATGCGGCCGCCGCGCTGGCCCCAATGGGCGAGCGTGCCCGCGTCGCCGGTGATGTCGGCACGCTGGTGGCCCAGCTGGTCGCCGAAGCGCGGCCCGGCGACCACATCGTCTGCATGAGCAATGGCGGCTTCGGCGGTGTGCACGACAAGCTGCTGCAGGCGCTGCGCGGCAGCGCCGGCTGAGGATCCACCATGGCCACGCGCGCCACCCAACTGATCGACACGCTGAGCCTGCAGCCCCATCCCGAGGGCGGCTGGTACCGCGAGGTGTTCCGTTCGGCCGCGCAGGTGAGCCCTGCCGATGGCCGCACGCCCCGCGGTGCGCTCACCAGCATCTATTTCCTGCTCGAGGCCGGCCAGCATTCACGCTGGCACCGCGTGCTGTCCGATGAAGTCTGGGTGCATCTCGAGGGCGTGCCATTGGCGCTATGGACCTGCGACGCCGCGCTGCGCACCGCGCCGGCGCACGTGCGGCTGGGGCCGGTCGACGTGCACGGCACGCGGCCCCAGCACGTGGTGCCCGCGGGCCAGTGGCAGGCCGCGCGACCGATCGAAAGCCATTCGTCGGGCGACTACGCGCTGGCTGCCTGCATGGTCGGCCCGGGCTTCGATTTCGCCGACTTCTCGTTGATGGCGCCCGACGGCGACGAGGCCGCCGCGATGCGCCACCACTGGCCCGAACTCGCGGCGCTGATCTGACGAGCGACTAGCCGCGGCGCTGCTTGACGGCGCGCGAGAGCGTCTCGAGCACCTGCACCGAGTCGTCCCAGCCCAGGCACGCGTCGGTGATGCTCTGGCCGTATTCGAGGCCGGCGATCTGGTCCTTGCCGGGCGTGAACTTCTGCGCGCCGGGCTGCAGATGGCTCTCGACCATCACGCCGAAGACGCACTTCGAGCCGCCGGCGATCTGCGCGGCGATGTCCTTCGCCACCTCGACCTGCTTCTGGTGCTGCTTGGAGCTGTTGGCGTGGCTGCAGTCGACCATCAGGGTGGGCGGCAGCTTGGCGGCCTCGAGGTCCTTGCAGGCCGCCGCGACGCTCGCGGCGTCGTAGTTGGGCGCCTTGCCGCCGCGCAGGATCACATGGCAGTCGCGGTTGCCGTTGGTCTGCACGATCGCCACCTGGCCATTCTTGTGGACCGAGAGGAAGTGATGCCCGCGCGCGGCCGCCTGGATCGCGTCGGTGGCGATGCGGATGTTGCCGTCGGTGCCGTTCTTGAAGCCGATCGGCGCCGACAACCCCGAGGCGAGCTCGCGGTGCACCTGGCTTTCGGTGGTGCGTGCGCCGATGGCGCCCCAGGCGATGAGGTCGCCGATGTACTGCGGCGAGATCACGTCGAGGAACTCGCTGCCCGCGGGCAGCCCGAGGCGGTTGATGTCGATGAGCAGCTGGCGCGCGATGCGCAGGCCCTCGTCGATGCGGTAGCTTTCGTCGAGGTACGGATCGTTGATCAGGCCCTTCCAGCCGACGGTGGTGCGCGGCTTCTCGAAGTACACGCGCATCACGATCTCGAGCGAATCGGCGTACTTCTCGCGCTCTTGCTTGAGCCGGCGCGCGTAGTCGAGCGCGGCGGCCGGGTCATGGATCGAACAGGGCCCCATGATCACCAGCAGCCGATCGTCCTTGCCCGCCATGATGTTGTGGATGTTGCGGCGCGTGTCGTCGATCAGGGTTTCGACCGGCGTGCCGCGTATCGGGAAGAAGCGGATCAGATGTTCGGGAGGGGGCAGCACGTTGATGTCCTTGATGCGTTCGTCGTCGGTCTTGCTGGTCTTTTCGACGTTCGCATACCAGCTGTCGCTGGCCGGGGCAGTGTTCGTGCTCATGTGGATTCCTTGTTGTGAAAATCTGAGGGGCATAAAAAAACCGCCGGGGCCTTGGAGGCACCGGCGGTTTTGGAGGGTGTTCGTTTGCGTTTTACGCGCTCGCCTCTCGTCCGCCGGAACCCGGGAACCAAAAGTAGGCAAAGAAATAAGCGCGAACGGCGGACATAGGGGCGAAATGTAGCACGGAAAAACAGAAGCCGGCGCATCGACCGGCTGCGAAAGGATCAGCGATAACCCGATTCGTTGGCGTTGTGGATGATCCAGATCAGGTTGCCGCCCGAGTAGTCGCCCATGCCCCCGCCCGCGAAGATCAGGCGGCCCTGGCCCTTGTAGGTCATCTCGTAACGGTGGCGGTCGCTGCCGAAATAGAACGGGATGAAGGCCTTGCCCGTGACGTACGCACCCTGGTCGGTCGGCGGGCCGGCAAGGTCGGTGACCTGCTTGGCGCTCATGCCGATCTGCAGGCGCGCGAACTTGCTGTTGCGCGCCGGATTGCCGGTGATCTCGCCTTCGTAGCCGTTCAGCCCCTTGACCGTGCGGCCGCTGCCGGCCTCGACCTTGGAGGAGTCGACCACGTTGCCGCGCGCATCCATGCCGGCCTTGGCACCGCCGCGCGCCGCCGAAGGCGCGGCCGCAGGCGCCGCAGCCTGGCTCTCGGCCGAAGCGCCGCCGCGCGAGGCGCAACCCGCCGTCGCCATCGCCACTGCGGCAGCCGCGGCCCACAGCGCCGCGGACGAATTGATCCTGATCGTCATCGAAAAGCTCCTTCAGTCACCAAAAGTGCCGGAGCTTAACAATTGCAATCAAAAATTAGCAGGGGTCGAAAGTTCTACGCCGTTCCGCCGACCGTCAGGCCGTCGATGCGCAGCGTTGGCTGCCCGACGCCGACGGGCACGCTCTGGCCTTCCTTGCCGCAGGTGCCCACGCCCGAGTCGAGCGCCATGTCGTTGCCGATCATCGTCACGCGGGTGAGTGCGTCGGGTCCGTTGCCGACGATGGTCGCGCCCTTGACCGGGTACTGGATCTTGCCGTTCTCGACCCAGTAGGCCTCGCTCGCCGAGAAGACGAACTTGCCGCTCGTGATGTCGACCTGGCCGCCGCCGAAGTTGGTGGCGTAGAGGCCCTTCTTGATGCTGGCGACGATCTCCTTCGGGTCCTTGTCGCCGCCGAGCATGTAGGTGTTGGTCATGCGCGGCATCGGCACGTGGGCATAGCTCTCGCGGCGGCCGTTGCCCGTGGGCTTGACCTTCATGAGGCGCGCGTTGAGCGAATCCTGGATGTAGCCCTTGAGGATGCCGTCTTCGATCAGCACGTTGCGCTGGCTGGCATGGCCCTCGTCGTCGACGTTGAGCGAACCGCGGCGGTCGGCGATGGTGCCGTCGTCGAGCACGGTCACGCCCTTGGCCGCGACGCGCTGGCCGATGCGGCCCGAGAACGCGCTCGAGCCCTTGCGGTTGAAGTCGCCCTCCAGGCCGTGGCCGATGGCCTCGTGCAGCAGGATGCCTGGCCAGCCCGAACCGAGCACCACCGTCAGCTCGCCGGCGGGCGCCGGACGTGCGTCGAGGTTGGTCAGCGCGGCCTTCACGGCCTGGTCGACATATTCCGCGATCTTCGCGTCGTCGAAGTAGGCCAGGCCGAAGCGCCCGCCGCCACCGCCCGAGCCCATTTCGCGGCGGCCGTTCTGCTCGGCGATCACCGTGACCGACAGGCGCACCAGGGGCCGCACGTCGGCTGCGAGCGTGCCGTCGGCGCGCGCCACGAGCACCACGTCGTATTCGCTCGCGAGGCCGGCCATGACCTGGGCCACACGCGGATCGCGCGAGCGTGCGAGCTTCTCGGCCTTTTCGAGCAGCTGCACCTTGGCCGTGCTGTCGAGCGTGGCGATGGGGTCGATGCCGCCATAGAGCGACCGGCTCGGGGCGATCTTGCGGGCCGCGGTCTTGACGCGGGCGCTGCGGCCGGCCGACGAAATCGACCGCACGGTGCGCGCCGCATCGAGCAGCGACGCCTCGGAAATGTCGTCCGAATAGGCAAAAGCCGTCTTCTCGCCGCTGACCGCACGCACGCCGACGCCCTGGTCGATGCTGAAGCTGCCGGTCTTGACGATGCCCTCCTCGAGGCTCCAGCCTTCGCTGCGCGTGTACTGGAAGTACAGGTCGGCATCGTCCACGCGGTGCGCGGTGATCTCCGCCAGGGCCTTGCCCAGGTGCGATTCGTCGAGGCCGAACGGCGTGAGGAGAAGCTGCTGCGCCGTGGCGAGGCGCTCGATGGTGGGTTCGCGGGAGATCATTGGCTGATTATTGCTCGCACAAGGTGTCCGCACGCGGCCAGGGGCCGGGGCGTTGCATGAGAGCCTGTGCTTCAGTCGCGCAGCAGTTCGTCGGCCAGCGCGCGCAGGATCGGCAGGGCCGGCGCCTCCGTGCGCCGCGCGAGCGTCACCACCGCGAAGCGCGCCACGCGCGAGAGCGCGGGCCGCATGTCGAGCTCGCGCAGTTCGGGCGCAGCGGCGCGGATGGCGAGCAGCACGGCGTCGCTGTTGCGCGCCACCTCGACCAGGCTGTGGAGCTCCTCGCATTGCAAGGTGACGCAGGCCGACGGATGCGCCTCGGGCCCGTAGGCCTCGACCAGCGCCGCCGCCACCTGGTCGCTGAGCGGTGTCGAGGCGATGGGGTAGCGCTGCACGTCGGCGAAGCGAACGCCCTGGCGCCTGCGCGCGAGCGGATGGCCGGGCCGGCACAGGAACACGCCGCGCATCTCGCGCACGGTGTCGAGCGCCAGGTCGGGCGCCGGCCTGAGCGAGAGCGCGTCCACCACCAGCGCGTCGAGCGTGCGCGCGCGCAGCGCCTGCAGCAGCAGGTCGGTGTGGCCGCGCGCCACCACCACGCGGACCTTCGGATGGCGCTCGGCCATGCGCATCAGCAAGGGCGTCATGAGCATGGCGCCGGGGCCCGAGCCCATGCCCACGCGCAGTTCGCCGCCTTCGGCCTTGCCGACGAGGCGGCCGCTGTCGTGCAGCTCGTCGGCATCGAAGACCACTTGCCGCGCCCGCTCGAGCACCTGCTTGCCGAACGGCGTGAGCTCGTTGCGGCGGCCGATCCGGTCGAACAGCGGCAGGCCCAGCTCGTCCTCGAGCGCGCGGATGCTGCGGCTGAGCGCAGGCTGCGTCAGGTGCAGCGCCTCGGCCGAGGTGCTGAAGGAGCCGGTCGCGGCCAGCGAGATGAGGTGGCGCAGCTGCACCAGGGTCATGGGCGTGGAGCAATGAGTTCGACTCATGCTAATGCATAGAACAATGCATTGGACTGCGCACTTTCCCCTGCCTACGATGCGCCGGCGCCCTTCTTCCCCACCCCCCGGAAAGCGACCCATGACGACGTCCTTGTTCCTGCGCAGGCGAGACCTGCTCGCCTGCACCCTGCTGGCGGCCACCGGCACTGCCACCCTCGCGCAGCAGCCCTACCCTGCCAAGCCCGTCAGCCTGATGGTGCCGTACCCTGCCGGCGGCCCGTCGGATGCAACGGCGCGCATCTTCACCGTGCCGCTCGGCCAGGCGCTGGGGCAGCAGGTGATCGTCGAGAACCTCGGCGGCGCCAGCGGCGCGATCGCGGCGCAGAAGGTGCTTTCGGCACCGGCCGACGGCTACTACGTGTTCCAGGGCTCGCCCAACGAGGTGATCCTCTCGCCGCTGGCCAACGCGGCCGTGAAGCTCAGGGCCGAGGACTTCCGGCTGGTCGCGCCGGTGGCCGACGCGGTGATGGTGTTCGTCGCGCGCAAGGACCTGCCGGCGAACAGCGTCGACGAGCTCATCGCGCTCGCGCGCAAGTCGCCGCAGCAGCCGCTGAGCTACGGCAGCGTGGGCATCGGCTCGCTCTACCACCTGCTGCTCGAGAAGGCGCAGCTGCAGACCGGCATCAAGCTCAACCACGCGCCCTACAAGGGCAATGCGCCGCTGCTGCAGGACATCGGCGGCGGCCAGGTCGACTTCGCGGTGCTGGTCTACAGCGCCGCCATGGGCGCGCTGGCCGAGCAGGGCCGGCTCAAGGTGATCGGGCAGCTGGGCGCGCAGCGCTCGGAACTGCTGAAGAACGTGCCCGCGACGAGCGAAAGCAAGGAGCTCAAGGACTTCGACTACAAGACCTGGAGCGGCTTCATGGTGCCCCGCAAGACCCCCGAAGACGTGGTGCAGCGCCTGCACAAGGCGATCGGTGCCACCCTGGCCAATGCCGGGGTGCGCTCGCAGCTCGCGGCGCAGACGCAGCTGGCGGCGGCGCCCATGTCGCTGGCCGAGGCGCAGAAGTTCTTCGAAAGCGAGACCGCCCGGTACCGCGACATCGCAAAATCCATCAACCTGCAACCCCAATAGGCATTCGCATGAACAACCTGCTTGACGATCTTCAGCACCACGCAGAGGAGTTCATCGGCATCCGCCGCGACATCCACCGCCACCCCGAACTGGCCTTCGGCGAACACCGCACGGCCGCGCTGGTGGCCGGGAAGCTGCGGGCGTGGGGCTACGAGGTGACCGAAGGGCTGGGCGGCACCGGGCTGGTCGGGCGCCTGGTGCGCGGCGACGGAACGCGCCGCCTGGGCATCCGCGCCGACATGGACGCGCTGCCGATCGACGAGGCCACCGGCCTGCCGTACGCCAGCTGCCACCACGGCGTGATGCATGCCTGCGGCCACGACGGCCACACCGCGATGCTGCTGGCCGCGGCGCACCACCTGGCCACGCGCGGGCGCTTCTCGGGCACGCTCAACATGATCTTCCAGCCGGCCGAGGAAGGCGGCGGCGGCGCGGTCCGCATGATCGAGGACGGCCTGTTCGACCAATTCCCCTGCGATGCCGTGTTCGCCATGCACAACATGCCAGGCCTGCCGCAAGGCCGCTTCTCGCTGCGCGAGGGCGCCGCGATGGCTTCATCCGACTACGCCACCGTCGTCATCGAAGGCGTGGGTGGCCACGGCGCCATGCCGCACCGCACGGCCGATCCGGTGGTGGCCGCTGCCAGCATCGTGATGGCGCTGCAGAGCGTGGTGTCGCGCAACGTCGCACCGCTGGAAATGGGCGTGGTCACCGTCGGCGCCATCCACGCCGGCAAGGCCAACAACGTGATCCCGGCCAGCGCGACGCTCGAGATCAGCGTGCGTGCGCTCGACCGCGAGGTGCGCGCGCTACTCGAAAAGCGCGTCAAGGCCATCATCGCCGCGCAGGCCGAGAGCTTCGGCTGCCGGGCCGCGATCGAATGGCGCAAGGGCTACGCCGTGCTGGTCAACACGCCGGCCGAGACCGAGTTCGCGCGCCAGGTGGCGCTCGAACTGGTGGGCGCCGAGCGCGTGACGCTGCAGGGCCCGCCGCTCACCGGCAGCGAGGACTTCGCCTTCATGCTCGAGCAGGTGCCCGGCAGCTACCTCCTGATCGGCAACGGCGACGGCGACAGCGCCGGGGCCTGCATGGTGCACAACCCGGGCTACGACTTCAACGACGACAACGTCGCGCTGGGCGGCGCGTACTGGGTGCTGCTGGCCGAGCGCTTCCTGGCGGCCCAGGCCTCCAGCTGACCAGCTAGCTCTGCGCGGTTTTCCGGGCCCGCGCGATCGACATCAGGATGCCGAGCCCGAGCCCCAGCGTGACCATCGCCGTGCCGCCATAGCTGATGAACGGCAGCGGCACGCCCACCACCGGCAGGATGCCGCTGACCATGCCCATGTTCACGAAGGCGTAGGTGAAGAAGATCATCGTCACCGCGCCCGCGAGCAGCCGCGAGAACAGGGTCGTGGCACTGGCCGCGATCGCGAGCCCGCGGAAGATCAGCAGGATGAATGCCGCGATCAGCGCCAGGTTGCCGATGAGGCCGAACTCCTCGGAATAGGCCGCGAAGATGAAGTCGGTGGTGCGCTCCGGGATGAACTCGAGGTGCGTCTGGGTGCCCTGCATGAACCCCTTGCCGGCGAGCCCGCCCGAGCCGATCGCGATCATGCCCTGGATGATGTGGAAGCCCTTGCCGAGCGGGTCCTTGGTGGGGTCGAGCAGCGTGCACACGCGCTGCTTCTGGTAGTCGTGCAGCACCCGCCAGTCCACCCCGTCGACGCACAGCTGCGACTCGAAGCCCACCAGCAGCGTCACCGCCACCACGCCCACCACCACCGGCGGCACGATCAGCTTCCACGGCAGGCCGGCGAAGAAGATCACGGCCAGCCCGGCCGCCAGCACCAGCAGCGAGGTGCCGAGGTCGGGCTGCTTCATGATCAGCCCCACCGGCACCGCGAGCAGCACCGTCCCCACCACGAAGTCGAGCGGCCGCAGCTGCCCCTCGCGGCGCTGGAACCACCAGGCCAGCATCAACGGCATCGCGATCTTGAGGATCTCGCTGGGCTGGATCACGACCCCGACGTTGATCCAGCGCGTGGCGCCCTTCTTGGTGATGCCGAACAGCGCCACCGCGATCAACAGCGCCACGCCCGCGGCATAGAGCGGCACGGCGAACCACATGAGCCGCTGCGGCGGCACCTGGGCGACGACGAACATGATGAAGCCCGCCAGCAGCATGTTGCGACCATGGTCGGCGAAGCGCGAGCCATGGTCGAAGCCGGACGAATACATGGTCAGCAGCCCGGCGAAGGCCAGCAACAGCACGGCGAAGGCCAGGAAGCCGTCGAAGCCCTGGAAGATGGGCGCGACGCGGCGCGCCAGGGAGGGCTGGTTGAACACGGCTGACATGGGTGCGGATTATCCGCGCCAGGCACGGCGGCTCAGTGGACTTCGACCTGAACGACCGTGCGCCCTGGTCGGCTTTCGACCGCCAGCGATGCGCCGACGCCGGCCGATCTTTCGGCCAGCGCCCTCGGCAGCACCGCGGCATCGAAACCCTGTCCGTCGTCGATCACGCGCAAATGCACGCTGCCGCCGGCGGAGTCGGCCTCCAGGCGCAGCGTCGTCGCATGGGCGTGCTGCATCACGTTGGAGATGGCCTCGAACAGCAGGAACTGCAGCTGGCGCATCGCATGTACGTCGAGCCGCTCGAGCACGGGCAGTTCGTCCACCGCCCATTCGAAGCCGAGGCCGGCGGCGGCCACACGTGGTTCGAGCCGGTAGCGCAGGGCCGCCAACAGGGCACCGACGTCGCCCGGCGGCATGTGGATCGAGTCGATCGACAGCTTGAGCTGGTCCATCGAATCGCGCAGCGTGCGCAGCAGCTCGCCGACGTTCACCGGGCCCGACTGGATCTGCCGGATGGCCGAGCTGATGCGCGAGCCGACGCCGTCGTGCATGTCGCGCAGGATGCGTTCGCGCTCCTGGGTGCGCGCCTGGGCCCGCGCCACCTGCTCCAGCGCGGCGTAGGTCGATGCGAGTTCGCGTTCGCGCCGCGCCACCTGCTCGGCCAACCGGGTGACCGCGCTCCGCGCCTCGGCGCTGGCCACATGGAAGCGCCGCAGCACGATCATCAGCAGCGCCACGCCAAGGAACACGGCCGAATAGCGCACCCAGGGAATCTCGCCGTAGCCGCCGCCCAGGCGAAGCACGAGCCAGTCGCGCGCGGCGAAGCCCAGCGCCGCCAGCGCACCGCCCGCCATCATCAGCCGCTCCAGGTTCGGCCGCTTCACCAGCGAGACCGCGAAGGCGCCGACGAACAGTCCCACGGCCGCGATCATCAGCCCGGCCCAGCCGGTGAGCCACTGGGGCTCCTCCCGGTGGAGCGAGAGGCTGCTCGCCGCGAAGGTGCCCACCACGACGCCCACGGCACCCCAGGCCAGCCAGCGCATGCGCGGCTGGCCGCGCCAGCCCGCGAAGTGGCCGCAGAACATCAGGGCGCAGGCCACCCAGGCCGCGCGGCAGGTGGCCATGAGCACGCCCCAGGCCGGCCAGGGGAGCGGCGGCTCGCTGACCAGCCCGCCCGCCACCTGCAGAGCCCAGCAGAGTTCGGCCGCCGCGGCCCATAAGTAGACGCCGTCCCGGCGCGGCCTGCCCGCGTCGGCATCGACCTGCGTGAGCCACAGCGCCAGTGCCACGAGGCCGACCACCGCGGCGAAGGCGCACAGCAGTGCGGTCCCGGTGAAACGCCAGGCGTAGGCGCGCTGGTACAGGTCGCCCTGGACCGTCGCGGCAGGTCCGATGACCACGCGCGACAGCCCCGCGCTGCGTGCGCCGTCCGCGCGGATGCGGACCTGCAGGTGGTTGTCGCCGGCCTGCAGCAGGCGCCGCGGCACCGGCACGTAGACGGGCGCCCTGCCGTGGTCAGGCCCGTTGCCGCGGGCGAGGTCGCCCTGGGCCTGCAGCAGCATGCCGTTGAGCCGCACCTCGAAGACGTTGCCCACACGCGGGATGAAGATGCCCCAGGATGCCTCTGGCGCGGCCGCCATCCTGAACGGCAGGTCGAAAGTGGCCAGGCCCGGACGCCCCGCGTGCTGCCGGTCCCAGTTGTAGGAAAGCACCAGCGGCGCGCTGCGGGTGAGGCCGTCGACGGTGGTCTCGACGCTGCCGCGGCGCAGTTCGATCGCGCCCTCCGCCGCCGCGGAAGCCACGGCCTGCGGAGCCATCGCCAGCGCGGCCACGCACCAGAGCCACAGCGCCAGCCATGCGCGGTCCGGCCTTCCGAACATGCGCCAACGCACGCGCATCACCCCGGGTGGGACAGCAGGCCGAGGCGGGTGGCTTCGAACACGGCTTCGCTCTTGGAATGCACCGCCAGCTTGCCGTACAGGTTCTTGATGTGGGTCTGCACCGTGTGGACGCTGAGCCCCTTGAGCCGCGCGATCTCGGCGTAGGAGAAACCGCGGGAGATCAGCGTCAGCACCTCGTGCTCGCGGGCCGAGAGCAGACCGGGCGCGCCGTGCTCGGCGGCAGTCTCGGGCACCACGGCGGGCGCGGCGCCCGCCGCCTGGAGGCTGCGGTACTTGGCCAGCACGCGGCGCGCGATCATCGGCGAGATCGGCGACGCGCCGGCCTTCATCTCGACGATGGTCTGCGCGATGTCTTCCGGTGCGGCGTCCTTGTGGATGTAACCGACGGCACCGGCCTCGATGCTCGACAACACGTTCTCCTCGTCGCCGAAGACCGAGATCACCAGCGGCTCGCAGCCGGGGAAGCGCCCCACCGCGTGGCGGATCACATCCAGCCCGCTGCCGTCGGGCATGCCGAGGTCGACCAGCAGCACGTCGGGAATGGTGTCGGTGCGGCCCAGCCAATCGAGGGCCTCGCGCACCGTGCCCGCGCTTCCGAGCCACAGCAGGCTCGCGCTGCGCTGCACGCTGGCCTCGAAGAAGGCACGCGCCCGGCTGTCGTCCTCGACGACGAACACACCCCAGCGGTGCGTCTTGCCGGCATCCATGACCTTGAAATCCATGGACGCGAGCATAAGCCGCGGAACTGAGGAAAAAGTCGCGGCGACCTCCCGTTTTCATGGGATGCGAGGCCCTCGGCGAGGCCGTGAGACTCGTCGCGCGCCAGCCTCTTGCCCCTCCTGCGAGGCTTGACGACGAGACTGAGTACTTTCGAATTCGGCCACCCTCGATTCCGAATCCGACCGGTCCGGTCCGGCGTACAAGGTGCTCTGACAACCACCGCCATTCGCGCAGCTTTGTGCACTTTGCACGCGAGACCGCCGCTTCGGAGCCACGCACCTCATGCAAAATCAAACCGCGCCTTCCACCCGATCCGGGTCGAGCGCTCCAACTTCAGCCCTGCCTCGCATGGACCCGCAAACCACTCACCTCCTGTACCTGCACGGCTTCCGTTCCTCGCCCCGGTCGACCAAGGCGCGGCTGATGGCACAGCGCGTGGCCGAGGCGCATCCCGAACTGCAGTGGTGGTGCCCCCAGTTGCCGCCGTCGCCGCGCGAGGCCATCGACCTGGTGATGAAGGGCATCGCCGACTGGCCGCGAAAGTCGATGGCGGTGGTGGGCTCCTCGCTGGGCGGCTTCTATGCCACTTATGTGGCGGGCATGACGCGCTGCCGCGCCGTGCTGCTCAACCCGGCGGTGCACCCGGCGCGCGACCTCGAGCGCTACATCGGCGACCAGACCCACTGGCACGACCCGGCCGAGCACTTCTATTTCAAGCCCGAGTACATCCAGGAGCTGCGCACCATGGAGGTCGGCGCCCTGACCCGCCCCGAACGTGTGCTCGCCATCATCGCCAAGGGCGACGAGGCGCTCGACTGGCACGAGAGCTCGGCCCGCTACCCCGACAGCAACATCAAGCTGATCGAGGGCGGCGACCATGCGCTGTCCGATTTCGCCACGAACCACCTCGACGAGGTGATGGCCTTCATCAATCCGGTGTAGCCCCAGCGGCGCCGCTGCAGCGCACGCCTGGGGCCTTCGCGGCCGGGACCACGCCCATCCGCATGGGACAATCGCCCGATGTTCGTATTGTTTGAAGAAGCCGGAAAGTACCTCGGCGGCCGCGTGCTCGCGGAGGCCGAAGCATCGGCACAGGTCGAGCTCGACACCGGCAAGCGCGTCAAGGTCAAGGGCGCCAACATCGTGCTGCGTTTCGACAAGCCGGCACCGGCCGAGCTGTTCGCCGAAGCGCGCGCGCTCGCCGCCGAAATGGACCTCGACCTGGCCTGGGAGTTCGCGCCCGAAGGCGAGTTCGGTTTCGCAGACCTCGCGGCCGAGTATTTCAGCGACAAGCCCGCGCTCGCGCAGCAGGCGGCGGCGCTGTTCGCGCTGTTCGAGGCGCCGCACTACTTCCGCCGCGCCGGCAAGGGCCGCTTCAAGAAGGCGCCGGCCGAGATATTGCAGCAGGCGCTCGCGGCCATCGAGAAGAAGAAGATCGTGCAGGCGCAGATCGTCGAATGGGCCGGCCAACTGGCCGAAGGCACCTGCCCGGCGCCGATCCGCGAGCAGCTCTACAAGATCCTTTTCAAGCCCGACAAGAACGCGCCCGAATACAAGGCCGTGGTCGAAGCGGCACGCACCACGCAGCGCCCGCCGCTCGAACTGCTGGCGAGCGCCGGTGCGATCGACTCGGCCTATCAGTTCCACTGGCGCCGCTTCCTGTTCGAGAACTTCCCCAAGGGCACCGGCTTCCCACCGCTGGCCGCGCCGGCGATCGCCGACGACCTGCCGCTGGCCGAAGGCGTGCAGGCCTTCTCGATCGACGATTCGCAGACCACCGAGATCGACGACGCGCTCTCGGTGCAGGGCCTCGGCAGCGGCACTGTCACGGTCGGCATCCACATCGCGGCGCCCGGGCTCGCGCTCGCGCCGGGCAGCGCCATCGACCAGGTGGCGCGCGCGCGCATGTCCACCGTCTACATGCCCGGCTACAAGATCACCATGCTGCCCGACGAGGTGGTCGATGCCTACACGCTGCTCGAAGGCGGCGACCGGCCCGCGGTGTCGCTCTACGCGCGCTTCGACGAGGCCACGCTCGAGCTGCAGTCGACCGAGACCCGGCTCGAACGCGTCGCCATCGTGGCCAACCTGCGGCACGACCAGCTCGACGGCATGGTCACGCAGCCCTGGCTCGAGGATCCGTCATTCGTTCCGGCCGACGTGCCCGAGGCCGATGCCGCGACCCGGCTGCGCGCGCCGCTCTCGTTCCTGTTCCGGCTCGCCAAGCAGCTCAAGGCGCAGCGCGAGGTGGTGCGCGGCAAGCCCGAGAACTTCAACCGGCCCGACTACAACTTCCGCCTGGTGGGCAACGACGGCGAACCCGACGGCAGCGAACACGTGCAGATCACCACGCGGCAGCGCGGCGCACCGCTCGACCTGATCGTGTCGGAGGCCATGATCCTGGCCAACAGCACCTGGGGCGGCTGGCTCGGCGAACTCGGCGTGCCGGGGCTCTACCGCAGCCAGGCCAGCCTGGCGCCGGGCATCAAGGTGCGCATGGGCACGCGCTCCCTGCCGCATGCGGGACTCGGCGTGAAGAGCTACGCCTGGAGCACCTCGCCGCTGCGCCGCTACACCGACCTGGTGAACCAGTGGCAGATCATCGCGGCCGCGCGCCACGGCAAGACCGCCGCGCTGGCGGCGCCGTTCAAGCCCAAGGATGCCGACCTGTTCTCCATCCTCTCGGGCTTCGACGCGGCCTATGCGACCTACAACGCCTACCAGGGCGGCATGGAGCGCTTCTGGACGCTCAAGTACATCGAGCAGCAGGGCCTCACCGAGCTCGTGGCGACCGTCATCAAGGACATTCCGAACGGTGCGCTGGTGCGCGCCGACACGCTGCCGCTGGTGTTTCCGGTCGCGGGCCAGCAGGAGCGCGGCGCGCGCGTGCGCGTGAAGCTCGGCGAGATCGACGAGATCGCGCTCGATGTGCACGGCACGGTGCTCGAGCGCCTCGATGCGCCCCAGGCCGATGTCGCCGCAGAAGAAGAAGCGGGCGACGAGGACGCGCAGGAGGTCGCCGGGCCGATCGCGATCGCGGTCGACCTTGCCGACGGCGAGCAGGCGCCCCCCGAGAGCACGCCTGCCTGAGCGCAGCGCCGAGGGTGCATCAATGAGCTTCGAGAGGCGCCAATGAACCTGCGGGATCTGAGCACGCTGCAGATCGCGCTCGGCGTATCGGTCATTGCGCATGCCGCGCTGCTGGCGGTGCGCTTCGTGGACCCCGCGGCGTTCGACCGCGCGTTCAGCGAGACGCCCCTCGAAGTCATCCTCGTCAACAGCAAGAGCAACGACAAGCCCGACCCCTCGGCGCGCGTGATGGCGCAGGCCACGCTCGCGGGCGGCGGCGACCTCGAACGCGGCCGCGCCACCAGCCCGCTGCCGCCCTCGAGCTTCATGGCCGTTGGCGATTCGATGGAAGAGGCGCGGCGCCAGATGGAAGCCATGCAGGCGCAGCAGATGCAGTTGCTCGCCCAGCTCAAGCGCGACCTCGCCGCCATGCCCGCGCCCGACCCGCGCGCCTCGGGCGACCCGAAGGAAGCCGTCGCGCGCGAGGAAAAGCGCCGCCAGCTCGTGGCGCTGCTGGCCGAGATCGAACGGCGCGTGAACGAAGAGAACGCACGGCCCAAGAAGCGCTACCTGAGCCCGTCGACACGCGAAGTGGCCTATGCGAGCTATGTCGACACGCTGCGCCGCCGCATCGAGCTGCGCGGCACCGAGAACTTTCCCACGGCCGCCGGCAGGAAGCTCTACGGCGAGCTCAAGATGACCATCACCATCAACCACGACGGCAAGCTGCTCGACACCGTGGTCGACGAGAGCTCGGGCGACACCACGCTCGACCGCCGCGCCAAGGCCATCGTCCACAGCATCGGCGATTTCGGCAAGTTCACCGATGCGATGCGCAGGCAGACCGACCAGATCATCTTGCAGTCGCGCTTCAAGTTCACCCGCGACGAGACCATCGAGCTCTCGTCGCAATAACAGCAACGACAACCGCCAACCGCCAACCGCACGCCATGGACCTGTACTGCGTCATCGGCAATCCCGTCGAACACAGCCGCTCGCCGCGCATCCACGCCCGCTTTGCCGAACTCTGCGGACAGCCGCTCGACTACGGACGCCGGCTGGTGCCCGTCGGCGCTTTCGCCGAGGGTGTGGCCGCCTTCCGGCGCGAGGCTGCCGAACGCGGCGACGCGGCGCGCGGCTGCAACGTCACCGTGCCGTTCAAGTTCGATGCCGCCGCGCTGGCGCAGCACACGAGCGAGCGCGCCGTGCTCGCGCAGGCAGTGAACACGCTGCGCTTCGAGGACGACGGCAGCATCCACGCCGACAACACCGACGGCATCGGCCTGGTCAACGACATCGTGCGCAACGCGGCGGTGCCGCTGGCGGGCCGCGCGGTGCTGCTGATCGGCGCGGGCGGCGCGGCCGCGGGCGTGCTCGGGCCGCTGCTCGACGCCGGCGTGTCGCGCCTGGTGGTCGCCAACCGCACCGTCGGCCGCGCCATGGCGCTGGTGCAGCGCCACGCAGCGCTCGCGCTCCGCCACGGCGCGGTGCTCGAGGCCTGGGCGCTCGACGCGGTGCCGGGCGACTTCGACGTGGTGGTCAACGCCACTGCCTCGAGCCTCGCGGGCGATGCGGTGCCCGTGCGCGCCGAGGTGCTGCGCCCCGGGGCGCTGGCGGTCGACCTCATGTACGGGCCGGCGGCCGCGGACTTCATGGCCTGGGCCGAAGCGCACAGCGCCGTCGCGCGCGACGGGCTCGGCATGCTGGTCGAGCAGGCGGCCGAAGCGTTCGAGATCTGGCGCGGCGTGCGTCCGCCGGCCGCGCAGGTGCTCGGCGAACTGCGCGCAGAACTGGGATGAAAGCCTTCTTCCGCCTGCTCGCCTGCCTCGTGGTTGCCGGCGTGGCGCTCGAGCTCTTCTTCGTGCTGCGCATCGCGGCCATGGTGGTGGTCGATCCGCAGAGCACCACGTTCCAGCGCTCCGAGGCCTGGCAGCTCGCGCTCGCGCAGGGCAGCAAGGGCGCCTGGCGCCAGGAGTGGGTGCCCTATGCCGAGATCAGCGACAACCTCAAGCGCTCAGTGATCGCGAGCGAGGACGCCGACTTCATCGACCACAACGGCGTCGAATGGGAAGCCATCGAACGCGCGCGGCAGCGCAATGCCAAGGCCGAGGAACTCGCGGCCAGGCGCGCTGCGCGGGCCCGCGCGCGCGGCAAGCCGGTGCGCCCGGTGCAGCTGCGCGGCGGTTCGACCATCACGCAGCAGCTGGCCAAGAACCTGCTGCTCTCGGGCGAGCGCACGCTGCTGCGCAAGGGCCAGGAACTGGTGCTTGCGATGACGCTCGAGGTGCTGCTCGACAAGGAGCGCATCCTCGAGATCTACCTCAACAACGTCGAATGGGGCGAAGGCCTGTTCGGCGCCGAAGCGGCGGCGCAGTACTACTACAAGAAGCCGGCGGCGCGCCTGAGCGCGGCCGAGGCGGCGCGGCTCGCGGTGATGCTGCCGAGCCCCAAGTTCTTCGAGCGGCGGCTCGGATCGGGCTACCTGAGCAGCCGCGCCTCGACCATCATGGCGCGCATGCCGGCGGCCGAACTGCCCTGAGACAGGATCGAGAAAAAATCGCCCGCCGCATGGCCCGTATCATCGCGTGATGCTGGCAAAGCTCGTGGGATGGTTGCTGTTGGGCGTGGTGCGCTTGCTCACCGGTGCCCAGGCGCGCTGGTACGGCTGCCCGCCCAAGGCCGAGCAGCGCATCTATTTCGCCAACCACCAGAGCCACGCCGACCTCGTGATGATCTGGGCCGCGCTGCCCGAGGAACTGCGCAGCATCACGCGGCCGATCGCGGCGCGCGACTACTGGGCCAACACGCCGGTCAAGCGCTGGATCACGACCGAGGTCTTCAACGCGGTCTACGTGGAGCGCGCGGCCAGCGCGCCGGCCGAACCCATGGCCGACGCGGCAGGCGATGCGGTGCCACCCGCCGATCCGCTGGCCCCGCTCGCGCCGCTCATCGAGGCGCTGAGGAGCGGCGACTCAATCATCATCTTTCCCGAGGGAACGCGGGGGCACACGGGCGAGCCGCAGAAGTTCAAGTCGGGCCTCTACACCCTCGCGACGATGTTCCCCGAGGTGGTGCTCGTGCCGGCCTGGATCGACAACGTGCAGCGCGTCATGCCCAAGGGCGAGATCGTGCCGGTGCCGATCCTGTGCTCGGTCACCTTCGGTGCGCCGATCCACGTAGCGCCCGGCGAAGAGCGCCGGCCCTTCCTCGACCGCGCGCGCGCCGCCGTGATCGCGCTGCGCGACGTCTGAGAAGCAGCAGCAGCAGCCCGCCATGAACCAGTTCCTGCGCAGCCTCGATGCGACCCAGCAGGTCGCTGCCCTCTTTCTCATCGTCTTCGGGCTGCTGGTGCTGGTGAGCACCGCGGTCTTCCTGCTGAGCTTCAAGGAGCGACGCAATCCGGTGCACGACGCGGCCTGGCAGGCCGGGCTCGCGCACTACCGGATGCTGCTCGGCACCACATGGTTCATGGCCGTGGTGTTCTGGATCGGCTGGGCGCTCGGCGAGACGGTCGCCACGGTGCTGTTCGCGCTCATCGCGTTCTTTGCGCTGCGCGAGTTCATCACGCTGTCGCCCACGCGGCGCGGCGACCACCGCAGCCTCATCCTGGCCTTCTTCGTGGTGCTGCCGATCCAGTTCTGGCTCGTGGCCACCGCGCGCTTCGACCTGTTCACCGTTTTCATTCCGGTGTACGTCTTCCTCGCGATCCCGGTGGCGAGCGCGCTGGCCGACGATCCGAGCCATTTCCTCGAGCGCAATGCCAAGCTGCAGTGGGGCATCATGGTCTGCGTCTACGGCATGAGCCATGTGCCGGCCCTGCTGCTGCTGAGCTTTCCGGGCTACGAGGGCAAGAGCGCCTTCCTCGTGTTCTTCCTGGTGTTCGTGGTGCAGACCTCGATGCTGGTGCAGCACGTGATATCACGCCGCACGCAGCGCAAGCCCTTTGCGCCCAACGTGAGCCGCAGCTTCAACTGGACCAGCTGGGGCATCGGCATCGCGGTGGCGAGCCTGGTCGGCGCGCTGTTCGCCTTCATCACGCCGTTCAGGTTCGGCCAGGCGCTCGCGGTCTCGCTGATCGCCTGCATCGCGGGCTCGATGGGGCACCTCGTGATGAAGGCGCTCAAGCGCGACCGCGGCATTCCCAACTGGGGCAAGAAGGGCGTCGGCGTCACGGGCGCGAACGGCCTGCTGGACCGGGTCGATGCGCTGTGCTTCGCGGCGCCGATCTTCTTTCACTCGATCCGTTGGTATTTCAATGCCTGAGATGGAACTGAGCATCACGTGCAGCGCGCCAGGCTCCTTCCCCCTCTGGGGGAAGGCTGGGATGGGGGCAGGCACGGCGCTCGCAGGTTTAGCGCCGCTGGCCCCCACCCCTACCCTCCCCCAAAGGGGGAGGGAGCAACTCCGGCTTTCGTTTCATCGACTGCTGGTTGCGTGCGGCGCCATGGAAACCTGATATGCGCATCCTCGGCATCGACCCCGGCCTCCTCACCACCGGCTTCGGCGTGGTCGATTCGGATGGCCATGCGCTGCGCTACGTCGCGAGCGGCACCATCAGCACGCGCCACCTCGGCAGCGGCAACCTGCCGGCGCGGCTCAAGGTGCTGTTCGACGGCGTGGCCGAGATCGCCGCGCGCTACCAGCCCGACGCCTCGGCGGTGGAAATCATCTTCGTCAATGTGAATCCGCAGTCGACGCTGCTGCTCGGGCAGGCGCGCGGCGCCTGCGTGACCTCGCTCGTGAACAGCAACCTCGCAGTGGCCGAGTACACGGCGCTGCAGATGAAGAAGGCCGTGGCCGGCCACGGCCAGGCGGCCAAGGCGCAGGTCCAGGAAATGGTCAGGCGCCTGCTCGACCTGCCCGGGCTGCCCGGTGCCGACGCCGCCGACGCGCTCGGCATCGCGATCACGCATGCGCAGGTGGGCCGTTCGATGGCGCGGCTGGCCGATGCCGCGCAACTCTCCAAGACGCACGCCAGTGCCTACCGGCAGGGGCGCTCGAGATAATCGATCAGGCCACGCGCTCGGCGATCAGCACCGCGAAGAAGCCCAGCGCGGCAAGCAGCGTCCACTTCAAGACGATCCAGCCGAAGCGCCGGTACTTGAGCTGCCCGGTGCCCGCATAGAACGCGAAGCTCACGCCCGCCACCAGCAGCAGGAGCAGGATGGCCCAGCGAAACAGAAGCATGGATCGAACGCGGCCGGCCTACCAGGCCCGCGCCACTTCGCCGAAGCCGCGCGGTGCGCGCTTCTCGTCCTCGAAGGTCACGACCTCGTAGGCGTCCTCGTTGGCAAGCAGTTCGTGCAGCAGCTTGTTGTTGAGCGCGTGGCCTGAACGGAAAGCCTTGTAGGCCGCGAGCAGCGGCTTGCCGATGATGTACAGGTCGCCCATGGCGTCGAGGATCTTGTGCTTCACGAACTCGTCGTCGTAGCGCAGCCCGCCCGCATTGAGCACCTTGGTGTCGTCCATGACGATGGCGTTGTCGAGCCCGCCGCCGAGCGCAAGGCCCTTGCTGCGCATGTACTCGACCTCTTTCGTGAAGCCGAAGGTGCGCGCGCGTGCGATGTCGCGGCTGTACGAACCCGTGCCGAGATCGAACTCGACGCGCTGGCCGGTCGAATTGACCACGCGGTGGTCGAAGTCGATCTCGAAGCTCAGCTTGTAGCCATGGTACGGCTCCAGGCTCGCCCATTTCTCGTTGGCGCCTTCGCCCTCGCGCACCTCGACCTTGCGGGTCACGCGGATGAAGCGGCGCGGCGCCTTCTGCAGCTCGATGCCCGCGCTCTGCAGCAGGAACACGAACGACGAGGCCGATCCGTCGAGGATCGGCACTTCGTCGGCCGTGATGTCGATGTAGAGGTTGTCGATGCCCAGGCCCGCGCAGGCCGACATCAGGTGCTCGACGGTCTGCACCTTCGCGCCGCCGGTCGACACCGTGGAGGCGAGCCGCGTGTCGGTCACGGCCTCGGCCGTCATGCGGATGTCGACCGGCTCGGGCAGGTCGACGCGCCGGAAGACGATGCCGGTGTCGGCCGGTGCCGGCCGCAGCGTCAGCTCCACGCGCTGGCCGCTGTGCAGCCCCACGCCCACGGCGCGGCTGATCGACTTGAGGGTTCGTTGTTGCAGCACGCCGCCGATTTTAGGCGCCCCACGGCCAGGGCGAGCTATGCCCCTCGCTATGGCACCGATAGACATAGGTTGTATGGAAGCAGCCTCCGCTCGCGCATGGCCAACGCCAGAAACACCGAGGATCCGGCTCTGCCGGTCCTCTGGTGTTGCCCCCCGGTAGGGGGGTGGGCGAAGCGACACGAAGTGCGCGCAGCCTGGGGGGCGAGCAACTTCAGTCTGCCTGGCGACGCAGGAAGGCCGGGATCTCGAAGTCGTCCATGCCGCCCGACGAGAGCGCATCCACCTTGGCCGCGGCCATGGTGCGGTTGGTGCGCCAGACGCTCGGCACCGCCATGCCGTCGTAGTTCGGCTGGGCCATGCCGGCATGGCCCGCGCCACCCACGGTCGGCACGTTGAACGGGATGTTGTCGGTGCCGGTGCGGATCACTTCGAGCGTCGGCGCCTGGCGGCGTGCGTCGGCACGCGACAGGCCGGTCGCCACCACGGTCACGCGCATCTCGTCGCCCAGGCTTTCGTCGTAGGCAGCGCCGTAGATGACGTGTGCGTCGGGCGATGCATAGGCGCGGATGGTGTTCATCGCGAGCTTCGACTCGTTGAGCTTGAGCGAACCCTTCGATGCGGTCACCAGCACCAGCACGCCCTTGGCACCCGACAGGTCGATCCCTTCGAGCAGCGGGCAGGCCACGGCCTGCTCGGCGGCGATGCGCGCGCGGTCGGGGCCGGCCGCGGCGGCCGTGCCCATCATGGCCTTGCCCGGCTCGCCCATCACGGTGCGCACGTCCTCGAAGTCGACGTTCACGCCGCCGTACTCGTTGATGATTTCCGAGATGCCGCCGACCGCGTTCTTGAGCACGTCGTTGGCATGCGCGAAGGCTTCCTCCTGGGTGATGTCCTCGCCCAGCACGTCGAGCAGCTTCTCGTTGAGCACCACGATCAGCGAATCGACGTTCGCCTCGAGTTCCGACAGGCCGGTGTCGGCGTTGGTCATGCGGCGACCGCCTTCCCAGTCGAAGGGCTTGGTCACGACGCCGACGGTGAGAATGCCCATCTCCTTCGCGACGCGCGCGATCACGGGCGCCGCGCCGGTGCCGGTGCCGCCACCCATGCCCGCGGTGATGAAGAGCATGTGCGCGCCGTCGATGGCCGCGCGGATGTCGTCCACCGCGGCCTCGGCCGCGTCACGGCCCTTCTCGGGCTTGCTGCCCGCACCCAGTCCGCTCGTGCCGAGCTGGATGATCTTGTGCGCGTTGCTGCGCTGGAGCGCCTGCGCGTCGGTGTTGGCGCAGACGAACTGAACGCCCTGCACGCCGCGCTCCATCATGTGCGCGACCGCATTGCCGCCGCCGCCGCCCACACCGATCACCTTGATCTGCGTGCCTTGGTTGAATTCTTCGACTTCGATCATTTCGATGGCCATTTCTAACTCCTTGAATTTTGCAGTTGCCGTTTGTGTATCTGTGAATTTCTTCTGCTGTGCTGACGAGATCAACGCGACCGTCGTCGTAGCGGTGGACCGGTGCGCCGCCATCGCTCGTTGAAATGCAGTGGAGGACTTCCGCGCGCGAGCCAGAGTGGGGAGTGGTTCATGGTCAGAAGTTCCCCACGATGAAGTCCTTGAAACGTCCGAACGCAGTCTTTACGGAACCGTTCTTCTGCGCGACCTTGAAGCCGCGCATGCGTGCGAAGCGCGCTTCCTCGAGCAGGCCCATCACGGTGGCCGCACGGGGCTGCGCCACCATGTCCGACAGCGCGCTCGAATACTTGGGGATGCCGCGGCGCACGGGCTTCAGGAAGATGTCCTCGCCGAGCTCGACCATGCCGGGCATCACCGCGCTGCCGCCCGTGAGCACCACGCCCGACGACAGCACCTCTTCGTAGCCCGACTCGCGCACCACCTGCTGCACGAGCGAGAAGATCTCCTCGATGCGCGGCTCGATCACGCCGGCCAGCGCCTGCTTGCTCAGCATGCGCGGCCCGCGGTCGCCCAGGCCCGGCACCTCGACCTGCGTGTCGGGGTCGGCGAGCAGCTGCTTGGCATAGCCGTTCTCGACCTTGATGTCTTCCGCGTCCTTGGTCGGCGTGCGCAGCGCCATCGCGATGTCGCTGGTGATCAGGTCGCCCGCGATCGGGATCACGGCCGTGTGGCGGATCGCGCCGTTGGTGAAGATCGCCACGTCGGTGGTGCCCGCACCGATGTCGACCAGCACCACGCCGAGCTCGCGCTCGTCTTCGGTCAGCACCGCCTGGCTCGAAGCCAGCGGGTTCAGCATCAGCTGGTCGACCTCGAGGCCGCAGCGGCGCACGCACTTGATGATGTTCTCGGCCGCACTCTGCGCGCCGGTCACGATGTGCACCTTGGCCTCGAGCCGCATGCCGCTCATGCCGATCGGCTCCTTCACGTCCTGGCCGTCGATCACGAACTCCTGCGGCTCGACCAGCAGCAGGCGCTGGTCGCTCGAGATGTTGATCGCCCGCGCGGTCTCCACCACGCGGGCCACGTCCGCCGGCGTGACCTCCTTGTCCTTCACCGCGACCATGCCGCTCGAGTTGATGCCCCGGATGTGGCTGCCGGTGATGCCGGTGTAGACGCGGCTGATCTTGCAGTCGGCCATGAACTCGGCTTCCTTCAAGGCCTGCTGGATGCTCTGCACCGTGGCGTCGATGTTCACCACCACGCCGCGCTTCAGGCCGTTGCTGGGCGCGATGCCGAGCCCCGCGAGCTTGAGCGCGCCGCCGGCCAGCACCTCGGCCACGACCACCATCACCTTGGCGGTTCCGATGTCGAGTCCGACAACCAGGTCTTTGTATTCTTTGGGCATTGAAATGATGTCCTCGGTATTCGCTCTGTCTATCTCTTCTTCGTCTTGGGGTCGGCCACGACGGTGGTGACGCCGCGCAGGCGCAGCGCATACGCATCGTTGTGGCGCAGGTCGGCCGCCTCGACGTCGGCAGGCGTGCGCTGGTACTGCGCCGCGACCTGCGTCACGGTCGTCAGGAAGCGCTGCGCGCGCGCAGCGACCTCCTCGGCATGGCCGCGTCCCAGCTCGATCTGTGCGCCGGTGTCGAGCACCGCCTTCCAGCTGCCCCGGCTCGACAGCCGGAATTCCTCGACGCGCACGTCGTAGGGCTCGAACAGCGGCGCGATCACGCGGTACATGCCCAGCACCTGCCCCGCCTGTTCGACCGGCCCGTCGAGCCGCGGCAACCGCTCGTCGACTTCGGCCACGTTGGCATCGAACACCTCGCCGAAGCCGTTGATCAGCTTCGATCCGGCCTCGTCGCCCCAGGTGGCCACCGGCACCTGCTCGGTCAGGGTCACGCGCAGCTTGTCGGGAAACTCGCGCCGCACCACGGCCTTGCGGACCCACGGCACCGTCTCGAAGGCCGTACGTGCGCGCGACAGGTCGACGGTGAAGAAGTTGCCCGCGAGCTGCGGTGCGACGTTCGCGCGCAGCGTCACCGCGTTGTTGTGCGTCACGTCGCCGTCGACCTTGATGCCGCCGATCGGGAAGAACGGCTGGCGCAGCACCCACCAGCCGCCGGCGGCAAGCAGCATGAGGCCCACCGCCGCGAACGCGATGTTCGAGACGATGTTCATGAGCTTGACGTCGAAGGGCGGCGGGATGCTGTCTGCCATGGCTGTTACGGGTTCCCCCCGGTCGCGTCGAGCGTGGCCGATGCCAGCACTTGCACGCACAGGTCTTCGTAGGCGATGCCCGATGCGCGCGCCGACATCGGCACCAGCGAATGGCTGGTCATGCCCGGAGAGGTGTTCATCTCGAGCAGGAAGGGCTTGCGGTCGCGCGCGCGGATCATCACGTCGGCGCGGCCCCAGCCGCGGCAGCCGAGCGTGCGGTAGGCCGCCAGCGTGATGCGCTGGATCTCGCGCTCCTCGGCCTCGGGCAGCCCGCTCGGGCAGTGGTATTTCACGTCGTCGGTGAAGTACTTGTTCTGGTAGTCGTAGGCGCCTTCAGGGGCGGCGATGCGCACCACCGGCAGCGCACGCGCATCGAGCCCGCTGCCGAGCACGGCGCAGGTCACTTCCTCGCCCTCGATGAATTCCTCGCACAGCACGTCGGCGTCGTAGCGCGCCGACAGCGTCACGGCGTCCTGCATCTGGGAATACCCCTCGACCTTGGTGACGCCGATCGACGAGCCCTCGCGCGGCGGCTTCACGATCAGCGGCAGGCCCAGCACCTCGGGCACCGCGCGGACCTGCTCCCGGCCCTGCTGGTCGGCGGCGAGGCGCACGTACTTCGGCGTCGGCAGTCCGTCGGCCTGCCAGATGCGCTTGGTCATGACCTTGTCCATGGCCACGCTCGAGGCCATCACGCCCGAGCCGGTGTAGGGAATGCCGAGCAGCTCGAGCGCGCCCTGCACCGTGCCGTCCTCGCCATGGCGGCCATGCAGCGCGATGAAGCAGCGCGCGAAGTTCTCGCGCCGAAGCTCGACCAGATCACGCTCGGCCGGGTCGAAGGCATGCGCATCGACGCCGCGTGCGCGCAGCGCCTCGAGCACGCCCTGGCCCGACAGCAGCGAGATCTCGCGTTCGGCAGAACTGCCGCCGAACAGCACGGCCACCTTGCCGAATTGCCCCGGATCCTGAAGGCTCACGATGCCTCTCCCTCGCGCACTGTGCGCGTTGCCGGCGGCGCCCCGGCCGCCATCTCCACCACCTTGCCAGGCACCGCGCCGATCGAACCCGCGCCCATGCACAGCACCACGTCGCCGGCCCGCGCGTTGTCGAGAATGGCCTGCGGCATGGCTGCGATGTCGTCGACGAACACCGGCTCCACCTTGCCGGCCACGCGCAGCGCGCGCGCCAGCGTGCGGCCGTCGGCGGCCACGATCGGCGCCTCGCCCGCGGCGTAGACCTCGCCGAGCAGCACCGCGTCGGCATGGCCGATGACCTTGACGAAATCCTCGAAGCAGTCGCGCGTGCGGGTGTAGCGGTGCGGCTGGAACGCCAGCACCAGCCGGCGACCCGGGAACGCGCCGCGCGCGGCCGCCAGGGTCGCGGCCATCTCGACCGGATGGTGGCCGTAGTCGTCGATCAGCGTGAAAGTGCCCGCCGGCGGCGCCTGCACGGCGACCTCGCCATAGCTCTGGAAGCGGCGCCCCACGCCCTTGAAGCCCGCGAGGCCGCGCTGCACCGCTTCGTCGGCAATGCCGAGCTCCACCGCCACCGCGATCACCGAGAGTGCATTGCGCACGTTGTGCTCGCCCGGCAGGTTCAGCACGATGGGCAGGTCGGGCAGCGTGACGCCGTTGCGCCGCTGGGCCGTGAAATGCATCTGGCCGCCGACCGCGCGCACGTCGATCGCGCGCACCTGCGCATCCTCGCCGAAGCCGTAGCTGGTCACCGGGCAGGTCACTTCGGCCACGATGTCGCGCACCGCCGGATCGTCGGTGCACAGGATCGCCACGCCATAGAAAGGCATGCGGTGCAGGAAGTCGACGAAGGCCTTCTTGAGGTTCGCGAAATCGTGCCCGTAGGTCTCCATGTGGTCGGCGTCGATGTTCGTGACCACCGCCATCACCGGCAGCAGGTTCAGGAACGAGGCGTCCGACTCGTCGGCTTCCACCACGATGTAGTCGCCGCTGCCGAGCTGCGCGTTGGCGCCGGCGCTGTTGAGCCGCCCGCCGATCACGAAGGTCGGGTCGAGCCCTGCAGCGTCGAGCACGCTCGCGACCAGGCTGGTGGTCGTCGTCTTGCCGTGCGTGCCGGCGATCGCGATGCCCTGCTTCAGGCGCATCAGCTCGGCGAGCATCAACGCGCGCGGCACCACCGGGATGCGCTTTTCTCGCGCGGCGAGCACCTCGGGGTTGTCCGACTGCACCGCGGTCGAGGTCACGACCGCGTCGGCGCCGTCGATGTGCGCGGCCGCATGGCCCACGAAGGTGCCGATGCCCAGCGCCGCAAGCCGGCGCAGCGTGGCGCTGTCGGCGAGGTCGGAACCGGTGATCCTGTAGCCCAGGTTCAGCAGCACCTCGGCGATGCCGCTCATGCCGGAGCCGCCGATGCCGACGAAGTGGATGTGGCGAATGGCGTGCTTCATCTCGCGAGCTCCTCGCAGGCGCGGACCATGACCTCGACGGCTTCGGTCTTTTGCATCCGCTTGGCCTTCTGGGCGCGTTCGATCAGTTCGGTTCGTTGTGTCTTCTGTAGCAAGTCGGCCAGCAATTCAGGTGTGAGGTCGGTCTGCTGCACCAGCCAGCCGCCGCCTGCGTCGACGAGGAAGCGCGCGTTCGTGGTCTGGTGGTCGTCGACCGCCGAGGGAAAAGGCACGAACAGCGCTGCTGCGCCGACGGCCGCGATTTCGGTGACGGTGCTGGCCCCGGCGCGCGCGACGATGATGTCGGCATCGGCATAGGCCTGCGCGGTGTCTTCGATGAAGGGCGTGAGTTCGCCTTCGACGCCGGCCTCGGCATAGTTGGCGCGCAGTTCGTCGATCTGTTTGGCGCCGCTCTGGTGCAGCACGCGCGGACGCATGCCGGGCTCGATGCGTGCGAGCGCCTTCGGCACCACCGCATTCAGCGCCTTGGCGCCGAGGCTGCCGCCAACCACCAGCAATTTCAGCGGGCCGCTGCGGCCTGCAAAGCGCGCGGCCGGCTCGGCCTGCGAGGTGAAGGCCGCGCGCAGCGGATTGCCGATCCACTGCGCCTTCTTGAGCACGTCGGGAAACGCCGTGAACACCCGGTCGGCCACACTGGCCAACACCTTGTTGGCGAGACCCGCGACCGAGTTCTGTTCGTGCAGCACCAGCGGCTTGTTGAGCAGCACGCCCATCATGCCGCCCGGAAAGGTGATGTAGCCGCCCAGGCCCACCACCACGTCGGGCTTCACGCGGCGCACCACGCCAAGGCTCTGCCAGAACGCGCGCAACAGCCTGAGCGGCAGCAGCAACAGCGTGAGCGGGCCCTTGCCGCGCACGCCGCCGAATTGCACCGGCTCGAAGGCGAAGCCGCGCGGCGGCACCAGCCGTTCTTCCATGCTGCCGGGCGCGCCGAGCCAGTGCACGCGCCAGCCGCGCTCGCGCAGCGCCTCGGCCACCGCCAGTCCCGGGAAGATGTGGCCGCCGGTGCCGCCGGCCATGACGAGTGCGGTGCGCGTCATACGCGGCCCCCCCGCATGAGCACGCGATTCTCGTAATCAATTCGCAGCACGATGGCCAGCGCCGCCATGTTCATCAGGATCGCCGAGCCGCCGAAGCTCATCAGCGGCAGGGTCAGGCCCTTGGTCGGCAGCGCGCCGAGGTTCACGCCCATGTTGATGAAGGCCTGGAACCCGATCCACACGCCCACGCCCTGCGCCACGAGGCCCGAGAACACGCGGTCGAGCGCGATCGACTGGCGGCCGATGTGCATGATGCGGCGCGTGAGCCAGAGGAACAGGCCGATGATCAGCAGCACGCCGACGAGGCCGAACTCCTCGCCGATGACCGCGAGCAGGAAGTCGGTGTGCGCCTCGGGCAGCCAGTGCAGTTTCTCCACGCTGCCGCCCAGGCCCACGCCGAAGATCTCGCCGCGTCCGATAGCGATCAGCGAGTGCGAGAGCTGGTAGCCCTTGCCGAGTGCATGCTCCTCGCTCCATGGATCGAGGTAGGCGAAGATCCGTTCGCGGCGCCACGGGCTCGACGCGACGATGGTGCCGAAGGCCACGACCACGAGCGCGGCGATCAGGAAGAACATGCGCGCGTTCACGCCGCCCAGGAACAGAATGCCCATCGCGATCACCGCGATCACCATGAAGGCGCCCATGTCGGGCTCGGCCATCACGAGCATGCCCACCACCACCACGGCAATGCCCATCGGCAGCACGGCGCGGAAGAAGCGCTCCTTGATCTCCATCTTGCGCACCATGTAGCTGGCGGCATAGAGCACCATCGCGAGCTTGGCGAGCTCGGAGGGCTGGAAGCGCATGAAGCCCAGCGGCAGCCAGCGCCGCGCGCCGTTCACGTTGATGCCGATGTGCGGGATCAGCACCGCCACCAGCAGCAGCAGCGAGGCCACGAAGAGCCAGGGCGCAGCGCGCTCCCAGGTCTTCATGGGAATCTGGAAAGCCAGCAGCGCCGCGATGCACGCGAGTGCGACCGACGCCGCATGGCGCGTGAGGAAGTACGCCGGGCCATAGCCCGCGCGCACGAAGCGCGGGTTGTCGGGCAGCGCGATGGAGGCCGAATACACCATCACCAGGCCCCAGGTGAGCAGCGCCACGATGACCCATACCAGCGCCTGGTCGAAGCCCATCACGCGCACCGGCGCGGCCTTGGTCTGCGCGATGCCGGCGCCGCCGAGGCGCACCGGCAGGTGCACCGGCAGCGAATCGATGCCGGTGCGCGCGCGCCGGAACCAGCCGCCGAAACGGCTGGTGCCTTCGTTGGGCGTAGCGCCGGCGACGGGGGCGTTCATGCCGGATCTCCTGCCGCGAAACCGGCGGTATCGTCGTTGGCCGATGCGTCGCGCGGCGCACGTTCGGCGAGCGCCTGCACGGCCTCGCGGAACACCTCGGCACGGTGCGCGTAGTCGCGGAACATGTCGAAGCTCGCGCAGGCCGGCGACAGCAGCACGGCGTCGCCGGGATTGGCGCGCGCGGCGGCGCGCTCGACGGCCTCGTGCATCGAGTCGGCCCGCACCAGCGACACGCCGGTCGAGGCCAGCGCCTCGGCGATCAGCGGTGCGTCGCGCCCGATGAGGACCACGGCGCGCGCGTACCGGGCGACCGGCGCCGCGAGCGGTTCGAAGTCCTGCCCCTTGCCCTCGCCGCCCAGAATGACCACCACGCGCCGCTCTTCGCCGAGGCCCGTCAGCGCGGCCACGGTGGCGCCGACGTTGGTGCCCTTGCTGTCGTCGAAGTACTCGACGTCGTCGACCAGCGCGATCGGCTCCACGCGGTGCGGCTCGCCGCGGTATTCGCGCAGGCCGTAGAGCATCGGGCCGAGCGGGCAGCCGGCCGCACTCGCGAGCGCGAGCGCGGCGAGCGCATTCATGGCGTTGTGGCGGCCGCGGATGCGCAGCGCGTCGGCCGGCATCAGACGCTGCACGAAGATCTCTTCCTCGACGACCGCGCCGCGCTTGCGCTTCTGCGTCTCGTCGGCCTCGAGCGCGCGCACCAGCCAGGTCATGCCGTTGAGCCGCTCGATGCCGTAGTCGCCGGGGCGCTGCGGCATTCCTGCGCCGAAGGTCACGTGCGTGCGCACCTGCGGACGCTGCAGCTTCACCCGCACGGGCGCGGGCAGCATCGCCATCACGCCGTCGTCGTCGCGGTTCAGGATCATCAAACCCCCGGCGCCGAAGATGCGCGCCTTGGCGGCGGCGTAGGCCTTCATGTCGCCGTGCCAGTCGAGGTGGTCCTGCGTGAGGTTGAGCACCGTCGCCGCCGTGGGCTCGAAGTCCTGCACGCCGTCGAGCTGGAAGCTCGAAAGCTCGAGCACCCACACGTCGGGCAGCGTCTCGGCATCGATGTGCGCGCTCAGGGTGTCGAGCAGCGTCGGGCCGATGTTGCCGGCCACGGCCACGGTCTGGCCCGCGCGCTCGACCAGCTGCCCGGTGAGCGCGGTGACGGTGGTCTTGCCGTTGGTGCCGGTGACCGCGAGCACCGCGGGCGTGTAGCCCTTGGGCGCGGGCGGTTCCTCGATCGGCACCAGCGGCAGTTGCGGGGTCGGCTCTTCCTCGACCGCGGCCGATGCCGGGTTGGCGGCGGCGAGTTCGGCGAGCTTCGCGACGAATTCCGCGGCCTCGCGTGCGGCCGTGGGGACGTAGGCCTTGCCGGACGCCGGGGTCGGCATGGCGGGCGCGGAGGGCGCTTCGGCCGCTTCGGGTGCGTCTTGAATCGCCTCGTGCGCTTCAGGCGTCTCGCCCGTGGCGGCAGCCTCCGGCAGCGCCGGCGCTTCGGGCGGTGCAGCGGGCATGCTCAGCGAAGCATCGCGCGGCATCGCTTCGGCAAGCGCGGGAACCGCCGTCTCCGGCTGCGCCTCAGCGGGCGGGTCGGCTTCGGGGAGCGCGGCGGCTTCGGGCTGCTCTGGCGCGGCCGGCGGCTCCGTGGCCTCGAGCGCGAGCTCGACCTGCGCCTGCGCCACGTCGGGCGGCACTTCGATCGGCGGCGCGCCTTCGGCCTGGGGCTCCACCTCGGGCACGGCCAGCTCGATCGTGCGCAGGTCCTGCAGCGCCCGCGCGAACAGGTCGAGTTCGCCGCCAACCGCAAGGCCCACGGCCCGGGCCGCATCGAGCACCGGCGCGAGCGTCGCGGGCGACAGGCCCGGCGAGCGGTAGACGGCGCGGATCGGCGTGCCTTCGATCAGCGCGGCCGAGAACGGTCCGCCGACGAAGACCACGCCGGGCAGTTCCGCCCTCAGCGTTTCGAGCGCCGCGGGCGCTTCGCGCGTGTCGGCCACGGTCACGACCGCGCCGTGGCGCGCGCACCAGCGCGCCATCGCCAGCCCGGACGCGCCGAGGCCGAGGATCAGGACGGGGAGGTCTTTGAGGTGCCGCATCTGTCTGTCTGGGTGCCGGTTCTCAGCGCAGCTTCAGCGTGGAAAGGCCCACGAGGCACAGCAGCATCGTGATGATCCAGAAGCGCACCACCACCTGCGTCTCGCGCCAGCCGCTCTTCTCGAAGTGATGGTGCAGCGGCGCCATCTTGAGCACGCGGCGGCCTTCGCCGAAGCGCTTCTTGGTGTATTTGAAGTAGGTGACCTGCGCCATCACCGAGATCGCCTCGACCACGAAGATGCCGCCCATCACGAAGAACACGATCTCCTGGCGCACGATCACCGCGATGGTGCCGAGCGCGCCGCCGAGCGCCAGCGCGCCCACGTCGCCCATGAAGACCTGCGCGGGATGGGTGTTGAACCAGAGGAATGCGAGGCCCGCGCCCGCCATGGCCGCGCAGAACACCAGCAGTTCGCCCGAGCCCGGGATGCTGGGGAACAGCAGGTACTTCGAGTACACGGCGCTGCCGGTGACGTAGGCGAACACGCCCAGTGCCGAGCCGACCATCACCACGGGCATGATCGCGAGCCCGTCGAGGCCGTCGGTCAGGTTGACCGCGTTGCTCGCGCCCACGATCACCAGGTAGGTCAGGATCACGAAGCCGATGCCGCCGAGCGGATAGCTCACTTCCTTGAAGAACGGCACCAGCAGGTTGATCTTGGGCGGAAAGTCGAGGTCGAAGCCCGACTGCACCCAGGCGAAGAACAGCTGCAGCACGCGCCAATTGGAGCTTTCCGAGATGCTGAACAGCAGGTAGAAGCCCGCGATCAGGCCGACCACCGACTGCCAGAAGTACTTCTCGCGCGAGCGCATGCCCTCCGGGTCCTTGCGCACCACCTTGCGCCAGTCGTCGACCCAGCCGATGGCGCCGAAGCCCATCGTGACCCAGAGCACGATCCAGACGAAGCGGTTGGAGAGGTCGAACCACAGCAGCGTGGCGAAGGAGATGGCGAACAACACCAGCACGCCGCCCATCGTGGGCGTGCCGCTCTTGGTGAGGTGCGTCTCCATGCCGTAGCCGCGCACCGGCTGGCCGATCTTGAGCGCCGTGAGGCGCCGGATCACGTAGGGGCCGGCCACCAGGCCGACCACCAGCGCGGTCAGCGCGGCCATGAGCGCGCGGAACGTCAGGTACTGGAAGACGCGCAGGAACCCGAACTCGGGCGAAATCGTCTGCAGCCATTGGGCCAGGCTCATCAGCATGGGGTGTTGCCAGGTGCATGCGTCATGACCGGCCTCCTTGCGTTGTTGTCGTTGTTGTCGTTGCTGCCGTCTGCTCGATCGTGCGGACCACCCGCTCCATCTTCATGAAGCGCGAGCCCTTCACGAGCACGCTCGCCACCTGCGGCAGGCGCGCGCGCACGGCGGCGTCGAGCGCATCGGCGTCGGCGAAATGCCGGCCGTCGTCGGCGCTGCCGCCGAAGGCCGCGATGCTGTGCGCGGATTCGGCGCCGAGCGCATACAGGGCCTCGATGCCGCGCTGCCGCGCCCAGTCGCCCATCTCGGCGTGGAACTCGGCCGCGCGGTCACCGACCTCGCCCATGTCGCCGAGCACCAGCAGGCGCGGTCCGGGCAGCGCGGCGAGCACGTCGATCGCTGCGCGCACCGAGTCGGGGTTGGCGTTGTAGCTGTCGTCCACCAGCGTGAGCGAATGCCCGCCCGGGAGCACGACCGCGCTCGCGCGCGAGCGGCCCTTCACAGGCACGAAGGCCGACAGGCCCGCCGCGATGGCATCGATCGGCACGCCGGCCGCAAGCGCACAGGCGGTGGCCGCGAGCGCGTTGACCACGTTGTGGCGCCCGGCGATCTGCAGGCGCGCATCGAACGCGCCCTGCGGCGTGCGGATGCGGACCTGCCAGGCGCCGTAGCGCCACTCGGCGCCTGCGAGCGAAACGTCGGCCTCAGGCTCTTCGCCGAAGCGCATGCAGCGGCGCGCCGCACCCTCGTTCGCCATCTCGGCCCAGAGGCCGGCGAAGGTGTCGGCGTGCGGGAACACCGCGCAGCCCTCGGCGGGCAGCGCCGCGAACACGGCGCCGTTCTCGCGCGCCACGGCGTCGACCGTGGCCATGAATTCGAGGTGCTCGCGCTGCGCGTTGTTGACCAGCGCGATCGTCGGGCGCGCGATGGCGGCGAGCCGCGCGATCTCGCCCGGATGGTTCATGCCGAGTTCGACCACCGCATGCTGGTGCGATGGACGCAGGCGCAGCAGCGTCAGCGGGACGCCGATCTCGTTGTTGAAGTTGCCGGCCGTCGCGAGCGCGCGCTCGCCGCGGAATGCGACCAGGATCGACGCAATCATCTGCGTGACGGTGGTCTTGCCGTTGCTGCCGGTCACCGCGATCAGCGGCAGGTCGAACTGCGCGCGCCAGCCCGCAGCCAGCGCGCCCAGCGCGGCAAGCGTGTCGGGCACCTCGAGGCCGGCGAGGCCCGCGGCCTCGAGGCCACGGTGCGCGATGGCCGCGACGGCGCCGCCGGCCTTGGCATCGGCGAGGAAGTCGTTGGCGTCGAAGCGCTCGCCCTTGAGCGCCACGAACAGGTCGCCCGCGGCAAGGGTGCGGGTGTCGGTGTGCACGCGCGCGACCGTGGTGGCGCCGTCGCCCACCAGGCGTGCACCGGGAATCCACTGCTGTGCCTGCGCCAGCGTGAGCATCAGGGGCGTTGCTACGCTCATCGTGCGCCCCCTCGCTGCGCGAGCGCGTCGAACGCATGGCTGCGGTCGGAGAACGGAATGCGCTGGCCGGCGATCTCCTGCCAGGCCTCGTGGCCCTTGCCGGCCAGCAGCACCACGTCCTGCGGCGCGGCGTCGGCGATGGCCTCGGCGATGGCGGCGGCACGGTCGGGCTGCACGCGGGCGGCTTCGGGGCGCGACAGGCCGCGCAGCACCTGGCTGATGATCGCGTCGGGGCTTTCGCTGCGCGGGTTGTCGCTGGTCACGACCACGTGGTCGGCCTGGCGCTCGGCCACGGCGGCCATCATCGGCCGCTTGACGGCGTCGCGGTCGCCGCCGCAGCCGAAAACGCACCAGAGCGCGCCGCCGCGCTGCTGTGCGAGCGGGCGCAGGCCGGCGAGGGCCTTGTCGAGCGCGTCGGGCGTGTGGGCGTAGTCGACCACCGCGAGCGGCGCATTGCTGCCGTCGAAGCGCACGCGCTCCATGCGGCCCGGCACGCTGGTGAGCCCGGCGCAGGCGGCCACCGCTTCTGCCAGCGACAGGCCCAGCGCGCGCAGCGTGCCGAGCACGCCGAGCAGGTTGGCCACGTTGTACTGGCCGATCAATCCGGTCGCCAGGTGCTCGACGCCGTCGCCGCCCTGCTCGGCCACCGAGAATTCCAGCCCCTCGGCGCCGTGGCCGACGTCGCGTGCCATCAGCCGCGCCGGCTTGCCCGCGGCCGAGACGGTCCAGACGTCGAGCGCGCCGATGCCGCCGTCGATCAGGTTCGCGCACAGGCTGGCGCCGTGCACGTCGTCGATGTTGATGACCGCGGCGCGCAGGCCGGGCCAGCGGAACAGCTCGGCCTTGGCCTCCCAGTAGGCCTCCATGCTGCCGTGGTAGTCGAGATGGTCCTGGGTGAAATTGGTGAACACCGCCACCGCGATGCGCGCGCCGTCGAGGCGACGCTCGGCGATGCCGATCGACGAAGCCTCGATGGCGCAGGCGCCGAAGCCGCGCTCGACCAGTGCGCGGAGCTCGCGCTGCATCATCACCGGATCGGGCGTGGTGAGCCCGGTGTAGGTGAGCGACGGCGGCACGCCGATGCCGAGCGTGCCCATCACCGCGCAGGGCGAGGGCACGGCGCGCTCGGGCGTGCCGTCGAGCCGCGGTGCGCGCACGCCGCCCGGCACGGCCAGCGTGCCCAGCGCCTCGGCCAGCCACCATGCGGTCGAGGTCTTGCCGTTGGTGCCGGTCACGGCCAGCACCTCGAGCGCGGCCGAGGGGTGGTCGTAGAAGGCGGCGGCGATCGGGCCGGTGGCCGCCTTGAGGCCGGGATAGCTCGCGATGCGGTCGCCGAAACCGGCCTGGTCGAAAGCGAAAGCCTCGACGCCCTCATGCTCGACCAGGCAGGCCGCCGCGCCCTGCGCGAGCGCCGCTGCCACATGCCGGCGCCCATCGGTGGCCGCGCCGGGCCAGGCGATGAAACCGTCGCCCGCGCCCACCGGCCGGCTGTCGGCATGCAGCGCACCCTGCACGCGCTCCTTGAGCCATTGCGCGGCGATGAGGGGGGAGGTGAATGTCAGCATGCTCAGAAGCTCTCGGCGACGCCTTCGGTCACCACCAGCGGTTTGACCGCCAAGTCGGGCGGCACGTTCATCATGCGCAGGGTCTGCTGCACGACTTCGCTGAAGACCGGTGCGGCGGCCAGGCCGCCGTAGTACTGGCCGTCGCTCGGCTCGTCGATCATCACGCCGACGATGATGCGCGGCTTGTCGATCGGCGCCATGCCCGTGAACCAGGCGCGGTACTTGTTGCTCGCGTAGCCCTTGCCGACCTGCTTGTGCGCGGTGCCCGACTTGCCGCCGACCGAGTAGCCGACGGTCTGCGCGCGCGTGCCGGTGCCGCCCGGCCCCGTGGCCATCTGCAGCATCTTGCGGACCGCCTGCGCGTTCGCCGCCGAGAACACCTGCACGCCCACCGCCGGTTCGGAATTCTTCAGGATGGTGGTGGGAATGATGGCGCCGTCGTGCGCGAACGCGGTGTACGAATGCGTCATTTGAAACAGCGACGCCGACAGGCCGTAGCCGTACGCCATGGTCGCCTGCTCGACCGGCTTCCAGGTCTTCCAGGGCCGCAGCCGCCCGCTCACCGCGCCCGGGAACCGGATCTGCGGCTTCTGCCCGTAGCCGAGTGCGGTGTAGGTGTCCCACATCTCGTGCGGCGTCATCTTCTGCGCGATCTTGAGCGCGCCCACGTTGCTCGACTTCTGGATCACGCCCTCGACGGTGAGCGTGCCGTAGTTGTGCGTGTCGCTGATGGTGAAGCCGCCGATCTGGTAGCGGCCCGGGCCGGTCTCGATCAGCGTCGAGGGCTTGATGCGCCCCGCCTCGAGCGCCATGGCGACCGTGATCGGCTTCATCGTCGAGCCGGGCTCGAAGGTGTCGGTGAGCGCGCGGTTGCGCAGCTGCTCGCCCGTGAGGTTCTGGCGCTTGTCGGGCACGTAGCTCGGATAGTTGGCCAGGGCCAGCACTTCGCCCGTGACGGCGTCCAGCACCACCACGCTGCCGGCCTTGGCCTTGCGCGCGGTCACCGCGTCGCGCAGCTTCTGGTAGGCGAAGAACTGCACCTTGCTGTCGACGCTGAGCTGGATGTCCTTGCCGTCGACCGGCGGCACCTGCTCGCCCACGCCCTCGACCACGCGGCCCAGGCGGTCCTTGATGACGCGGCGCGAGCCGGCCTTGCCGGCAAGCTCCTTGTTGAAGGCCAGCTCGATGCCTTCCTGGCCGTTGTCCTCGACATTGGTGAAACCCACCACGTGCGCCGCGGCCTCTCCCTCGGGGTACTCGCGCTTGTATTCCTTGCGCTGGTAGAGCCCCTTGATGTTGAGCGCGGCGATCTGCTTCGCGATCGGCTCGTCGACCTGGCGCTTGACCCAGACGAAGGTCTTGTCCTCGTCCTCGAGCTTCTTGTCGAAGTCCTTCTGCGACATCTCGAGCAGCTTGGCCACTTGCCGGAGCTTGGCGCGCACGTCAGGGTCGCTGCGCTCGATGTCTTCCGGAATGGCCCAGATGCTCGGCGCCACCACGCTCGACGCGAGGATCAGGCCATTGCGGTCGAGGATGCGGCCGCGGTTGGCCGGCAGCTCGAGCGTGCGGGCGAAGCGGACCTCGCCCTGGCGCTGGAAGAAGCTGTTGTTGAACACCTGCACGTAGGCGGCCCGTCCCGCCAGCACGAGGAAGCCGAACGCGATGCTCGCGACGATGAACTTGCTGCGCCAGACCGGCGTCTTGCTCGCGAGCAAGGGGCTGGTGGTGTAGCGGACGCTGCGGCGGCTCATCTCTGCCCCCTCGCGCCCGGGCGGGACTCGGGCGGCGCGGGCGGCGGCGCCACCACGGCCGGGATCACCGTGCCGTCGGGCCGCACGTACTGCGTGATGGCCGGCGTGGTGGTGCGCATCTGGAGCTGCTCCTTGGCGAGCTTCTCCACGCGCAGCGGCGTGGCCTGCGCCCGCTTCTCGACCTGCAGGCGGTCGTGGTCGAGCTCGAGCCGGCGCGCTTCCTGCTGCGCGCGGTGGAGCTCGGTGTAGAGCTGGCGCGACTGGTACTGCGTGTGCACGAGGAACAGCGCCGAGGCGACCACAGCGAGCAGCAGGAGCAGGTTGAGGCGCGCCATGTCAGCGTTCGGTGGTGCGCTCGGCCACGCGCAGGATCGCGCTGCGCGAGCGCGGGTTGCCGCTCACCTCTTCGGCCGACGGCTTGATGCGTTCGAGCGCACGCAGCTTCATGGCCTTGGGTGCGGCGAACGGGGCACGGCGGTCGTAGACCTCCTTCGAATGCCGCGCAATGAACTGCTTCACGATGCGGTCTTCGAGCGAGTGGAAGCTGATCACCGCGAGCCGGCCGCCGGGCGCGAGCACCGAGAGGCTCGCGTCTAGCGCCTGTTGCAGCTCTTCAAGCTCGGCGTTGATGAAAATCCGAAAAGCCTGAAATGTGCGCGTTGCAGGGTTCTGGCCCGGCTCGCGGGTTTTGACCGTGCCAGCCACGAGCTCGGCCAGTTCGGTGGTGGTTGAAATTGCGCCCCGTTCTTGTCTGCGAGCAACAATCGCCTTTGCAATCTGAACAGCAAACCGTTCTTCGCCATAGTCACGGATCACCTCTGCAATTTGTTGAAGTTCGGCCGTTGCCAGCCATTCGGCCACGCTCTCGCCGCGCGTGGTGTCCATGCGCATGTCGAGCGGGCCGTCGAAACGAAAACTGAAACCGCGCACCGGGTTGTCGATCTGCGGCGAACTCACGCCCAGGTCCATCAGCACCCCCGCGACGCTGGCCTCGGGCAATTCACCCAGCGCGCGGAATCCCTGGTGGCGGATGGAAAAACGCGCATCGGAGATGCGCGCTGCTTCGGCCACCGCTTCTGCATCCTTGTCGAATGCGATCAGCCTGCCTTCCGGAGCAAGCCGCGCGAGGATCGCGCGCGCATGCCCTCCGCGTCCGAAGGTCGCATCCACGTAGGTGCCGGCGGCCGCCGCCTCCCCCGAAAGAAGGGCTTGCACCGCTTCGTCCAGCAAGACGGTCGTATGGGTCCATGGCGTGTTCACGGGAGCCCTCAGAACGCGAAGTCCTGGAACACATCGGGCATCTCGCCCTGGGTGGCCTCAGCCTCCTTGGCCTCGTACGTGGCCTTGTCCCAGAGTTCGAAGTGATTGCCCATGCCCAGCAGCAGCGTCTCGCGCGTGATGCCGGTGGCGGCACGCAGTTCGGGCGACACGAGGATGCGGCCGGTGCCGTCCATCTCGACGTCCATCGCGTTGCCGAGGAAGACCCGCTTCCACCACTGCGCCGACATCGGCAGCGCGGCGATGCGCTCGCGGAATTTTTCCCATTCGGGACGGGGGAACACCATCAGGCAGCCGTGCGGATGCTTGGTGATCGTGAGCTGGCCGTTCGCCGTCGCGCTCAGGACGTCACGATGCCGGGTCGGCACGGAGAGCCGCCCCTTGGCATCCAGACTGAGCGATGAAGCGCCTTGAAACACGACCGAGAACCCCTGTTTGGGAGCGCCGCGGCACCTGGAAGAGGCACCACCCGCACTTTTTCCCACTTAACTGCACTTTTTTGCACTGTAGCAGGAAACACTTCTGGCGCAACGGGCGCTCGGGGTATTTTTTGTAATGGAATCAACGACTTAGCACCGGTTTCCAAAGAGGAAAACCGGTGAATTCTGTTGAGAATTAAGCACTTAGCTCACGCAGTGAATGTGATGCGTGAAGCGCGGCCCCGTTACAGGGGCCGCGGGGCGGCTTCAGAGAATGAAGCGGGAAAGATCTTCGTCGTGGCTCAGCGCAGCCAGGCGCTGGTCGACATAGGCGGCATCGATGCGGATCGTCTGGCCTTCGATGCGGGCCGCGTCGAAGCTTACCTCATCGAGCAGGCGCTCCATCACGGTCGAAAGGCGGCGTGCACCGATGTTCTCGGTGCGCTCGTTGACCTCGAAGGCGATGGTTGCGAGCCGGGTCACGCCCTCGGGCGTGAAGTCGAGCGTCACGCCTTCGGTGGCGAGCAGCGCCTGGTACTGCTTCACGAGCGAGGCGCGGGTCTGCGTGAGGATGCTCTCGAAGTCGGCCACCGAGAGCGACTGCAGCTCGACGCGGATCGGGAACCGCCCCTGCAGCTCGGGGATCAGGTCGCTCGGCTTGCTCAGGTGGAACGCGCCGCTCGCGATGAACAGCATGTGGTCGGTGCGCACCACGCCGTACTTGGTGGTCACGGCCGTGCCCTCCACGAGCGGCAGCAGGTCGCGCTGCACGCCCTGGCGCGACACGTCGGAACCCTGCGCCTCGCTGCGCGTGGCCACCTTGTCGATCTCGTCGATGAAGACGATGCCGTTCTGCTCGGCATTGCGGATGGCCTGCGCGCGGATCTCGTCCTCGTTGACGAGCTTGGCGGCCTCCTCGTCGATCAGGAGGCGCATCGCCTCGGCGATCTTGAGCTTGCGCGTCTTGCGCTTGCCGCCCCCGAGCTGGCCGAACATGCCGCGCAGCTGCTCGGTCATTTCCTCCATGCCCGCGGGGCCCATGATCTCGAGCGGCGCGCGCGTCTCGGCCAGGTCGATCTCGATCTCCTTGTCGTCGAGCGCATGCTCGCGCAGCTTCTTGCGGAAGGCCTGCCGCGTGGGGTTCGGCCCCTCCAGCTGCGGCGCGCCGCCATCGGCGCCGCGTGCGGGCGGCAGCAGCACGTCGAGGATGCGTTCCTCGGCCGCGTCCTCGGCGCGGGCGCGCACCTTGACGCTCTCGGCCTCGCGCGTCTGCTTGACCGCCATCTCGGCCAGGTCGCGGATGATGGAATCGACGTCCTTGCCGACGTAGCCGACCTCGGTGAACTTGGTGGCTTCCACCTTGATGAAGGGCGCATCCGCGAGCCGTGCGAGGCGGCGCGCGATCTCGGTCTTGCCCACGCCGGTGGGGCCGATCATGAGGATGTTCTTGGGCGTGATCTCCACGCGCAGCTTCTCCTCGACCTGCTGGCGGCGCCAGCGGTTGCGCAACGCGATCGCGACGGCACGCTTGGCCGCGGGCTGGCCGACGATGTGGTTGTCGAGCTCGGAGACGATTTCCTGGGGGGTCATGGACATGGTCAGAGCGCTTCCACCGTGTGGTTCATGTTCGTGTAAATGCAGATTTCACCGGCGATCTCCAGCGATTTCTTCACAATTTGCTCTGCCGTGAGCTCCGTGTTCTCGATCAGCGCCTTGGCGGCCGACTGGGCGAACGCGCCGCCCGAGCCGATGGCGATCACCCCGTCCTGGGGTTCGAGCACGTCGCCGTTGCCGGTGATGATCAGCGAGGTGGTGGCGTCGGCGACGGCCAGCATCGCCTCGAGCTTGCGCAGCACGCGGTCGGTGCGCCAGTCTTTCGTGAGCTCGACCGCGGCGCGGGTCAGGTGCCCCTGGTGTTTCTCGAGCTTGGCCTCGAAGCGCTCGAAGAGCGTGAAGGCGTCGGCCGTGGCGCCGGCAAAGCCCGCAAGCACCTTGCCGTGGTAGAGCCGCCGCACCTTGCGCGCGGTGCCCTTGATGACGATATTGCCGAGAGTGACCTGCCCGTCCCCGCCAATGGCGACCTGGTCGCCCTGGGGAGTCTTGCGGCGCACGCTCACGATGGTGGTGCCGTGAAACTGTTCCATCGAAGCCATCTGGGGACGCGGTCGACCAATGCAAGCCCCGTGGCACTTCGGGCCCCGGAACTCAGTTTTTGCGGATGGCGACGGTGGCGTGGTCGGCGATCCCGACCAGATCGAACAGGCCCGCGATGAGCCGGTGGGCGTCCACGAACTGCACCCGCTCGCCGCGTGCATCGCGCGCCCGCACCCAGGCCAGCAGCGTGCCGGCCGCGCTCAGGTCCATGCGCAGCAGCGCGGCGCACGAGATGGTGGGCGCGGTGCTGCCGTGCAGTTCCGCGTCGAGCCGCTGGAGGCTCGAGTGCGCCTCGCCGCGCAGGTCGCCGGCCAGCGCGGCGAAGCCGCTGTCGGTCGACGGAAAGCTCTCGGATTCGCCGCTGGAAAGCAGCGACCACACCGAACTCGGCTGAGCCGCGGCCGGCGGGGCCACCAGCACGCAGCTGCCCTTGGGGTCCTGCCAGGCGGGCGGCGAGACTTCGTAGGTGATGCAGTAGTTGAGCGCCACCAGCTCGAAGGCGTCGGGCAGGTTCATCATGCGCAACGCGGCCATGTGCAGCTGCCACCACAGGTCCGGCGTCGCGCGCTGGTTGCTGGGCGTGGCTTCGGCGAGCACGGCCTGCAGCTTCGCGGCACCGATGAAACGCAGTTGCACCGGCGAATCGGCCCAGTGCGTGAACAGCACGCGCAGCGGCGCGACGGCGTCGGGCTCGATGGCGGCCAGCGCCCGCCAGTCGAGCGTCCAGACCGCACCGGCCTGCGACAAGGCCCGCGTGAGCTGCATCAACCCCTCGCGTGCAAGGCGCGCCGGGCAGGCCCAGTCGGCAGCCGCGGGCGCCAGATCGGCGAACTCGCTGGCGGCCACGGCCTTGACGTTGCGCGCCAGTTCGTCGAGCGGAACCCAGTCCGGGCCCATGCGCTTCATGCGCTGTGCGTAGCGCATGCGGGCCGCGGCGAAGCGCGCCGCCTCGCCCGTGGCGCGGTACAGGTCGAACAGCGCGCGCCAGCGCGCATCGTCGCGCTCGAAGGCCGCCTGGGCATGGCTGCCGGCGTCGCCCGCGGCACTGTCGGCCGACAGCGCCTGCAGCAGGATGGCTTCAGCGCCCGCATCGTCGCCGTGCGAGAAGCGGATCACGGCCTCCTCGAGCGCGTCGTCATGCGCGGGCAGCGCCGACGGCGGCGGTGCGCCGACCGGCGCGACGGGCGCGACGGGCAGCGCCGCGGCCGCCGGCGGCGACGGCACCGTGGGCGCGAGCAGCCGCGCCAGTTCGGCCGGATCACCGGGCGGCGGCAGGGTTTCGGCACCGCCGTCGGGGGGCGGATTCTTCAGCTCCTCGCCGTTCGGCCCGCGCCCCTTCCACCACTGCTGCGACATCTGCTCCTCGATCTCGTCGATCTTCTTGAGCGTGAGCGCGCGGCCCTCGGATTTCTCCGGGCTGGTGCTGTTGATGTTGAAGGACGACGGCGTGACCGTGCCTTCGAAGGCGTGGGCCGCCGCTTCACGCTGGCGCAGCTTGCGCAGCATGTCGAACTCGCGCCGGCGCACGAAGTCGTTGCGCTGGCGCCGCTCGATCATCTCCTTGAGCATTTCCCGGCTGTAGGCCGGGTCGGGCAGCGTGGACTCGGCGGCAGCGGTCGAATCCAGCTCCGACCAGTCCTTGAGCGGGTTGCGGACGAACTTCGCCACCTTGGAAAAAAGGCGGCCCGACTCTTCCTTCGGCATCGGCGGGCGTTTCGGGGGGCGAAAGGTGTCGCTCAGAAGCTGTGAATGAACTGGACGTGTCCGAGCAGGTCGTCCAGGCGCGTCCGATCTAGGCGCAAAGCGCAGTCGTAGCTCGGGCTACGGCGAGCATTTGCAACGACGAGCGGGCGTGTCTGGGCGGGCTGAGCGGGCATGGCCGGTTCGTTCGCAGCTTCTTAGTCCCCGAACATCTTCTGCTTGAGCTCGCGGCGCTGCTGCGCCTCGAGCGACAGCGTGGCCGTCGGCCGTGCCAGCAGCCGGCCCACGCCGATGGGCTCGCCGGTTTCGTCGCAATAGCCGTAGTCGCCGGCGTCGATGCGCTGGATCGACTGCTCGATCTTCTTGAGCAGCTTGCGCTCGCGGTCGCGCGTGCGCAGTTCGAGCGCATGCTCTTCCTCGATCGTCGCACGGTCGGCCGGATCGGGCACCACCACCGTGTCTTCACGCAGGTGCTCGGTGGTCTCGCCGGCGTTCTCGAGGATGCCGCGCTTGAGTTCGACCAGCTTCAGGCGGAAGAACGCCATCTGCTTGTCGTTCATGTACTCGGAATCGGGCATCGCGATCACTTCGGCGTCGCTCAGTTCGGCGGCCGACTTGGTCTTCCAGTTGTTCGCGAGCTTGGGGTCTTTCTTGACGGACACGGGCGGCGGGGGCACCAGCGCGTTCGAAGGCGCCTGCGAGAAAGACGACTTGGCCGCGGTGGAGGCCACCGATTGCGGCATGGAGGGCACGGTCAGCTGCGACAGCCGGGACACGCGGCCACCCTTGGCAGGTGCGGGTGCTGCGGCCTGGGTGGGGGTCGAAGAAGTCGCCGTGGCGGACGAGGAAGCAGAGGCGGCGGCCGTTTTTTTCATGGGGATCGAAGAGGCAGAAGGAGCGGCAGCAGAGCGGCCGACGGTTTTGGATGGCGATGGTTCTGCGGCCCGGGTCTTTGCCGCGCTCTTGGCGGGGGCGGGACTCGCGGACTTGGCAGACTTCTTTGCAACGGTGGCGGCCTCGGCCGGTGGCGTTGCTCGCTTCTTGGGAGCGCTTTCCTGTTTGGCGGCGGGAGCTTTCGCAGCGGAAGAAACCTTCTTTGCCGCAGGTACAGCCGCCTTGGCAGCCACCGCTTTCTTGACGGCGGGCTTGGTGGCTGGCGTGGCCTTGGCGGCGGGTTTCTTCACGGTGACTGGCTCCTTGAACGAACTGGAACACGCTTTCACTGGGTGTCTCCCCGAGGGGAGCTGCCGCGGCCTTCATTCAGGCCGCATGGGCTCCGTCGTCGGAGTGCCCGCAGTGACGAACCCCGGGGTTATACCCCCTAAAGCCCGCCGAAAACCTGCGGCGCCCCGCCCCGGACGCCGCGCTTCGTCGATCGGACGAAGGGCGGCTCCCGGAACAGGCGCGCGATTGTATAGAGAACTAGAACGGAAGTGGGATATGCCTGCGCGCCACCTACACGAGGCACTGCTCGAGCCCCTGCTCGAGGATCTCGCGCGGCAGCTCGATGCCGATGAACACCATGCGGCTCTGGCGCGGCTCGTCCTTGCCCCATTCGGGGCCGAGATCGCTGCCCATCAGCTGGTGCACGCCCTGGAAGATCACCTTGCGCTCGGTGCCCTTCATATGGAGCACGCCCTTGTAACGCAGCATGCGGGGGCCGTAGATATTGACGATGGCGCCCAGGAAGTCCTCGAGCCGGGCCGGATCGAAGGGCCGGTCCGCCTTGTAGACGAAGCTCTTCACGTCGTCGTCGACGTGGTGGTGGTGGCCGTGCCCCTCGTGCTTGTGCGAGGGATGGTCGCAATGCTCGCCGTGCGCGTGGTCATGATCGTGGTGGTCGTGATCGTGGTCGTCGGCACTGAGGAAATCGGGGTCGATGTCGAGCTTGGCGTTCAGGTTGAAGCCGCGCAGGTCGAACACGTCGGCCAGCGGCACCTCGCCGAAATGCACCTTCTTCTGCGGCGCACGCGGGTTCATGTGCTTCAGGCGGTGGATCAGCGCGTCGGTCTCCTCGGCGCCCACGAGGTCGCTCTTGCTGATGAAGATCTGGTCGGCAAAGCCGACCTGGCGGCGCGCTTCCTGGCGGTCGTTGAGCTGCTGCGGCGCATGCTTGGCGTCGACCAGCGTCAGGATCGAGTCGAGCAGGTAGCTCTCGGCGATCTCGTCGTCCATGAAGAAGGTCTGCGCCACCGGGCCGGGGTCGGCAAGGCCCGTGGTCTCGATCACCACGCGGTCGAAGTCGAGCAGGCCCTTGCGCTTCTTGGCGGCCAGCAGCTGCAGCGCCTCGCGCAGGTCTTCGCGGATGGTGCAGCAGACGCAGCCGTTGCTCATCTGCACGATCTGCTCCTTCGATTCGGTCACGAGGATGTCGCTGTCGATGTTCTCTTCGCCGAACTCGTTCTCGATGACCGCGATCTTCTGGCCGTGGGCCTCGGTCAGGATGCGCTTGAGCAGCGTGGTCTTGCCCGAGCCGAGGAAGCCGGTGAGGATGGTCGCGGGAATGAGGGCCATGGTGTGCTCCGAAAGCGAAAAAACAGGAAAAGGCGAACTGGCGGGCAGTTTAGCCAATGCCACTCAGTTGCGCTTTCTCACCACCACCAGCCCCTTGAGGTATTCGCCTTCCGGGAACTCGATGGTCATCGGATGGTCGGGCGCCGCGCCCAGGCGTTCGCTGATGTAGCCGTCGATTTGCGCATCGATGCCGGCCGAAGCAACAATCTTGTGGAACAGATCGGCGCTGATGCCACCCGAACATGAAAACGTGAGCAGCACGCCGCCCGGCTCCAGCAGCTTGAGCGCGAGCCGGTTGATGTCCTTGTAGGCACGCGCCGCCCGCTCGGCATGCGCGGCCGTGGGCGCGAACTTGGGCGGATCGAGCACGATCGCGTCGAAGCTGCGTCCCGCCTCGATGAACGCGCGCAGCGCCTTGTTCACGTCGGCGCCGAGGAACTCGGCCTTCGGCGCCGGTACCTGGCCTTCGCCGAAGCCGTTGAGCGCCAGGTGTGCGCGGGCCCGCTCGAGCGCCGGCAGCGACGAATCGATCGACACCAGCTCGGCCCCGTCGAGCGCACCGGCCGCGCGCAGCCCCGCGAGCGCCGCCACCGTGAAGCCGCCCGTGTAGCAGAAGCAGTTGAGCACGCGCCGGAAGCGGCGGTGCTGCGCGAGCATGGCAAAGCGCTGCCGGCTGTCGCGCTGGTCGAGGTAGAAGCCGGTCTTGTGGCCGGTCGCGATGTCGAGCGACAGCATCCAGCCGTGCTCGCGGATCGTGCGTTCGGTGGCGCCCTCCCCGCGCAGCCAGCCCGTGGCCGGCTTCAGGCCCTCGCGTTCGCGCCCGCTCGCGTCGGAGCGTTCGTAGAGCTTGGAGAGGCCGGTCGCCGCGAGCAGCGCGTCGGCCAGCACCGCTTTCCAGCGCTCGACCCCGGCCGAGAGGAACTGCGCCACCAGCGTGTCGCCGTAGCGGTCGACGATCAGGCCCGGCAGGCCATCTGCCTCGCCGTGGACCAGCCGCACGCCGTCGCTCTGCAGGTCGAAGAGCTCCCGCGCAGCCACGGCGCGGGCGCACAGCGACGCGAGAAACGCCGCATCGATGCGCTGCGTTTCCGTGAAGCTCCAGGCTCGCGCGCGGATCTTCGATACCGGGCTGAACGCGGCCCAGGCCAGGAAGGCGCTGTCGTGCGATTCGACGCGCACCGTCTCGCCCGCATCGGCGCCGCCGCGCGCAATGGCGGACTCGAAGATCCAGGGATGGCGGCGCTGCAGCGAGCGTTCCTTGCCGGGCTTGAGGCGCAGGGTTTTCATGGTTTTTTGTTGTTGTCGTCGTTTTTGTCGCCCCTGGCGTGGGCCCGCGGATGCGCCGCGTCGTAGGCCTTGGCAAGGTGCTGGAAATCCAGCCGCGTGTAGATCTGGGTGGTCGAGATGTTGGCGTGGCCCAGCAGTTCCTGCACCGCGCGCAGGTCGCTGCTCGACTGCAGCACATGGCTCGCGAACGAATGCCGCAGCATGTGCGGATGCACCGGCGCCGCGAGCCCCGCTTTCAGGCTGCGCTGGCGCAGCAGCTTCCAGACCGCCTGCGAGGACATGCGCGCACCGCGGCTGTTGATGAAGAGCGCCGCAGCACTGGCCGGATCGCGCAGCGTCGAGGCCGTGAGTGCCGCGCAGTCGCCGCGCACCGCGAGCCATTCGCCGAGCGCCTCGGCCGCCTTGGCGCCGATCGGCACCAGGCGCCGCTTGCCGCCCTTGCCGAGCACGTTGGCTTCGCGCGATTCGAGATCGACCCAGCCGCGCGCCGTGGCGCTGGCCCGTGCATCGAGGCCCGTGAGTTCGCTCACGCGCAGGCCGCAGCCGTAGAGCACCTCGACGATGGCGCTGTCGCGCGCTTCGGTCCAGGGATCGGCCTCGGCGTCGTACAGCTCGGCGAGCTGCACCGCATCGTCGACCGCCAGCGCCTTGGGCAGCGGCCGCGCGGCCTTCGGCGCATGCACGTCCTTCACCGGGTTGAAGCCCACGAGCCCCTCGTTGCCGAGCCAGCGGTAGAAGCTGCGCCAGCACGAAAGCACCAGCGCGATGCCGCGCGGCTCGCGCCCCGCGCCGTGCAGCTGCGCCATCCAGCGCCGGATGTGCGCGGTCTGCACCCGGTCGAGCGCGAGGCCGGCCTCGGCGGCATGGGCCTTCAGCGCCTGCAGGTGGATGGCGTAGAGCTCGACCGTGCGCGCGGCGAGGCGGCGCTCCACGCGCACGTGCTCGAGGTACTTCTCGACCCAGTGCGCATCGGCTGGAGCGGCGGCGTCAGTGGTGTCAGTGGAGGTAGCCATGGAGTGCATTGTTCACGACCGCCAGCGGCTCGCGCAACGCGCCCTTGAAAAGCATGCCCCAGCGCCGCCAGCAGCGCGTGGGCGCTGCGGCGTACTGCACGTCGTCGAACGCGCGGTCGAAGCCGCTCGCGCGCACCAGGCGCTCGGCGCGCCAGAGGTGGTACGGCTCCGACACCACGATCACGCTGCGCACGCCCGCGTCGCGCAGCAGCGGGCGCGACAGCGCGAGGTTGAGCCGCGTCGAGGTCGAGGCCGGCTCCAGCAGCACCGGCCCGGCATGGCCCTGGGCCCGCGCATGCTGCGCCATGACCTCGGCCTCGACACGCCCGTCTTCCTTGTCGACGCCGCCCGAGAACACCAGTTGCCGCACCCGGCGCTCGCGCGCGAGCGCGAGGGCGGCATCGACGCGGCCGGTGAGGCAGGGATTGGGCTTGCCGCGCAGGTAGGCGCGGTTGCCGAGGACCAACGCGGCATCGGCCGTGCGCGCGGGTGGATGGTCGAGCGCAACGGCGGCGCGGCGCCAGATCATGGCCGCGATCGCCAGATAGCCCAGCAGCCCGGCCAGCAGCGCCGCGACCAGCACCGCGCGTGCGGCCCGCCAAGGCCGCCGCCGGCCGCTCAAGGCCGCAGCCGCGACAGCGCGCCCGAGGCCAGCTGGGCGATGCGTTCGAGAAAGTCGGTGCCCATGTCGGCATTGAAGCGCTGGGCGTCGGGCGAGGCCAGCACCAGCAGCCCGAAGGCCGGCGATTCGGCATCGGCGCGCAGCGGGATCAGCGCGATCGAGGCGGCCCCGGCCGGCTCGGGCAGCCAGTTGGCGGCCTCGAAACCCGAATTGAGCCCGCAGTAGGGCGAAGTGAGCGAGGTGGCGAGCGTCTTCACGTCGTCGCTCACCCACTGCGCATAGGCTTCGTTGAGGTAGTCGGTGCTGCAGTCCCAGACCTTGATGGCGGTCTGCGGCACCATGAACAGCGATTGCAGGTCGACCGCGATGCGGTACGGCAAGCTGCGCGGCTCGCGCGTGGTCAGCAGGCCGGTGGTCCAGCGCTGCAGCCGGTCGGCGATCAACACGTTCTCGGTGCCATGACGCACCATGTCCATCAGGCGATGCTCGAGCGCCTTGATCTTCTCGCGCAGCATTTCGGCCTGGCGCTCCTGCAGGCTCACGGCGCGGTTGCCGTGCGGGCTCGTGAGCTGCACCTGCGCCAGCAGCTGCGCATGCCGCTCGAAGAAGTCGGGCGTGTTCGCCAGGTAGTTCGCGATGTCGTCTTCGGTGATCGGGTTCATGGCGTCGTTGTTGTTGTTCGTGGGAGGTGTCATAGCTGTTCGGGCACGTCGATCTCACCCTCGAAGACGGTGGTGGCCGGCCCGGTCATGAGCACCGGCTGGCCCCCGCCGTGCCATTCGATGGTGAGGATGCCGCCGTGCGTCTGCACGTCGACGCGGGCGTCGAGCCGGCCCAGGCGGATGCCCGCCACCACCGCCGCGCAGGCCCCGGTGCCGCAGGCCAGCGTCTCGCCGGCGCCGCGCTCGAACACCCGCAGCTTGATGTGCGAGCGGTCCAGCACCTGCATGAAGCCGGCGTTCACGCGCTGCGGAAAGCGCGGATGGTGCTCGATCAGCGGCCCCTGCACCGCGACGGGCGCGGTCTCGACGTCGTCGACCAGCTGCACCGCATGCGGATTGCCCATCGACAACACCGCGAGCGGCACGATGGCGCTGTCGGCATGGGTGCCGAGCGCCAGGTGCCAGGTGTGCCAGCCGCCGTCCGGCTGCGCATCGAGGCCGGCGGTGTCGAAGGGCACGCGATCGGGCTCGAACACCGGCGCGCCCATGTCGACCGTGACGCGGCCGTCGGCGCCCATGCGCGGCGCGATCACGCCGGCCAGCGTCTGCACGCGCACCTCGTCCTTGTCGGTGAGCCGGTGTTCGCGCACGAAGCGCATGAAGCAGCGCGCGCCGTTGCCGCACTGCTCCACCTCGCCGCCGTCGGCGTTGTGGATCACGTACTGGAAGTCGATGCCCGCGGCCGGCGATGGCCGCACCGAGAGGATCTGGTCGGCGCCCACGCCGAAATGGCGGTCGGCCAGGAAGCGGTACTGCGCGGCGCCGAGGCCCAGCGCGCCGCGCGTCTCGTCGAGCACGACGAAATCGTTGCCGGCCCCCTGCATCTTGGTGAAGCGGATTCGCATCGCGCGATTATCCGCCGGCGGCATGGCGCAGGCGGTCGAGCGCGCGGTCGATGAACGCCAGCCGGTCCTGCCCCCAGAAGCGCTCGCCGTTCAGGATGAAAGTCGGCGCGCCGAACACGCCCGCCTCGACCGCCTCGGCGCTGTTCGCGCGGTACACCGCGAGCACTTCGGCCGACTGCTCCTGCGCCTGCAGCGACGCGCCGTCGTAGCCGTTCTCGTTCGCCACCGCGATGCGCACCTGGGCCTGCGAGGTGTCGCGCTCCTCGGCCCACAGCGCGCGCAGCAGCGCGTGCGAGAGCGGCTGCGCATCGAGCCCCTGCAGTTGGGCGGCGATCACCATCCAGCCCGGGTACTTGTTCCAGTTCGGGTCGACCGCTGCGCCCTTCGGGTAGTAGGCGGGTTCGAGGTTGAGCGGCATGCCCAGGTAGTCCCGCCAGCGCGCCAGCTCGAGCGCGTGGTAGGTGCGGCGCGGCTCGGGCCGGGTCTTGAGCGGAATGCCGCCGGTCTGCGGCACCACGGCCTGGAAGTCGTAGGGCTTCAGCACGAGCCGCACGTGGTGGCGGCGCACGATGTCCTGCAATTGCGGGCCGCCGAGGTAGGCCCACGGGGACGAGAGGCTGTAGTAGCAGTCGAGCGCAATGGAGGTCTGGGAAGTCATCGCGGCATTATCGATTCAGCCGCAGCGCGCGCCGGCGATGCGGCCTTGCGGATCGACATCGACGTTCAGGCGCTTCGGATCGGCCGGCGCCGGCAGCGGCTCGCCCGCGGCGGCGGTGCGCACGGTGCTCGAGCCGGTGCGCGAAAGCAGTTCCTCGAGCAGCGGCTGCGCGACCGGCCGGCCGAGCGCATAGCTCGCCTGCGCGGCCTGGCAGCCGGGGTCGGCGGGCACGGTCACGAAGGTGGGCGGCGGCGGGACCTCGGAGGTGAGCGGGCGGAATTCGGGTTGGGCCTGGCAGGCCGCGAGCAGCACGGATGCGGCAAGGAGCGCCGCACGGCGCCCGCGCGCGGCGTGGGTGGAGCCGGTGGATGATGATGGTTGTCGGGGGTTCTGCATGGGCCTGCCTCCTTGCGTGTCTGCGGATGCAGCGGCATCGTAGCGCGGCGAAGCCGCTCATCGACACACGTCGCCGAAGGCGTCGAGCGCATGCCTGAGTTCGCCCGCCTCGGCCGGGGTCAAGGCCTGCGCCCGCATCCGGAACTCGGCCTGGTAGCAGGGCAGCATCAACGCGGCCGCCAGTGCGTGGACATTGCCGCTGCCGCCGCCTGCGATCCGGGCCTTGCATGCGGCCACGTTCCGGTAGACCTCGATCGCCTGCGCGACGCCTGCGCTGCGCGTGATGCTGTTCATGAGAGAGCGCTCCTTGCTTGCGGCGCACCTCGTGGCGCCGTGATGCCACTCTAGGCAGCGCGGCGCCGAGCAGGGAGTAACAACATCGTCGTGAATCGCGCGGATCGCGCCCCGCTCAGCCTTGCGCGCACCAGCCGCCCGTGTCCGGGCAGACGCGAACGCGAGCGCCATCACGCCAGACCTGCGCTTCATCGAGCCGCGAGGCGGCTGCGGGGTCGGCGTCGAACCTAATGCCCATCGCACGCGCCACCGCGGGGTTCGCCACCGGCAGCTCCCAGGTCAGGAAGCACTGTGTCACGTCGCATCCGGCCGCGAAGTGCGCCGCGTCGAAGCCGCTGCTGCCGCGCCGGACCACGGCATGGGGCTGTGCGGTGTCGAAGACCAGCGCGGTGCCCCTGGCCAGCGGCACGCGCAGGTCCAGGCCGGGAAAATGCACGTCCAGCCCCTTGTCCTCGCTCACGAACAGGTTGCAGAAGACAGCGCTGCCGTACTGCTCGGCATCGTGGTGGTACCGGGCGCCGCGGCAGACCATGAGCGCCAGGTGTGCATGCTCGCCGTCGTCCAGCACGCCGGGCATGCCGAGCGCGGCGAGCCAGTCGGCCATGGCCTGCACGGCGCGTGCGAAATCGGGCCAGCGCATGCGCGCACGGGCCAGCGGCAGCGGCTCGACGTCGCCGGGCTCGAGGAAGAGCCGCGTCGCGATCTCGCGCTCCCAGTCGGCCGCGAGGCGTGCGGGCGGCGCAGGCACATCGAGCGCGCCGACGTGCACCGTGCCGCTCACGCTGCGGCTGCGGATGGCACCCCCGCACCAGTGAAAGGCGGTCAGCTGGTCGCGCATATTGCGCCGGCCTCGAGCACGCCATCGCGCGCCACGATGCGCCCGCCCGCCACCACGAGACGACGCGGTGGCCGCGCGACCACCGCATGCGCGGCGGTCCGGGCATCGACCAGCACCAGGTCGGCGCGGCAGCCCACCTCGAGGCCGTAGTCCGTGAATCCGCAGCCGCGCGCGCCCGCATGCGTGACGGTGTCGAGCGCAACCTCGATCTCGTCGTCCCGGCGCAGGTTGTAGCGCATGCCGATGAACATCGCGCGCTCGAGCATGTCGGGGCTGCCGTAGGGCGACCAGGTGTCGCGAATGCCGTCGTTGCCGCCGCACACGGTCACGCCGACCTGGCGGCAGGCCATGAGCGGCGGCACGGTGCGCGAAGGCGACGCGCTGGTGATCAGCACCACGCCGAGCGCGGCCATGCGCGCGAGCAGCGCGTCGCGGTCACGATCGGCGATGTCGCCGAGGCAGAAGCCATGGCTGATCGCCACCCTGCCCTGCATGCCGAGCGCGGCGGTGCGCTGCAGGATCAGGTCGAGCGAAAACGCCCCCATCGCGCCGGGCTCGTGCAGGTGGATGTCGAGCGGACACTGGTGCTTCTCGGCCAGGCCGAACAGCAGGTCGAGCGAGCGCACCGGGTCGCCGTCGATCGCGCACGGGTCGAGCCCGCCGAGCAGGTCGGCGCCGCGCGCCAGCGCCTGGTCGAGCAGCTCGGCTGTGCCCGGCCGCCCGAGCAGGCCCGACTGCGGAAAGGCCACCACCTGGATCTGCTGCACGGCGCGCATGGTCTCGCGCGTGCACAGCGCGCCCTCGAGGTGGCCGAGGCCGGCCTGGGTGTCGATGTCGACGTGCGTGCGCAGCCGCGTGGCGCCGAGCGCGAGAAAGGCCTTGGCCAGCACCAGCGACTGCGCGGCGGCGTCGTGCCCGCTCGCATGCCGGAAGGCGCGCTCGTTCTCGATGCGGTCGGTGAGCTGGGGGCCCACTTCGTTGCGGTACCAGTCCATGCCCCAAAGCGTCTTGTCGAGGTGGGTGTGGCTTTCGACCAGGCCGGGCAGCAGCAAGGCGCCGCCGCCGTCCTCGACGGGCGTGCCGGCCGGCGCGGCGAGCGAAGGGCCGACCGCCGCGATGCGGCCGTCCTGCACCAGCACATCGACCGGAACGTCGGACGCAAGGCCGACGGGGCGCACGCGGCGCAGCAGGAGCGAGGGCATGGCGATCGGTTCTTTCACGGCAACGGCGGGAATTCGAGGATACCCGCGCGCGCCGTGGCCTGCGGCCCGGCACGCTTCGGGCTGGAGCGAAGCGTACGCCCTGCCGGCCGGCGACCATCGGTGCCATGCAGAAAACATCCACCGCCATGCCCATCGAATGGGCGCTCCTTGCACTGCTTGCCCTGCTCTGGGGCGCTTCGTACACCTTCATCAAAGTGGGCGTCGCCACGATCCCGCCCATCACGCTGATCGCTGCGCGCACGCTGGTGGCGGGGCTGCTGCTGCTTGCGGTGCTGCGACTGCGCGGGGTGCGGCTGCCGCGCGACGCCGCCACCTGGCGCCGCTTCATGCTGCAGGCCGTGCTGAACAGCGTGCTGCCCTTCACGCTCATCGCCTGGGCCGAGCGCAGCGTCGACGCGGGGCTCGCGACCATCCTGAGCTCGACCTCGCCGATCTTCATCTTTCTGCTGGGCCTTGGCCTGCGCGGCGCCGAAAAGCCCACGCTGCGCAGGCTGTGGGGCGTGGCCGCAGGGCTCGCGGGCATCTGCCTGATCGTGGGTGCGGAGGCACTGGGCGGTATCGGGCGCGCGCTGCTCGCGCAAGTCGCGCTGGTGGTGGCCGCCATCTGCTACGGCGGCGCGGCGATGTTCGGCCGGGTGTTCAAGGGCCTCGATCCCATGGTGCCCGCGGCGGGCTCGCTGCTGTGCGGCTCGGTGATGCTGGTGCCCGCGAGCCTGGCGATCGATCGCCCATGGACGCTCGCGCCTTCGAGCGCGTCGGTGCTCGCGATGCTCGCGCTGGCGGTGCTGTCGACGGCCGCGGCCTTCACGATCTACTTCCGGCTCATTCGCACGCTGGGGCCGATGGCCACGGCCGCACAGGCCTATCTCCGGGTGCCGGTCGGGGTGGCGATCGGCGTCATTTTTCTGGGCGAGCGGCTGGCGCCCACGGCATGGCTCGGGCTGGCCTGCACCCTGGCCGGCGTCATCGCGATGACGCTGCCCGCGCGCCAGAGCCGCATGGACGCCGAGCCCCGCCTCAATCGATGCTGATGTTGGCCGCCCTGGCCACCTCGGCCCACTTCACGCGGTTGTCGTGCACCGTCTTCTTGAACTGCGCCGGCGTTTCGATGCGCACCGTGTTGCCCTGGGCCTCGAAGCGCTCGCGGATCTCGGGCTGCTCGAGCACGGCCTTCACCGCGGCATTGAGCTTGTCGACGATGCGCGCGTCGGTGCCCTTGGGCGCGAAGATGCCGAACCAGATCGAGCTGTCGAAGCCGCGCGTGCCCGCCAGGCCGCTCGAGGCGATGGTGGGCACCTCCTTCACCGCGGCCACCGGCTTGGCCGTGGTCACACCCAGCAGGCGCACCTTGCCGGCCTTGTAGTGCGGCAGCACGGTCTGCACCTGGTTCATGATGCAGCAGGTCTCGCCGCGCACGACCGAGGTGATGGCCTCGGGCCCGCCCTTGTAGGGCACGTGCACCATGTCCAGGCCGAGGCGCGAGTTGAACTCGGCAAAGGCCATGTGCGTGCCCGCGCCATTGCCCGTGGACGCGTAGTTGTACTTGCCGGGGTTGGCCTTGACGAGGTCGACGAACTCCTTCAGCGTGCGCACGTTGATCACGTCGGGGTTGATGGTGAGCACGTTCGAAACGTCGAGCACCGGCGCCACCGGCACGAAGTCGGCCTCCACGTCGAACGGCAGCTTCTTGTAGAGCGCGGCATTGCTGCCGTGCGTGGCCGCGGTGCCGAACGAGAGCGTGTAGCCGTCGGGCTTGGCGTGGGCGACGTAGTCGCTCGCGATGTTGCCGGCCGCGCCCGACTTGTAGTCGATCACGACCTGCTTGCCGAGCTGTTTGGCCAGTGGCTCCTGGATCACGCGGGCGACCACGTCGACGCCCGAACCGGCCGGAAATCCCATGATCAGCGTGACCGGCTGCTGCGGCCAGTCGTTGGGCGCCTGGGCCAGCGCGGGGGCCGATACGGCGGCGAACAGGGCGGCCGACAACAGGCGCGGGAAGGGAAAATGGAGCATGGCTGTCTTTCCTCGAAGCGGGCGGTGCAAAACGGAATTGTGGCGCGCGGCTCATGCCGGATGGGGCATGAGCTTATGCAGCCCGCACGCGCTGCGCGGCATCTCTCCATAATCGCCGCATGGTTCGCCCCACACAACAACTCCACCCCGCACGCGAGCCCGCGCCCGTGCGCGCTGCCGCCACCGTGCTGCTGCTGCGCGATTCCGAGGCCGGCATCGAAGTGCTGATGACCCGCCGCTCCGCCACCGCCAGCTTCGCGCCGGGCGCCTATGTATTCCCCGGCGGGCAGATCGATCCGGCCGACGCCGCCGCCGGGCGCATCGCGTCGCGGCGCCCGTCGCAGACCGACCTGCAGCTCACCCAGGCGGTCGCGGCCATCCGCGAAGGCTTCGAGGAGCTCGGCGTGCTGCTCGCGCGCCATGCCGACGGCCGGCCCGCCGACGCCGCGGACATCGCGGCCATGGACCGCAGCACCACGTCGCCGATCTCGTTCGTCGCGCAGTGCGCCGCGCGCGGCCTGGTGCTCGCGAGCGACCAGGTGTTCACGTTGGCGCACTGGGTCACCGACCGCGACCTGCCGCGCCGTTTCGACGTGCCGTTCCTGGTCGCCCGCATGCCCGAGGGCCAGACGCCCACGGCCGACGAGAGCGAGCAGTTCGAACCTTGCTGGGTGCGCCCGGCCGACGCGCTCGCGCGCCATGACGCCGGCAGCTTCTTCATGATCTTCCCGACCGTGCGCACGCTGCAGCGGCTCGCGGCCTACGCCAGCGTCGATGCGGTGCTCGCGGCCTGCGGCCCGCAAGACGGCGCCGAGCGGCCGCTGTGGACCAGCTGCCCGCGCGCCGGCCTGCTCGGCGGCGAGGACACGCGCTACATGGAGCACGAATCGCCCTACGGCGAACTCGCGCTGGTGTGCCCCGACGGCCAGTTGCTGCACGCGCTCGACTGGCAGAACGAGCGCCCGGTGCCGCTGCTCGCCAACGTGCAGCGCCTGACCGCCGGCAACCCGAGCGCGATGACCGGGCCCGGCACCAACAGCTACATCGTGGGCGATGCCGCCACGGGCTACATCGTGATCGACCCGGGCCCGAACGATGCGGCGCACATCGAGCGGCTGTGGCAAGCCACGGGGGGCGACGTGCGCATGATCGTCTGCACCCATTCGCACGCCGACCATTCACCCGGTGCCGCGCCGCTGCAGGCGCTGTGCGCGGGCAAGCCGCCGATCCTCGGCCTCTCGTCGGCCGCCACCGCGCGCGCCTCGGCGCGTTTCGTGGCCGAGCGCGAACTGGCCGACGGCGAACGCCTGGTGCTCTCGGGCACCTCGGCCGGGGGCCAGGCCGTGACCCATACGCTGCGCGCGGTCCACACGCCGGGCCATGCCGCCAATCACCTGTGCCTGGTGCTCGAAGAAGACGGCCTGCTGTTCTCGGGCGACCACATCCTCAACGGCAGCACCACGGTGGTCGATCCGCCCGACGGCGACATGAATGCCTACCTCGATTCGCTCGACCGGCTCGACGCAGCGTGCGAGGCCGGCGGGATCGACTTCATCCTGCCCGCGCACGGCTACGTGATCGGCAGCGCGCGCCGCGCCATCGCGCAGCTCAAGGCGCACCGCCTGAAGCGCGAGGCCAAGATCGCGCAGGCGATGCAGCAGCTGCCCGGCGGCACGCCCGACGACTGGCTGCCGCTCGCCTACGACGACGTGCCCGAGCGACTGTGGCCGGTGGCGGCCCGCTCGCTGGCGGCGCACGTGGCGCGCATCCGCCAACGCACGGCGGCGGCGGCACCATGACCGGCGCTCGCAACGACGAAGAAGAAGGCATCCGCCTTGCCAAGCGCGTGGCCGCGCTCGCGGGCTGCTCGCGCCGCGAGGCCGAACTGCTGATCGAGAACGGCGCGGTGCGCGTCGACGGCGCGCCGGCGCTGCTGCCGCAGTCGCGCGTGCAGCCGCACCAGCAGGTCGAGATCGAGCCCGGCGCCAGGCCCGAGCCGGTGGTGCCGGTCACGCTGCTGCTGCACAAGCCCGCGGGCATGCCGACCGACGACGCGCACCAGCTGCTGGTGGCGGCCAACCACCACGAGCCCGAGCGCGCCGGCCTGCGCTTTTTGCCCGCGCATGCACGCGCGCAGCGCTGCATGACGCCGCTCGAGAGCGGCGCCAGCGGGCTCGTGGTCTACACGCAGGAATGGCGCATCGAGCGCAAGCTGCAGGAAGACGCCGGCATCCTCGAGCACGAGGTCATGGTCGACGTGGCCGGCGCCGTCTCGCCCGAGCAGCTCGCGCGCTTCGAGCGCTCGCCCGCGCGCGTGAGCATCGGCCGCCAGGCGCCCGACCAGACCGGCCTGCGCTTCGCGATGAAGGGCCCGCGCCCCGGGCAGATCGCGCACCTGTGCGATGTGGCCGGCCTGCGCATCGTGGCGATGCGGCGCATCCGCATCGGCCGCGTGCCGCTCGCGGGGCTGCAGCCGGGCCAGTGGCGCTATCTCTCGCCGCACGAACGCTTCTGAAGGACAAGCCAAGGAGACAAAGGATGAAGTTCGCCGCCGGACGCGCCGCACTGACAGGCCCCGTTTCGCTGGCGCTGGCGGGCTGCAGCTACCTGGCGCCGCTGCTGGCCCCGCTGCTGCCGCCGAGCGATCCACCCGCGCCGCCCACACCTCCACCGCCGGTGGTGTCGCCCAGCGGCCTGGCACCGATCACCGACGCGCAGGTCGAACGCATCCGCGAGGCGATCGCCGCCAGCCCGCCGAGCCCGGCCGTGGCCCGCGCGGTGCGCGGCGCCGCGCCGACGATCGAATCGTTTCTGCGCACCGAGGGCTGCATCACCGCGCGCAACGGCGCCGTGCTCAACCCCTTTGCGGCGCCCGGCCGGCTGTTCGACGGCAGCGGCTTCCAGGGCGGCCCGATGGCCGGCATGCAGTACCACGACAAGACGGCCTGCGTGACCGTCCAGCGGATGCAGAACTGGAAGCTGGTGTCGCCGAAGCGGCTGCGCTTCGAGGTGGTCTACGTCGGCGACGACGGCGAAGAGCGCGCCGTGCGGCGCCATGAGCTGGCGCGCCAGCCCAGGGGCGGCTGGCGCTTCACCCGCTGACTCCGCGCGCGCCGCCCTCGCCGCCCTCGCCACGCTCGTCAGGCTCCGTTTCCCAGCCGCCGCCGAGCGCCATGAACAGTTGCAGCTGGTCGTCCGACAGTTGCGCCTCGCTGGCCGCGAGCGCGGCGTCGCTGGCGGCCAGCGCGCGTTCGGCGTCGAGCGTCTCGAGGTAGCCGCTGCGCCCGTTCTGGTAGAGCTGGCGCGCCTGCGCGGCGACCTTGGCGCTTTCGTCGCGCGCGGCCTGCAGCGCCTGGTGGCGGTCGAGTTCGCGCGCGTAGGCAGTGAGCGCGGTCTCGGTCTCGCGCAGCGCGGTGAGCACGGTGCCGTCGAAGTGCGCCAGCGCCGCGCGCGTGCCGGCTTCGGCCTGCGCGATGCGCGCCTGCGCCGCGCCGGTGTTGGGCAGGGTCCACGAGATCAGCGGCCCCAGGCTCCAGGCAAAAGTGTCCTTGCGGCCGAAGCCCTCGGCATGGCCCGCCGACGAACCCGAGAGCCCGAGCGTGACCTTCGGATAGAGATCGGCCGTGGCCACGCCGATGCGCGCGGTCGCCGCCGCGAGGCCGCGTTCGGCCTGGCGGATGTCGGGCCGGCGCCGCAGCAGCGCGGCGCCGTCGCCCACCGGCAAGGTGCCGGCCACGCGCGGCGGCACGGTGCAGCCGGCCACGTCGCGCGGAAAGTCCTGCGGCAGCGCGCCGGTCAGCGTGGCCAGGCGATAGAGCGCGCCCTGGCGCTGCGCCTGCAGCGGCGGCAGCGCGGCGTTCAGCTGCTGCAACTGCGCGCGCGCACGGCCCGCGTCGAGCGCGCCGGCGCGGCCCGCGCGCTGCAGCCGGCCGGTGACGTTCACCGCGTCCTGCTGCAGCGCGACCGATTTCTCGGCGATCTGCAGCCGCAGCCCCGTGGCGCAGGCCTCGGCATAGGCGCGCGCGGTGCCGGCCGCGACGTTCACGCGCACCAGGTCGAGCGCGGCCTCGGCGGCCTGCGTGTTGGCGGCCGACGCCTCGATGGCGCGGCGGATCTGGCCGAACAGGTCGACCTGGTAGGACAGCGAGGCGCCCAGGCTGTAGTTGGACGTGGCCGGCGGCTGGTAGCCCGGCTTCAGCACCGACAGGCCCGAGGCATGGCCGAACGACGGGCCGCCGTTCACGCCGATGGCGGGGTATTTGGCGCCGGCCGTTTCGGCCTCGATGGCGCGTTCGCGCTCGAGGTTGGCCACGGCCTGCCGCAGGTCGGTGTTGTGCGCGAGCGCCTGCGAAACCAGCCGGTCGAGCAGCGGATCGTGGTAGAGCCGCCACCAGTGCGCGGGCAGCGGCGGCGCATCGGCGGGCGCGCCGGCGAAAGGCTTGCCGGCCGCGGGCTGGCTCGCGAGTGCTTCGGGCGGCTGCTGGTAGTCGGGGCCGACCGCGGCGCACGCGGCAAGCGCGGCGGCAGCGGCCAGTGCGGCAAGGCGGAATGCAAGGCGTGCCATGGTGCTCATCCCTCGTGGCGCTGCGCAGCACCGGCCTGGACGGCCTGGCCGTCTTCGACCACCTGCACGGTCACGGTCTGGCCCGCCACCAGGCGCACGCCCTCGGGCAGCGGATCGAGCTTGACGCGCACCGGGATGCGCTGCGCGAGCCGCACCCAGTTGAAGGTCGGGTTCACGCTCGGCAGCAGGTTGGCGCTGGTGGAGCGGTCATGGTCGGCGATGCCCGCGGCCACGCTCTCGACCGTGCCGTCGAGCGCCGCGCCGCCGCCCATCGGCATCACGCGCACGCGGTCGCCGAGGTGGATGCGCGCAAGCTTGGTTTCCTCGAAGTAGCCCTCGACGTAGAACGACTGCGCATCGACCAGCGCAAGCACCGGGCGGCCCGCCGCGGCGTAGCTGCCCTGGCGCAGGTCGAGGTTGGTGACGAGGCCGCCGGAGGGCGCGCGCACCTCGGCCCGCTGCAGGTTGAGGCGGGCCGCGTCGAGCGCCACCTCGGCCTGCGCGACGGCCGCGCGCAACTGCGCGGCACGCGCAGCGGCCTGCTCGCGCGATTCCTTCGACACCAGGTCGTCGAGGCCGGCATTGCGCGCGTTCTCGCGCTGCGCCTGGGCGCTCATCGCGCGTTGCGCGGCGAGCGCGGCCTGGGCCTGGCGCACGGCCAGGTCGTAGCGCGCGCGGTCCACCTCGAACAGCAGCGTGCCGGCCGCCACGGCCTGGTTGTCGTGCACCGGCACTGCCGTGACCAGGCCCGAGACGTCGGGCGCGATCTGCACGACGTTGGCGCGCACGCGGCCGTCGCGCGTCCAGGGCGCCAGTTCGTAGTGGTCCCAGAGCCGCAGGCCGGCCCACACGGCAGCGGCCACCACGGCCAGCGTCAACGCAATGCGCGCGAACTGCGCCACGCGGGGCTTGTCGGAAAAAGGGTTGGCTTTCATCGGGATCTCTCGTCGTCGTTGTCTGTGTGTGTGTCTATGAAAGGATGGCGGTGGCGCGGCTCAATGCGTAGAGCAGCAGCAGGTAGAGCGCCATGTCGAACAGCGCCGGATGCCATACCCAGCGGTAGGCGCCGACGGCCGCGAGCAGGCGCCGCACGGCCCAGAGCGCGAGCAGCGCGCCAAGCGCCAGCACCATGAGCCAGGGCAGGTAAAGGCCGTAGAAACTGGCTTCGCCGATCATGTGGAAACTCCTTGTGCGGACGGCGCCGCGCCGAGCGGCGGCGCCTCGGGAAACAGGTTGCGGCGCAGGCCGACCAGCGCGGTCACGGCCGCCCGCGCGGCGGCGGAAGAATGCGCGCTGGCCGGCGCGGAGAGCAGCGCGTCGAGCGCCGCGTCGATCTGCGGCAGCAGGCCTGGCGGGCGCGCGTCCACGGCGCCTTCGGCACGCTGGCGGAAGAAGCGCGAGATGCCGCCCAGCAGCGCGGCCGCGGTGGCGCTGGGCAGTTGGCCCCGCACCCGCTGCAGCACGGCAATGTCGGCGCCCATGCGCAGGTCGCGCAGCGCGTCGTCGGCGACCACGCCCTGCACCGTGCCGCCCGCCTGCGCGATGCGCGGCGCGAGCAGGCCGATGCGGTCGAGCATGCGCACGGCATAGGCATCGCCCTGCGCGGCCTGCGGCTGTGCGGCGCCGGCCATGTCGCCGAGCTCGCGCCAGGTCGCGCGCTGGATGCGGCGCGCGCTCCAGTCGGCACCGACCGAACGCACCAGCCGCGTGACGCGCGCCGCCACCAGCACGCCGACGATCTGGCCGATCATGCTGTTGAGGAAGCTCACCAGGTCGGCATTGGCCGTGTCGTGCATCGCGAGCGTGCCCGAGACGCCGAACAGCAGCGCCATGGCGGCCATGAAATGGGTCGGGCGCGCCATGTAGATGCCCAGCAGCAGGAACAGCGGCGCGCACACCAGCGCCAGCATGCCGAAGTCGTGCACCGTGGGCAGCAGCACCAGCACATAGAGCGCCGAGATCGGGATCGACCACAGCGTCCACTTGAGGAAGCCGTGGATCGCCGGCACCGGGTCGTCCATGGTGGCGAAGAAGCAGCAGAAGACGGCGGCCATCATCGTGGCGGCCGAGCCCATCGGCCAGCCCGTGACGATCCAGAAAGCGCCGCACAGGCAGATCGCGATCACCGCGGCCAGCGCCGACAGCAGCGCCATGCCGTGGTCGCGGTGCAGCACGCGGTTGCCGAGCGCGGCCGTGCGGCGCGGCGGCGCGGCGCCCGTCAGGCCTTCGTCGATGTCGCGCCGCAGCCGGGCGCAGGCGGTCCAGCCGTCGACCAGCTCGTCGAGCCGGCCGGCCAGGCCGATGCGCAGCGCCTGCCCCCATGTGCCGGACGGCGCCGCCGTGCCCAGCCGCGCGATGGCCGCGCGCAGCGTCGCGAGCCGCGGGGCCGCGTCACTGCCGGGCTCTGCCTCTTCGCGCAGCCACTGCGCGGCCTCGGCGAGCACCGCGGCCACGTCGGGCGCGATGCGGTCCTCGGCCTGCTCGAGCGCCCGCAGCCGGTCTTCGACCGCCGACAGCGCCGGCGTGAGCGCGGCCACGCGGTCCTGCATGGCGCGGATGGCGCCCGCCGTCCAGCGCAGGTGGGTGGTGTCGAAGGGCACGTGGGTCGAGAGCAGGCGCAGCTGCGTGATGTCGCCTGCCAAGCGGCGGCGGTCGCCGTCGAGGCGCCGGGTATCGGCCTGCGTGTTCCCGCCGCTGCGCTCCGCGGGCTGCATCAAATCGCCGAACCACTTGCGCGCGTCCTGCAGCGTGCGGTCGAGCAGGCCCAGCACGGTCGGCGCGAGCCCTGTGGGCAGCACGAGGCTGTGCACCAGCGTGGCACACAGGATGCCGAGGCCGATCTCCTCGACCCGCGCGACCGCGGTGTCGAACAGCGCCAGCGGCGTCTGCACCGACGGAAACCCGATCAGCGCCGCCGTGTAGCCCGCGAGCATGAACACATAGGAGCGCGGCGTGCGGTCGTACAGCGAGACGCACAGGCACAGCCCGACCCACAGCGCGAGCACCAGCGTCAGCAGCTCGGGCGCATTCGACAGCGCGGGCACCAGCAGCACCGTCGCGACGCTGCCGATCAGCGTGCCGCAGAAGCGGTACACCGCCTTCGAGCGCACCGCGCCGGCCAGCGGATGGGCCACCACGTAGGTCGTCATGAGCGCCCAGAACGGGCGCGGCAGCCCGGCGCGGCTCGCGAGGTACATCGCGAGCATGGCGGCGCCGAAGCTCTTGCCCGAGAAGAGAAGCTCCGCGCGGCTGAAGCGCGGAAATGAAAATGGCAGTGCGAGCGCGGCCATCTACGCGTCTCCCTGCCGCGGCGGGGCGGGCGGCGGCAGGGCCTGCACGGCGCGCACGCCCAGGCGTTCCTCGAGCACGCCGAACACGCGCAGGCAGGCGGCGACGTCCTCGTCGGCCACGCCGTCGAAGAGCGACGCGCGCATCTGCGCCAGCGCGGCCTCGATCGGCGCGCAGGCGGCCTGGCCGGCCTCGGTCAGGTGCAGGGTCTTGGCGCGGCGGTCGGCCGGGTCTTCGCGCCGTTCGACGAAGCCGGCCTCCACCAGCTGGTCGATCGAGCGCACCAGCGACGGGCCCTCGATGCCGAGCGCCTCGGCCAGCACGCCCTGGCGCACGTCGCCGTCCATGCGGCCGAGCATCACGATCGGGTAGGCCAGCGTCTGCGACACGCCCACGTGCGCCACCGCCCTGTCGGCCGCGGCGCGGTAGCCGCGCTGCAGCACCGCGAAGGCCGTGCCGAGCCGCATCAGCGCCTGTTCGCGCGTCTGTTTCGTCGCCTGGCGTCGGGTCATGATAGCCGCCTATTAATTAGCATGCTATCTATTATACGGCGATCGTCCGAGGCTTGCCTGCGGAGAAAAAAAGGAAAAGTGTGAAGCGCGCCGATAAGCCGGATTCTGTGCACCGAGGGCCTCTTGCGAAGCCCCCGGCGTGACCGCCATTACTCTGGGCCGCCTGTCACCAGACGGCTCGATGCCACCTACCCGCCAGCTCAGCGGAACCACCTCGATACTGGCCTACTTGGTGTTGCTGCGCGCAGAGATTGCCCGTTTCACCCGAACTGAATCGGCTCGTCTCTGTTGCTCTGATCCTCACCTCACGGTGGAGAGCCGTTAGCTCCTGCGCTGTCCTGTGCAGTCCGGACGTTCCTCCAGTGCGGCCTTTCGGCACGGCGCCTTGCGGCGTCGCCCCTTGCGGGCTTGCACCAGCGGCGGTCTGGCGTGCTTCACGGGGCGGATTATCGCCGCTGGCCGCGAACCCTGCGCGCCGCGCGTGATTCCGCCGCGTCGGCCGGCCGGCCGCTACAGCGCCAGCGTGCGGGAGATCTCCCGGGTGGCCTGCTGCGGCGGTACGGCGCCGGTGTCGATGGTCAGCGCGCCCGCCGGCATTCTTCGCTCGCAGGCCTCGAAGTCGTCGCGCAACTGCCGCAGCAGCGCGAGCGAGCGCAGCTTGCCGAACTCGGCCCGGCTCGCGGCGTCGATGCGCTTCTCCTGCTCCGCGCGGGACACCGTCAGCCGCACGAAGGAGGTGCTGCCGCCGCCGGCCCATGGATGAATACCAGCTTCATGCGGCCATTCTGGACTCAAAATGCCCCCTGTTCCTCCCGCCACCGACCCCGAAACGCATCGAAGGAGATTTCATCCATGAAGGCCCAGAACATCCTCCAGACCATCGGCAACACGCCGCACATCCGCCTGCAGCGCCTGTTCGGCAATGCGAAGCAGCAGGTGTGGATCAAGTCCGAACGCGCCAATCCCGGCGGCTCGATCAAGGACCGCATCGCGCTCGCGATGGTGGAAGACGCCGAAAAATCCGGCGCGCTCAAGCCCGGCGGCACCATCGTCGAGCCGACCTCGGGCAACACCGGCATCGGCCTGGCGATGGTCGCGGCGGTCAAGGGCTACAAGCTGGTGCTCGTGATGCCCGACAGCATGTCCATGGAACGCCGCCGGCTGATGCTGGCCTACGGCGCCACCTTCGACCTGACGCCGCGCGCGGGCGGCATGAAGGCCTCGATCGCGCGCGCCGAAGAGATCGTCGCGGGCACGCCCGGCGCCTGGATGCCGCAGCAGTTCAACAACCCCGCCAACGTCGAGGTGCACATGCGCACCACGGCCGAGGAGATCGCGGCCGACTTCCCCGACGGCATCGACGTGCTGGTCACCGGCGTGGGCACCGGCGGCCACATCACGGGCGTGGCGAAGGTGCTCAAGAAGAAGTGGCCGAAGCTGCAGGTGTTCGCCGTCGAACCCGTGGCCTCGCCGGTGATCTCGGGCGGCCAGCCCGCGCCGCATCCGATCCAGGGCATCGGCGCGGGCTTCATCCCGAAGAACCTCGACACCTCGGTGCTCGACGGCGTGCTGCAGGTCGATGCCGAGCCGGCGCGCGAGATGGCGCGCCGCTGCGCGGCCGAGGAAGGCATGCTGGTAGGCATCTCCTCGGGCGCCACGCTCGCGGCCATCGCGCAGAAGCTGCCGTCGCTCGCGCCCGATGCGGTGGTGCTGGGCTTCAACTACGACACGGGCGAGCGCTACCTGTCGGTGGAAGGTTTCCTGCCGGCTTGAAGCCGTCGTCGAATACGGGCTGACCGGACACGAAGAGGGCGAAGGTCACGCAAAGGGCGCGAAAGGAACCAGTTCTTTCTTTCCCCTTTTGCGTTCTCTGCGAAACCTCCGCGTCCTCTGCGTCCGGAAGTCCGAATTGCAGCGCCCCAGGTCCAGCCAGGAGCCACCGACTAAAATCGCGGTCTGCTTGATAAACACAAGCCCCACGCCATGCTGAGAATCTCCGAACTCAAACTCCCGCTCGGCCATGCCGACGACGCCCTGCCCGCGCTGATCGCCGGCACGCTCGGCATCGACGCCGCGGCCATCGCCTCGCACACGGTCTACAAGCGCAGCTTCGATGCCCGCAAGGCCGACCTGCTCACCGTCTACATCTGCGACGTGCAGCTGGCCGACGCTGCGCGCGAAGCCGACCTGCTCGCGCGCCACGCGGCCCATCCGCACATCCAGCGCGCGCCCGACATGCGCTACGTGCCGCCGCTGCATGCGCCCGAAGGCGCGCCGCGGCCGGTGGTGATCGGCTTCGGCCCCTGCGGCATTTTTGCCGCGCTGATGCTCGCGAAGATGGGCTTTCGCCCGATCGTGCTCGAACGCGGCAAGACGGTGCGCCAGCGCACCCGCGACACCTGGGGCCTGTGGCGCAAGAGCGTGCTGAATCCCGAGTCGAACGTGCAGTTCGGCGAAGGCGGCGCCGGCACCTTCTCGGACGGCAAGCTCTACAGCCAGATCAAGGACCCGCGCTTCCTCGGCCGCAAGGTGATGGAAGAATTCGTGAAAGCCGGCGCGCCGCCCGAGATCCTCTACGTCGCGCATCCGCACATCGGCACCTTCAAGCTCGTCAAGGTGGTCGAGAACATCCGCGAGCAGATCGTGGCGCTCGGCGGGGAGATCCGCTTCGAGCAGCGCGTGACCGACGTGCACATCGAAAACGGGCAGCTTCGCGGCCTGACCGTGCTCGACCAGGCCACCGGCCAGCGCAGCGAACTGCGCGCCGATCACGTGGTGATGGCGCTCGGCCACAGTTCACGCGACACCTTCGAAATGCTCCACGCGCGCGGCGTGCACATCGACGCCAAGCCGTTCTCGATCGGGTTTCGCGTCGAGCATCCGCAGGGCCTGATCGACCGCGCGCGCTGGGGCCGCCACGCGGGGCATCCGCTGCTCGGCGCGGCCGACTACAAGCTGGTGCACCACGCGAGCAACGGCCGCGCGGTCTACAGCTTCTGCATGTGCCCCGGCGGCACCGTGGTGGCCGCCACCAGCGAGCCGGGCCGCGTGGTCACCAACGGCATGAGCCAGTACTCGCGCAACGAGCGCAATGCCAACGCGGGCATCGTCGTGGGCATCGACCCGCGAGACTTCCCCGGCTGGACGCCCGGGGCGCCCGGCGATGCGCTCGCCGGCATCGCGCTGCAGCGCGAACTCGAATCGAACGCCTTCGTGCTCGGCGGCGGCGACTACCGCGCACCGGGCCAGCTGGTGGGCGACTTCGTCGCGGGCAAGCCGTCCAGCGCGCTCGGCAGCGTGATCCCATCGTACAAGCCCGGCGTCACGCCGACCGACCTGCACCAGGCCCTGCCGGCCTATGCCATCGAGGCGATGCGCGAGGCCTTTCCCGCCTTCGGCCGCAAGATCAAGGGCTTCGACCTGCACGATGCGGTGCTCACGGGCGTGGAGACGCGCACCTCGTCGCCGATCCGCATCACGCGCGGCGACGATTTCCAGAGCCTCAACGTGCGCGGCCTCTACCCCGCAGGCGAAGGCGCGAGCTACGCCGGCGGCATCCTCTCGGCCGGCGTCGACGGCATCAAGGTAGCCGAAGCGGTGGCGCGCGGCGTCGCCGGAGCCTGACCGCCACCCACCCCGCGCCCCGCGACGAACTCCACTTCCACGAACCGGCCAAGGGCCGACAACCTGAGCCTCCCGACCGATGACCGACACTGCCATGCCCCAAGAAGAACAGACCCAGGAAGCCCCACCGGCGGAAGCCGGCGGCAGCGCAGCGCAGGCGCAGCCGCGCAACGACGGACGGCCGCCGCGCGAGCCGCGGCCACGGCAGCAGCAACAACAACAGAAGAAGCCCAAGCCCGGGCAGGCCGCGCAGCCGCAGAAGCAGCAGGCGTCGCGCGGACGCAAGGTGCATCCGGCGCTCGAGAAGCTGTTCGAGCTCTATCCGAACCTGTTCGGCGCGCGCTTTTTGCCGCTCAAGCTCGGCGTGTTCCAGGACCTGCTCGACAAACATGCCGACGCCTTCAAGAAAGACGAGCTGAAGGTCGCGCTCGGCCTGCATGCGCGCTCCACCCGCTACCTCGAGGCCGTGGCCGCGGGCCATCCGCGTCACGACCTCGACGGCAACGTGGTGGAGCCGGTCGCGCCCGAGCATGTGCACCACGCGATCCTCGAACTGCACCGGCGCCGCGCGCAGCGCAACCCCGGCGAAGACCTGCGCCCGCAGCTGGTGGCGCGCATCGCGCGCGCGGTCGAAGCCTCGGGCCTCGACCGCGAAGCCTATGCCGTGCTGGTGCGCTCGCGCGACGAGGACACCAATGCGGTGCTCGACGAGGCGCTGGCCGAACTCGCGCGCCAGGCTGCCAAGCGCGAGGCGCTGCTGCGCGCCTACGAGGCGAGCGGCCGCGACAGCGAACAGGCCTTCGCCGAGATGTACGGCATGGACGCCAAGGAAGTGGCCGCCACGCTGGCACGCGCGCGCTCCGAGCGGTAACCGACGGCTCCCGCCACCGCCTGACCGCACGAAGGCCGCAGCGCCAACGCAAAAAGCCGCCACGGCGAACCGTGGCGGCTTTTTTGCGTTGGCGGGCCCGCAGGCTCAGCGCGCGTTCTGCAGCGCCGCGATGCGCTCCTCGATCGGCGGGTGCGTGGCAAACAGCTTGCCGATGCTGCCCGTGATGCCCATGGCCTCGACCGCCTTCGGCAGTTCGCCGGCCGGCAGGCCGCCCAGGCGCGCGAGCGCATTGACCATCGGCTGGCGGTTACCCATCAGTGCGGCGGCACCGGCGTCGGCGCGGAACTCGCGCTGGCGCGAGAACCAGGCCACCACGATCGCGGCGGCGAAGCCCAACACGATGTCGAGCACGATGGTGCTCACGTAATAGCCGATGCCTGGGCCCGACGAGCGGTCATCGCCGCGGCGCAGGAAGCTGTCGACCGCATAGCCGATCACGCGCGAGAGGAACACCACGAAGGTGTTCATCACGCCCTGGATCAGCGTCATCGTGACCATGTCGCCGTTGGCGATGTGCGCCACCTCGTGGCCGATGACGGCCTCGACCTCTTCGCGCGTCATGCCCTGCAGCAGGCCGGTGGACACCGCCACGAGCGACGAGTTCTTGAACGCGCCGGTGGCGAAGGCGTTGGGCTCGCCCTCGAAGATGCCGACCTCGGGCATGCCGATGCCGGCCTTGTCGGCGAACTTGCGCACCGTGCCGACGATCCAGGCCTCGTCGGGCGTCTGGGGGTTGTCGATCATGTGCAGCTTGGTCGTCCACTTGGCCATGGGCTTGCTGATCAGGAGCGAGATGATCGCGCCGCCGAAGCCCATGATCAGCGCGAAGCCGAGCAGCGCCGTGAGGTTGAGCCCGTTGGCCGTGAGATAGCGGTTGACGCCGAGCAGGCTGGCGACGATGCCGAGCACCGCGACGACCATCACGTTGGTCAGGACGAACAGAACAATGCGTTTCAAGTTGGATTCTCCGTGGGGAATGCTTCCGCCTAGATGAGGGCCCCGCGGCCCTCTTCAAGCCGTGCGGGATCGGCCGTCGAGATGTTGTGGTTGTTCTGGCGGACGGCTGGCACCGCGGGCTGCGGGTAGAGCGATGATAGGAGCAAAAGTTCTACGAACCGTGGCGGAAGACCTTCGGATCGTCGTAGAAATCGGCCGATTCGTTCACGGCGCACCAGCCCGGGACGCCGAGCACCGGCAGCGGCGCGAACGGCTTGCACGCGAGCCACGGCGCATCGAGGCTGCGCGCCAGGGCGGCATCGTGCATCGGCCCGGCATGCGCGCGCAGCCCCGGCGGCCGCCGCAGCACATGCGCCGTGGCGGCCTTGCGCGGGGCGACCAGCTTCTCGAGGAGCGCATGGCCGAACACCACGAGCCGCGCCTCGGACCACAACGCGCGCCGCGCGACGAACAACGTATGCCAGTCGCGCGCCAGCAGCGCGTCCCAGAGCGGCGCGGGTGCGTCGAGCAGCGCACCGTTCTCGTCGAACAGCGTCAGCGCATCGCGCAGCGCACCGCGCGTGGCGCCGATGCCGCGCTGGGCGATCTCGGCCGCCTGCAATTCGTTGAGGCGGCGCTTGGTCTCGGGAAAGGCCAGCCAGACCAGACCATTGAAGAAGTCGTGGACGTTGTCGCGCGTGGGCACGCTGCGGGTTTCGAAGATGTGGGCTTCGTAGGCCTGGCCCGCTGGCAGCGCCGACTGCGCGACGAAAGCGGGCGTTCGGCCCGCGCTGGCGAACGGCTGCAGCGCATCGGCGACCGAAGCGCCGGCAGCGGCCGCGTGTGCCGCCGATTCGCCGATGGTGCGATAGGGCGCGAGCCAGGGCTGCGCCCAGTCGATCGCCGCCAGGCTCAAGGCGCGGGAGCCCCGGTCCAGCGGATGCGGTCGGGGTGCTGCAGCACCGCAAATTCCGCGGTGAGCTTGTCGAACAGCTTGAGCGAGCTGCCATGCTTGCCGAGCAGTCCCGCAGCGCGCAGCGCCTGGGCCACGTCGTTGAGCGGAACGTCGGCGCCGCTGAGCAGCGCCGGTGCGGCGCGCAGGATGAACTCGGCGGCTTCGGACACCGGCGGCGCCGGTGCGGGCTTCGCGGTGGCCGCCTTCACGGCCTTGCGCGCGGGGGCCTTGGCGGCGGGCTTGGCGGTCTTCTCGGCCTTGGCGGCCGGCGTGGCGGCGGATTTGGCCGGCGTGCGCTTGGCCGCCGCCTTCTTCGCCGCGGCCGGCGTGCGCGGTGCGGCCGGCACACCACCCTGGTGGCGCAGGTCGGTGAACGCGTCGTAGACCGCCACCGTCTCGTCGCCCGTCTTGCCCTGCTGGCCGAGGCCGCAAACGCGGCAGCCCTTCTCGCGCAGGCGGATCACGAGCGGCGCGAAATCGGAATCGGACGACACCAGCACCACCACATCGGGCCGCTCGGCCATCACGAGGTCGATCGCGTCGACCGCGAGCGCGATGTCGGTGCTGTTCTTGCCGGCCGAGAGATTGACCATCGGGCGCACCGACAGCCGCTTGAAGAGCGCCTGCTGCTTGAGCGCGGTCTCGGCGTTGCAGTAGGCGCGACGCACGTGCGCGGCGCCGTGCTCGGCCAGCGTGTGCTGCACGGCCTGCTCGATCACGTCGGCCGACACATTGTCGGCGTCGATCAGCAGCATCACCCGAAGCGCGGGCGTCATGACACGAGTTTCCAGGCCACGGCCTCGCCGCCGCGCAGCGGCTTGAGCGTGGCCTCGCCGTAGGGCACGGTCTCGGGCACGGTCCAGCTTTCGCGCTTCAGCGTGATGGTGTCGCTGTTGCGCGGCAGGCCGTAGAAGTCGGCGCCGTGGAAGCTCGCGAAACCTTCGAGCTTGTCGAGTGCGCCCACATTGTCGAAGGCCTCGGCGTAGAGCTCGATGGCGGTCAGCGCGGTGTAGCAGCCCGCGCAGCCGAGCGCATGCTCCTTCAGGTGCGCCGGATGCGGCGCGCTGTCGGTGCCGAGGAAGAAGCGGTCGCTGCCGCTGGTGGCGGCTTCGACCAGCGCCACGCGGTGCGTCTCGCGCTTGAGCACCGGCAGGCAGTAGTAGTGCGGGCGGATACCACCCGTGAAGATCGCGTTGCGGTTGTAGAGCAGGTGGTGCGCCGTGATGGTGGCGGCCGTGAAGCGGCCGGCGTCGCGCACGTAGTGCGCCCCCTCCTTCGTGGTGAGGTGCTCGAACACCACCTTGAGCTCCGGGAAGTCGCGCCGCAGCGGGATCATCACGCGGTCGATGAAGACAGCCTCGCGGTCGAACAGGTCGACGGCCGGGTCGGTGACTTCGCCGTGCACCAGCAGCAGCAGGCCATGCTTCTGCATGGCCTCGAGCGTCTTGGCGGTGTGGCGGATGTCGGTCACGCCGGCATCGCTGTTGGTGGTGGCGCCGGCCGGGTAGAGCTTGAGCGCGCGCACGCCCGCCGCAGCGGCCTGGGCGATCTCTTCGGGCGGCAGCTTGTCGGTCAGGTAGAGCGACATCACGGGCTCGAATGCCGTGCCCGCGGGCACCGCCGCGCGGATGCGGTCGCGGTAGGCCACGGCCTGCGCGGCGGTGGTCACGGGCGGGCGCAGGTTGGGCATGATCAGCGCGCGGCCGACCTGGCGGGCGCTGTGCGGCACCACGGCTTCGAGGGCGGCGCCGTCGCGCACGTGGAGGTGCCAGTCGTCGGGGCGGGTGATGGTGAGGGTGTCGGTCATGGGACGGCGATTGTCGCATCGGGCCACCTGGAGCGCGTGCTGGCACACGTCGTGCTTGGGATGTCCGTCCCCACCCCACGGAGTTCCATGTGAAGCGTGCCGCACCTGCCCCGATCCTGTCGAAGCCCCTGGCCGCCTGCGCGGCGCTCGCCCTTGCGGCCGTTGCCACGGCGCCCGCGCTGGCGCAGGAGAAAACGCTGCGCATCGCCATGACCGCGGCCGACATTCCGCGCACGCTGGGCCAGCCCGACCAGGGCTTCGAAGGCAACCGCTTCACCGGCATCCCGATCTACGACGCGCTCACGCACTGGGATCTCTCCAAGGCCGATGCGCCGAGCGTGCTGGTGCCGGGCCTGGCCACGTCGTGGTCCGTCGATGCGAAGGACAAGACGCTGTGGGTCTTCAAGCTGCGCCCCGGCGTCAAGTTCCACGACGGCTCGCCGTTCAATGCCGACGCCGTGATCTGGAACGTGCAGAAGGTGCTCGACAAGGACGCGCCCCAGTTCGATCCGAGCCAGGTCGGCGTCACCGCGTCGCGCATGCCGACGCTGCGCACCGCGCGCAAGATCGACGACATGACGGTCGCGCTGACCACCAGCGAACCCGATGCCTTCCTGCCGATCAACCTGACCAACCTGTTCATGGCCTCGCCGGCCCATTGGCAGAAGAAGTTCGACGCCGCCAGCGGCGCCACGCCGGCCGACAAGGCCAAGGCCGCCTGGACCGCCTTCGCCGCCGACCCCGCCGGCTCGGGCCCGTTCCGGGTCACGCGCTTCGTGGCGCGCGAGCGGCTCGAACTGGCCGCCCACAAGGGCTACTGGGACGCGAAGCGCGTGCCGAAGATCGACAAGGTGGTGATGCTGCCGATGCCCGAAGCCAACGCGCGCACCGCCGCGCTGCTGGGCGGCCAGGTCGACTGGATCGAGGCGCCCGCGCCCGACGCCATGCCGCAGATCACGCAGCGCGGGTTCAAGGTCTATTCGAACGCGCAGCCGCATGTGTGGCCCTGGCAGCTGTCGTTCGCCGAAGGCTCGCCCTGGCTCGACAAGCGCGTGCGCCAGGCAGCCAACCTCTGCATCGACCGCGGTGGCATGAAGCAGCTGCTCGGCGGCATGATGGCCGAGCCCAAGGGCACCGTGCCGCCCGGCCACCCGTGGTGGGGCAACCCGAAGTTCGACATCCGCTACGACGTGAAGGCCGCGCAGGCACTGATGACGCAGGCCGGCTACTCGGCCGCCAAGCCGATCAAGGTGAAGGTGCAGATCTCCGCATCGGGCTCGGGCCAGATGCAGCCGCTGCCGATGAACGAGTACGCGCAGCAGTCGCTCAAGCAGTGCTTCTTCGACGTGGAGTTCGACGTGATCGAATGGAACACGCTCTTCACCAACTGGCGCAAGGGCGCGAAGGACCCGTCGGCCAACGGCGCCAACGCCACCAACGTGAGCTTCGCGGCCATGGACCCGTTCTTCGCGATGGTGCGCTTCGTGAGCACCAAGGCGTTCCCGCCGGTGTCCAACAACTGGGGCTACTACGGCAATGCCGAGGTCGACAAGCTGGTGGCCGATGCGCGCACCAGCTTCGACGACAAGGCGCGCGACGCGGCGCTCGCCAAGCTGCATGCGCACGTCGTCGACGACGCGCCCTTCGTCTGGATCGCGCACGACGTGGGCCCGCGCGCCATGTCGGCCAAGGTCAGGAACGTGGTGCAGCCCAAGAGCTGGTTCATCGACATCGCCACCATGACGATGGACTGAGCGCGCGATGCTCGCCTACCTGCTGCGCCGCATCGTCTACGCGCTGCCGATCATGGTGGGCGTGGCGCTGGTGTGCTTTCTGCTGGTGCACATCGCGCCGGGCGATCCGCTGGTGTCGATCCTGCCGCCCGATGCCTCGGCCGAGCTGCAGGCGCAGCTGCGCGAGCTCTACGGCTTCAACCGCTCCCTGCCCGAGCAGTTCCTGCGCTGGGTGTGGCGCGCGCTGCACGGCGACCTCGGCGTGTCGATCGCGAGCAATCGCGCAGTGGCGGGCGAGGTGTTCACCGCGGTCGGCAACACGCTGCGCCTGGCGGTGGTGGCCACCTTCATCGGCTTCGTGCTGGGTTCGCTGTTCGGCTTCGTGGCGGGGTACTTCCGCGGATCGTGGATCGACCGGGCGGCCTCGATGTTCTCGGTGCTCGGCGTGAGCGTGCCGCACTACTGGCTCGGCATGGTGATGGTGATCGTGTTCTCGTCGCAGCTCATGTGGCTGCCCGCCACGGGCGCGGGGCCGGGCGGTTCGAGCGACTGGGCCTGGGACTGGGCGCACCTGCAGTTCCTGGTGCTGCCGGCGCTCACGATGTCGGTGATCCCGATGGGCATCATCGCGCGCACGGTGCGCGCGCTGGTGGCCGAGATCCTCGACCAGGAGTTCATCATCGGCCTGCGCGCCAAGGGCCTCACGCACTTCGGCGTGTTCCGCCACATGGTCAAGAACGCCGCGCCCACCGCGCTGGCGGTGATGGGCCTGCAGCTCGGCTACCTGCTCGGCGGCTCGATCCTCATCGAGACGGTGTTCTCGTGGCCCGGCACCGGCTTTCTGTTGAACTCGGCCATCTTCCAGCGCGACCTGCCGCTGCTGCAGGGAACCATCCTGGTGCTCGCGCTGTTCTTCGTGGTGCTCAACCTGCTGGTCGACGTGCTGCAGACCCTGCTCGATCCGCGCATTGCGCGGGGTTGAGGCCGTCGCACAAACACGGACAGCCGAACGCAGAGGGCGCAGAGATTTCGCAGAAGTCGCAAAAGAAAACCATGAAAAGATCTTTTTATCTTCCTTCTGCGACTTCTGCGAGAGCTTCGCGACTTCTGCGTTCGGCTCCCGCTTTGCCTGCCGAATCCATCGCGCCACAGCGCTCACGCGGCTACTGGACTTCGGTGGTGCTGCGCTTCGTGCGCGATCCGGTCGCCATGGGCGCCGCGCTCGTGGTGCTGCTGCTGATCGGGCTGGCGCTGTTCGGCCCCTGGCTCGCGCCGGCCGATCCGTACGGCTCGTCGATGCTCAAGCGGCTCAAGCCGATCGGCACCGAGGGGCTGCTGCTCGGCAGCGACGAACAAGGCCGCGACATGCTCTCGCGCCTGATCGTCGGCGCCCGACTGTCGCTGTTCATCGGCATCACGCCGGTGTTCTGCGCCTTCGTGCTCGGCACGGTGATCGGCATCGTCGCGGGCTACGCGGGCGGGCTCACCAACACGCTCGTCATGCGCACGATCGACGTGTTCTACGCCTTTCCGTCGGTGCTGCTGGCGATCGCGCTGTCGGGCACGCTGGGCGCGGGCGTGGTCAATTCGCTGATCTCATTGACGGTGGTGTTCATTCCGCAGATCGCGCGCGTGGCCGAGAGCGTGACCACGCAGGTGCGCACGCGCGACTACGTGGAGGCGGCGCGCGCCTCGGGCGCGAGCCCCTTCACCATCGTGCGGGTGCATGTGCTGGGCAATGTGCTCGGGCCGATCTTCGTGTACGCCACGAGCCTGATCGCGGTGTCGATGATCCTGGCCTCGGGCCTGTCGTTCCTGGGCCTGGGCGTGAAGCCGCCCGAGCCCGAGTGGGGCCTGATGCTCAACACGCTGCGCACCGCCATCTACGTGCAGCCGTGGGTGGCCGCGCTGCCGGGGCTGATGATTTTCATCACCTCGATCTCGTTCAACCTGTTGTCGGACGGGTTGCGGACGGCGATGGACAACAAGGGGTGAGGATGCATGCGTGTGCTGTTTTCGGGGTTCGATCCCGCCGACGGGGTACCTTGCTCCGCGAATGTCCCCCGCCTTCGGCTCCTCCTTTATTTCGCTGCGCAAGGCACCCCATCGGCGGGATCGCGCACAGAGCGGTCGTTCATCAGCGATGCACGACGAGCGTGCCCTGTGCTCAGGGTACTGGGTGCTCCCCGCAGCGAAATAAAGGAGGAGGCCGCAGGCCGGGGGACATTCGCGGAGGGGAGTACCCGGTGCCCTGGGCACACCCTCCGACCCACATGAGGAGCTGACGATTTGGATACTCCGAAAGACATCGGCGGCCCCGCCCAACCGCTGCTCACCATCACCGGCCTGGTCAAGCACTTTCCGCTCAAGAAGGACGCGCTCGGCCGCGGCGGCGGCGTGGTGCGCGCGGTCGACGGCGTGGACTTCGAGGTGCACAAGGGCGAGACGCTGGGCGTGGTCGGCGAATCGGGTTGCGGCAAGTCGACCACGGCGCGCCTCCTGATGCAGCTCATCGCGCCGACGCGCGGCGAGGTGGTGTTCGACGGCCGCGAGGTCGGCGGGCGCGACCTGCCGCTGAAGGAGTTCCGGCGCCAGGTGCAGATGGTGTTCCAGGACAGCTATGCCTCGCTCAACCCACGCCTCACCATCGAAGACTCCGTCGCGTTCGGGCCGCAGGTGCATGGCGTGCCGCGGCGCGAGGCGGTGGCGCGCGCACGCGACCTGCTCGCGCGCGTGGGGCTCTCGCCGCAGCGCTTTGCCGAGCGCTATCCGCATGAGCTGTCGGGCGGCCAGCGCCAGCGCGTCAACATCGCGCGCGCGCTCGCGCTGCAGCCGCGCATGGTGATCCTCGACGAGGCCGTCTCGGCGCTCGACAAGTCGGTCGAGGCGCAGGTCATCAACCTGCTGCTCGACCTGAAGGCCGAGTTCGGCCTGACCTACGTCTTCATCAGCCATGACCTGCACGTGGTGCGCTACATGAGCGACCGCGTGATGGTCATGTACCTCGGGCAGGTGGCCGAGATCGGCCCGTCCGAGACGCTCTACGAGGCGCCGGCGCACCCCTACACGCGCGCGCTGCTGTCGTCGATGCCGTCGATGGACCCCGACCATCGCACCGAGACCGCCGCGCTCGCGGGCGATCCGCCCAACCCGATTGATCCACCGACCGGCTGCCGCTTTCATCCGCGCTGCGCGCTCGCGGCGCCCGTGTGCGCCCAGGTGGTGCCCGAGCGCATCGCGACCGGCGCGCGGCACGCCGTGAGCTGCCTGGTGCATGAAGCGGGCAGCGGGCACCCGAGGGCGCAGCCCGCGCGTCGACACGACGAGAGGCAGGCCGCATGACCGACACCGACACGATGGTCCGCCTGCGCGACCTGAGCGTCACCTTCACCGGCGGGCGCAAGCCCGTGCATGCCGTGAGCGGCGTGAGCCTGGACGTGCGCCGCGGCGAAGTGATCGCGCTGATCGGCGAGTCGGGCTCGGGCAAGAGCGTGACCCTGCGCACGCTGCTGCGGCTGCACCCCGAGCGCCGCACGCGCATCGGCGGCCAGGTGCAGGTGGCCGGGCACGACGTGCTCGCGATGTCCACGCGCGAACTCGACGGCTTTCGCGGCAAGGTCGCGTCGATGATCTTCCAGGAGCCGCTGCTCGCGCTCGACCCGGTGTATTCGGTCGGTGCGCAGATCGTCGAGTCGATCCGGCGCCACGAGAAAGGCGTCAGTGCGGCCGAGGCGCAGCGGCGCGCGCTCGCGCTGTTCGAGCGCGTGCGCATCCCGAGCCCGGAGCGCCGCCTGGCGGCCTATCCGCACGAGATGTCGGGCGGCATGCGCCAGCGCGCGATGATCGCGCTCGCGCTGGCCTGCAACCCGCAACTGCTGCTGGCCGACGAGCCGACCACCGCGCTCGACGCCACGGTGCAGATCCAGATCCTGCTGCTGCTGCGCGAGCTGCAGCGCGACCTCGGCCTCTCGGTGATCTTCGTCACGCACGACATCGGCGCGGCAGTCGAGGTGGCGGACCGCATCGCCGTGATGTATGCAGGCCGCATCGTCGAGGAAGGCAGCGCGCGCGAATTGATCCGCACGCCGCGCCACCCCTACACGATCGCGCTGCTCAAGAGCCGGGCCCATGGCGCGCTCGCGCGCGGCGCGCGGCTCGAGACCATCGGCGGCGCACCGCCCGACCTGTCCGCGCTGCCGCCGGGCTGCGCGTTCGCCGAGCGCTGCGGCCTCGCGGTTGACGCCTGCCGCGCTGCACAGCCGCCCGCCGTCGAACTGGCACCCAATCACCGCGCGCGCTGCATCCGCACCGAGGCTGCCGCCGCCATCGCCCCCGCTTTTTTTGCAACCTGACCCCACACCCAACCGCATCGCCGCCATGCCCCTGCACGACCCCGCCCACGCCTTCGTTCCCTACCCTGACGCGCCGGTGCCGCACGCGCCCACCGGCCCGCTCGCCGACCTGAGCTTCGCCGCCAAGGACCTGTTCGACGTGGCCGGCCATCCCACGGGCGGCGGCAGCCCGATCGTGCTGGCGATGTCGGGCATCAAGACGCGCACCGCGCCCACGGTGCAAAAGCTGCTCGACGCGGGCGCGCGCTTTGTCGGCAAGACGGTGACCGACGAGCTCGCGTTCTCGATGAACGGCAACAACGCGCATTTCGGCGCGCCGATCAACGGCGCCGCGAAGGAACGCATCACGGGCGGCTCGTCGTCGGGCTCGGCCTCGGCCGTGTCGTGGGGCCTGTGCGACTTCGCGCTCGGCACCGACACCGGCGGCTCGGTGCGCGCACCGGCCAACCACTGCGGCCTCTACGGCCTGCGCCCGACGCACGGCCGCGTGAGCCTCGAGGGCGTGATGGACCTCGCGCCGAGCCTCGACACCTGCGGCTGGTTCGCGCGCGACGCCGCGACCTTCGCGCGCGTGGCCGACGTGCTGCTGGGCGCCGATGCGATCGCCCTGCCGGCGCGCGTGCGGCTGCTGCGCCCCGACGATGTCTGGTCGCTCGCGGTGCCGGCTGCGGCCACGGCGCTGGCCGATGCCGCCGCGCGCGTGCAGGCCGTGCTCGGCGATGCCACCGGCATCGACGTGGCGCTCGATTCTTTCGATGCGATGTACTGGAACTTCCGCTACGTGCAGGGGCATGAGGCCTGGCTCACCGACGGTCCGCTGATCGAGCGTTATGCGCCGCCGCTCGGCCCCGGCGTGGCCGAGCGCTTCGCCTGGTCGCGCGAAGTGACCGACGCACAGATCGCCGCCGGCCGCGCCTTCCGCAGCGCCTTCCGCAGCCACCTGGCCGAACTGCTCGGCCACGACGGCGTGCTGCTGATGCCGACCATGCCCGACATCGCGCCGCTGTGCAGCGAGAGCGAGTCCGCGCTCGACGACTACCGCAACCGCGCGATCCGGATGCTCTGCATCGCGGGCCTCAGCGGCTTTCCGCAGTTGTCGATGCCGCTCGCGCAGCGCGATGGCGCACCGCTGGGGCTTTCGCTGCTCGGCCCCGCGGGCTCGGACCGCGCGCTGGTCGCACTGGCCGAGCAGATCGCGGCAGCGACTCAGGGCGAGTGAACGGTCACCGGCGCGGCCAGGCGGCAACACTCGCAGTCGAGCGCATCGGCGCGGCGCTCCAGCACCACGAAGTCGCCCGCGTCCAGCGCCAGCAGCGCGTGGTGCCAGGTGCCGGGCGCGAGCAGCACGCCCTGCAGCCCGTCCGTGGCGAAGGCCGACAGCTCGGCCGCCGACGCGGGCGCCGCGCCGGCCCGCGCGACCACGATCACGAAGCGACGCATCCCGAGCGGCACGAAAGCCTGGCTGCCGAGCGCATGCCGTTCGAGTTCTGCGACCTCATGTGGAAAGCGCCGTGCCTGCGCGCGGAACAGCGCGAGCATCGGCCGGCCGCCCGCGGCATCGAGCTGCAGGTCGTCCACCAGGTCGAAGCGCTGTGCGCTGCCGCCGTTGATGGGCCGGCCTTCGCCGGACGGGGCGGCGATCACCGTGCCGAAGGGCGCGAAGGCTTCGGCGGTCAGTGGCTGGATGGCAAGCAAGGCATTGGCAGGCGTCATGCCGCGATGGCAGCAGAAACCGTGCCGCGCGCGGCGGCCAGCTCGTCGCGCCAACGTGCATAGGCCGCGGCGCGCTCGCTGTCCGCAAGCCGCAGCAGCGCAGAAGGATGCAGCGTGACGAACACCGGCCGGCCATCGGCGCGTTCGTGCAGCCAGGTGCCGCGCTCGGCCTGCACCGCCACCGGGCGCCCGAGCAGCGCACGCGCCGCGGTGGCACCGAGCGCGACCAGCGCCTGCGGCTTCACCAGCGCGATCTCGTGGTCGAGCCAGTGCGCGCAGGCTTCGGCCTCGCGCTGCCCGGCCGTCTTGTGGATGCGGCGCTTGCCGCGCAGTTCGTACTTGAAGTGCTTCACCGCGTTGGCCAGGTACACGCTGTCGCGCGGCCAGCCGAGCTGCGCCATCGCGCGGTCGAGCAACTGCCCGGCCGGACCGACGAAGGGCCGGCCGGCCAGGTCTTCCTGGTCGCCCGGCTGCTCGCCGACCAGCATGTGAGGCGCCGCGAGCGGGCCTTCGCCGCACACGGCCTGCGTGGCCAGCGCGCCGACCGGGCAGGCGCGGCAGGCATGCGCGGCGGCCTGCAGTTCGGCCAGGCTCGCGGGCGCCACGCCGTCGGCCGGGCGCAGGTGCAGCGCGACGGGCGCGCGGATGCGCCGCGCGGGCGTGGCGGGCGCATCGATCATGGCCTGGCTGCGCGCCGCCGCGGCGTCGGCCAACGGCTGGATCAGCGCTGCCTCGGGCAGGTTGTGCCAGTAGCGGCGCGGCATCTCGTTGCGCATGGCCGCGAGCTTGAGCCGCGCGGGATTGAAGATGTGCGCGTAGTAGGTGAGCCAGAGCTGTTCGCCGGCATCGGGCGCGGGCTTCTCGCGGCGGTCGGCGCCGGGGCGGAAGGCCAGCGCCGTGCCGCTCCATTCGACGCAGCGGTCAGGCGTGAGGATGGCCCAGCGCATCTGCGCGAAGCGGCGCGCGAAGAACGGCGCGTTGGCCTCGACGATGCGATGCGCGGGCTCGAACCACGCCACGTGGCGCTCGCCACCGTCGTCGTCGGTGACGCGCGTGAAGCGCACGAAGGCGCGCATCTTGTGGATGTCGCGCTGCACCGCCTTGGCCATGCGCTGGGCCCGCATCATGTCGGCGTCGAGCGGATCGTGCCGCAGCGCGGGCTCGTGCGCGAGGCGCCAGAGCAGGCGGTAGAGCAAGGCAAAGCGCTGGTCGTCGCGGTGCAGGATCACGTCGGCGCAGAGCGCGACGAAAGCGGCAGGCACGGGGTGCAGCGCCGCGGCGGCCGGCGCGGGCCCGAGCATGGCTTGTGCTGCGGCATCGCCGAACAGGCCCTGGCTTGCGCCTGCATCGCGCACGCCCCATTCGACCTCGCCGGGCGGCACGCCCGCGGCCAGCAACTGCCGTGCGCGGCGGCGGAAGGCGTCGAGGTCGACCGGATCGTCGAGCAGCGCCTGCATGGCTAGAACAGCGACGCCTGCACCGCGCTGCGCGGCGCGGCAGGCACCGGCAGCGACGGGGCGCCGCGCGCGGGCCGATGCCCGTCGGCCACCACGAACGGCAGCACCTTGCGCGCGGGCACATGCAGCCGCCGCAGGTCTTCGGCGCGCACACGGCGCACCCGGCGCGCCTGCAGCAGCCGGTCGACGGCCTTGACGCCCAGCCCCGGCACGCGCAGCAGCATCTCGCGCGGCGCATGGTTCAAATCGACCGGAAAGCGCTCGGCATGCGCCAGGGCCCAGGCCATCTTGGGATCGACGTCGAGCCGCAGCAGGCCGTCGGGCGCGGCCACGATCTCCTCGTGGCCGAAGCCGTAGAAGCGCATCAGCCAGTCGGCCTGGTAGAGCCGGTGCTCGCGCAACAGCGGCGGCGCGGTGAGCGGCAGCGCGCGCGCTGCGTCGGGAATCGGGCTGAAGGCCGAGTAGTACACGCGGCGCAGCCGGTAGGCACCGTACAGCGTGGCACTGGTCGCGAGGATGCCGCGGTCGTCGGTGGCATCGGCACCCACGATCATCTGCGTGCTCTGGCCCGCAGGCGCAAAGGGCGGTGGCTTAGCGGCGACAGGGGCGGCGCCGGGCAGTACGCGGATCGGCACCACGCGGCGCGCTTCCTCGCGCGTGTGGTCGATCGCAAGCCGCAGCCGCGCCATCGAGCGGCGGATCGCGCTCTCGTCCTTTTCGGGCGCGAGCGCCTGCAGGCCTTCGGTGGTCGGCATCTCGACGTTGATGCTGAGCCGGTCGGCATAGCGGCCGGCCCGCGCGATGAGTTCGTCGCTCGCGTCGGGAATGGTCTTCAGGTGGATGTAGCCGCGAAAGTCGTGGTCCTCGCGCAGCGCGCGCGCCACCTCGACCACCTGCTCCATCGTGTGGTCGGGCGACTTGACGATGCCGCTCGAGAGAAAAAGCCCCTCGATGCAGTTGCGGCGGTAGAAATCGAGCGTGAGCTGCACCACCTCGTCGGTGCGAAAGCGCGCGCGCGGCACGTTGCTCGATGCGCGGTTGACGCAGTAGAGGCAGTCGTACTGGCAGTGGTTGGTGAGCAGCACCTTCAGCAGCGAGATACAGCGGCCATCGGGCGCGTAGCTGTGGCAGATGCCCATGCCCTCGGTCGAGCCGATGCCGCGCCCGCCGACCGAGTCGCGCGGCTGCGAACCGCTGGACGCGCAGGAGGCGTCGTATTTGGCGGCGTCGGCAAGGATGGCGAGTTTGCGCTGCAGTTCCACGGGGGCCTGGATGTCGAAATACTGTATGAATATACAGCACATCAAGCGCTGACGTTGACAAAGGACCGGCTGCCCGCAGGGGCGTTTTCGCCGCAGAGCCCGCTACAGTCCGAGGCTCATTTCCACCGCCGCGCAGCGATGCGCCGACCGATGCGCTGCACCTCTTCCTTCTTCTTCGGGTTCGCACTTGCCGCCACGCTGTTGGTCGCGGGCTGCGCGTCCGTCCCGCGCACCGCGCCGCGCGTGGTCTTCCTGGCCGACGGCGTCTTCAAGTCGCCCACCACGCAGGACGCCGAGGCCTATTGCCGCAATTTCGGCGCGCCGATGCGCTACCTCGACCCCGAGGCGCCGGCCCGCGCGCCGGGCGCCGAGGTGACCTACCGCTGCGACTGAGCGGCCGGAGCGGCCTGCGCGCCCTCTTCGCCCGGCACGCGCACCCGCTCGAGGACGAAGTCGATGAAAGTCCGGATCGCGCGCGTGTGCTGCCGGTTCGGCATGTAGAGCATGAACATCTGCGTGCCGAAGATCGACAGCCGCCAGTCGTCGAGCGTGGTGACCACGTCGCCGCGCCGGATGTCGTCGTTCACCACGTAGTCGGGCACCAGGCCGATGCCCAGGCCCGCGAGGATGGCCTGGCGCAGGAACAAAAAGTTCTCCGAGATCAGCGTCGGCTCCAGCACCACCTCGCGCCGCACCTCGCCGAGGTCCTGGCCCTGGTAGGCCGACACGCGCAGTTGCCGCCCGATGACCGCCGCCGTGACCACGGGGGCGCCCTGCAGTTCGTCGAGCTGCAGCGGCAGCCCATGTTCCGCCGCATAGCCGCGCGAGGCGCAGGCGACGTAGCGCACCGCGCCCAGGTCGCGCGCCACGAGGTTCTGCGGTGGCTCGGGCACCACGCGGATCGCGATGTCGACCTCGTCGCGCAGCAGGTCCTCGATGCGGTTCTCGAACACCACGTCGAGCACGATGCCCGGATACTGCCGCTTGAAGTCGATCAGCCAGTCGGCCATGACGAGCTGGCCGTAGCCGCTCGGCACGCTGAGCCGCACGCGGCCCTGCAGCCCCTGGCCGAGCGTGGTGACCGATTCGCGCGCGGCCAGCAGCTCGCCCTGGATCGCGACGCCGTGCTGGTACAGGCGCAGGCCGATCTCGGTCGGCTCGGCGCGGCGGGTGGTGCGGCGCACGAGCTGCGCGCCGACCGAACGTTCGAGCTGGTTCAGGTGGTAGCTGACGTTGGCGCGGCTCATCTTGAGCCGGCGCGCGGCGGCGCTGAGGTTGCCCGCGTCGATGATTTCGACCAGCAGGGACAGCGATTGAAGGTCCATACGGCCGATTTTGTCAAATTTTCTTTGACAGTCTGTCAATGCGCTATGCAATTGTCAAAGGCCCGCACCCGCTCAAGAATGCGGGGTTCACCCCAGAGCCTCGGGCCCTCGCTCCCTTCAGGCCCGCCACGCGAGAGACAAAGCACATGGCCAGCACATCCCCCAGCCCCTCCACGTCTGCCGCTCCCGTCACCTTCGCGCGCGAAGGCGACGTGTTCGTCGTGACCATCGACAACCCGCCCGTCAACGCGCTCGGCGTCGACGTGCGCCGCGGCCTGGTGGCCGCCATCGAGGCGGCCGAGGCCGATGCCGGCGCCAAGGCCGTGCTGATCGTCGGCGCGGGCCGCAACTTCATCGCGGGCGCCGACATTCGCGAATTCGGCCAGACGCCGCAGCCGCCCTCGCTGCCCGAGGTGTGCCTGAAGATCGAGAACTGCAGCAAGCCGGTGGTCGCCGCAATCCACGGCGCCGCGCTCGGCGGCGGGCTCGAGGTGGCGCTGTCGGCGCACTACCGCATCGCCGCGCCGACCGCCAAGCTGGGCCTGCCCGAAGTGGCGCTCGGCCTGCTGCCGGGCTCGGGCGGCACGCAGCGCGCGCCGCGCCTGATCGGCGTCAAGCCGGCACTCGACCTGATGCTCAGCGGCCGCCATGCGGGCGCGAAGGAAGCGCTCTCGCTCGGCCTGGTCGACAAGCTCGGCAACGACGCCGATGCGCGCGCCGAAGGCATGGCCTACGCGAACGAACTGGTCGCCGCCAGCGCGCCGGTGCGCCGCACGCGCGAGGCCGCCGGCCTCGCCGACAAGGACGCGAGCCGCGCCGCGCTCGACGCCGCGCGCGCCGACACCGCGAAGAAGAGCCGCGGCCTATTCTCGCCGATGAAGATCATCGAAGCCGTCGAGGCCGCGCTCACGCTGCCGTTCGACGAAGGCATGGCGCTCGAGCGCAAGCTGTTCCTGCAGTGCATCGACAGCCCGCAGCGCGCGGGCCTGATCCATGCCTTCTTCGCCGAACGCGAAGTGCTGAAGGCGCCCGAGACCAAGGCCGCCAAGCCGCGCGCGCTCGAATCGGCCGGCATCGTCGGCGGCGGCACCATGGGCGCGGGCATCGCGGTGGCGATGCTCGACGCGGGCCTGCCGGTGACGATGATCGAGCGCGACGACACGCAGCTCGCGCGCGGCCGCGCCAACGTCGAGAAGGTCTACGACGGCCTGATCAAGAAGGGCCGCATGACGCCCGAGGCCAAGGCGGCCGTGATGGACCGCTTCACGGGCTCGACCTCGTACGACGCGCTTGCCAAGGCCGACATCGTGGTCGAGGCCGTGTTCGAGGACATGGCCGTGAAGAAGGCGGTGTTCGCCGAACTCGACCGCGTCTGCAAGCCCGGCGCGGTGCTCGCCACCAACACCTCGTACCTCGACATCGACGAGATCGCGGCCAGCATCGCGCGGCCGCAGGACGTGGTGGGCCTGCACTTCTTCTCGCCGGCCAACATCATGAAGCTGCTCGAGATCGTGGTGCCCGCCAAGGTCAGCGCCGACGTGGTCGCGACCGGCTTCGAGCTCGCGAAGAAGCTCAAGAAGGTGCCGGTGCGCGCGGGCGTGTGCGACGGCTTCATCGGCAACCGCATCCTGGCCGTGTACCGCCAGGCGGCCGACCACATGATGGAGGACGGCGCCTCGCCCTACGAGATCGACGCCGCCGTGCGCAACTTCGGCTACCCGATGGGCCCGTTCCAGGTCTCGGACCTCGCGGGCGGCGACATCGGCTGGGCCACGCGCAAGCGCAAGGCCGCCACGCGCGACCCGAAGGCGCGCTACGTGCAGGTGGCCGACCGCATCTGCGAGCGCGGCTGGTTCGGCCAGAAGACGCAGCGCGGCTACTACCTCTATCCCGAAGGCGCGCGCACCGGCCAGCCCGACCCCGAGGTGCTCGCGATCATCGATGCCGAGCGCGAACGCGCGGGCGTCAAGCCGCGCGCCTTCACCGAGGAGGAAATCATGCGCCGCTACATGGCCGCGATGATCAACGAGGGCGCCAACGTCGTGCTGCAGCGCATCGCGCTGCGCCCGCTCGACGTCGACGTGACCTTCCTCTACGGCTACGGCTTCCCGCGCCACCGCGGCGGCCCGATGAAGTACGCCGACATGGTGGGCCTGCCCAAGGTGCTGGCCGACATCCAGGAGTTCGCGAAGGAAGACCCGATCTTCTGGAAGCCGTCGCCGCTGCTGGTGCAGCTGGTCGAGCGCGGCGCCGACTTCGCGAGCCTCAACCAATCCGAGTAATCACAGAGCCAGCCTCCAGGAGACATCCCCCATGCGTGAAGCCGTCATCGTTTCCACCGCCCGCACCCCGCTCACCAAGGCGCACCGCGGCGAATTCAACATCACCCCCGGCCCCACGCTGGCGGCCTTCGCGGTCAAGGCCGCGGTCGAGCGCTCGGGCCTCGACCCGGCCTTGATCGAGGACGCCATCCTCGGCTGCGGCTATCCCGAGGGCACCACGGGTCGCAACATCGCGCGCCAGGCCATCGTGCGCGCGGGCCTGCCGATCTCGATCGCCGGCACCACCGTCAACCGCTTCTGCGCCTCGGGCCTGCAGGCGATCGCGATGGCCGCGGGCCGCATCGTGGTGGACGGCGCGCCGGCCATGATCGCGGGCGGCGTGGAAAGCATCTCGCAGATCCGCAGCCGCAGCGCGACCGACAGCGGCGACAACGGCATGGACCCGTGGATCGTCGAGCACAAGCCCGCGCTCTACATGGCGATGATCGAGACCGCCGACATCGTGGCCCAGCGCTACAACATCAGCCGCGAGGCGCAGGACCGCTTCTCGGCCGAGAGCCAGCGCCGCACCGAGGAAGCACAGCTCGCCGGCCGCTACAAGGACGAGATCGTCGCCTGCACCACCACCATGGCGGTGACCGACAAGGAGACCAAGGAGGTCACGCACCGCGAGGTCACGGCCACCGAGGACAACTGCAACCGCCGCGGCACCACCTACGAGGCGCTGGCCAAGCTCAAGCCCGTGATGGGCGACGACAAGTTCATCACCGCGGGCAATGCCTCGCAGCTCTCCGATGGCGCCTCGGCCTGCGTGCTGATGGAAGCCAAGGACGCCGAGCGCGCCAACATCAAGCCCCTGGGCGCCTTCCGCGGCCTCGCGGTCGCGGGCTGCGAGCCCGACGAGATGGGCATCGGCCCGGTGTTCGCCGTGCCCAAGCTGCTCGCGCGCCACGGCCTCAAGGTCGATGACATCGACCTGTGGGAACTCAACGAGGCCTTCGCCTCGCAATCGATCTACTGCCAGGACCGGCTGGGCATTCCCTCGGAACGCCTCAACGTCGACGGCGGCGCGATCTCGATCGGCCACCCCTTCGGCATGACCGGCGCGCGCCTCGCGGGCCATGTGCTCATCGAAGGCAAGCGCCGCGGCGCCAAGTACGCCGTGGTCACGATGTGCATCGCCGGCGGCATGGGCGCGGCCGGCCTGTTCGAAATCTATTGAGGAGCGCGCGATGGACCTGAACTTCACTCCCGAAGAAGAAGCCTTCCGCGGCGAGGTGCGCGCCTTCCTGGCCGACAAGCTGCCCGCGCGGCTGTCGGACAAGGTGCGCAGCGGCAAGATCCTCGAGAAGGCCGACATGGAGGAATGGCATGCCATCCTCGACGCGCGCGGCTGGCTCGCCAACCACTGGCCCGAGCAGTACGGCGGCCCGGGCTGGACCGCGGTGGAGAAGTTCATCTTCGAGAACGAGTGCGCGCTGGCCTTCGCGCCGCGCATCGTGCCCTTCGGCGTGAACATGCTCGGTCCGGTGCTGATCAAGTACGGCAACGAGGCGCAGAAGAAGCACTGGCTGCCGCGCATCCTCAACGGCGCCGACTGGTGGTGCCAGGGCTATTCGGAACCCGGCGCGGGCTCCGACCTCGCGGCCGTCAAGACCTCGGCCGTGCGCGGCATCGATGCCCAGGGCGACCACTACATCGTGAACGGCCAGAAGACCTGGACCACGCTGGGCCAGCACGCCAACATGATCTTCTGCCTGGTGCGCACCAACCGCGAGGCGAAGAAGCAGGAGGGCATCAGCTTCCTGCTGATCGACATGAAGTCGCCCGGCGTCGAAGTGCGCCCGATCATCACGCTCGACGGCGAGCATGAGGTCAACGAGGTGTTCTTCTCCGACGTGCGCGTGCCGGCCGAGAACCTCGTGGGCGAGGAGAACAAGGGCTGGACCTGCGCCAAGTACCTGCTGACCTACGAACGCACCAACATCGCGGGCGTGGGCTTCTCGGTGGCCGCGCTCGAACAGCTCAAGGGCATTGCCGCCAAGCAGACGAAGAACGGCAAGCCGCTGTCGGACGACCCGGCCTTCGCGGCGCGCATGGCGCGCGTGGAGATCGACCTCGAGAACATGAAGACCACCAACCTGCGCGTGATCGCGGCGGTGGCAGGCGGCGGCGTGCCGGGCGCCGAGAGCTCGATGCTCAAGATCCGCGGCACCGAGATCCGCCAGGAGATCTCGTCGCTGGCGCGCCGCGCGATGGGCGTGCATGGCCGCCCCTTCATCGCCGAGGCGCTGAAGGACGGCTTCACCGGCGAGACCTTCGGCCCGGCCTACGCCTCGGCCGCCGCCTCGCGCTACTTCAACAACCGCAAGCTGTCGATCTTCGGCGGCTCGAACGAGATCCAGAAGAACATCATCTCCAAGATGATCCTGGGCCTGTAAAGGAGAGATGCAATGAACTTCGAACACAGCGAAGACCGGCGCATGCTCGCCGACAGCCTGAACCGCTTCATCAGCGAGCAGTACGCCTTCGATGCGCGCGACCGCATCGCGAAGTCCGAGCACGGTTTCAGCAAGGAGATCTTCCAGCAGTTCGCCGAACTCGGCGTGATCGGCGCGCTGTTCGGCGAGGCCGATGGCGGCTTCGGCGGCGGCGGCTTCGACATCGCCGTGGTCTTCGAGGCCCTGGGCCGCGGCCTGGTGGTCGAGCCGCTGCTGGGCGCGGTGATGGTCGGCGAGGCGCTCGGCGCGGCCGGCACGGATGCGCAGAAAGAGAAGCTGGTCGACATCATCAACGGCGTGACCGTCGCGGCCTTCGCGCACGACGAGGCCGACACGCATTACGAACGCACGCGCGTGCGGACGAAGGCCGAGCGCAGTGGCGACGGCTGGGTGCTGAACGGCGCCAAGGCCGTGGTGCCGCAGGGCGAGCAGGCCGACCTGTTCCTGGTCTCGGCCCGCACCTCGGGCAACGTGGACGACGAAGCCGGCATCTCGCTGTTCCTCGTGCCCGCCAAGACCGCAGGCCTCACGGTGCGCGGCTGTCCGTCGATCGACGGCGGCCGTGTCGCCGAACTCTCGTTCGACGGCCTGAAGCTGCCCGCCGATGCGCTGCTGGGCGCCGAGGGCCAGGGCGCCGCGACGCTCGAGCGCGCCATCGGCCGCGGCGTGCTCGCGCTGTGCGCCGAGGCCGTGGGCGCGATGGAAGCGGCCAAGACCGCCACGCTCGACTACCTGCGCACGCGCAAGCAGTTCGGCACGCTGATCGGCAGCTTCCAGGCGCTGCAGCACCGCATGGCCGACCTGCTGCTCGAGATCGAGCAGGCGCGCTCGGCGGTCATCAATGCCGCGGCCGCCATCGACGGCAGCGACCGCCTCGCGCGCGAGCGCGCGCTGTCGGCCGCCAAGTTCAGCATCGGCCGCATCGGCGCGCTGGTCGCGGAGGAAAGCATCCAGATGCACGGCGGCATCGGCATGACCTGGGAGCTGCCGCTGCCCCACTACGCCAAGCGCCTCGTGATGATCGACCACCAGCTCGGCGACGAGGACCATCACCTGCAGCGCTACATCTCGCTCGGCAAGGAGGTGGCAGCATGAGCGAGAACAAGACCGTGCTGATCTCGCAGGAAGGCGCCGTGCGCATCCTCACCAACAGCAACCCCGGCGCGCGCAACGCGATCACGCCCACGCTGTATGCCGAGCTCGCGGCCGCGCTGGCCGATGCGCAGGACGACCCCGAGGTCGGCGCCATCGTCTTCACCGGCGCCGGCGATTTCTTCTGCTCGGGCGGCGACCTCAACCTGCTGGCCAAGCGCCGCGAGCTGCCCGCGTCGGAACGCCGCGAGAAGCTCGAGGGCCTGCACAACCTGATCCGCGCGCTGCGCGACTGCGGCAAGCCCGTGATCGCGGCCGTCGAGGGCGGCGCCGCGGGCGCGGGCCTGTCGATGGCGCTGGCCTGCGACATGCTCGTGTCGGCGCGCGATGCCTTCTACACCGTGGCCTACGTCAAGGTCGGCCTCACGCCCGATGGCGGCGCCACCGCCTTCCTGTCCGAGTTCGTCTCGCGCCAGCTGCTGACCGAGCTGTGCCTGACCGGCGACCGCCTGCCGGCCGAGCGCCTGCATGCGCTGGGCGCGGTCAACCGACTGACCGACAAGGGCGCGGCACTGGCCGAGGCGATCGCGCTCGCGGCCAAGGTCGCGAACGGCCCGCAGCGCGCGAGCGCGCGCATCAAGTCGCTGTGCCGCCAGGCGCATCGCGCCACGCTCGAGGAACAACTCGAGGCCGAGGCCGTCTACATGGTGGAGTCGCAGGCCGATGCCGAAGCCGCCGAAGGCATCGGCGCCTTCCTCGGCAAGCGCAAGGCCGACTTCGCCGCGCTGCGGCGGCAGGACAAGTCCTGACGCTGGCCGCCACCGCTTCTTCCCCGGCCTCGCGCGGACCCGCGCCGAGGTCTCACGTCTTTCCGGAGCCACCATGCCCTCGCTGAATTCCTCGCTGCCGCTCGCCGGCGTGCGCGTCCTCGACCTCTCCCGCATCCTCGCGGGCCCCTGGTGCGGCATGGTGCTGGCCGACATGGGCGCCGAGGTCATCAAGGTCGAGCACCCGGGCCGCGGCGACGACACGCGCGACTGGGGCCTGCGCGTCGGCAAGACCGAGACCGCCTACTTCAACAGCGTGAACCGCAACAAGCGCTCGGTCACGCTCGACCTGCAGACGCCCGAGGGCCAGCAGCTCGCGCGCGATCTCGCGAAGCAGTGCGACGTGCTGATCCAGAACTTCAAGTTCGGCGGCATCGACAAGCTGGGCCTGGGCTACGAGCAGCTGAGCAAGGAGAACCCGCGCCTCGTCTACTGCTCGATCTCGGGCTACGACCGCACCGGCCCCGAGGCCGCGCGCCCCGGCTACGACCTCGTGGTGCAGGGCGAGGCCGGCCTGATGGCGCTCAACGGCGAGGCCGACCAGCCGCCGCTGAAGTTCGGCGTCGCGGCCGTCGACCTGTTCACCGGCATGTACTCGGCGCAGGCCATCCTCGCCGCGCTCTACCAGCGCGAGAAGACCGGCCGCGGCCGGCATGTGGAGATGGCGCTGTTCGACTGCGGCCTGATGATCACCGCCTACTACGGCCTCGAGGCGCTGCTGCTGGGCGAGGACCCGCCGCGCTACGGCAACTCGCATCCCTCGATCGTGCCCTACGGCGTGTTCGACGCGGCCGACGGCCCGCTGGTCATCACCGTGGGCAACAACGCGCAGTTCGCGCGCTTCTGCACCGAGGTGATCGAGCGGCCCGACCTCGCGGCCGACGAGCGCTTCAAGACCAACATCCTGCGTTCGGCCAACCGCGCGGTGCTGCTGCCGCAGCTGCATGCCGAACTCGCGAAGCGCCCGCGCGCCGCGTTGCTCGAGAAACTGAGTGCCGCCGGCATTCCCTGCGGCGAGGTGCTGGGCCTGCTCGAGGCGCTGCAATCGAAGCGCGCCACCGACGCCGGCCTGGTCACGCGCCAGCCGCATCCGGTCGCGGGCACGGTCGACGTGCTCGCGCCTCCTTACCGTTTCGATGGCGAGCGCCTGCCGGTGCGCAGCGCGCCGCCCACCCTGGGCGAAGGCACGCACGACGTGCTCCAGTCCTTGCTCGGCCTGTCGGATGAAAAGCTGGCAGCGCTGAAAAGCAGCGGCGTCGTCTGACGGCGCCATCTCGTGTTCCCCTGAAGCAGAAGTCCATGGCCTCCCTCTCTCTCCGTACCCTCCGCAGTCCCCTTCGCCGTGCACTCCTCGCGCTCGCCCTTCCCCTCGCCGCCGGTGCCGCCTTCGCGCAGGCCTGGCCGGCCAAGCCGATCACGCTGATCGTGCCCTTCCCGCCCGGCGGTCCCACCGACGTGGCCTCGCGCATCGTGGCGCAGAAGATGTCGGCCGCGCTCGGCCAGAACATCGTGATCGACAACCGCAGCGGCGCCTCGGGCACCGTGGGCGCGGCGGCCGCCGCGCGCGCGCCGGCCGATGGCTACACCTTCGTGATGCTGGCCACGCCCACGCTGCTGGCCTCGCACCTCTACGGCCCGACCGGCTACGACATCTTCAAGAACTTCACGCCCGTGGGCAGCGTCTACGACCTGCCGATCGTGCTGGTGGTCAATCCCAAGGCGCTGCCCGAGGTGACCGGCCTGCAGGGCCTGATCGCCAAAGCCAAGGCCGAGAACGGCAAGCTCAACTACACGACCGCGGGCGCCGGCAGCTTCGGCCACCTGACGACCGAGCAGCTCAAGAACATCGGCAAGTTCGAGATGCAGCACGTGCCCTACCGCGGCAGCGCGCCGGCCGTGACCGACCTGATCGGCGGCCAGGTGCCCGCGATGTTCTCCGACCTCGTGGCCGTGATCCCGCACATCCGCGCAGGCAAGCTGCGCGCCATCGCGGTCGGCTCGGGCCAGCGCGTGAGCCTCCTGCCCGACGTGAAGACGGTGGCCGAGCAGGGCTTCCCGGGCTTCGACGCCACCTCGTGGGGCGGCCTGCTGGCACCGGCCGGCACGCCCAAGGACGTGGTCGAGCGCATGAGCGCCGAACTCAAGAAGGCGCTGGCCGACAAGGAAGTGCAGGACAAGCTGCAGGGCGTGGGCTCGTTCGCGGCCTACCGCACCGCCGACCAGACCGCCGAGCGCATGCGCCAGGACTTCGAGCGCTGGGGCAAGGTCATCCGCGACAACCACATCACGAACCAGTAAAACAGCCGGGCCGACACGGCGACGATTTCAAGGGAACAAGGAGACAGGCCATGACCGACAGGAACGACCGGCACGACAACGACTACGCGACGCCCGTGGGCGCGCCGTTCCGGCCCGCGCGCCCCGTGCGCAGCCTTGCCGACATCCAGGCGCTCGAGCAGACCCCGCTCGCGCAGGCGCTCACGGTGCGCAGCACCTACGAGATCTTTCGCAACGCGGGCCATGCCTTCGGCGACAAGACGGCGCTGACCTTCCTGCGCACCGGCAACCCGGACGATGCGCCGATCCGCTGGTCGTACGCCGAGCTGCTCGCGCGCATCCACCAGACCGCGAACCTGCTGCACGGCCTGGGCGTGGGCCCGAACGATGCGGTGGCGGTGCTGCTGCCGGGCTGCCTCGAATACCACCTCGCGCTCTGGGGCGGCGAGGCGGCCGGCATCGTGCAGCCGCTCAATCCGCTGCTCACCGACGAGAAGCTGGTCGCGCTGATGACCGCGGCCCGCGCCAAGGTGCTGATCGCCTACGGCTCGGACGCCGAGTCGGGCATGTGGTCGAAGGCGCTGCGGCTGCGCGACCAGGTGCCGGGCCTGACCACCCTGCTGCGCGTGGCGCCGCACGACGAGGCACCGGGCGCGGCGGGCGCGCTGCCCGAGGGCGTGGCCGACTTCGAGGCGCTGCGCACCGCGCAACCCGATGACCGTCTCGTGAGCGGCCGCGACATCGCCTCGAGCGACATCGCCGCCTACTTCCACACCGGCGGCACCACCGGCGCGCCCAAGCTCGCGCGCCACAGCCACGGCGCGCAGGTGTTCACCGCCTGGGCCAGCGTGCAGGTCGCGGGCATGAACGAGCACGGCATCTCGATCAACGGCTATCCGCTGTTCCACGTCGCGGGCGTGCTGCCGGCCTCGCTGGCGTCGCTGTCGGCCGGCGTGGAGGTGGTGATTCCCACGCCCTCGCTGCTGCGCAACAAGCAGGTGCTGGCCAACTATTGGAAGCTGGTCGCGAAGTACCGCCCGACCTCGCTGTCGGCCGTGCCCACGGTGCTCGCGGCGCTGGCCAACGTGCCGCTCGACGGCGCCGACATCTCCTCGATCACCTACTGCCGCACCGGCGCGGCCGTGCTCTCGCCCGAACTCGCCGCGCGCTTCGAGCGCCTGTTCGGCCTGCACGTGCACGAGAGCCTGGGCATGACCGAGATGGCCGGCATCTCCACCATCACGCCGCCCGGCGTCGACGGTCCCGCGGGCTGCGTCGGCTTTCGCCTGCCCTACATGCAGATGCGCGTGGTGGCGCTCGACGAGCACGGCAACGCGAGCGATCGCGAGGTGGCGCGCGGCGAGACCGGCATGGTGCTGTTCAAGTCGCCCAACGTGTTCTCGGGCTTCGTCGATCCGGCCGACAACGCCAAGGCCTTCACGGCCGACGGCTGGCTCGCGACCGGCGACCTCGGCTGGATCGACAGCGAGGAGCGGCTCAACCTCACGGGCCGCTCGAAGGACCTGATCATCCGCAGCGGCCACAACATCGATCCCAAGGTGATCGAGGATGCACTGAGCGCCCACCCGGCGGTGCAGGTCTGCGCCGCGGTCGGCGCGCCCGATGCCTACGCGGGCGAACTGCCCGTGGTGTTCGCGACGCTGGTGCCCGGCGGCGCCGCCACCGAGGACGAGCTGCTGGCCTTCACCGCCGCGCGCGTCGACGAGGCACCGGCCAAGCCCAAGTGGGTGGCGCTGGTCGATGCGCTGCCGATGACCAACGTCGGCAAGATCTACAAGCCCGAGCTGCGCGCCATGGCCGCGAGCCGCGTGGTGGCCGCCACCGTGGCCGAGCTGTGCGCCGAACTCGGCCTGCCCGAAGCCGCGCGCCCGAGCGTGACGCACGAGGGCGAGAGCCTGGTGCGCGTGACCATCGACTCCGCCGCCGCCGGCGCGCAGTCCGCTGCTCTCTCGGAGCGGCTGCAGAAGGCGCTCGAGCCACTGCCTTTCAAGACCCGCGTGGCGACGGCCTGAAGCCGCCGCACGGCGGGCCGCAGCGCACGGCCCGCCGCCTTTCGTTTCTCCGACCCCAAGAACCATCAGGGACACCATGACCATCACCCGACACCCGACCCGTCGCGCGCTGCTGCGCGCCACCGCCACCACCGCAGGTGCTGCCGCCCTGTTCGCGCTGGCCCATGCGCCGGCCCAGGCCCAGGCGCCCTATCCGAACAAGCCGATCCGCATGGTCGTGCCCTTCCAGGCCGGCGGCGCCACCGACGTGCTCGCGCGCGTGCTGGGCCAGAAGATGTCGGCCGGTCTCGGCCAGCCCATCGTCGTCGACAACAAGCCCGGCGCGGCCGGCATCATCGGCACCGACGCGGTCGCCAAGTCGGCGCCCGACGGCTACACCATCGTGCTGGGGCTGAGCAATTCGCTGATGACCAACGAATTCCTCTACGAGAAGCTGCCCTACGACACGGCGCGCGATCTCACGCTGGTCTACCAGATCGCGGCCGCGCCGCTGGTGCTGGTGGTGCATCCCAGCGTGCCCGCCAAGACCGGGCCCGAGCTGCTGAAGTACGTCGTCGCCAACAAGGGCAAGGTCGCCTATGGCTCGTACGGCATCGGCGCCTATCCGCACCTGGCCGGCGCGCACATGAGCCTTGCCACGCAATCCGACATGAGCCACGTCGCCTACAAGGGCGAGGCGCCGATGATGCAGGACCTGATCGGCGGCCAGATCCAGATGGCCTATGCCAGCGCGCTGGTTGCCAAGCCGCACATCGACTCCGGGAAGATCCGCGCCATCGGCGTGAGCGGCGAGCGCCGCATGAGCACCCTGCCCAACGTGCCCACGCTGGCCGAGCAGGGCCTCAAGGACGAGGCCTACCGCGTCACCGGCTGGCTCGCCATCGCCGTGCCCGCCAAGACGCCCAAGCCCATCGTGGACCGCATCGCCGAGGAAGTGCGCAAGGCCACGCAGCAGCCCGACGTGCGCGAGCGCATCGCGGCCATGGGCTTCGAGATCAAGGACAGCTCGCCCGAACTCTTCGCCGCCGCCTGGAAGGCCGAGCGGCCGATCTGGGAGCGCCTCATCAAGCAGTCGGGCGCCAAGCTCGAGTGAACCTCTCCTCCGTTTTTCATTGAAGGACCAGCCATGAAGATTCTCGTGCCCGTCAAACGGGTCGTCGACTACAACGTGAAGGTGCGCGTCAAGAGCGACGGCACGGGCGTGGACATCGCCAACGTCAAGATGAGCATGAACCCCTTCGACGAGATCGCCGTCGAAGAGGCCGTGCGCC